>Ga0181582_10000245_pt1 | contig 36311 bp, 31 predicted proteins | sample 071ome_32_FD_132438 | JGI IMG/M metagenome (GOLD analysis project Ga0181582, IMG submission 132438) | Coastal salt marsh microbial communities from the Groves Creek Marsh, Skidaway Island, Georgia - 071405AT metaG (megahit assembly) | ecosystem: Environmental > Aquatic > Marine > Intertidal...
GCCTTGGACTTCGAGTCCGTAGCCGACATTGTCGATCACCGATCGGTGCGGGAAGAGCGCGAAGTGCTGGAAGACCATGCCCATCTTCTCGCGGCGGAGTTCCTGGAGGGCACGGCCCGACAGGGTCTGCACATCGACGTCATCGACCCAGACATGGCCGTCGGTGATGTCGTGCAACTTGTTGACGGTCCGGATCGCGGTCGACTTGCCGGACCCCGACAGACCCATCACGACGAAGATCTCACCCTCGGCGCCCTCGAAGTTGACATCCGCCAGGCCGACCACATGGTCGGTGAGCGACTGGACCTCATCCTTCGATGAGCCTGCCTTCGCCAGAGCCAGAGCCCGCCCCCGCGGCTGGGTGCCGAAGATCTTATAGACGCCCTCAAGGCGGATTTTCGCAGTCATTGCATTGGTTACCCCATCGGCGACCCTAGTCGGTGGCTGTGACCGACGCCACCGGCGTCGCGGATCACTTGGGCACAAACCCCGCGTCGATACTGCGTGGCGCTGTTCCGATGCCCGCTCAGCGACGGCGACGACGCGCGGCCCGGTTCCCACCGCCGGTTCGCGCCGAGGGCGCGACGGTACGAGCCGTCCGCGACTCGCCGGTGCGGTACGGCCGGGCCCGGAACCACAGGTTGCAGGCCCACTTCTCTCCCTCGCCGACCGGCATCCCGCCGTGTAGCGACCGCCGGTGCAGGTTGGTGTCCTCATCGGCGATGTTGTGGAAGATGACGAGCCGCCCCGGCTTCGCCTCCACCTCGAGCTCGAGTTTGGGGAACGACGTACCCCCGCCTCCGGCCGGTTCGTTGAGGTACATCAGCGCGGTGAGCACCCGTTGGCCGCCGTTCTCGGTGCGCAGTCGGCCCTTCTCCGTCGACAGGTCCCAGCCATCGAAGTGTGGGCGGTACTCCTGCGCTTCGGCGTAGTGGACGACCTGCATCGACTCGCTGTGGTGGACCGGGATCTCGACCAGTTCGCTCACCCGGTTGACGACATCGGTGACGGTCGGCGAATCGGCGTAGCGGACCCACGCGACCGAGCCGGTGCGAGCCGTCGAGGTGGTGTTGACCTTCGTCGAGGTCACCTTGGCGGTCTCGAGTCGCGGGCGAGCCACCTCGATGATCCCGGCGCGCTCATCATTCGAGAGGAAGTCATCGATGACCCACACGACCGGATCGTCGGCGAGTCCGACTCCGATCGGATAGTCGTCCCTCAGTCTCATGCCGTCATTGTCGCACGCTGGTCGTCGCGATCGGCCCGGTCACCGGAACAGGTCGCGCTCGGCATCGCGCACCACCAGCGACATGGTCGCCTGCTCGTCGACCTCGTGCTCGAAGCCGCGCACCACGGCCACGGGCACCCGTGAGGTGTTCCCCTTCACCAGCTCGGCGGCCGAGGCGAGCTCGTCGGCGACGCAGAGCTCCTGGACTCTGAACTCGTGCCCATGCGGGTCGACCTCCCCGATGTACGACCGGAGGGGATGCATGCCGGCGATGCCGATGGCGACATCGGTCTGACCCTCCCGCCACGGGCGACCGAAGGTGTCGCTCACGATCACCCCGACATCCACTCCGACGGCGGCGCGCAGCCCCTTGCGGATACCCCGGGCCGAGGCGTCCGGGTCCTCGGGGAGCACGACCACCCGGTCGTGGGCTCCGCTCGACGACTGATCCACCCCCGAGTTGGCGCACACCAACCCGTGACGGGTCTCGGTGATGAGCACCGGCCCGATCTGGCGCACGATGCGCCGCGACTCGGCGAGGACCACTTCGACGACTCGGGGGTCCTTCTCCCAGCGGGATGCCCAGTCGTCAGCGAAGGGCGAGGGGGTCACATCGACCAGATCGACGACACGGCCCTCGGCCTTGGAGACGATCTTGGAGGTCACGACAACGATGTCGCCGTCGACCAGGTCGATCGCGCCGGCGATCAGGACGGCGAGATCGTCCCCCGGTGCCACCTCCGGCAGCCCGGTGACCGACAGGAGTTCGACGCTCACGGGCCGCACGGTAGTGCCGGTACCGTGGACTCATGCGTTCGTGGTCACCTCGTCACTGGGTGACGGCTCTCGGCGCCGCCGTGGTCGTAGCCCTCATCTTGGGACTCCCCACCGACGTCATCCCGAACCCGGTGTTCGGCCGCCCGGTTCCGGTGACCTGGTGGTCGGTTCCGGTGCTGATCATCTCATCGGCGCTCGCCGGTCTCCTCGCGGCGACCTACGTGCGCGACGACACCCCGACGACCGACGATCCGACGAGGGAGCGCGTGGCGGGCCTCGGCGGTCTGCTCACCTTCTTCGCGATCGGCTGCCCGGTGTGCAACAAGTTGGTCGTGCTCGCCCTCGGTACCACCGGCGCCCTCGACTGGTTCGCCCCCACCCAGCCCTGGTTGGCTGCCGCCTCCGTCATCCTCCTCGCTGAGGCCCTCCGGCGCCGGCTCCGCAGCGCCGACTCCTGCCGGCTCGAGACCGGCACGACCGCGTCGCCGGCCGGCGAACCGGCCAACATGTCGTCATGAGCGCGCTACCCGGAGTCTCCGAGACGTTCGACCCCGATGCCTGGGAGGTCGTGCCCGGCTTCGACTTCACCGACATCACCTACCACCGGGCGCGGTCGACCGGCGCGGTGCGCATCGCCTTCGACCGGCCCGAGATTCGCAACGCCTTCCGACCCCACACAGTGGACGAGCTCTACCGGGCCCTCGATCACGCCCGCATGTCGAGCGACGTGGGCTGCGTCATCCTGACCGGCAATGGGCCGTCACCGCGCGACGGCGGCTGGGCGTTCTGCTCGGGTGGCGATCAGCGCATCCGGGGACGGTCGGGGTATCAGTACGCCACGGGCGATACCGCCGACACGGTCGACCCGGCCCGATCCGGACGCCTGCACATCCTCGAGGTGCAGCGCCTCATCCGATTCATGCCCAAGGTGGTCATCTGCGTGGTGCCCGGGTGGGCCGCCGGCGGGGGTCACAGCCTGCACGTCGTTTGCGACCTGACGCTCGCCAGCCGTGAGCACGCCCGGTTCAAGCAGACCGACGCCGATGTCGCCTCCTTCGACGGTGGCTACGGCTCGGCCTACCTCGCCAAGATGGTCGGGCAGAAGTTCGCGCGGGAGATCTTCTTCCTCGGTCGCGAGTACACCGCCGAGCAGATGCACCACATGGGCGCGGTCAACGAGGTGGTCGATCACGCGCGCCTCGAGGCCGTCGCCCTTGAGTGGGCTGAGGTGATCTGCGCGAAGAGTCCGACCGCCCAGCGCATGCTGAAGTTCGCCTTCAACCTTGTCGATGATGGTCTCGTCGGCCAGCAGGTGTTCGCCGGGGAGGCCACCCGCCTCGCCTACGGCACCGACGAGGGAGCGGAGGGTCGCGACGCCTTCCTCGAGAAGCGCCAACCCGACTGGTCGCCCTTCCCGTACCACTTCTGACCGGGGTCGGTCGGTGGCGTTCATCAGGATCGACTCGGTCGACGACGAGCGTCTCGCCGTCTTCCGACTCCGTGAACGCGGGCTCACCACCCGCGCCGACAAGCGCGACGACGCGGGGGCGGGGATGTTCCTCGCCGAGGGCGATCTGGTCGTCACCCGCGCCCTCGAGGCGGGCTGTGAGCCGGTGGCCGCCCTCGCCGACGCCGATCGCATCCCTGCGGTCGCGGAGCGACTCGGCTCCGATGTGTTCATCGGCGGTGACGAGATACGCCGACTGGTGACCGGTCTCGGCATGCCCCACCCGATCGTCGCGGTCTTCAACCGACCCCCACGGCCCTCCCCGGCCGCGCTTCTCGCCCGCAGCCGCCGCCTGGTCGTCGCCGAGCAGGTCGACAACCCGGCGAACATGGGCGGCATCGTGCGCAACGCCGCGGGACTCGGCTGGGATGGCCTCCTGCTCGACTCGACGAGCGCCGATCCACTGAGCAGACGCGCGCTCCGCGTCGCGATGGGAACGGCCTTCACCCTCCCCCACGCTCGGACGCCGGACCTCGTCGATCTGCTCGATGGCCTCAATATGGACCTGCTGGCCCTCACCCCCGATCCGCAGGCCGAGCCGATCGATGAGATCGCCCGCCGACTCGACCCAGCGCGGCCGCGCGCCGTCCTGATCGGCTCAGAGCGCGCCGGGCTGAGCGATGCGGTGCTGGCGTTGACCCGCGGCGTACGCATCCCCATGACCGCCGGCGTCGACTCGCTCAACGCGGCGGCCGCCTCAGCGGTCGCCTGTCACGTGCTGCGGTGACGTCCTCGTCGCCGCCGAGGGGCAGCTGATCCCGGGGTCGGGTCGAAGCGGAAGGTCCTGAGCGCCGCCACCGCGCCGACGACGCCCCAGACGACGACCACCGCGAGCGCGCCGAGGTCGGGTGTGGTCGCTGGGTCGATCGGATGGAAGCAGGACTGGAACGACTCAGCGAACGGCTTCAGCGGGAACACGTCACCGAGGAGGTCGAGCCATCGGGGCGGATCGTCCAGCGGAATGAAGATGTTCGAGATGAAGGCGAGCGGGAGGATCGTCGCGTTCGCGACCGCGGGGGCGGCGTCGGCACTGGACACCATCGACGCGACCGCCAGGCCGAGGGCAGCGAATGAGAGCACACCGATCACGAAGGTGAGCAGGGCGTTCGGCATGGCGGCGATGTCGACCTGCAGCCCGTAGGCGAGCACTCCGACGATGATGAGCAGCAGAGCACCCAGGACCGCCACCACCAGCGCTCCAAGCATCTGACCGAGGATGAGCACCGGTACCGGCAGCGGCGTCGACCTCCAGCGCTTCAGGACCCCCTCCTCCCGTCGGACCGGCACGGTGTTCGCCAGGTTGGTGTACGTGGCGGACACCGCGGTGAAGGCCGCGAGGGCACCGGTGTAGAACTGTCGCGACGGCCACTCCCCCGCCTCCGAGGCCACCGTCGAGTCACCGAAGACGGCGTTGAAGACGACGAGCATGATGAGGGGGAGCGCGATCGTGAAGAAGAGACCGATCGGGACCCGAAGGAACAGGGTGATCTGGTGACGCACCTGCGCCGCCAGGAGGGTTGCCGCGCTCGGCCACGCGCCGCGCTCAGACATCGTCGACTCCAGCGGTCGGGTCAGGTCCGGCCGGCGTCGCCGCGGTGAGGTCGAGGAAGACCTGCTCGAGGCTCGGCTGCGCGACGCTCCATGACACGAGATCGACACCACGTCCGATCGACCAGCCCGACAGAGCCTGCAGGGCAGCGGTCACCTCGGAGGTCAGCACCTCGATGCGGTCACCGTCGACGGTGACGCGCTCCGCCAGGGGTCGGATCACATCACGGATGGCCTCGACATCGGTTGCGGTCCCGGCCACCCGCGCCGACACCAGGGTCCGGCCCGAGCGACGCTGGAGCTCGGACGGGGTCCCCTCCACCACGAGACGACCTGCCGACATGACGCCGACCCGATCCGCGAGGTGCTCAGCCTCATCGAGGTAGTGGGTGGTCAGCACCACGGTCATGCCGTCGGAGCGCAGCGCCTCCACCAGGTTCCAGGCCTTGCGTCGTGCCGAGGGGTCGAAGCCGGTCGTCGGCTCGTCGAGGAACAGCACCTCGGGGGAACCGACGATGCCGAGGGCGAGATCGAGACGCCGCTGCTGACCGCCCGAGAGCGCGCCGCATCGGACGTCGGCGCGGTCGTCGAGACCGACGAGTTCGAGCACCTCCGCGACGGCGCGCGGCCGCCGGTACGTCGCTCCGTAGCGGGCGACCGCCTCATGGACGGAGAGCTGTCGCTCCACTCCCGAGGTCTGGAGGACGATCCCGACCCGGTCGCGCAGATCGCGGGAGCCGGACGCCGGGTCATGGCCGAGCACCTCGACACGACCACCGCTGCGGGTGCGGAGCCCCTCGAGGACCTCGACCGTGGAGGTCTTGCCGGCCCCGTTCTCACCGAGAAGCGCGTAGACCTCCCCTCGTCCGATCTCGAGGTCGACCCCGTCGACGGCCCGCACCGGGCCGTAGTCGACGATGAGCCCCTCGACGGAGATGACGCTCATTCGACCACCCCGAGCGGGGCATCGTTGCGAAGGTGCTCGGCCGCGGGCACGAAGTAGTTGAGGAGCTCAGCGGCCACCTCGGCCCCATCGGGTCGTCCCTCGCAGACCCGCTCGACGGCACCGGCCATATGGACGAGCCAGCGATCGCGCTCGGCCTCACCGACATGGAACGGCATGTGCCGCATACGCAACCTCGGATGCCCGCGCGCCTCCATGTAGGTGGTCGGTCCACCCCAGTACTGGATCAGGAAGAGCCGGAGACGGTCCTTGGCCGGTTCGAAGTCCGGGTAGTCGGGGTAGAGCGGGGCGAGGAGCTCGTCGGTCGCGACGCCCTCGTAGAACGCGGCGACCAGGTCATCGAAGAAGTCGGGACCGACTCGGTCGTAGAGCATCTCCGATTCGGTGGCCACACGGCGAGCCTAGGGAGTCTCAGGAGTCGAAGGTCGGGTCGACCCACTCCTCGAAGATGTCACCGAAGCCGTCGCTCACCCTCTCGGTGAACTCGGGTTCACGCTTGTCGAGGAAGGAGGCGATCCCCTCCCGCACGTCGGCGCTGCGTCCCCGGGTGGCGATCGCGCGGCTGTCGACCCGGTGGGCGGCCATCGGATGCTCGGCCCCGAGCATCCGCCACATCATCTTGCGGGTGGCGGCCACCGAGACGGGAGCGGAGTTCGCCGTCATCCTGCGGGCCAGTTCCCGTGCCGCCGGCACGAGGTCGTCCGGGGCGTGCACGCTGCGCACCAGTCCGCCGTCATGGGCCTCATCGGCATCGAACACCTCGCCCGATGACGCCCATTCCATCGCTCGGGAGATCCCGACGAGCCGCGGCAGGAACCAGCTCGAGGCGGCCTCGGGGACGATGCCGCGCCGGGCGAAGACGAAACCGAACCGCGCGGTGGTGCTCGCGAGGCGAGCATCCATGGGCAGGGTCATCGTGACCCCGACCCCGACCGCTGCCCCGTTGATGGCGCCGATCACCGGCTTGAGCGATTCGAAGATGCGCAGCGCCACCGTGCCGCCTCCGTCTCGGGGCACCCCGTTGGCGCCGATGACGGGGCTTCCGCCCCGCGAGAACGTCTCCTCTCCTGAGGAGAGATCGGCGCCGGCGCAGTAGGCGCGACCGGAGCCGGTGAAGATCACCGCGCGGACGTCGTCGTCGGCATCGGTCCGGTCGAGGGCGTCGAGGATCTCGACGCGCATCCGCTCGGTGAAGGCGTTCATCCGATCGGGGCGCTCGAGGGTGATCGTGGCGATGCCCTCGTCGACCTCGAGGGAGATGTGTCCGTAGTCGGCCGGTTCCATCAGCCCATCCTGATCGATGGGGCCGGTTCGTCCGGCACCGGGTCAGACGTCGAGGAAGCGGGAGGCGGCTGTTCCGGAACCGACCGTGCCGACGATCGACCCGAACACCAAGATGATGAGCGCCACCTGCCACTGGTAGCCGTCGACGACGACGAGAGCGGTCATACCCGAGTTGTCCGGGAAGCCCTGGACCCCGGCGGTCCATCGGTCGTTGATGAACCACAGCGCGCCCGAGGCCAGCACCCCGCCGATGAGGCCGTGCAGGAGGCCCTCGAGCATGAACGGCAACCGGATGAACCAGTCGGTCGCCCCCACGAGTTTCATCACCTCGATCTCGCGTCGTCGCGCGAACATCGCGGTGCGGATCGTGTTCCAGATGAGGAGGGAGGCCGCGGCCATGAGGGCGATCCACAGACCGGTCGTGTAGGTCGAGACGAACCCCTGCAGCTCGCTGATGAGATCGAGTTGCTCCTCGGCGAGCTGCACCGTGTTGACGTTGGGGAGACCGAGGTAGCGGTCGCGGAGACCGCGGAGGATGTCGACCTGGGTGGCATCCATCGGAACCACCTTGTACTGGGTGGTGATGTTCTCCGCCGTCAGCAGTTGACGGGTCGTCGGGTCACCGGCGAGGAGCCGGTCGGCGTCGGCGAGGGAGCAGGTCACGTCGCAGTAGCGCCACGACTCGATGGTGATGCCCTCCTGCTGGACGAGGGCCTCCTCGATGACGGCGCGCTGGGCGTCGCCGGCTCCGGCGTTGACGTGCACGATCATCTCGACTCCGCCCTCCCATTGGGCGAGCAGGTTGTCGAAACCGTGCTGGATGATGAGGGTCAGCCCGAAGATCAGCAGCGACACGGCCGCCGTGATGACCGCGGCGGCGGTGAGGGTGAGGTTGCGCCGAAAGCTCGCCGCCGTCTCGCGCAGCACATAGGCGATGCGGGAGATCACTGGTAGACGCCCCGGGCCTGGTCGCGCACGATGGTGCCGCGGTCGAGCTGGATGACGCGCTTTCGCATCGAGTCGACGATGCGCTGGTCATGGGTGGCCATGACCACCGTCGTGCCGGTCGCGTTGATCCGGTCGAGGAGGCGCATGATGCCCTCGCCGGTGGCCGGATCGAGATTTCCTGTCGGCTCGTCGGCGATGAGGATGAGCGGGCGGTTCACGAAGGCCCGGGCGACAGACACGCGCTGCTGCTCACCACCGGACAGCTGATGCGGGAAGCGGTCCTCCTTGCCGGCGAGGCCGACGAGTTCGAGCACGGCGGGCACCTGTTGGGTGATGACGTGCTTGGGTCGGCCGATCACCTCGAGGGCGAAGGCCACGTTCTCGAAGACCGTCTTGTTGAGCAGGAGCTTGTAGTCCTGGAAGACGTTGCCGATGTTGCGTCGGAGCATGGGCACCCGGTTGGCCGGCATGTCGACGATGTTGCGACCGGCCACCCACACCGCGCCCTCCTCGGGTCGCTCCTGTCGGTTGAGGAGACGGAGCAGGGTCGACTTGCCCGATCCGGACGGCCCGACGAGGAAGACGAACTCCCCCTTGGCCACCTCGAAGCTCGTGTCCCGGAGGGCGGTGACCTCCTCCGAATACGACTTCGTGACGTTCTCGAGCCGGATCATGTCGTTCCGAGGGTAGCGGTGGGGTCGGCGCGGAGAGGGTCAGCTGTGTCCGACGGTCACGCCGAACGGCGCCAGCGGAGGTATCCCTCCATGAACACGTCGAGGTCGCCGTCGAGCACGGCGGCGACGTTGCCCGACTCGACCTCGGTCCGGAGGTCCTTCACCATCTGGTACGGCTGCATGACGTAGGAGCGGATCTGGCTGCCCCAACCGACCTGGGCCTGCTTGCCGGCGATCGAGTCGAGTTCGGCCTGATGCTCCTCCTCGAGCCTCGCGGCGAGCATGGCCTTGAGTCGACCCATCGCCTTCTCACGGTTCTGGAGCTGGGAGCGCTCCTCCTGGGAGGCGGCCACGAGACCGGTCGGCTCGTGGATGAGCCGCACCGCCGATGACGTCTTGTTGATGTGCTGACCACCGGCACCGGAGGCGCGGAAGACCTCCATGCGGATGTCGCTCTCGTTGATCTCGAGGTCGGGGGCGTCCATGACCGGCCACACCTGCACCGCGGCGAAGCTCGTCTGGCGGCGACCCTGGTTGTCGAAGGGGCTGATCCGCACCAGTCGGTGGGTGCCCCGCTCGGAGGTCATGAGGCCGTAGGCGTAACGGCCGGTGAGGGTGAACTCAGCGGAGTTGATACCGGCCTCAGTGCCCTCGGAGTAGTAGTTGACCTCGATGCCGAAGCTGCGGTTCTCAGCCCAGCGCGAGTACATGCGGAGCAGCATCTCGGCGAAGTCCTGGGCATCGACGCCGCCGTCCTTTGCGTTGATCTGGACGATGCAGGCGCTGTCATCGTGCTCCCCGGTGAACAGGCTGCGGAGCTCGAGTTGGTCGAGCCGGGCGGAGAGACCGGCGATGGCGGCCGCGATCTCGTCCTCCTGGGTCTCATCGTCGAGTTCGCGGGCCAACTCGTGCAACACCTCCGCGTCGGAGAGGTCGCGGGTGAGGCCATCGTGGATGTCGATGTCGTCCTTGACGGCGGCGTAGTCGCTGTTGACCTGCTTGGCTCGCTCCGCGTCGTCCCACAGGTCGGGCCGACCGATCTCGGCCTCGAGCTCGACGAGCCGGTTGCGGGCCTCATCGATGCCGAGGTAGCCGGTGGCCTCGCTGACGCGACGCGCGACATCACGCAGGTCCTCGGTGAAGTCGCGCACGGTCGTCCTCAGCCCGCGCCGTGGCAGAGCTTGAACTTCTTGCCCGACCCACACGGGCACGGGGCGTTGCGCGGCGTCTTGTCGAAGGCGTCCTTCACCACGGTCTGCTGCTTGGCCGGGCTGGCGGGGGCCTGGACGGCGGCCGGGGCTCCGCTCGACTCGGCGGCAGCGGCGGCTCTCGCGGTGTCGAAGCCGGTGGTGGTGGCGTCGTCGCTCGAGGTCTCCTGGAGGTTGAGCACCTTCGGGGTGAGCGTCGGCTGCTCGGGTTGGGCCACCTGAACGTGCATGACGTAGCGGACGAAGTCACGGGCGATGCCGGTCATCATCGAGCCGAACATCTGGAAGCCCTCGCGCTGCCATTCGGTGAGCGGGTCCTTCTGGCCCATCGCGCGGAGGTTGATGCCCCCCTGGAGGTAGTCCATCTCCTCGAGGTGCTCGCGCCAGCGCTGGTCGATGATGCGCAGCATGACCTGCCGCTCGACCTGGCGCATGGTGTCCTCGCCGAGCTCGACCTCACGCTGCTCGTAGTGGCCGAGGGCTTCGGCCATGACCGCCGAGCGCAGCTCCTCGGACGAGTCGGCATCGGCCATCGAGTCGGCGGTGAGCGTGGTCGGCCAGTAGAGGGTCAACTCCTTGGCCAAGCCGTCGAGGTCCCATTCGTCGGTCGCGACCGAGGCACAGTTGGTGGCGATGAGGTCGTCGACGGCCTCGCCGAGATACTCGAGGGCGGTCGCCTTCAGGTCCTCGCCGGTCAGGATCTGGTCGCGGCGCCGGTAGATCACCTTGCGCTGCTCGTTCATGACCTCGTCGTACTTGAGGACGTTCTTGCGGACCTCGGCGTTCTTCTGCTCGACGGTGGTCTGGGCGCGTTCGATCGCCTTGGTGACCATCTTCGCCTCGATCGCCTCGTCGTCGTCGAAGCGACCCATGGCCCACTGCAGGGCGCCGGTCGCGAAGAGGCGCATGAGCTCGTCGTCGAGGCTGAGGTAGAAGCGGCTCTCGCCGGGATCGCCCTGACGTCCGGAGCGTCCGCGGAGCTGATTGTCGATGCGTCGTGAGTCGTGGCGCTCCGAGCCGATCACGTAGAGCCCGCCAACTTCGCGGACCCGCTCACCCTCGGCGGCGCACTCGGGCGCGAAGGCGGCGATGTGTCGCTCGAGGCTGGCGAGGGCCGCGGCGCGCTGCTCGCGGAACTCCTCGGGCATCTCCTCGAGGGGGTGCGGGAGGGCGTAGTCGTCGACGAGCAGAGCCTCGTCGAAGCCCTCCTTCAGGACCTCGCGACGGGCGAGCAGTTCCGGGTTGCCCCCGAGGACGATGTCGACACCGCGACCGGCCATGTTGGTGGCGACCGTCACCGATCCAAGGCGACCAGCCTGGGCGACGATCTCGGCCTCTCGGGTGTGCTGCTTGGCGTTGAGGACCTCGTGGGCGATGCCGTGCTCGCGCATCATCCTCGACAGGAGCTCGGACTTCTCGACGCTCACGGTGCCGACGAGGACCGGCTGGCCCTTCTCGTGGCGCTCGACGATGTCGTCGATGACCGCCGAGAACTTGCCCACCTCGCCCTTGTAGATCAGGTCGGCCTGGTCGAGACGGGCGACCGGCCGGTTGGTCGGGATCGGCACGACCCCGAGGCCGTAGGTGCCCATCAGCTCCGCCGCCTCGGTGGAGGCCGTTCCGGTCATGCCCGCGAGCTTGGAGTACATGCGGAAGTAGTTCTGCAGGGTGATCGTCGCGAGGGTCTGGTTCTCCTCCTTGATCTTCACCCCCTCCTTGGCCTCCACCGCCTGGTGGATGCCCTCCGACCAGCGGCGTCCGTCGAGGATGCGTCCGGTGAACTCGTCGACGATCTTCACCTCGCCGCCCTGGACGATGTAGTCCTTGTCGCGCCGGTAGAGCTCCTTGGCCTTGAGCGCCACGGTGAACTGGTGGACGAGGTTGGCCTGCACATCGTCGTAGAGGTTGTCGACCTCGAGTGCCGCCTCGACCTTGGAGATGCCGGCCTCGAGGGGTACGACCACCCGCTTGTCCTCCTCGACCTCGTAGTCGACGTCGCGCTCGAGGGTGCGGACGATGGAGGCGAACCGGAAGTAGAGCTTCGCGGCGTCGCCGACCCGGCCGGAGATGATGAGCGGGGTCCGGGCCTCATCGATGAGGATCGAGTCGACCTCGTCCACGATGCAGAACTCGTGACCCCGCTGGACCTTGTCCTCGAGGCGTCCGGCCATGTTGTCGCGGAGGTAGTCGAAACCGAGCTCGTTGTTGGTGCCGTAGGTGATGTCGCACCCGTAGTTGCGGCGCTTCTCCGCTGGACTGGTCTGGAAGCCGGGGATCACGAGACCGACATTCAGACCGAGCCACCGGTGCACCTGGCCCATCCATTCGGCGTCGCGTCGGGCGAGGTAGTCGTTGACGGTGACCAGGTGGACGCCCTGGCCGGAGAGACCGTTCAGATAGGCGGGCAGGGTGGAGACCAGGGTCTTGCCCTCGCCGGTGCGCATCTCGGCCACCCACCCGAAGTGGAGGGCGGCTCCACCCATCATCTGGACGTCGTAGTGACGCTGACCGAGGACCCGGTCGGCGGCCTCGCGGGTGACCGCGAAGGCCTCGATGAGGAGGTCGTCGAGGGTCTCACCTCGGTCGAGGCGGGAACGGAACTCGGCTGTCTTGGCCTTGAGCGAGTCGTCGTCGAGCCGGCGGTACTCGTCCTCGAGGGCCCCGATGTCGGGGACGATGCCCTGGAGGGCCTTCAGTTTCTTTCCCTCGCCGGCGCGAAGGATGCGATCGAGGACTCCCATGCCCGAGCGAGCCTACCGGCGGGGCTCGGCCGGCTCCCCGGAGATCAGGCGGCCTGCTTGATGTGTCGTCGCTGACCCGTCGGACGCCTCCGGGTGCGCACCGGGGTGCCGGCGACCGCGACCGAGAGCACATTGCTCGCTCCGACCGACCGCAGGGCCGCGGACGCGGAGCCGAGCGTGGCTCCGGTGGTCGCGATGTCGTCGACGAGCAACACCGATCGGCCCGGCCGGTCGAGACGCGCGCGGAAGCCGGGTGCCTGCAGGCGCTCGGACCGGGAGAGGCCGGTCTGGGGGCCGGAGTGCTCCTCGCGGGTGAGGAGCCGCCGACACGGGAGACCCAGCTGACGGGCGAGGTGTCGGGCGATGAGCTCGGCCTGGTCGAAGCCCCGCTGACGGCGCCGGGCGTCTCCGGTGGGGGCCCACGTGACGACGTCGATGTCGATCCCGGGCCGCACCCCGGCCTGCGCCAGGCGTCGTCGCACGAGACCGGCCAGATGGCCGGCCACCGCGCGCCGGTTGTGGAACTTGAACCCGAGCAGCACCGACCGGGCCCGACCGGTGAACGGCACTGCCACCAGCACCCCGGGGCGGCGCGGCGGCCGCCCGAGCAACGCGAAGCGACAGGTCGGGCAGATCGGCGCTCCGGGGGCCGCGCAGCCGGCGCACCTCACGGTGAGCACCGATGCGAGCAGTGAGCGCAGAGCGCTCCACCCCCGCAGTGGGGATGCGTCAGCGGAGCCGTCGGGCACCACCGTGATCTCGGTCGGGGTTGTGTCGGTCCGTGCTGTGCTGGCCCGGAGGCTGCCGGCTGGGGACGCGTGGACTCGGGAGCGAGGAACTCGATCGAACATGCGTTCAGTCTGCGGGAGGGGTGTGACACCCCTCCCCGACCGAGACCCGCGATTGCCTCACCCCCGACCCAACCCGGGTCGGAGCCCGATCAGTACCGGTAGTGCTCGGGCTTGAACGGCCCCGTGGGTTCGACGCCGAGATACTCGGCCTGCTCGTCCGAGAGGCTCGTCAGGCGAACACCGAGGGCATCGAGATGCAGGCGCGCGACCTTCTCGTCGAGGTGCTTCGGGAGCACGTAGACGCCGAGCGGATAGCGCTCGGGATGGTTGAAGAGCTCGATCTGGGCGATGACCTGGTTCGAGAAGGAACAACTCATCACGAAGCTCGGATGCCCGGTCGCGCACCCGAGGTTCACCAGCCGTCCCTCAGCGAGAACGATCACCTGATGCCCGTCGTCGAAGTGCCACACGTCGGTGCCGGGCTTCAACTCGTCGCGAACCGCGCCGGAGCGGGCGAGGCCGGCCATGTCGATCTCGTTGTCGAAGTGGCCGATGTTGCACACGATCGCGTTGTGCTTCATCTTCTGCATGTGCTCGACGGTGATGACATCGGCATTGCCCGTCGCCGTGACGAACAGATCGGCGGTCGCCATCACCTCGTCGAGCGGACGCACCTCGAGACCCTCCATCGCGGCCTGCAGGGCGTTGATGGGATCGATCTCGGTGACGATCACCCGCGAACCCTGACCGCGGAGCGACTGGGCGCACCCCTTGCCGACATCGCCGTAGCCGCAGACGACGGCCACCTTGCCGCCGAGCATGACGTCGGTAGCGCGGCTGATCGCGTCGACGAGTGAGTGACGGCAGCCGTACAGGTTGTCGAACTTCGACTTGGTGACCGAGTCGTTCACGTTGATCGCCGGGAAGAGCAGCTGACCGTCGGCGGCCATCTTGTAGAGGCGCTTCACCCCGGTGGTGGTCTCCTCGGTGACCCCCTTGATGTGAGCGGCCATCCGGGTCCACTTGGTGGGATCGGACTTGAGGGTGCGTTGCAACAGACCGAGGATGATCGCCAGCTCGGCGTTGCCGGCCTCGGTGGGGTCGGGAACCTGGCCCTCGGCCTCGTACTCGACACCCTTGTGGAGCAGCAGCGTGGCGTCGCCACCGTCGTCGAGGATCATGTTGGGGCCGTCGTAGCCCTCCCACGTCATCATCTGCTCGGTGCACCACCAGTACTCCTCGAGGGTCTCGCCCTTCCAGGCGAACACCGGCACACCCTGGGGGTCGTCCTCGGTGCCGTCGGGTCCGACGACGACCGCGGCGGCGGCGTGGTCCTGGGTGGAGAAGATGTTGCATGAGGCCCATCGCACCTCGGCCCCGAGGGCGGTGAGCGTCTCGATGAGGACGGCCGTCTGCACCGTCATGTGCAGCGAACCCGAGATGCGGGCTCCGGCCAGCGGCTTGGCGGCGCCGAACTCGCGGCGGATGGCCATCAGGCCGGGCATCTCGTGTTCGGCGAGGAGCATCTCCTTGCGGCCGAACGGGGCGAGGGAGAGGTCGGCGACGCGGAAGTCGCGGTCAGCGGATATGCGGGTCTCGGTGGTGCTCATGGCGGGCTCCTGGGGTTCCGGCGTCGCGGGGTCACCGCTGCGCGGGGTCGGTTGGGGAGGTACGGGCCGGGGCCTCCTGGCACCGATCTGTCAGCCCGCCGTGGGCCACATCCTACCGAAACTGCCCCGAATCGAGATTTTTTACCCCGTAGGGGTAACCGATCCGATCGGCCTCGGAGGGCTTGCGAATCGTCGTACTCATCGCTACCGCTGGAAAGGCATGAGCAGCGAACCCACCCCGAGAACGACCCGGTCGAGACGCGGCGGACGACGCCGGACGACCCCGACGCGACCTCCGCGACGCCGCGTCGCATGGCGGTGTCCCCGATGCGGTCGGCGGATCACCACCTTGATCCCCCTCACCGCGCCGCCGACCTGCTCCTCGCACACCGGGGGCGGGGTCGCCATGGTCGAGGTCCCGGCCGATGTCGGCGCGACTCAGTCGGCGAGCACGACCGCGCTGGCGTCGAAGAGGTGATCGAGTTGTCCGAAGGCGTTGAAGAACCGCACCCGGTGGGGGTCGTCAGCGGGCCCTCCGTACCGCAGCAGGGCGAGGTTCGGCACGTCGAGTCCCGCCGTCAGGTTCACCGAGGACACCTGCGGCGGGCGGTCGGCACCGACCGGGCTCGGATACACGCTGAGGTAGGTCGACGCGCCCGACGAGGTCGGGTCGCCGCGGAGACCGGTGGCCGTGAGATTGCCGATGACCGCCGACTGGGCGCCGATGGCCTCTCCGGCGAGCGCGACGTCGGCGACGAAGGCGCCGAAACTGAAGTCCCGCCGACCCGAGGCCGACAGCGGCGCGTCACCCCAGGCGGGGAGCCGGGTGTCGATCAGTCGGACCGGGGAGGACAGCGGCACCACACGCCCCGCGCGGGAGGACTCGTCGACCCCAGCGAGGAGATACCCCGACACATCGACGAGCACGTCGGTCGACCCGGCCGCGTTGTAGATGTGGATCGCCCCGTCGCTCCCGACCGGAACGATCGCGAGGACCGGCTTGACCTCTCCCGCAGTGAGGTTGAGGTTGCTGGTGGCCGGCGGAGCCGCCGGGGCCGCCGGCAGCGCCGACAGGTAGGTCGATCGGTTGCCCGCGGGGGTGTTTACGCCGGTGAGGTTGACGACCACCCCGACCACATCACCGGAGTCGGGCACCGACCCGGCTCCGCGCACCCGGACCGCGAGCGAGGTCCCCGCCGCCACCGGCCCACGGCCCTGTCTGGTGTCGGCCACCCGGAAGGGCTCCACCGGAACCAGCCGCGCCCCGCGGGTGCCGTGGCTGGAGGTGGAGAACCACCCGAAGACGTCGACGAGCACATGGGCGGAGCCGACCGCGCCCGGGGTGACGAGACGCAGCGTCAACGCCCCACCGGCCCCGGGTCGGACGATGGCCGAGTTCGGAACGTCTCGACCGGCCGTGAAGTTGACCACCGATCCACCGCGATCCGGCTCTCCGGCACCGCGCACACTCAGGTATCCGGCGGCCGTCGGTTGGACCACGGTGATCGACACCGCGACGGCGAGCACCTCGGAGGACGCAGCCGGGACTCCGCCGAGACCAACGACGGGCACGGTCAGCTCGCGCCCCTCGGGAGCCGTCGACGGCGTCGCCCCCGATCGCGAGTCGAACACCCGGGCCGGGGTGACCGGGTGGTACTCCCCTCCCGCCCCGAGCGTCGCCGCCGCGAGCGCGGTCTCGCCCGAGCTGAGGGGCCCGACCTGCATCAGCGCGATCGACACCGTCACCGCGGCCGCGACGGCGAGCAGGGCCGTGGCGCGACGCCGGAGCTCGAACACCTCGGGACCGGTCGCCTCAGGCGTCGGCGAGGGCGATGAGGCGGGCGAGTTCGGTCTCGTCGACCGTGCTCGCCTCCTCGATCAGCATGACCGGGATGCCGCCGCGCACCGGGTAGGTGCGGGAGAGACGACGGTTGAGCAGCACGCCCTCGGCCGGCAGATAGTCGAGGTCGCCCTTGTCCTCGGGGCACACGAGGATCTCGAGGAGCATCGGGTCGAGTCGGTCCGCGGTGTCGCTCATGGTCACAGTCTGCCCGCTCGGCGCCTCAGCCGGCGATGAGTGCGAGCACCTCGGCCACTCGGTCGTCGCATGAGGCCCGGTCCGCGGCCTCGAGGTTCAGCCTGAGGAGCGGCTCGGTGTTGGAGGCTCGGAGGTTGAACCACCAGTCTCCGCCGTCGACGGTGAGGCCGTCGAGGTCGTCCTGGGGGGCGTCGGCGTAGTGGGCGCGCACCAGGCTCACGACGGCGGCCTGGTCGTCGACGGTGGTGTTGATCTCCCCGCTGGCGGCGTAGCGCTCGAACGGTTGACGCAGCACAGAGAGCGGTGTGTCCGAACGACTCATCTCGCCGATGAGCACCAGCGAGGCGATGAGCCCGCTGTCGGCTCGGAAGTTGTCGGCGAAGTAGTAGTGGGCGGAGTGCTCGCCGCCGAACACCGCCCCGGTCTCGGCCATGACCTGCTTGATGTAGGAGTGCCCGACACGGGTGCGCACCGCGACACCGCCGTGTTCCTCGATGGTCTCGGGAACCGCTCGGGAGCAGATCAGGTTGTGCAGCACGGTCGACCCGGGACGGTCACGGAGGACGGCGGCGGCGAGGATGGCCGTCGTCGTCGATCCGCTCAAGCCGTTCCCGGTCTCGTCGACCATGAACACCCGGTCGGCGTCGCCATCGAAGGCGAGACCGAGGTCGAACGACCCGGCCGTCACCCGCGCGCGGAGGTCGCGCTGGTTGGCGGGCTGCAGAGGGTCGGCGGGATGGTTGGGGAAGGTGCCGTCGAGCTCGCCGAACATGACCTCGAGCTCGATCATGGGGAGCTGCTCGAACAGGGCCGGGACGACGAGTCCGCCCATGCCGTTGGCGGTGTCGGCGACCACTCGCATCGGCCGGATCGACTCGACGTCGACGAAGGAGAGGACGTGCTCGACGAATCCGTCGAGCATGGATCGCTCGGTCAACGAACCGGGGCGCTCGGCGTCGACTGGGATGTCGCCGTCGAGCACGCGGGCCGCCCGGTCGCGGATGTCGGCGAGACCCGACTCGATGCCGATGGGTCGCGCGCCCGCGCTGCAGAACTTGGCGCCGTTGTAACCAGCCGGGTTGTGTGAGGCGGTGAACACGGCTCCGGGGAGGTCGAGGGAGCCGGAGGCGAAGTAGAGCAGGTCGGTGGACACCAGTCCGAGGTCGATGACGTCGACCCCCCGACGGCGGAGACCGTCGCTGAAGGCCGACACCAGTTCCGGTCCGCTCGGGCGCATATCCCGTCCGACGACAACCGTGTCGCCCTCGACGTTGTCGGCGAAGGCGATGCCCAGGGCGTGGGCCACCTCGGCGTCGAACTGATCCGGGTAGGTGCCGCGCACGTCGTACGCCTTGACGATCGCATCGAGGCGCGACATGGGCTCAGACGCTATCGACGACTTCGGGGTGCTCGACCGGCGCACCGGAGCGGGGCTCGGCCTCGGGGCCGGGGATCTCTCCGCCCTCCACCTCGCCGACCTCGACATCACCACGACGACGCCAGAACACGCAGAGCCCGATGCCGGTGAGGGTGGCTGCGAGCGTCGCGATATCGACGGCGGACCGGCAGTAGGTGAGCGTCACCTGCTCGGCGGTCGGCACCACCACCATCGAGTTGGGCGCGACCCGATAGGGGCCGTCGGCACCGGTCACATCCCAGTTCGGGAAGTAGCTCATGCGGATGAGCACCGGCACGCCGGGCCGGTCGACTCGGAACGTCATCGACTGCTGCGCGACCTCGACATCGCTGATCGTCACCTCGGGCAGGTCGACCACCTCGATGCCGGTGGCCGGAACCACGATGTCGACCCGCCGACCGCGCTCGCCGGGCTCCCCCTGACGTCGCTCGAGATCGATGACCGCGTCGATTCGCTGCCAGGACTCGGGTCCGTCATCGGCGGGCAGCGCCGGCCAGTCGGCCTGGCTCTGGAACCAGGAGGTGCCGAGTTCGAGGTGGCGCTCACGTTGGTCGCCGGAACGCTCGCGCACCACGACGGGCTGGCGTTCGAGACCGACGACGAGATCGGCGCCGGACACCTCGTAGACGTTCCACGGTGGAGACGAGGCGACCAGGGTCAACTCGGGTTGAGCCGACAGTTCCGCCTTGGCCTCGGGGGTGCGGGCCATGGCGTAGCGGACACCGAGATCCTGGAGGTGGTCGACGGCCACCGCGCCGTCGTTGTCGACGTAGCGGAGTTCGCGAACTGGGTTGGACGACTGTTTGGAGAGCGCCGCGGTCGCCAGGAATGAGTAGGGGGTGGTGCCCGAGGCCTCGAAGTAGACGGCCTCCATCGAGCCGATGCAGCCGTCGGTCCAGAACGGCAGGAGCATGAGGGCCATGGTCGTGCCGTACTGGCCGTTGTCGGGGCTGTTCTCCCAGAGCGCGCGGCCACACCCCCGCTGCGCCCCGAGGTCGTCCATGGTGGTGACGATCGAGTGGTACTCGGCGTAGGCAGCGCCACGTCCCTCGTAGCCGGTGAAGTTGTAACTCGCCCAGCCGTCCCCCGAGGCGCGCACGTTCGCCTGGGTGCCCTTGAACGGCCCCCACCCGTACACGGTGACCCCGTTGTGGCTGGTGAGCCCGCCACCGGGGAGCACCTGATACATGAAGCCGACGACGATGAGCACGCCGAGAGCCCCGATGAGACCGCTCGCCGTGGCCCCCCGCGCGCCGAGCTGGGTGGCTGCCCGCCGGTCGACCACCGTGTTCCAACCCACTCGGAGAACGGTGGCCAGGCCGACCATCATCAGGAGGTAGCGCACCAGGTAGACGAAGGGCAGGAGCCGGGGGTTCCAGAGCAGGCCAATGACCGGCAGCGAGTCGCGGGCCAGGTACACCCCGGCGCAGAGCACGAGTCCGAGGGCGGCGAGCGCGACGCCGTCGAGATGTCGGCGCAACAGGCTCCAGGCGACACCGATCACCGCGAGCCCGGTGATGATGAAGTCGAGGGCGGTGGTGAGCGGGAAGAACATGTCCCAGAACGAGTCCTCGAGCCCCTCCGGACGCGGGCCGTACTTCATGTCGGTCATGTACTCGTGGTTGAGCACGAACGGACCCGCCCACCAGAGCAGCAGGAGCACCGAGGTGAGACCGACGGTGACCGCCCACACGAGCCGTCGTCGATCGAGCCACACGATCGTCCACACCAGCGCTCCCGCGACCACGAACAGCAGGACGATGCCGTGCGAGACGCAGGCGGCGGCGATGAGGATCGAGGCCCGGACCCGGTAGCGGCCGGTGCGCAGCCCTGCGGCGACGTAACCGAGGCCGAACATGGCGAGGGACAGCGCGATCGAGAAGGAGAACTCGCCGGCCATGGTCGACTTGAGGTTGCCGCCGTAGATGGTGAAGCTCTCGTCGAGGACGAAGGCGAGACCGGCGAAGGCGAACATCTCGGGGATCGGATAGGCGAACCGGGCCAGACGGCCGAAGGCCCAGCAGGCGATCGGGAAGGTGATCAGGCCGATCACGCCGACGAGCTTCATGGCCACCCCGTACGGCAGCACGGTGTCGACGAGCACGATCGCGAGCGCCGGGAGCACCATGTAGAACCGGTACACCGGCATACCCGCGTACCAGTCCATGCTCCACCCGTTGAGACGCCAGGACGGGAGCAGATGGTCGCGCAGGAACGCCGGCCCCCAGACGTGGGCGCCGAAGTCGCCTCCGGTCGGGGTGTTGTCGTCGAAGATCAGGTCGGAGCCCGGGCTGAGCGGGTTGAGGTGCACCACGTTCATGACGATGGTGGTGGTGAACACCAGCGAGAACGCGGTGAGCGCGAACCTCCAGATGCGGGGACCGTCCCATTCGCGGGCGGACCAGTCGCGTATCCGCTGGATCGGACCCCGCCGATCGCGGCCCGGCTCGCGGTCGCCGTTGACGTCGACATCGACGTCGACCCGCGTACCACTCGGCGGCGTCCGGTCGTCGTCGGTCATCTCCGGGGCTCCGGTGGGGGTCTCCATGACCCGCTCATCATGTCACGGAGGTGTCATCGCCTCCCCAGGAATCGGGGTCCGACCCGATCAGCCGGTGACGAACACCGTGATCAACCCGGTCAGGTTGAACGCGGCGTGGGCGATGATCGCGGGACCGAGTCGATCGGTGAGCTGCAGGGCCAGGCCGAAGAGGAGCCCGGCGAGCAGCAGACCCGGGAACTCGACCCATCGCAGGTGGATGAGGGCGAAGAGCGCCGACGTCACCAGGACCGCCGACGGACCGCCGACGCGCGAGGCGAGCGAGCGCTGCAGCAGACCCCGGTAGACGATCTCCTCGACCAGCGGGGCACCGACGACGACCACGAGCACCAACAGGACGAGCCCAGCTCCCGCCGCGGCGTCGACCAGGTCGCGGGCCGTGTCGCTCAGACGCTCAGGGGCGAAGGTCTCCGGCCAGATCGCCCGGAGCGGGAGGTAGGCACCAGGAACGACGACGAGTTGGGTCACCACACCGGCGGGCGCGGCCCACAGGTCTCTCGGGCGGATCCGACCCCGCAGCCCGACCGCGGTGAGGGTGTCGGTCCCCGCGGATCTCGCGACGGCGACGACGGCGATGAGCATGGTCGCCCAGCCGACCGAAGCGACAGCGGCGAGACGGATCGGGGTGAGCGGTTCACCGGAACTCCCTCCGAGGGCGGCGAGGACCGCCGCGCCGAGGACGCCCCCACCGACCACCCATGCGACCGCCCAGGCGGCGATGGCCCGGGGGAAGTCGACCGTGGAGGACGTCACCGTCATGATCCCCGCCTTGGGAGGAGGTCCGGTCAGCCGGCCATGCGCCAGTGCATGACGGGGCGTCGTCGGTCGACGAGTTCCCATCCCGCGGGCACCGAGAGACGCTCGGCATGGCGGTCGCACAGGTCGTAGAGGTGCGGCTCGCGCTGCGGTGAGAGCACGTCGAGCCAGGCTTGAGCGGTGCCGTAGCTGTAGGTCAGGGTGACCGCCGCCTCGGCGGAGCACTGGGGCCGGGAGCAGTGTCTCGTCACACCGAACACCGTACGCCAGATCATGCAGACCTTCGCGGACCGCCTTAGCATGTGGTCATGTCACCGCTTCCCCCTCCTCCGCCTCCGCCACCGCCGGGTGGTGGACGGTCCAAGGGACGGGCGAGCCGCCCCGGCGGGGAACGTCCCTCAGGCCGTGACCGTCAGCAGAACTCCCCGGGCGAGCCCGGTTCCCCGAACCCCCAGTGGCGCCGATGGCTGCCCTGGGTCGCCGCCGGCGTGTTCCTCGCCGCGGTCGTCATTCCGAGCCTCACGTCCGGTCCGGCCGGATCCGAGCTGTCGTACTCGGAGTTCATCGACCGGGTGACCGCCGGCGAGGTCGCCTCCATCGAGATCAACAACGTGTCCGGCCGGATCACCGGCGAGTTGACCACCGGCGAGTCGTTCGTCTCCACCGGCGGTGGCGAGCGCGGGCTCTCCGAGGCCGACGAGGAGCTCATCAACTCCCGCGGTGTCGAGTACCAGTTCATCACCCCGTCGACGAACTGGTTCCTCCAGTTGGCCGGCCTGCTGCTGCCGGTGATGTTGATCATCGGCTTCTTCGTCTGGATGCAGCGACGCGCGCAGGGACAGATGGGCAACGTCATGTCGATCGGGCGCAGCCGGGCCAAGACCTACTCCACCGATCAGCCGTCCACGACCTTCGCCGACATCGCCGGCTACCACGGCGTCAAGCAGGAGATCACCGAGGTGGTCGACTTCCTCCGCATGCCGGAGCGCTTCGCGGAGATTGGCGCCCGGGTGCCCAAGGGCATCCTGCTGGTCGGCCCCCCGGGAACGGGCAAGACGCTCTTCGCCAGGGCGGTGGCCGGCGAGGCCGGGGTCGGCTTCCTCAGCGTGACCGGATCCGACTTCATGGAGATGTTCGTCGGTGTGGGTGCGAGCCGGGTGCGCGACCTCTTCCAGCAGGCCCGCCGCATGGGTCGCGCCATCATCTTCATCGACGAGATCGACTCGATCGGTCGGAAGCGCGGCGCCGGTCTCGGCGGCGGCCACGACGAGCGGGAGCAGACCCTCAACCAGATGCTCTCGGAGATGGACGGCTTCGAGACCTCCGAGGGGATCGTCATCATGGCGGCCACCAACCGTCCCGACATCTTGGACCCCGCCCTGCTCCGTCCCGGTCGCTTCGACCGTCAGATCGTGGTGCCGCTGCCCGAGTACGAGGAGCGGCTCTCCATCCTCGAGGTGCACTCGCGCGACAAGCGCATGGGCGCCGATGTCGACCTCTCGACGATGGCCCGCGCCACACCGGGCATGGCCGGCGCCGACCTCGCCAACCTCGTCAACGAGGCCGCGCTGATCGCGGTGCGGCGCGGCTCCAAGGAGATCGAGCGCATCGACTTCGAGAACGCCCGCGACCGGGTGGTGCTCGGAGCCCAGCGCGAGTCCATGGTGCTCAACGCCGAGGAGAAGCGGGCGACGGCCTACCACGAGGCGGGCCACGCGGTGCTCGCCACCGTGTTGCCGAACGGTGATCCGCTGCACAAGGTGACGATCCTTCCCCGGGGCATGGCCCTCGGTGTCACCTGGTCACTCCCCCAGGAGCGCCACACCTACTCGAAGGAGTACTTCGAGGACACCATCTGCAAGGCGATGGGTGGGCGTGTCGCCGAGGTGCTGGTGTTCGGCCATCTCAACTCGGGTGCCGCCAACGACCTCGAGCAGTCCACCGGCATCGCCCGGCGCATGGTGCGTGAATGGGGCATGAGCGACCGCGTGGGACCGATGGCCTGGGCTGGCCAGCAGCAGGTCTTCCTCGGCGAGGACCTCATGTCGAGCGGGCGCGAGTACTCCGATGACACCGCGAAGCTCCTCGATGAGGAGATCAGCCGCATCCTCCACGACCAGGAGGTGCGCGCGACCGGTCTCCTCGAGAAGCACCGCCGCGGGCTCGAACTCGTCGCTGAGGCGCTGCTCGAGCACGAGACGATCGACGGCCCGGAGGTCGCCCGCCTGATCCAGCAGGGTCCCACCGAGTCGGGCACCGAGGAGCAGATCGAGGCGAACGTCCTCGGCTCCCCCGACTGACGCTCACCGCTCAGATTCGGCGGCGGTCGGGCTCTCGTTTCAGACGGCGCCGTTGTCGCCGCTGCACGACTCGCCCGGCGCGCGCACCGATCCCGGTTCACGGCACTCGGCGACCGCCGCCCACAGGTCGGTCGCGGTGACCGGACCGAGGAACGCCGACCGCACCTGACCGTCGCCGTCGGCCACCACCAGCGTCGGCACGGCGTCGATCGCGTAGCGCTGGTGGAGGTCACCGCGAGCGGTGTACTCGATGTCGAGCACCGCGACATCGTCGGACTGGAGGACCCGACTCTTCGCGACGACATCGGCGCAGGTGGAACAGGTCGCCGAGGTGAACACCGCGACGAGCCACGGGCTGTCGACCTCGGGGAAGTCGGCTCGGTCGAGTTGGCTCGGAACGTTGCGGGTGACTTGGGTGGGCGGGTCGCCGGCGCGGCGTCGTCGGATGACGACGGAGGTCGCGAGGGCCGCGAGGACGATCGCGGCGGCGACCGCGAGACGCATCAGGTCCTGATCCACACCCCTGTCCTAGCAGCCCGACCGGCGGAGGGGCTGGGCGTGTCGAATCAGCCCGCGTCGGGGCCGGCCACCGCCCAGGAGGTGTGGGCCGTGGCTCCGCTCGGGATGGACCGTTCGACGAGCACGCGGCCGGTCGCGACGATCCGGAGCGGTCGCGAGAGCGCGGCCTCGTCGGTGAGGTCGGGGGTGGCGAGACCGGTCCCGGGGATCTCGATCGCCTCGAGACCGGGGATCGGGATCTCACCGGTCGCGCCGAGCACCGACACGGACACGGTGACCGGTTCGTTGTCGACGTTCAGGATGCTCAGTCCCTCCCGGGTCGGGGTCGTCGGCCCTCCAGCGAGGGTCCACGAGGTGGGGAGGTCCCCGTCGGGCCGGTTGGGGACGCCCGGGGTGATCGACGTCACGCGACGACCCTCGCCGACACGGGTGAGCGCCCGGTCGACCACGATGGCGGACCCGTCGGTCGTGGACACGACCGCGCCGTGCGCGCCCTCCGGAAGCCCGGACACGGTGCCGCTGTCGAGGGTGACGACGCGGCGCGCCGGCACGGTGACCGGCACGACGACCGGGCCGCGGACGATCTCGCGGGGGAAGAACACGGCGGTGGCCTCGACATCGGTCTCACCGGGGTTCATGATGCTGAACCGCTCGGTCGCGTCCGATCCCTTGTCGCCGGCGGCGAACCACCACTGCTCGGCGGTGACGGGAGCGGCCGGCGACACCGTGACACCACCGCGACTCTCGTCATCGGCGCTCGACGCGCGAGCCACGAGGAGCGCGCCCCTCGAGGCAGTGACGACGACACCGACCCGGGTCTCGCCGCGAGCACCGGCTCCCTCAGCGCCGACGTCGATGATCCGGGTCGAGCGGGCCGGAACGGGATAGCCGGTGTAGGCCGAGGGTCGGCGGACACCGTCATCGGTCAGGAACTCGACGTCGACGACGACCTGATCGTCGGCCGGGTTCATGAGCAGCACCTCATGACGCGCCTCGCCGACGGTGTAGCCATCGGCGAGGAACCAGGTCGAGGAGAGGTCGGTGGTGCACGGCGACGAGGAATTTCCGTCCGGGTGGAACACCCGCTGCTCCACGGCTCCCCCACCGCCGAGGATCTCGACGATCGCCCCGGCGTAGGTGGCCTCCACCTCGGCGTCGACATCGATGACGGCACGCCCGTTGGCTCCCAGGTCGATCACCTGCTGCTCGCTCGGCGCGGTGTCGCTGATGAAGGTGATCTGGGCCCTGGTCGCCTCGGGACCGGTGTTGGCGATCACTACCGCCCCTCCGGTCTCACCGGAGTCATCGCCTCCGCCGGCGGGGACGCCCGGGCAGTACCACACCGCCTGGAGGACACCGGCCGACGGGGTCTGGGCGATCCAGGCCCGGTCACCGCTCGAGAAGATGACCGGTGCCGCCGGTTCCGGCTCTCCCGACGTCTGCCAGACGAGCAGGGCCACGGCGAGGGCCACCACGATCACGGCGGGGGCGCGGCGACTCATCGGGGGCCCTCCTCCACCGAGGGCAAGGGGCCGAGGTCGAGCACCGGTTCGTGCACAGCCCGCGTCCCGCCGCGGGTGCGCAGGGTGGCGGCGATCAGCGTCAGCCAGATCGCGGCGAGCACACCGAGCCAGAGGGTGCGCGTGACGGGCCGGTCGTAGCTGATCTCGAGGACTCCCGGACCGGGAACATCGAAGGCGGTGGTCACGCCGAAACCGGCGCGCGCCGGGAGCTCGACACCGTCGAGGGCGGCCCGCCAGGAGCCGTCGAAGGGCACGCCGAGGTGGAGCACCCCGGCTTCGGGCACCACGGCGGAGGTGGCACCGCGGCGAGCGGCGACATCGACCACGTCGACGGCTTCGCCCCGGGGGTCGACCAGGGTGGAGGTGCCGCTCAGGTCGGCCACCACCAGGCTGCCCTCACCGGCGAGGGTGGAGGCCTCTGCGGTTCCCCCGGTCAGGTAGGCGGCGGGAGGGATCCAGGAGCGATTCACGAACACCTCGACGGTCGGCGGCGACTGGATGGCGCCGATGTCGAGTTGGGCGGCGAGCGAGGCGACGAGTCCGACGGGGAGTGGCAGTGGGTCGTCGATCCTCGAGGCGACCCCGTCGGCGACGGGCACGGCGATGTAGCGGATGCCGAGAGGGGCGAGCAGTCGTCCGGCGCGGGCGGTGGTCCCGTCGGCGAGATGCCCGAGGGCCGACTCGACCCGATCCTCCGCCGGCCCGAGAGGGGTCGACCAGGCCTGACGCATGTCGAGGGGTCCACCGTCGACGACCGCCCAGGAGACACCCGTCGACGATGGATGCCCGGGCACCGGGAGCAGTCGGTCGTCACCCAACCAGAGCACGCGGTACGACCCGACGTCGGAGCGGGCCGGGAACTGGGAGGCGATCAGTGAGGCCGTCGGTGTCTGCGGCGCGCGCCAGTCCCCGGCGCCGACGGCGACGAGGGCGGGGAGCAGGCCGACGACGAGACCGAGGTTGGCGAGCAGCGCCAGCGGCTGACGCCAACCGAAGTCACGGCCGAGCACATCCAGGTTGAATCCCCCGGTGATCGCGGCGGCGCCGAGGGCCAGGCCGAGCGCGATGGCGACAGCGAGATGGATGTGCGAGGGGATCACCGGTCCGATCAGCCCGCGGTCATCGAGCACGATGAGCGCGGCGGCCGCGGTGACCGTGGCCGCCGCCCGAGCCGCCCAGGTCATGCGCCAGGCCCTGCTCACCAGGACCGCGGCGAGGAGCGGCACCCACAGACCGAGGGCCAGCAGGTCGTACCAGCGGCCGGTGCCGCCACCGGCGAGCGCGCGCCACACCCCGAGGCGCTCACCGCTGCCGGCGCCGCCGATCAGATCGACGCGGGTCCAGGTACTCGACCACGGGAGGTTGGCCACCCAGGCACCGGCCAGACCGATGATCGATGCGACCACGAACCAGGCGTTGACCCGGGCGTCGGCGCGCACGAGGACTCCGCCGAGCGCCATCGCCACTCCGACCCCGCCGATCACGATGAGGCTCGACGGCGCGAGGGCTGCGGAGGTGGCGAGGACGAGGATGAGACCGGCGATGAGTCGGCGACGCAGCCCCGGTGAGGGGTCGTCGAGACCGTCGGGGAGGTCGCCGAGCACCGCGCCGGGGTCGGCGGTCGCGATCCCGGCGATCCGCCGTGTGATCTCGATGCTCCAGGGCAGCGCGGCGTAGAGCACGAGGGTGTCGAGTTCCCCGGCGGCGAGGCCTCGGGCGACGATCGGGGCCGCCGCGTAGACGACGATGGCGGCGATCCGGGCGCGCGCCAGTGGGAAGACCGATGCCAGTCGTGAGGCGCCGAGGATTCCGAGGAGCACGAGCCCGAGCACCAGAACGGTCCGTGTGAGCCCCTCCTGGAACAGCAGGGCGGCGTCGAGGGCACCGAGGATCCCCCAACCAGTGGGGGCCGGTGAGGTGGCACCGACCCCCCGCGGATCCCAGGCGGACCACATCGAGGCGAACCACTCGAACGCCGGGGTCGGCAGCGCCAGCAGGGCGCCGACCGGCCGGAAGGCGTTGACGACCGCATCTCGGGAGCCGATGAGCACGAGGGCGATGACGGCCGACCAGGTGAGGCCGAGACCCGACGACCGCTGTCGCCAACGGCGCACCGTGGCGTCCTGGGAGACGTAGGTCGCCGTCTGGCGCGACCGCAGGTAGGAGGCGAGGCGGGCGCTCCCCCGGGTCTGGAGGGCGATGACCTCGTATTCGGGTACCGCGCGTTGGAGCCGGATCTCGTGCCGTCGGGCCATCACGGCGGGTAGCCGAATCAGGGTGTGTCCGAGCGCGGTGAGCGATCTCCATCCCTCGGCGAGCCGGCCGGTGAACGCACCGACCACGAACTCGACCATGGTCACCGCGATCAGGGCGAGGGCGCGCGGAACCAGCCGCGCCGCGCCGGTGAGGGTGAGCACACTCCACATCCGGCGACGGGCGTGCTCGCGTCCGTGGTCGATCTCGGGGCGACGGCCGGCGATGTCGGCGCGGTGCCGAACCACCGCCTCGGGGGCGACGATGACCCGGGCTCCAGCCCAGTGGGCTCGCCAGCACAGGTCGAGGTCCTCGCCGTGGAGTCGGGCGCGACGGTCGAAACCGCCGAGCGAGCGGAGGAGATCGGCGCGCACCAGGAGGCAGGCGGTGGGGAGGACGAACACGTCCCGCACCGCGTCGTGCTGCGACTGGTCGAGTTCGCCGGGTTCGATCGGCGAGTACGGCTCGCCGAAACGGTCGAGTCCGGAGCCGACGGACTGCAGCCGATCCCGGTCGTGCCAGTCGACGAGTTTCGGGCCGACGAGACCGGCGTTGGAGCGGTGGAACTCGGCGACGAGCATCGACACCGCCCCAGGATCGGGGGCGATGTCGTCGTGACACAGGAGGAAGAGCCCGTTGTCGCCAGCGACGAGGTCGAGTACCCCGTTGGCGGCACCGGCGAAACCCGACGACGGGTCGACCTCGCGGACGAGCGCGCCGGGGAGGATCTCGTCGATCAGGGCCCGGGCAGCGCCGTCGGGGTCGGAGGCGAGGAGGATGAGCCAGCGCAGGTCGGGATAGTTCTGGGCCGCGAGGGCCTGCAGGGTCTCAGCGAACCAGGCTCCGGGTTCGTGGACCACGACGACACCGACCACGGTGACCGGTTCTGCTGCCTCCACTTGCCGCGAGGCTAGCGGTGCCGCTGGCGCGGAGTCCGGCAGGTGCCCAGTCCCGGTTCCCTGCGGGGGTCACCGGTAGATTCGAGAACCCGTGTCCACCGAAGCCGTGTCCGCTGACGCCTCCGGGCGACGCCAACCCCTCCCTGAGGGGGCGCTCGTGGTCGCCCTCGGCCTCATCGTCGGCGGTATCGCGACCTACGCGTTCTTCCGGGTGGGGACGCTCACCCTCGGCGGCGATGAGGAGTTCGCGCCGATCGCCGCCCTCTGGTTCGCGATGTTCGCCCTGGCACCGGGGTTCTTCCTCCCACTCGAACAGGAGTTGAGCCGCGCCCTCGCCCACCGGACCGCCGTCGGTGAGGGTGGTCGACCGGTGGTCGCCCGCGTGCTGGTGCTCATGTCGATCATCGTCGCCGTGGTGGTGGCGGTGATGCTCGTGACCAGTCCGCTGGTCACCGACGCCTACTTCGACGGGCAGTGGGTGATGTTCGCGGCCCTGGTGGCGGCATTCGCGGTGTACGCCCCGGTGTTCCTGGCCCGGGGGATCTGCTCGGGCACCGGTCGTTTCGGCTCGTTCGCCTTCGTGGTCGGCTCCGAGGGCCTGCTCCGCATCGCCGGGTGCCTCATCCTCGGCTGGATCGGCATCACCGCGGTCGGCCCGTTCGCCTTCGTGGTGGCCCTGTCGCCGCTGGTGGCGGTGGCCGCGATCGGCGTCCGCGGTTCGCTCGCCACCGAGGACGGCCCGCCGGCGGCCTGGCGCGAGGTGACGCAGAACTTTGGGTGGCTGCTCATCGGCACGGTCTGCGCCGCGGCCCTGATCAACGCGGGGCCGGTCGCGGCCAACCTGCTCGCCGACGCCGATGAGGCCGCCCTGGTCTCACGGTTCGGATACGGGGTGCTGCTCGCCAGGGTGCCCCTGTTCATGTTCCAGGCGATCCAGGCGACGCTGCTCCCCCGTCTGGCGCGTCTCGCGGCCCGTCGAGAGTTCGATGAGTTCCGTTCGGGGTTCCGCCTGCTGGCGATCGTGGTGGGCGCGATCGGCGCGATCGGCACGGTCGGGGCGTTCTGGGTGGGTCCGTGGGTCCTCGACCTGGTCTACGAGGCCGAGTTGTCGGGTCGCACCCTCGCGATGCTGGCGCTCTCCAGCGCCATCTACATGCTGGCGCTCGCGACCTCGCAGGCCGTCATCGCCCTGGAGGCCCACGCCCAGGTCGCGATCGGCTGGGTGCTCGGGGTGGTGGCCTTCGTCATCGGCACCTGGGTGTCGAGCGACGAGATCTTCCGGCGCATCGAGATCGGGTTGGTCGCCTCCAGCGCGGTCTCGCTCGCCTGGTTCCTCGGGGCGCTCCGGCATCGCCTCCACGCGGTCTCCTGACCGCCGCGGGCGATCAGCGGAGGTTGGCCTCCATCTTGCGCTTCTCGAGGTCGAGGTCGTTCGCGACCATCATGGACACGAGCTGCGGGAACGAGACCTCGGGCTGCCATCCGAGCTGCTCGCGGGCCTTGGTGGCGTCGCCGATGAGCAGGTCGACCTCGGCCGGGCGGAGGAAGCGCGGATCCTGGGTGACGTAGGGCTCCCAGTCGTCGATGCCGACCTCGGCAAAGGCCAGGTCGAGGAACTCCCGGATGGAGTGGGTCTCACCGGTGGCGATGACGTAGTCCTCGGGACTGTCCTGCTGGAGCATGAGCCACATGGCCTTCACGTAGTCGCCGGCGTAGCCCCAGTCGCGCTTGGCCTCCAGGTTCCCGAGGGCCAGCCCGTCCTGCAGACCGAGACTGATCCGGGCCACGGCGTTGGTGATCTTGCGGGTCACGAACTCGATCCCGCGCCGTGGGCCCTCGTGGTTGAAGAGGATGCCCGAGCAGGCGTAGAGCCCGTACGACTCGCGGTAGTTCATGGTGATGTAGTGCCCGAACACCTTGGCGCAGCCGTAGGGAGAACGCGGGTGGAACGGCGTCATCTCGGTCTGGGGGACCTCGCGGACCTCGCCGAACATCTCCGAGGTGGACGCCTGGTAGAAGCGGATCGAGTTGTCGTTCATGCCGCCGACCATCCGGATCGCGTCGAGCATGCGGAGCACGCCAAGACCGGAGATGTCGCCGGTGAGCTCGGCGTGGGTGAACGAGTAGGCCACGAACGAGACGGCACCGAGGTTGTAGACCTCGTCGGGTCGGGCCTGGTCGACAGCGGTGACCAGGCTCGAGAGGTCGGCGAGGTCGCCCTGGACGACGTTGAGCCAGGGCATCTCGTCGAGGATGGCGCCGATACGCGGGTTGTTCTGACCCTTCACGAGGCCGAAGACCTCGTAGCCCTCACCGTGGAGGAACTCGGCGAGGTGCTGGCCGTCCTGACCGGTCACCCCGGTGATCAGCGCGCGTGGCATCCCCCAAGGCTACCCAGCCGTCGGCGTCGGCTGGCATGATGCGTACCCATGCGCGTGGCCGTTGACATAGGGCCGCTGCACGGCCGACGCACCGGCATCGGCTCGGCGGTCGAGCACACCATCGGCGCGCTGTCGGCCCAAGCCGATGTGGCCCTCACCCCGTATCTGGTGAGTTTCCGCGCGTCACCGGCGCCGGGCGAGGTGCGTCTGCCGTTGCCGGCCATGGTCGCACTGCGGCTCTGGGCGGCCGGGGACCGCCCTCGGGCCGACCGCTGGATGGGCGGGGTGGATCTCGTCCACGGCACCAACTACACGGTGCCGCCCACCTCGATCCCCTCGGTGGTGTCGGTCTACGACTGCTGGTTCCTCGAGCACGACTCGCTGGCCTCACCCGATGTCCGCCGGGCGGGTCGGGTGTTGCGTCGCGCCGTTCGGCGGGGCGCCTGGGTCCACACCAGTTCCGAGGCGACCGCGACCCGCGTGCGGGATCTGCTCGACACCGATCGTGTGCGGTCGGTGCATCTCGGCCCGCTTCCGGCGGATCCGGCTCCGGCGTCGGTGCCTGAGAGGTGCGCGGATCTGACGGGACGTCCGTTCGTGTTGGCGATCGGCACCTCGGAGCGCCGGAAGCGACACCCCTGGCTGGTCGAGCTGGCCCCGAGGCTCCCCGACGAGTGTCATCTGGTGATCGCCGGCGCCCCCGGTGACGACGCCGCGGCGTTGGCGGCCGCCCACGCCGCCCTGCCGGCCTCGGTGGCCTCGCGGGTGCATCTCCTCGGATCGGTGGATGCCGCGACGAAGGCCTGGCTATTGGGTTCGGCCTCGGTGCTCGCCTATCCGTCGATGGACGAGGGGTTCGGTTTCCCGGTGTTGGAGGCGAATGAGGTGGGTGTTCCGGTGGTCGCCTCCCGGGTCGGTTCGATTCCCGAGGTGGCCGGTGCGGCGGCGCTGCTCGTCGACCGTGACGATGCCGACGGATTCGCGGCAGCGATGTCGAGGGTGCTCACCGACGAGGCCCTCGCCGGGTCGCTCATCACCGCCGGCCGGGACAACCTCGGGCGGTTCTCCTGGGATGCGACAGCGCAGGGCCTGGTCGCGCTCTACGAGCGGGCCCTCGGGAGCGTCGGATGACGCGCCGTGTCACCGTCCTGTGCGGTGGCGTCGGCGCGGCCCGGTTCCTGCGAGCGCTCTGCTCGGTGGTGCCGGCCGCCGAGGTGACGGCGGTGGTGAACACCGGGGACGACACCGATCTCCACGGTCTGTACATCTCCCCTGATCTCGACACCGTCACCTACACCCTCGCCGGGGCGATCGACCCGGAGCGCGGCTGGGGTCTCGTCGGTGAGACCTGGGACGCCATGGACGCGCTCGGACGATTCTCCGAGGTGGTGCCGGAGGGTTCCTCGGCGGGTGCCACCTGGTTCGGGCTCGGCGACCGCGATCTCGCCACCCACCTGTATCGAACCGGTCGTCTCGCCGAGGGGGCGTCGTTGACCGCGGTGACCGACGAGATCGCTCGGGCCTGGGGTGTGGAGGTCGAGGTGCTTCCGATGAGCGACGGGCGCCACCGCACGTTGGTATCCCTCACCGATGGCGGCGAGGTCGCCTTCCAGGACTACTTCGTCCGGCTCGGGCACTCGGTGGCGGTGTCCGCGGTCCGGTTCGACTCCGATGGCTCCCCGGCGACCGGAGCGGTGATGGAGGCGATCACAGGGGCCGAGGTCGTGGTGATCGCGCCCTCGAATCCATTCGTGTCGATCGCGCCGATCCGGTCACTGGCCGGGGTCGATGAGGCGCTCGCCGCGCGGCGCGAGTCGGTGGTGGCGATCTCGCCGATCGTCGGCGGGGCGGCCTTGAAGGGCCCTGCCGCGCGCATGGCGGTCGAGCTCGGCCACGCCAGCGATGTGGCGTCGGTCGCGGCGGTCTACGCCGAGGTGGCGGCCTCGCTGGTGATCGATCCGGTCGATGCCGGGCAGGTCGACGCGGTGGCGGCGGCCGGGATGCGCTCGGTGGTGGTGCCCTCGGTGATGTCGGATCCGGTGGTCGCGGCCCGACTGGCCGAGGCGACCCTCGCGGCGGCCCGCGGCTGACCGGGTCAGCGGCCGAGGAGCCGGTCGAGACCCTCGGTGAGCGGCGTGAACGGCGACCAGTCGAGGTGGATGCGAGCCCGTGCGGTCGAGAGCGCGAGTCGGGTCAGTTCGTCGGGCCGCGCCGGGACCTTGACCGGTTCGGGACCGTCGGGGGCGATCATCTCCCACAGGTCGGACACTCGGGTGGCGTGGCCGGTGCCGACGTTGATCACGAGTCCGTCGCCGCGGCTGGTCGCCGAGTTGAGCGCCTCGGCGACGTCGTCGACGTGGATGAGGTCGCGCGACTGTCGGCCGTCGCCGGTGATCGTCGGCGGGCGGCCGGCGCTGAGGGCGCCGATGAACGCGGCCACGAGGCCGTCGCTGGGACGTTGGCGCGGACCGTAGACCGAGCCGAGGGCGAGGGCGGTGAACTCGACGGCGTGTCGGGCTCGGGCGTGTTCGAGGGTGTCGATGACGGTGCGAGCGAGCACACCGGTCGCGCCGCGGGGCTGGGGGTCGGCCTCCTTGAGCGGGAGGTCTTTGGCGCGGGGCTGACCGCTGATGGTCGAGGCGGGAAGGGCGACGACCACCTTCCGCGCCCCGTGGTGCCGGGCGCCGTCGATGACGGCGAGGGTGCGGGCCCAGGCCTCGGCGTAATCGGTGGGGCGTGTCACCCGCCGCGGCACGGCGGCGAGGTGGACGATGACCTCCGGTCGGTGGCGGGCGAGCCAGGCGCCGCCCTCCGGGGCGGTGATGTCGAGGTGGTCGAAGGTGAGGTCGCCGTCGACGTGGCGCGCGTCGGCGAGGTTGGCGAGGCTGCCGGTCGAAAGGTCGTCGGCGACCCGTACCCGGTGGCCGTCCACCAGGAGTCGGTCGACCAGGTGGGAACCGACGAATCCCGCTCCACCGACGACCGCGATCGTCCGGGGGGTCATCCGGGCTCCGGCAGGCGCAGACCGCGATGGTCTCCGGCGGGGACCTCAGCGCCCTCGCCGATGACGCAGCTGTCGAGGGTGGCGTCGGCGGGGACGTGACCCCACACCAGCGACGACCTCACCGTGGCTCCAGCCGCGATGGAGGCACCGGGGAGCACCACGCTGCGGTGTACCTCGCCGTCGATGCGGGCGCCGGCGCCGATGATGCTGTGCTCGATGCTCGCGGTTGCGGCGATGCTGGCCTCGGGGTGGATCGCGTCGGCACGGTCGGCGAGGTCGAGGTTGGCCTCGAGGTAGGTCTCGGGCCGGCCGGTGTCGATCCAACGGTCGTCGGTGGGGTGGCCGGCAAGCCGACCGTCGGCGACGAGGGTCGGGAAGGTCTCACGCTCGACCGATACCCGACGATCGGGTTCGATGAGGTCGAGCACGGCGGGTTCGAGCACGTAGGTGCCCCCGTTGATGAGATCGCTGTCGGTCTCACCGGGTGAGGGTTTCTCGATGAATCGGCTCACCCGACCCGCCGCGTCGGTCTCGACGACGCCGTAGGCGCTGGGGTCGTCGACCGGGGTGAGGTGGATGGTGGCGTCGACACCGAGTCGGTGGTGCGCATCGACGAGTCCGGCGATGTCGAGGTCGGTCACGATGTCGCCGTTGGCGACGACGAACGTCGAGTCGATCCCGCTGGCGCGGGCGGCGAAGGCGATGGCTCCGGCGGTGTCGAGGGGTTCGGGTTCGACGGCGTAGTGCATCCGGACGTCGCCGACTCGATCCCCGGGGAAGGCCTCCCGGAAGGCGTCGGGGCGGAACCCGAGGGCGAGCACGATGTCGGTGACCCCTCCCTCGCCGAGGCGTTCGGCGAGTCGGACGATCATCGGGACGTTGCCGATGGGGAGCATGGGCTTGGGCACCTCGTTGGTGAGGGGCCGCAGCCGGGTGCCGAAGCCGCCGACGAGGACGACGGCGTGCATCAGTCGTCGGAGTCGCCGTCGACGGTCACGTCGCTGACCTCGTCGGGGATGACCACTCCGGAGTCGATGGCCCCGAGTTCGGGGAGGCGCGAGGCCCACGGCGGCATCGACACGGAGTCACCGCGCGGAACGAAGGCGATGGCGAACACCATCTGGTCGTTGGAGACGCGGATGTCGTTCATCTCGGCGATGTAGCGGTCGCCGTCGTCGGTGTCGGTGAAGTTCTCCCAGACCACGACGGAGAGTTCGGCGTCCTCGCCGTTGCAGGTCGTCTCTCCCTCGACGTAGTCGGCTCCGTCGAACTGGCTGTCGGGGAAGCGGAGCGCGTCGTTGGTGAGCTCCACCTCGTAGGTCTCGAGGAAGACGCCCAGATCGGCGCGGCTGCCGACGGCCCGCGAGGTGTAGGGGTGCCA
>Ga0181582_10000252_pt1 | contig 35857 bp, 34 predicted proteins | sample 071ome_32_FD_132438 | JGI IMG/M metagenome (GOLD analysis project Ga0181582, IMG submission 132438) | Coastal salt marsh microbial communities from the Groves Creek Marsh, Skidaway Island, Georgia - 071405AT metaG (megahit assembly) | ecosystem: Environmental > Aquatic > Marine > Intertidal...
ATTCAGACGTTCAGCCATACGCAATATATAGATAAGTATATCAGCCATTTCAAAACCAACTTCACGTAACTGCTGAGTGCTAAGTTCATAGCTTTGCTGTTCACTAAGCCACTGAAAATGTTCAACCAGTTCACCGCATTCACCACTAATGGCCATCGCAAGGTTTTTCGGACTCTGGAATTGTTCCCAGTCTCTAGCAACAGCAAAAGCTTTTAATCGCTTGCTTAATTCAGATAGTGAATCTTTACTCATCAGTTATTCTTCAATGCGTGATCTAGCCCGGGCAATAGCCTGACGAACTTGTTCGGGAGCGGTTCCGCCTATGTGGTTACGCGCCGCAATCGAGCCTTCAAGGGTTAATACCTGAAAAACATCATCATCGATTTGCGCGGAAAATTCACGCAGTTTTTGCAAAGAAAGATCGGCCAGATCACATTTCTGCGCGACACAGTAAGCAACCGATGAGCCGACGATTTCATGGGCATCACGGAATGGAATGCCTTTGCGCACCAGATAGTCGGCCAGATCGGTGGCGGTGGCAAAACCTTTCATAGTCGCAGCACGCATTGCTTCAGGATTACAGGCAATCGCTGGCACCATATCAGCAAATACTTTTAGCGAGCCTTTGACGGTATCTACAATATCAAACAGCGGTTCTTTGTCTTCCTGATTATCCTTGTTATAAGCCAGAGGCTGACTTTTCATCAACGTTAACAAGCTCATTAAATGGCCGAAGACTCGGGCAGACTTTCCGCGAACCAGTTCTGGTACATCCGGATTTTTCTTTTGCGGCATGATCGAAGATCCGGTACAGAAACTGTCACTCAAAGTGACGAATCCAAACTGCGCCGAAGACCAGATAATCAGTTCTTCCGACATGCGCGACATGTGCATCATCAGAATGCTGGCGGCAGCAGAGAATTCAATGGCAAAGTCTCGATCACTGACAGCATCCAGAGAATTTTCAGCAGGTGCTGCGAAATCAAGCAGACTGGCAGTCAGATGACGATCAATCGGGTAAGTCGTGCCGGCAAGAGCGGCAGCGCCTAATGGCATAATGTTCATACGCTGCATACAGTCAGACAATCTGCCATGATCGCGTTCCAGCATTTCAAACCAGGCCATCATGTGGTGGCCGAAAGTAATCGGCTGGGCAGTCTGAAGATGGGTGAAGCCGGGCATGATAGTATCGGCTTCCTGTTCGGCAAAGTGCAGTAAAGCATTTTGAAAACGGCGTAACTCTTTTAGAATCAAAGTCAATTCATGGCGAAGCCAGAGACGGACATCGGTAGCGACCTGGTCATTTCGGGAACGGCCGGTATGCAGTTTTTTACCGGTATCACCGATTTCGCCGGTTAACGCTGATTCAATGTTCATGTGAACATCTTCAAGCTCAACAGACCATTCAAACTCACCGTCATGAATCCGTTTACGGATTTTTTCGAGGCCTTCTACAATCAGATCCCGTTCTTCACTGCTAAGAATTTCCCGCGCAGATAACATGGTGGCATGAGCAATAGAGCCATCGATATCAAAATCAGCCAGGCGCTGGTCAAATTCAACAGAGGCTGTGAAAGCTTCGACAAAGGCATCAGTCGGTTCATTAAAACGACCTGCCCAGAGTTTTTTGTCAGACATAATGAGTTCCCAATAAAGCGATGCAGGGATTATAGAGAAGCCGACTGCGTTACGACAGTATCCTTTACAGGAATGCGGTTAAGCCTGCACAACCGGACAACATTGTTTACACTTGCGAAAAAAATTCAGGAGAAAAACTGTGAAAAGAGATGTATCCGCTCTAGGTGGTTATCCGTTTACCCGTATGCGCAGAATGCGCCGTGATGATTTTTCGCGTCGCCTGATGCGTGAAACTTTGCTGACACCCGATGATTTTATCTATCCGGTCTTTGTTCTGGAAGGTGAAAATAACAAGGAGGCGGTTGCTTCCATGCCCGGCGTTGAGCGAATGAGCATTGATCTGCTGGTTAAAGAAGCAAAAGAAGTGGCTGCTTTGGGGGTGCCGGCAATGGCACTGTTTCCGGTGACACCTCCTGAAGCGAAAAGTCTGGATGCCAGAGAAGCTTACAACCCGGATGGTCTGGCACAGCGGGCCGTGCGCGCGATCAAGGACGCCGTACCTGAAATGGGGGTGATGACTGATGTGGCGCTGGATCCTTTTACCACTCATGGTCAGGATGGTCTGATTGATGAAGCCGGCTATGTGATCAATGATGAGACTGTCGAAGTCTTGGTTAGACAGGCGGTTTCCCATGCTCAAGCCGGTGCTGATATCGTTGGCCCGTCAGACATGATGGATGGCCGGGTAGGTGATATCCGTGATGCGCTGGAGCATGAGGGTTATGTGCACACCCGTATTCTTTCTTATTCAGCCAAATATGCTTCGAGTTATTACGGTCCTTTCCGTGATGCTGTCGGTTCGGCAGGCAATCTCGGTTCAGGTAACAAATATACCTATCAGCAGGATCCGGCGAATAGTGATGAGGCCATTCGTGAAGTCGCATTGGATTTAATGGAAGGTGCTGACATGGTAATGATCAAACCGGGCATGCCCTATCTGGATATCGTAAGACGCATCAAGGATCAGTTCGGTGTACCAACCTTTGTGTATCAGGTCAGTGGTGAATATGCGATGCACATGGCTGCAGCCCAGAATGGCTGGCTTGATGAAAAAGCAGTCGCACTTGAGTCATTGACCTGTATCAAACGTGCCGGTGCCGATGGCATTCTGACTTATTTTGCCAAACGCGCCGCGCAATGGCTAAATGACTGAATTTAATCGGCTTTATCGGTGACCTTGAGTTTGGCGCCGATAAAGTCACGATGTTTTACATAGAGCAGTTCGGCAACTTTGCGTACCAGATAATCTTCATATTTTTCGATTTCACCGTCGGCCCAGGCTATTTCCCATAGCAGTTCAATGACTTGAACTTTTTGTTCGTAACTGTAGCTATCGTTAAGCAGGCTGGTAAATTCATGCAGCGTCACTGCATTATCGGCTTCATTTTCAGCCAGGTTGACCAGTTCTGACGTTTCACTGTCATTTAATTGAAAGCGAGTTTTGACCAGTTCCAGAATTTTGGCCTGTTCAATAGCTTTGACTTCGAAGTCTGCGCGAGTCATTTCTATTAACAGTGCGGCAGTGGCCAGTTGCAGGCTATGTCGAGCAGCTTCAGTAGATTGCGAAGCTTCAATTTGTAAATGTCGATCAAAAAAGTCAGCGAGTTTTTTTATCATAGTTTGTACAGTCGGGTTGAAAGAAGCACAATGCGCTTACCTTAAACAGCTCGCCTGGAACTTACAAGATGACAGACCACTATGCCGTTATCGGCAATCCTATAGAACATTCCAAGTCACCATTGATACATGCTGATTTTGCCAGGCAAACGCAACAGGATATTGAATATGGCAGAATTCTGGGAGAAACGTTTAATCGGGATGCAGATGATTTTTTTCAGGCCGGTGGTCTTGGACTGAATGTTACGGTCCCGTTTAAACTCGCTGCGTTTGAATATGCCGGTGAGTTAAGTGACCGGGCCAAAATGGCCGGTGCGGTCAATACTTTGATCAAATTATCCGATGGTCGTTTAATTGGTGACAATACTGACGGTGTTGGTTTGGTTCGGGATCTGGGTTGCAATCATCTTTTTAACTTTGCCGGCAGCCATATTTTGTTGTTAGGTGCCGGTGGTGCAGCGCGTGGGGTGCTTCAACCTTTACTGGATGAAAGCCCGCAATCCTTAGTGATTGCGAATCGGACGGTTGCAAGAGCCGGTGAGCTGGCCCGGCTGACTAATGATGAGAGAGTGAGTGCCTGTGGTTTTGAAGCTTTGGTCGGGCAGAAGTTTGATCTCATCATCAATGCCACAGCTTCGGGCTTATCCGGTGAGGTGCCGGCTATTCCGGATGATTGCCTGGATCTGGACGGTTGGACCTATGACATGATGTATAGCTCTGAACCAACGGCTTTTGTAAAGTGGGGTCGTGAACATGGCGCCGGTAAGGCGCTTGATGGTCTCGGCATGCTTGTCGAGCAGGCGGCAGAGTCATTCTACCTGTGGCGTGGTGTGCATCCGGATACTTCATTGGTTATTGATAAGTTGCGTCAGTCATAACATGAAATTTCCTTAGCGGTTTCCAGATTAGACATTCTTCACAATGAATTATGAACTGGACTCGGCATGCCGACGCGCCAGCCTGGCATATTGACGGGCAGAGTAGCAGAGCTGCTCAAGCTGGTCAGCCGATAATGGACGAACCCGCTTCGCCGGTCTGCCGACATAGAGATAACCGGACTCCAGCGTCTTACCGCCGGGGACCAGAGAACCGGCACCCAGAATCACATTGTCCTCGATGACAGCGTGATCCATGATCAGACTACCCATGCCAATCAGGCAACGATTGCCGATAGAACAACCATGTAACATGACCATATGTCCGACAGTCACCTGCTCACCAATCGATAATGCTGCGCCACCGGGCATATGCGGAGAATCATGACTGACATGCAGCATAGAGTTATCCTGAATATTGGAATCATGACCGATGACAATTTGATTAATGTCACCACGAACCGTGACGTTAGGCCAGATACTGACATTTCGACCAATCCGGACATTGCCGATAATCACTGCAGATTCATCAATCCATGCAGATTGATCGATGATTGGCTCAAATTGTTCAAATGGTCTAATGTTAGGCATCGATTTTAAAGACAGTTCAAAGGTGTGCAATGGAAATAGGAACAATCGTTTTTCTACTGATTGTAGGCGTAATTGTGTTTTACGCTGTGATGATTTACAACAACCTGGTGTCATTGAAACATACGGTCAGCAAAGCCTGGTCAAATATCGACGTATTACTCAAACAACGACATGACGAGTTGCCAAAACTGGTCGATACCTGCAAGCAGTATATGCAATATGAGCAAGAAACCCTGGAAAAAGTCATGCAGGCACGCAATGCCGTTTATACGGCTAACCAGTCGCATGATCTGGCATCGCTGGGTATTGCCGAGTCACAGTTGCGTATGGGCATGGGACAGTTATTTGCAGTAGCCGAGAATTATCCGGAACTCAAAGCCAACGACAGTTTCAAGCACCTGCAGGGCCGCATCTCGGATCTGGCAAATTCCATCGCCGACCGGCGTGAACTCTATAACGAATCCGTCAACAACAATAATGTGCGCATAGAACAGTTTCCCGATGTGATTATTGCCCGCTGGTTCAACTTTAAGTCTGCCGAGCTGTTAACTTTCAGTGAAGAAGAAAAAGCTGACGTCGATATTGGCGGGCTGTTTAACCGCTAGAGAGAGCTTCGATGCAATTGGATACAGCGGAATTCTGGATCTGGACATCAGTTGCTACGGTTTTTGCAATAGCCTCCGGCTATTTTTCCTTTGCCTCTTTACGCCGGGCGCGTCTTATCGAGGACACTCCAACCTCGAAAATCCGTTCAGCAGCGCAGGGCTTTGTTGAATTGGATGGTATTGCCAGAACTTTGCCGGAGAAAACCGTTAACGCTTACCTGACAGGGCGGGAATGTTGCTGGTACCGATATGAAATCGAAAAAAAGTCTGACAAGAACTGGCGAACCATTGAGAAAGGCAGCAGCGAAGATCCGTTACTGCTTGAAGATGAGACCGGAAAATGCGTCATTCTGCCTAAAGGCGCCGAAGTTACTGCGACAGAACGAAGCGTCTGGTATGGCAGTGAACGATTCCCCGAAGATCGTCATCCTGCCAGTGAACGTATCACCCTGTCGACCGGATTATTTAATTTTCGCGTAGATAGTGGTTTTCAGCGACATTCCAGTGGCAAGCTTTTTAGCTTTAGTCACTATCGATATACCGAAGAGCGTATCTATAGTGGTGATCCACTTTATGCGCTAGGTGACTTTCGATCACTGGATGATAAAGACCACCATAGAGCCAAACGTGAAATCACCGCTGAATTAATGAAGTTCTGGAAAAATGACCAGAAAACCCTGCTTAAGCGTTTTGATGCTGATGGAGACGGCAATATCGATGCTCAGGAATGGGATACTGCCAGACAGGCCGCAGCCGGGATTGCCGCACAAAAGCATGCAAAAATGCTTGAACAGTCAGCGTTGCATATTTTGTCGCGCCCGACAGTCAAGGGAATGCCATTTTTGTTATCAACCATTGGCGAATTTTCTCTGGCCAGACGTTACCGCAACTGGTCACGGGTGCTGATAGTGATTTTCCTGGCCTCCAGCACGGCCGCGGTATATTTGACAGGCAGTCATTTTTAAAGCAGAAAACCACGCAGTTTATCGCTTACATAAAAGACCTGGCTTGTTTATTCTTTGAGAATGACTTTTTGTATTTAGTAGATATTTTTATGACTAATCCATTATTAGACATGCAGGGTTTACCTGCTTTTTCACAAATTAAAGCTGAACATGTGGAGCCGGCTATTGATCAGATTCTGGCGGATAATCGACAGCAGATTAAGGATTTACTGGCCAGTGTAGAAAAGCCGGACTGGCATAATCTGGTTGCTCCGATTGAAGAACTGGATGATAGGCTTTCGCGCGCCTGGTCGCCGGTCTCTCACATGAACTCAGTGGTCAATTCGGATGAATTAAGAGCGGCATACAATGCCTGCTTGCCCAAGTTGTCGGATTATGCGACCGAAATGGGACAAAACGCAGAGCTTTATCAGGCCTATAAAACAGTTGCTGAAACTGATCAATCGCTGAATCCTGAACAGCAAAAAGTACTCTCTAATGCCTTGCGCGATTTTCATTTGTCCGGCATCGATTTACCGGTAGAGAAACAGCAGCGATTCAAAGAGATAAGCCTGCAGATGTCCGAGCTGACCAGCAAATACGAAGAAAATATTCTGGATGCGACCAACGCCTGGTTCAAGCAGATAAATGATGCAGCCGAACTGGCTGGATTGCCGGAATCCGCCCTGGCTCTGGCTAAGCAGAATGCCGAACAGCGTGAGCTCGATGGCTGGGTACTGACGCTCGATTTCCCGTCTTACTATCCGGTCATGACCTATGCCGATAATGCACAATTGCGACTCGAAATATATCGGGCCTATAACTGTCGTGCATCTGATCAGGGCGAAAATCCAGACTGGGATAATTCTGCAGTGATGGAAAAAATCCTGGCTTTACGTCATGAGCAGGCACAGCTACTTGGCTTTGCTAACTATGCCGAGCGTTCATTGGCGAAAAAGATGGCACGGGATGTCGGTCAGGTCTTTGATTTTCTCAATGATCTGGCAAAACGCTCCAAACCTCAGGCTGAACAGGAACTTAAAGAGCTCAGGGATTATGTCGCCAAACAGCATGGCATAGACGATCTGAATCCCTGGGATGTGGCCTATTACAGTGAAAAACTGCGACAGGAGCGCTACAGCATCACGCAGGAGGAACTCAAACCTTACTTTCCGGTAGACAGAGTCATTCAGGGAATGTTTGATGTGGTTAGTCGCCTGTACAACGTGAGTTTTCATCAGCTTGATGGCGTTGATGTCTGGCATCCGGATGTCAGGTTTTACGAGATTCGAGATGAATCCGGTGTCCGTGCGCAGTTTTATTTTGACCTGTATGCGCGTGCAAAAAAACGCGGAGGCGCATGGATGGATGACTGTGCTTCACGAATGGTCAAAGCCAGTGGATTGCAATTACCGGTTGCCTATATGACCTGCAATTTCACTCCGCCGGTTGGAGATAAGCCGGCATTATTAACCCATGGTGAAGTCGAGACTTTGTTTCATGAATTTGGTCATGGCCTCCACCACATGTTGACCCGTGTAGATTACTCGGCAGTATCAGGCATTAATGGCGTTGCCTGGGATGCGGTTGAACTGCCCTCGCAGATCATGGAAAACTGGTGTTGGGAAAAACCGGCACTGGACCTTTTTGCTGCACATTATGAAACAGGTGAACCATTGCCGGATAAATTATTTGAACGCATGTTAGCCGCGAAAAATTTCCAATCCGCGATGATGATGGTCAGACAGCTGGAGTTTTCTTTGTTTGATTTTCATATTCATGCCGATTACGCGCCGGACAAAGGCGGGCGGATTTATGAAATTCTCAATCAGGTGCGTCAACAGGTATCTGTGATTATGCCGCCTGACTGGAATCGTTTTGCGCATGGTTTTTCGCATATTTTTGCCGGAGGATATGCGGCCGGTTATTACAGTTACAAATGGGCGGAAGTGTTGTCAGCTGATGCGTTTTCGATGTTCGAGGAAAATGGTCTGTTTGATCAGGCAACCGGTAAAGCGTTTTTGCAGAATATTCTTGAAAAAGGTGGTTCTGAAGATGCAATGGCACTGTTCGTTGCCTTCCGGGGTAGAGAGCCTAAAATTGATGCATTGTTACGTCACAGCGGAATAGCGGCATGATGAGAAAAATCTGTGTTGCGCTTTGCCTGTTTTGCTCAATCAGCGCAGTTAATGCAGCCTATATCACCGACAAGCTGGTCGCCGGCTTGTATGAAGAGCCTAAAACCGATACGGAGCCATTGAAGGCATTAAGCACCGGAACACCATTGGAAGTTATTGAACGTAAAGATGACTTTATCAAGGTGCGGACACCGGATGGCACGGTTGGCTGGGTAGAATCCGCTTATTTGACCGATGAAAAACCGGCCAGAAGCATGCTTCTGGAAGTTCAGGCCAGCAATTCGACCCTAAAAAAGCAATTGGACCGCTTGCTTGATGGTAAACCCGTTGAATGTCAGTCAGTTGACCAGCCGATAGCGGATAACAAACAGGAATGCGCAGCCGATCAACTGCAACAGCAACTCGAACAATTGCAGTTGCAATTGCAGCAGGAAAAATCAGCCGTAGAGTTGATGCAACAGCAGTTACAGTCAACTAAGGCTGACAATAAAACACTTTTGCAGAAACAAAATCAAATAGCCAAAATTCTGCAGGTCGAAGTGAAAAACCCTGAAACATCAAACCAGCCGGCAACCGTTAACCAGACACTGCTGGCTCAATTTTCCAATAAACTGATTTGGCTGGCCGGCGCACTGGTATTGCTTGCCGGTTTTATCAGTGGCTACTTTTTCATGCGTCAACGTGTTACCCGACGCTTTGGCAAAGCAATGCGTTTTTAAACTGAGAGTTTTATGAAATACAAGGATTTGCGCGATTTTATCGAGCAGTTGGAAAGTTTGGGCGAGTTGAAGCGGATTAATTATCCGGTCGATCCAGTACTTGAAATGACTGAAATATGTGATCGCACACTTCGCGCTCAAGGTCCGGCATTATTATTTGAGAATCCGAAAAACTCCACTGTACCGGTACTGGCCAATTTATTCGGTACGCCGCGCCGGGTGGCATTAGGCATGGGCGAAGACTCGGTCGAAGCATTGCGTGAAATCGGTAAATTATTAGCGATGCTGAAAGAACCTGATCCACCTAAAGGCATGAAGGATGCCTGGGATAAACTGCCGATTTTCAAGAAAGTGCTGGATATGGCACCTAAAGTGAAAAGCTCAGCAGCCTGTCAGGATGTCATTCTTGAAGGAGATGAAGTGGATCTGGGTAATATTCCGGTGCAAACCTGTTGGCCGGGCGATGCCGGGCCTTTGATTACCTGGGGACTGGTTATTACCCGCGGACCCGATAAAAAGCGTCAGAATCTGGGTATTTACCGTATGCAGGTGATCGGTAAAAACCGCGTCATTATGCGTTGGCTGGCCCACCGTGGCGGTGCATTGGATTTTCGTGATTTCCAGCAACAGCATCCGGGCAAGCCATTTCCTATCAGCGTTGCTTTAGGCGCTGACCCTGCAACTATACTGGGAGCGGTCACGCCGGTTCCGGATACACTGTCTGAATATGCCTTTGCCGGTTTGTTAAGAGGTTCGCGTACAGAACTGGTCAAATGCAAAGGCAATGATTTACAGGTGCCGGCATCTGCCGAGTTTGTTCTGGAAGGGCATATTCACCCCGACGATATGGCACCAGAAGGGCCTTTTGGTGATCATACCGGTTACTACAATGAAGTGGATGATTTTCCGGTGTTCACCATTGATCGCATTACTCATCGCAAACAGCCTATTTATCATAGTACCTATACCGGACGCCCGCCGGATGAGCCGGCAATTCTTGGCGTTGCCCTGAATGAGGTATTTGTCCCGATACTGCAAAAGCAGTTCCCTGAGATTGTTGATTTCTATCTACCTCCCGAGGGTTGCTCGTATCGAATGGCGGTAGTAAGTATTCGCAAACAATATGCAGGTCATGCTAAACGGGTGATGTTTGGTGTCTGGTCGTTTTTGCGTCAATTTATGTACACCAAGTTTGTCATTATCACCGATGATGATGTCAACGTAAGAGACTGGAATGATGTCATCTGGGCGATGACGACGCGTATGGATCCGGTAAGAGACACGACTCTGGTTGAAAATACGCCGATTGATTATCTTGACTTTGCCTCACCGGTCTCTGGTCTCGGCGGTAAAATCGGTTTTGATGCGACCAGCAAATTTCCCGGTGAAACAAATCGCGAGTGGGGCGTTCCTATCAAAATGGATGAATCGATTCGCAAGCGTGTTGATGACATTTGGGAAGAGCTTGGCATTCTGGATGCCGACTGACACTCATTATTGATGGTTCTTGAGAACAAAGCCCGTACACGTTAATGTAATGGACTGAAAAGAAGTCAGGAGAACAAAAACGTGCGAATTATAATGGTGATGAATGCCAAGGGTGGATGCGGCAAAACAACATTGGCAACAAATCTGGCCTGTTGGTTTGCTGATCAGGACTACAAAGTGACATTGGCTGATTACGATCCACAAGGGTCATCACTCGATTGGCTGGAAGCACGCAAAGATTACGAAGGCATCCCCGAGATAACCGGACTGAATGCACTGAAAGAACCTCTTAAAACCGAGCGCGGCACCGATTACCTGATTATTGACGTGCCGGCCGGCGTGCATGGCAAAGAAATCAACAGCATGCTGAAACGTGTAGAAAGCCTGATAATACCCGTACTGCCATCACCGATAGATATGCGAGCGGCGAAAAGATACCTTACAGAACTGCTCGACAGTGGAAGAGTCTCCAAAAAACAGACAAGAATAGCTTTTGTCGCCAATCGCGTCAGAGAAAAATCAGTCGCCTATCATGAACTGGAAGATTTTCTGCAAAAACAGAACATACCGGTATTAACCGCCTTACGAGAAAGCACTAATTATCTGAAATCGGCTGAAACCGGTTTAAGTTTGTTCGAAATGCCTCGTACCTTTGTGGACAGAGACCTTAAACAATGGGATCCGATCATCGACTGGCTTGATAGCAAAAAAAGTATGCCGGTATAAACGCTATATCAGCCTGTGGAATCTGCAAAGCAGCTATCGAGTCCGCTTTGCAGATCCGGATAGCGCAAGGTCAGGCCCAGATCATTTAGCATCTTGCTGTTATCGAGGCGGCGTGACTCACGCATGTAAGACATCATGCCCTCGGAAAGTTGAGATTCACCCTCAGCAAGAGAGATCTGTTCGGGTTCCGGTAGGCCGGCACGCCGGGCAATCTGACTGAAATAATCGGCCATGGTACCGGGTTGTCCGTCCGAGACATTGAAAATTTCACCATTCCTGCCTTTTTCCATCGCCGCAATACAAACACTAACGAGGTCATCGGCATGAATGCGGTTGGTATAAGGTGATTCATCCGCACGGATTACTGGCAGTCTTTTTTTCAGACGTGCCAGAGGAAGTTTCCCCGGTCCATAAATGCCGGCCACGCGTAAAATAACCAGTGGTAACTCATGTCTTTGCGTAAAAGACTGTAATTGCTGCTCAGCATCAAGCCGTCTTAATGAACGCTCAGCAACAGGTTTAAGCGGCTCATCTTCGGTGATCCAGCGCCCCTGACAATCACCGTAAACACCTGTTGTACTGATATAAACGATTTTGGCCGGAAATTGATTTTGATCGGTCAGGGCCTTTAGAAAATGCTGCATGCCAAGATCATGACGATCGCTGGCTAGCGGAGGAGCCAAATAATAGAGATAAGCATTGGAGACCTGGATTTTTTCGTGGATTTGTGCGGCTAATTCAATTTGTTGTACTTGAATGCCCAGCTCAGCGGCGAGATTTTGAGAGGTTTCTGTATGTACAAAACCATCTACCTGATGGCCCTGCTCAATGAGAACTTTGCCGAGACGCCGGCCGATATCACCACAACCGGCAATGTAATTCATATCAATATTAGCCACAGGTTTATTAGCTCCACGATATAAGGGACAATGTACTCAATTATTAAATTATGACAGGTTTTTCAATGTCTTTTGAAGTTGATATCAACAACGGTGAAGTTGTTATTGAAGTTAACCAGGGTGAAACTGTGCTCGATGCCGCTTTACGCCAGGATGTCGGCATGCCTTATGGTTGTCGTAATGGCCGTTGCGGGAATTGTATCACTACCCTTAAAAGTGGCTCAGTCGAATACCCGTCGGGTAAAACCGGCGCTCTGGAAAATGCCGATGAAAATGCCTGCCTGACCTGTCAGGCTGTGCCATCATCCAACCTTTCCCTGCAGGCCAAATTAATCGAAACCGTCAAGCAAATTGAAATCAAAACCCTGCCTTGTCGCGTTGCCAAACATGAACAGCTGGCGCATGACGTCATGGCTGTCTGGCTGAAATTACCGGAAAATCAGCGTATGCAGTTTATGGCTGGTCAGTACATTAACTTCATTCTTGCCGATGGCCGCGAAAGAGCGTTTTCCATGGCTAATGCACCCCATGATGACGAGATGATAGAGCTGCACATTCGTCATGTTGATGGTGGTGAATTTACCAATTACGTTTTCGACCGTATGCAGGATAAAGCCATTTTACGTATCAAAGGCCCCTTGGGTTCTTTTGTATTACGTGAAGATTCAGATCGTCCGATGATATTCATCGCTGGTGGTACCGGTTTTGCACCAATCAAAGGTCAGATTGAGCATGCCATTCATGTGGGTGAAAAACGCCCGATGAAGATTTACTGGGGTGTACGGGCTAAACGTGATCTCTACCATGCTGAAATGGTTCAAAAATGGACAGATGAAAATGAGAATATTGAGTTCGTGCCTGTACTCTCAGAACCTGATGCAGATTGGGATGGACGTACCGGTTTCGTTCATGAAGCCGTTTTAGCAGATCATCCGGACATGAGCGGTTTTGATGTCTATATGGCAGGACCGCCGGTTATGGTTAACGCCGGTAAAGATGCTTTTATCGAAGCCGGTCTTTCGACCGACCATATGTTCTCCGACTCATTTGATTTTGCAAAAGACTGAGGTTTCCTGAGGTCTTATTTAGCCGGTTCTCCAAGCGATAATTCTACAGGTGGCATTTGATCCGTTGCCACCGTAGTGTTCTGTTGCTTAGCGATTTTGCGGTTATGTTGCAGGTCTGCCGGAAGCTTTACGGGTGTTTCTGTAACACCGTTTTTGAGGCCCTGACGATAACATTCAATAGCTTTGTCTTCTTCACCGAGTTGCTCGAGTAAATTGGCCAGCTCAAGATAGGCATCGGCGTTGGGCTGCATTTTGATACTGGCTTCCAGATAAGAGCGGGCTTTACCCCATAATTTAGCTTTTAGGCTAAGGCGTCCCAGCACATGCAGCAGGATGCTGTTATCAGGATTCTGTTCCAGCCATTTCTCTGCCGTGGTTAACTGACGACCAGGATCCAGACATTCGATTTTTTCGTACATGCGGACAAATTCATCATTCCATTCATGCGTATCTGCGGAAGCCTGAGAGAGATGACTATCGATTGCTTTGAGAGCTTTATCCATCGAGTTCATAGAAATGAGATGGCGCACGTAATCACGTAGAACGGTTTCATCACGTCGCAGTTTACGCGGAATGGCTTTCCAGGCTTCTTCAAGGTCTTCGAGTTGTTGAGCAGAGGCCTGTTGCAGAGAATATTGGTGGACTCGAATTTCAAGTTTCAGCAACTCAGACTCGGACGCTGCCTTGCGGCGTTTTAAATCCGGCAATAATTCGCGTAATTGAGACCAGTCACCTAGCTGCTGATAAAGTTCGCTTAATAGTTTTAAAACGTAAACATGTTTCGGAGCAATGTTTTTCAGGTGTTTAAGCGTTGCCAGAGCCTGTTCCATCTGGTGATGGGCAAGTTGCAATTCTGCCTGGGTAAGGCTGACCGCAACATCGGCAGAAGGCATGCTTTCGTGAGCCAGATGCAGGTACTCATCACGACGTTCATGTTCACCCTGTAACTGTGCGGCACGCGCAGCAGCCAGATAATTGAGTAATGGCGTTTCTGCACTTGCGGCATGACGGATCAATCTTTTTTCGGCTTTTTTCCAGTCCCCTTCAGCCATTTCCAGCAAGCCTCGGGTCAGCGCCTTCTGGGCAAGTCGAATTTGGCGGTGATGATGCCATTCACGAACTCTGCGTGGAGACTCCCACAGACGTACCAGAAAGCGAATGGCAAAATAGGCGACCGCAAAAACAATAACATCGAGCAAAATGAATAAAGCCAGACTACCCTCGATAGTCCAGACATCATAGCCAATCATCACATAGCCGTTTTCATTAAGCACAGCAATGGCAATGACTGTGCCGGTGAGCAGTGCTATTAATGCAGCGAGAAGCCAACGAATCATGATCAGTTGTCCTTGTGTTTTAGCAGTAGATTCAGCGAGCCTGAAATATCGGGCAGAATTGAATCAAAGGATTGTTGCTGCAATTGTGTTAAAGAATCGAGCATAGTGCGGGTTTTGGGATCTTCCAGATCGAAAAAGGCATTTAACCATTCACTGGCGGTTTCCAGACTGCTTTTAAACAGAATATGTTCTTGTCTAAGTAATGCCAGACGGGCACTTTCAAGTTGAAGTTGCAGATTCTGGAACAGAAAGAACTGTTGCGATGGTGGCAGCATGGCGCTTACCGGTTTGTCGTGTTTACGAATGACCATCAAATCACGAAAGCCGCGCCAACTGTCTTCGAGAATGGTATCGAGATTGCGTTCGGATGGGGCATTATTATCTGCGTTTTTATCGTTGCTTGAAAACTCAAGATTGTTGCCGGCAAGTTTGAGCAGGGATACCTGCGACGACATAGCCTGCAGGTTAGAAGCAATGCCGACTATGTCAGGTTGAGTTACCGTTTTAAGTTGTTCAATTTCACGTGCCAGTTGTTCACGAACATCGATAAAGCCAAGGTCGCCACTGTCACGAAGACGCATGTCAGCCTGTCGCAAAGCGGCTAGTGCGGTATTGACGTCTTTACCGAGGGTAAGTCGATGATTGGCAATGCGCATCAGATATTCAGCTTCGGCTATTTGCCACTGGTTATCAGAGCGGTCAATTTTATCCGAGACCTGCTCAACGGCCAGTTGCATCGCTTCTGATTGACGGGCAAGTGCGGACTTCTCTTTTTCGATCAGCGCATTTTGCTGGTCAACAATGGCCTGTTGTTTTTCAAGATCAGCTTTTTGTTTGGCTAATTCGTGTTGAGCCAGTTTAATCTGGGTATTGAGTTTTTCCTGTTCATTAAAGGTTTCACTGATTTTGTTCTGCATGCCGTGCAGATCGGCAGCGATATTTTTCCAGTACTGATAACCGAAGACGCCACCAGCAGCAACGGATAGCATTGCAACTACCGCCAATATGAGAGGTAACTGTCTATTGAAATCGGACTGACTGTTAGCTGCGGGTGATTCGGTGTTATCAACGGGCTGGGGTTTGTCTAATTCAGCTTCAACATCAATTATGTTGCCTTCGTCGGTATTATCCTGATTTTTTTCCATTGCGGGTTCACTTAAATATTCCGGAACCATCATCGGTTCCACCAAATTAAGCCGGGATGAGCGGCAGGTAATAAATTGAATTCTAGACCAGAATAGCCTGTTTCTGCAGTTCTTTGAGTGTTTTTACAATTTCTTTATCTGATGGCGAAGCAGCAAGGTAAATGTGTTCAAAACCACAATCGGCAGCAAATTGTTTCATGCGCTCGCTAATGACCACAAGCGGTCGTTTTTTCAGCTCTGACAATAAGGGTGAATCCGTCAGTTTAAACAGATTATCAATAATCTGATTAGAGGTAGCGATGGTTGCTGAAATGCCCTGCTGCCAGAGTTGCTCAAAAATGCCTGCCGGATGTCTGGCAAGACAGCGTTCATAGATTTCAAGATATTGGACATCGGCACCTCTTTGACTCAGGGTGTCTTTGAGTAATTCCCGGCCACCATGACCACGAACGATGAGAATTTTCTGATTGGTGACCTGCCTTAAGGTAAAGTGATTAAGTAATGACTCACTATCGTATTGACTTGAATTAATATCGAACCGATTGAAATTGTATTTTTTCAGGGCCTGAGCTGTAGCAAAACCGATAGGTAAGGCAGTAGGCAGTGATTCATGTCCTTCAGGACAACACTGAATGAAATAATCAACAGCATTACGACTGATAAAAATCAGTAAATCGAAATCATTGATATGCTGGAGTAATTCGGTTGTGTTGCTATCCGAGTAAGGCTGAATCTCTATCGTCGGAAAAGAACGGACGACAAAACCTGACTGCTGTAATTGCAGTCCAAGATCTTCTGCCTGATGCGCCGGTCGCAGCACCAGTATTCCAGGCATGTCGTCAGCTTGATTCGTCAATTTAGTTGTTCTGATAGAGCTCGGCGAGAATTTCCCGCGCGCCATTGTTTAAAAGTTCCTCGGCAACAGCAATACCGATAGACTCTGCATCATGACGATGCCCGGTTTTCTCTGCCCGAATTATCCGGCTGCCATCGGTATTTCCCACAAGGCCTCTCAAATAAAGGTTGTCACCTTCGAGTGTAGCATGACCGCCAATGGGTACCTGACAACCGCCTTCGAGTCGATTGTTCATAGCACGTTCTGCCAGAACGCGGGATGCAGTGTCATCATCGTGTAACGGTGCCAGAAGCGCGTTGATACGATCATCATCTATGCGGCATTCGATACCAATGGCACCCTGACCTATAGCCGGCAGGCTGGCATCAGTTTCGATAAAATTGCGAATACGTTGATTAAATCCAAGACGAATCAGGCCGGCTGCAGCAAGAATGATAGCGTCATACTCGCCATTATCGAGTTTTTTAAGGCGGGTGTTAACATTACCGCGCAAGGGCAAGATCTTAAGGTCCGGACGCTGACTCGCCAACTGACACTGACGCCGTAAGCTGGATGTACCTACCCGGGCACCTTCGGGCAGTGCATCAATATTTGCAAAATTTTGAGACACGAAGGCATCGCGGGGATCTTCCCGGTCAAGAATGACCGGTAAATGCAGACCTTCAGGGAATTCAACGGGCACGTCTTTCATTGAATGAACAGCGATATCAGCGTGACCTTCGAGCATGCCAACTTCAAGTTCCTTGACGAATAGGCCTTTACCGCCAATTTTAGCTAAAGGTGTATCGAGAATCTTGTCTCCCTGGGTGCTCATGCCCATCAGTTCAACAATCAGACCCGGATGAGCTTCACGTAAGCGGTCGGCAACATGATCTGCCTGCCATATGGCAAGTGGCGATTTACGGGTTGCAATAACTATCCTGTTGTCTGACATGAAAATACCTTAAAATTGAAGTTTTACAGCAGGCGTTATGCTACTGGCTGTATCCTGCTTAGGCAAACATTCAGCGTGTGTTTTTACACTAGGACTATACTGTGTCATTAACTAACCAAGACAGTAAAAATTATATAGATGCGGATCTGGAAGACTTTGAAGACAAAGTTCTCAATCCATCTCACGACAAGCCGATTCTGGTCGACTTCTGGGCAGACTGGTGTGGCCCTTGTCATGGCCTTGCTCCACATTTGTCTAAGGCTGTCGATGAACTTGGGGTGCAACTGGTCAAAGTGGAAGTGGATGAAGGTGAAAATATGAAACTGGCAGGGCGCTATCATCTGAGAGGTTTCCCGACTGTTATTCTATTTCAGGATGGTCAGGAAAAAGCCCGTTTTTCAGGGGCCCAGCATACTCACTGGATTTTACAATGGGCGGCTGAAAACGGTTTATAAGATGTCTGAACAGATCATTGCTTATCCGCTGGAAAATAATCTCTACCTGAGTATCACTGACCGCTGTACGCTGGTTTGTGAGTTTTGTCCTAAAACCAAAGGCAGTCTGAAGATTGGTGATTTTGACCTGAGCATGGACCATCGTCCTTCTGCCGAGGAAATTATTGCCAGTATTCATCATCCTGAAAACTACAATGAAGTGGTTTTTTGTGGTTACGGTGAATCAACACTACGTTTGAAAGTCCTGAAAGATGTCGCAAAATGGCTTAAGCAACGGAATATTAAAATCCGGCTTAACACCGATGGTCTGGGTAATCTGGTCAATAAGCGCAACATTTTGCCGGAGCTAAAAGGGTTGATCGATACGGTCTCTGTCTCGATGAATGCTCAGAATGAAGAGGTTTACATTCAGCATTGTCAGCCTCAGCTTGAAGGTTCCTATCAGGCTATGCTCGATTTTCTTAAAGATGCGCCAAACTATATTCCACGTGTTATCGCGAGTGCGATCAATGGTCTAGACGGCGTTGATATTGATGCCTGCCGAAGTATTGCTGAAAATCTTGGGGTCGAATTTCGGCAGCGCGAGTATTTTGACTGATCAAAACTTTGTAAAGTCAGCTTTTAATAAATAGGTAACAAGATATAAAAGCTCACTAAGCATGACAATATTCGACAAGGCAAAAAGAAATGAATACCGTCGATGATTTGCGCTGTATCGATTTTTATCAAGATCCATGTTGGATCTTTGAATATATCGGGGGCTTGCTGAGTGAAGTTTCCAGCCAATTGAATGTTGTCTGAGCAGGTGTTTGAGCACAGGGATGTGCGAGACCAAGCGACCATGGATGGCTTGAGCGTCCTGCAAAGACAATATCAGTTGGCTGGAAGGCAGTAGCCATCAATATGGCTATTTTGCAGCTTCGCTGCCATCAGAGTCAGTGCAATTTTTTAGAAAAGTGTTAAATGCTGAGAAGTGTTCTGATACATCCATGTAGCATAGCCCAGCTCGGCCATCCGGGCCTCGCGTTCGCCCCTAAAATAGCCATCAATATGGCTATTTTAGGGGCTCACCCAATCCCTTGGTTTCAGGAATTCCTCATAAAGACGAGCTTCTTCTGTGCCATGTTCAGGAGCCCAGTCATAACGCCATTTAACCAACGGCGGTAACGACATCAGAATCGACTCAGTACGACCGCCAGTCTGCAAACCAAAAATGGTACCGCGATCATAAACCAGATTGAATTCTACATAGCGACCGCGACGATAGCATTGAAAGTCACGTTCACGTTCACCGAATTCCGTATTCTTACGTTTCTGCATAATCGGCAGATATGCAGGAATGTAGTGATCACCGACACTTTGCATAAAAGCAAAAGAATTCTCAAAGCCACCGGCATTTAAGTCATCAAAAAACAGACCACCCACACCACGCGGTTCATCACGATGCTTTAAATGAAAGTAGTCATCACACCATTTTTTATAGCGGGGATAAACATCCTCACCAAAAGGCAAACAGGCCTGCCTGCTAACAGAGTGCCAGTGAATAACATCCTCTTCAAAACCATAATAAGGTGTCAGGTCAAAACCACCGCCAAACCACCAGACCGGATCGGCACCTTCTTTTTCTGCGATAAAAAATCTAACGTTAGCGTGAGACGTAGGGATATAAGGATTGCGCGGATGAATGACTAGCGAAACCCCCATAGCCTGAAATGAACGGCCGGCCAATTCGGGACGCGCAGCGGTAGCGGAGGGAGGCAGGCCCTCGCCAAAAACATGCGAAAAATTTACACCGCCTTTTTCAATGATGTTGCCTTCTTCAAGAACACGCGAGCGCCCGCCACCCCCGGCTGGACGATCCCAGCTGTCTTCGATGAAACTTTTGCCATCTTCTTCGGCCAGACTGCTGCAGATATTATCCTGCAGACCAAGCAGGTAATTTTTGACGGCATCGATATCAGGTTTGTTAGACATAAGCTTGAAAACTCCCTAGGCACGAACAATTCGTGAAGATAGAAGGTCTTGGATGACAGAAGGATTGGCTTGAAGATTGACATCACCATGCAGATAAAAACTGGCATCCGGACAGCGCAGGCGAGCCTGTAATGAGCTGCGGGCGGGTTTCTGACCGGCAAGATTGCAACTGGTCGACACAATAGCCATGCCGCTGTGCTCACAGATAGCGCGGGCAACAGGATGAGCCGTGATGCGAACAGCGATGGTATCATGTTGGCCGGTTAGCCATGCTGGCGTATTGTCGGCTGCAGGAATAAGCCAGGTGAAGGGACCGGGCCAGCTTTGCATGGCCGGTGCTAATTCTGCAGTGGACAAATCGGCCAGGTAAGGTCTCAATTGAGAATAGTCACTCGCTATAAGAATCAAGCCTTTAGAGACCGGGCGCTGTTTGATATTAAGTAATTTATATACCGCTTCTGCATCAAGTGGATTACAACCTAGTCCCCAGACGGCTTCAGTGGGATAGGCAATGATTTTACCGTTTTCCAGAGCAGCAGCTGTCAGACGTAGCTGATGAGGCGTCATCGTCAGTCGTTTTTATCTGCATCAGGTTTGTCATCTGCCTCATAAGGTTCAGCAAATGAACAATCCTGTTGGGGACAGACTTTTTCGGTACCGCGGCGCTTGGTCGTCTTGATCGTCAAAATAGGCCAGCCGCAACTAGGGCAGGGCTCTGCTACCGGCTCGTTCCAGGTCGCATAATCACATTTAGGATAAGTCGAACAGGAAAAAAAGATTTTGCCGCGACGGGACTTGCGTTTCATCAAAGTGCCTTCATTGCATTTCGGGCACTTGACACCGGTATCGGCGGGTTTTTCCAGAGGTTCGATATGGCGACAATTCGGATAGGCGGAACAGCCGATAAACTTGCCATAACGACCTTGCTTGAAAATCAGTGGAGAATCGCACTCAGGGCAATTGCGACCGACTTCTTCCGGCTCATTAGTCGCACCGTCTTCGCTGAGATTGCGCGTGTAATCGCATTCGGGATAATTGGTACAGCCGATAAACCGGCCGTTTCTGCCTAAGCGTATTGAAAGCTGTCCGCCACATTTTGGACAGGCTTCATCGATTTTTTCCTGAGTAACATCAGAGCGTTGTACGTTCTCGGCAGTATGTTCAATTTGATTTTTGAACGGTTCCCAGAATTTTTTCAATAATGGAACCCATTCTTCCTCGCCACGGGAAACGGCGTCGAGTTCATCTTCGAGATTCGCAGTAAAGTCATAATCGACATAACGCGTGAAGTAACTGGTTAAAAATTTGTTAACTACGCGACCGACATCAGTCGGGTAAAAACGTTTTTGCTCGAGCTCAACGTACTCTCGATCCTGCAGTGTTGAAATGATCGAGGCATAAGTGGAAGGGCGGCCGATGCCATGCTCTTCCAGGGCTTTTACCAGACTGGCTTCAGAGAATCTTGGTGGTGGTTCGGTAAAATGCTGTTCCGGAATAACGGCTACAAGGTCCAGTTTTTCACCTTCTATCAGTTCCGGCAACATGCTTTCATCTTTGTCTTCGTCCGGTTTGACGTCGTCTTTGCCTTCCTGATAAACCTGAATAAAGCCCGGGTGCACAATGGTTGAACCATTGGCACGGAACATATTATTTTCCCCGGCCGCCAGATCCGCAGAAACCGTATGCAGGGTGGCGTGAATCATTTGACAGGCAACGGTACGTTTCCAGATCAGGTCATAGAGTTTCTGCTGGTCTTTGGTCAGGAACTGATTGATTTTAACCGGTTCACGAACAATCGAACTGGGGCGGATGGCCTCATGAGCTTCCTGAGCATTTTTAGCTTTGGTTTTGAATGCACGGGCAGAATCAGGCAAGTTGTCTTTGCCATATTTTTTGCCAATAAATTCACGAAGTTCGGTAATCGCGTCGTCAGCAAGATTGACAGAATCCGTACGCATATAGGTAATCAAACCAGTCGTACCGTCACCGATATCAATACCTTCATAAAGTTGCTGAGCGGTTCGCATGGTGCGTTGAGCAGTAAAGCCGAGTTTTCGGGCAGCTTCCTGTTGCAAAGTCGAGGTTGTAAATGGTGGTGCCGGATTGCGTTTGCGCTGCTTGCGGGTAACCTTGGCAACTTCAAGTAAACCGCTGGCGGAAGTTAAAATATGCTGTTCAACTTCCTGAGCCGCAGATTCACTGGTAAAGCTAAATTTTTCGACTTCTTCGCCCTGATATCTTGTCAGTTTGGCGAGGATGTCCTGACCACCTTTCGCGGATTGAGCTTTTATCGTCCAGTATTCACGTGCTTCAAACTTTTCGATTTCTTCTTCACGTTCGACAATCATGCGTAATGCAGGACTTTGAACGCGACCGGCGGATAATCCGCGGCGGATTTTTTTCCATAACAACGGTGAGAGATTGAAGCCGACCAGATAATCAAGCGCACGGCGAGCCTGCTGAGCATTGACCAGATCCATCGACAGTTCACGTGGATTATCTACCGCGTAATTGACGGCTTTTTTGGTGATTTCGTTAAAAACTACCCGATATACACCTTTGTCTTTAAGTTTCTTTTTATTTTTGAGTAATTCGTACAGATGCCATGAAATTGCTTCACCTTCGCGATCCGGGTCAGTTGCGAGATAAAGATTTTCAGCATTTTTCAGCTTGCTGATAATTGCCTTAACGTGTTTGTCATTTCTTTCGATAGTCTGGTACTTCATGGCAAAGTCATTGCCGGGGTCTACAGCACCTTCTTTTGGAATCAGATCACGAACATGCCCGTAGGAAGCCAGAACTTCAAAGTTCTTGCCGAGATACTTTTCAATGGTTTTGGCCTTGGCCGGAGATTCAACGATTACCAGATTCATGACAAATGATATAAGTAATTAATGCAGGATGTCGGAAGAGTTGTTGTAAATCATATCTTCAATCTGGGCAAATGCAGATTCTTTACCGGGTTGATTCATCAGTACCAGCAATACAATCCAGCGCACATCTTCACTGGTTATATGAGCCTCGTTGAGCGCCATGGTACGTTCAATAACCAGTTCGCGACTAGCCTGATCAAGTAAACCGTTGTGTTCAAGACTGAGCAACATGCCACGGGATTCAATATCGATTCTCTGTAATTCTTCAGGCGTGTACATTCTCATTGAGGTATTGCTGACAGTGTTTTCTTTTAGAAACACCTGATTACGGGCCAGATCATCAAGCCAGTCAAAAGCTTTCTGGATTTCCTCATTGGGAAAACCTGCCTGCGTCAGTTCTTCTTCCAGAATGATCTGGTCATTCGGAATGTTTTCCTCACCGCCCATGTAGTTTTCGTATATATAGATGAGGACATCAATGATGTTTTCGTTCACGCGGACTCCCGTAAATAGCTCGGTCCAAACTGCAGATCTAGTCTGTTTGGGTATAAAATCGATAAATCTGTCTGTTCGGAGAGGATTCAGAGCACACGAACAAAGCGACCACCGGGTGCCGATGATACATGACCCTGCAGTTCTAGCAACAGCAGCATTGAGGAAACCTCGCCCGCTGTGAAGCCGGAAAGATGAATGATTTCATCAGTAGTCAAAGGCTCCCACTCCATAGCTGACAGTAGCTTGAGGTAATCATCGTCAAGTTCATTGGCATCCCCGGCCATGCCGGTAGCCGATGAATTTTGTTCATAAATGTCAGCATTTTGATAACGGGCAAACTGACTTCCCAGGTCTTGAATAATGTCTTCGGCGGTTTCTACTAGTCTGGCTCCATCTCTGATAAGTCGATGACAGCCCTTACTTTGCGGACTGTGGATTGAGCCGGGAATGGCAAAAACTTCGCGACCCTGCTCCAGGGCGCGACTAGCCGTGATCAGCGAACCGCTTTTAAGCGTAGCTTCAATAACCAAAGTGCCTACAGAAAGACCGCTGATAATACGGTTGCGACGCGGAAAGTGATTCGCCTGCGGGCCTGTCCCGGGAGGGAATTCTGAAATAATTGCTCCGGTTTCTGCAATCTGTCTGGCTAGCTCGCGGTTAGCTGCGGGATATACCCGGTCGTTGCCGGTTCCTATTACAGCCAGAGTACGGCCTTTTACAGTCAAGGCGCCCTGATGAGCCGCAGCGTCAATACCGGCAGCAAGTCCGCTGGTGATGGCCAAGCCGTTTTCTGCCAGAAAAGCCGCGAAGGCTTTAGCATTGGTCAGTCCGGAGCGGGTCGGGTTGCGGCTACCTACTATAGCTAGCTGGGGCAGGTTGAGTAATTGAGGGTCGCCGGTCACAAAAAGCGCCAGTGGCGGATCATTGATCTCTTTTAGCAAATCCGGATAGTGTTGATCATGAATCGAAATTAAATGGCAGTTTTCTCCTTCCAGCCACTTAAGGTCATTTTCAATCAGCTTGGTGTCAACCTGTTTTAAGATATTTTCAAAAGCTAACTCAGGGAAATCCCTGGCAAGTCGACGCAGTTGATCGAAATTTTCCGAACGCTTGAGCAAAGGTAAAATGGAAACCGGGCCCAGGCCCGGCAGTCTGACCAGTTTAAACCAGTCTTCTGGAGTAAATAGATTCACAGGCATGTCCTCCCTGACGGGCCTTGAATATTTCAGAGGTTTCTGAATTACTGAGGGTTGACGACGCGATCAAATATATGAATTGCACGGGTCGAGCGAAGAATGATGGCGAAACTGACGCGATCAAAGGTTCTGAAAATCATGAGCAATCCTGCTTCCTCGTCCGGTAGTTTGATGGTATCAGAAGGATCGGGTGTCACCTGATCCTTAATGGTTTCACCTTTGTGCATAATCGTCAGCACATCACCGGGTTTTAATCCTTCCCGATTGCCTTTATCTATAGCAACAATGTTGAATTGTGCAGCCTGAACCAGACCGTCGATGATATCAATAATGGACCCATTGATTTCAGTATCAGGCGCTTTAGGCTGGAAGCTGGTCATCGGGTTTTCATTGAGTTTGACCAGATGATCACCGGTTAAAACTTCCTGTTCCGTGGTGAGCAATAACGCAGTAGCCGGGTCACCTAGTCGCTGTATGACAGTCTCTGCAATATCGAGAGCTTCGAAGCCTAGAACTTCACCGGTGTCTGCATCCTGGTAAGGACCACTTTTGCGCACAACGTGGTATTTGGGTGATTCAGTTTCATCCAGATTACGCACATACATGCGCTGACCGGCACCACCCATCATATGTTCATCCGCGAAAGCAACAATGTAGGGTAAATTCTCAAGTTCACCGTCTTCGACAACCAGGGGCTTACGTAAAAACGGGTCAATGGCACTAATGGGTATAGTCGGAATGGCATCATCTAGTGGATATGATTTGACTCGTGGACTGAGTCTCAAGGTACCGGGTTGAAGTGACAGGCGTGGCTGTCCGTTCACATAGGTCAGCACCAGTACATCCCCGGGGTAAATAAGGTGGGGGTTGGCAATCTGCGGATTGACATACCAGATGTCAGACCAGCGCCAGGGATCCTGAAGAAACAGGCTGGAAATATCCCAGAGAGTATCACCTTTGACGACGGTATAGCGGTCGGGATGATTAGGGTTAAGCGGAACTTCCGCTGCAATTGTCAGTCCGCTAAGCAGTAAACCTGCCAGGCAGGATAGGAACAGATGCTGGAGCTTGCGCATAATAAATCCGTATAAATAGAGAGTTGGCTAAGTCTTATGACCAAAAATCGTCATAACTCTGTTGAAAATACTGTAACATAACAGCATCTTAAACCCAGTTATTACTGCAATACTATAGCAATGCTTTTTGATTATGGCGATTCTTGAAATATTACATTACCCGGACCCACGTCTCAGAAATACCGCAAAACCTGTTGAAAAGGTAGATGAGAGCATACAAACGCTTGTCAAAGACATGTTTGAAACCATGTATCAGGCACCCGGAATTGGCCTCGCATCAATACAGGTCAATGTTGCCAAGCGAGTGATTGTTGTCGATGTATCCGAAGACCATGACCAGCCGTTGTGTTTTATTAACCCGGAAATTATTTCTTCCGAAGGCGAAGAGACGATGGACGAGGGCTGTCTGTCGGTGCCCGGATATTACGAGACGGTGCAACGTGCAGATAAAATTCGTGTCAAGGCTCTGAATGAAAAAGGTGAAGCTTTCGAAATGGATGCCGATGGTCTGCTGGCGGTATGCATTCAACACGAAATCGATCATCTCGATGGAAAGTTGTTTGTAGATTACATTTCGCCATTGAAGAGAAATCGTATTCGTAAAAAACTGGAAAAAGCCGCAAAAGTCTAAGACCTTAAACAATGACATCACCACTAAAAATTATCTTTGCCGGTACACCGGAATTTTCCGTCTATCCGTTAAAAAAACTGCTGCAATCCGAACATCAAGTGATTGCCGTATATACACAGCCGGACAGACCTGCTGGTAGAGGCCGTCATCTTAAGCCTAGCCCTGTCAAAGAACTGGCCCTGGAGCATGGCATAGAGGTTTTTCAGCCGCTGAACTTTAAACAGGAAGAGGATCTGTCGCAGCTTGAAGCATTGCAGGCGGATCTGATGATCGTTGTTGCTTATGGTTTGATTTTGCCGCAAAGGGTTCTGGATGCCCCCCGATATGGCTGTATGAATATTCATGCCTCTTTATTACCTCGCTGGCGAGGTGCAGCGCCGATACAGCGTGCGATTCAAAGTGGCGATAGTCAAACCGGCGTGACCATTATGCAAATGGAGGCGGGTCTGGATACCGGACCTATGCTGGTGATCGAAGCGCTGGATATTGGAGAGCGTGAAACAGGCGGCCAATTGCATGACAGATTGGCACCCTTAGGTGCTGATGCCTTGATGGTTGCACTTGAAAAATTGCAGGCTGGCGAGCTTCAGCCGCAGCCACAAGATGACAATCTGGCTAATTATGCACATAAACTGGATAAAAAAGAGGCTCAGATTGACTGGACTGAATCGTCCCGGCAAATTGACAGAATGGTCAGGGCTTTTAATCCATGGCCAGTAGCTTTTACTCATTTGGACGGTAACTCCATGAGAGTCTGGGAAACCCGACTGACGCAGGAGACCTCCGAAGCAGCACCTGGAACTATCGTAGCTGCGGATAGCCAGGGCATCTGCGTCGCTACCGGTGATAATGATTTGCTGATAACGACTCTGCAACCGGCCGGTAAACGAGCAATGGCTGCGGCAGATTTTGTTAATGCCCATGATGTTGCAGGCAAATGTTTTGCAAACGCCTAAGACTTCTAACAATAAGCCTGCTTATAAAACAGTAAAAAAGACTGTCAGCCAATTACGTCCGGTGGCGGCTGAAATTTTACTCGGTGTTTTGCAGGGTCAGTCCTTGTCGAGACTGATGCCACAAAATGCAGAACGCGTTGCTGAAAATGAGCGTCCAAGACTAGCCGAGATTGTGCAGGGAAGTTGCCGCTTTTATTTCCATTGCGAAGCGGTTTTAAAATTATTATTGCAAAAGCCGTTGAGAAATCGTGATCGTGTGATTGAAGCATTATTGCTGACATCGCTTTATCAGCTGATGTACATGCGAATCAAAGAGCATGCCGTTGTCGCAGAAGCCGTTGAAGCAACCCGCTTACTGAAAAGGCCAATGTTCAGCAAGCTGGTCAATGGTGTATTACGGCGATTTTTACGTGAACGCGAGGCTTTGCTGGAAACCGCAAACATCAGCAAAATTCATGGTTTGCCGCAGTGGCTGGCCACACATCTGGCTAAAGACTGGCCGGATCACTGGATAATGATTGCAGAATCCTATTTGTCCAATCCTGCGTTTACAATCAGACTGAATATACGTCGTCAAAGTATGTCGGCTTATCTTGCCGGGTTGCAGGATATGCATATTGAGTCTAATAAAGTCGATGGTATTGATTCTGCGTTGATTCTTGATCAGGCAATGCCGGTAATGTCTTTACCCGGTTTTGCCGATGGTCTGGTTTCTATTCAGGATGCCGGTGCGCAAATGGCGGCCCGGTTATTAAATCCGACATCCGGCGAATCGGTGCTCGATGCCTGTGCGGCGCCAGGTGGCAAAACCGGTCATTTGCTGGAAATGGCAGAGAATCTGAAAGTGACGGCTATGGATGTTGACTCCGACCGTATGCAACGTGTCGAGGACAATCTTAAGCGTCTAGGCCTGACTGCTGAGATTCAGGTTGCTGATGCTGCCCGGCAGGAGGGGGCTTGGGCTGAACAGATGTATGATGCAATTTTGCTCGATGTTCCCTGTTCAGCTACCGGGGTTGTTCGTCGTCATCCGGATATCAGGCTGCTTAGAAGGGCTGCGGATATTGAGAGTCTGGTTATGCAACAGCAGGCTATCCTGAATAATTGCTGGCAAAGGGTTAAGCCGGGCGGGCGGTTGCTGTATGTGACCTGCTCATTGCTTTCGGTTGAAAATGAAAATCAGATAGCGGAATTTTTGCTAAATACAGTTGATGCGGCAGAAGTAACACTGGATCCGCCGGTCCGACACCACAAAAGATTACATGGTATTGCTTTGACGCCAGAGAAAAATGACATGGATGGTTTCTATTATGCTTTACTGCAAAAAAATCATGTTTCCTGAAAAGACTATCAGACAACTAGTGCTCGTCATCATGCTCCTTTGGTGGACGCCAGTGATGGCGTTTGTTGTTGAGCAGGCCAGCTCTCGGCTACAGGATGGTGCTTATTTCATTGATGCCGCAGTCAATTATGAGTTCACCGATACAGTGATTGAGGCGCTTGAAAATGGCGTGCCGATTACAGTGGATATTCATTTTCAGGTCAGGCGGGCAGATGCCTGGATCTGGGAAAAAGATATCGTCGATATGCACCGGCGTCGGCAGTTGCGTTATTTGCCTTTATCAGAGTCCTATGAAGTGACCGATATTGATAACAAGCAGATTAAACTGTATTTCAGCCGACTCGCGGCTATTGACGCGCTTGGCGCTGTGAAAAACGTTAAAGTTGTCGATGACAGCCAATTGGAATCGGGTGAAATCTACCTGATGGAGATTCGCAGTACCCTGGATATTGAATCGCTGCCGGTTCCATTGCGACCCAGAGCTTATATGTCCTCGGATTGGAAACTGTCCAGCGAGTGGAGTCAATGGCAGATCCGTCCCTGAATCGTTCCAGCCAGTCCGGCCTGTTTCTATTACTGTTGGTTTTGCTGCCATTGCTGGTTTCGTTGCATCTGATGGGTAGTGCGGTGCAAAACTCGGATGAGTTAAGCAAACTTTTTATCCCTTTACTGCTTTTTAACATCATGGGTCTGATTGTCATCCTGGTGTTGATTTTTACCAATCTGGTCAGCCTGTTAAAGCAATATCGGCGGCGTGATCCGGGTTCCCGTCTGACATTGAGGATGGTGCTGGTATTTTTGATGTTATCACTGCCTCCTGTAGCTCTGGTTTATTACTATTCAATTGATTTTTTACATGAAGGCATTGATTCCTGGTTTGATGTCGAGGTGGACAAGGCGCTGGATAACAGTCTCGAACTGGGAAAGGTTTCATTGGACCTGATCAAACGCCAGTTCCTGCGACGTACTAAACAGCTGATTGATGACCTTGAGGATAATTCCGAGACTGCAATGGCGGTAAGTCTGGTTGATATGCTGAATCGCTCGGAAGCTGCAGAGCTGGTGTTAATCAACTTCAATGGCCGGGTCATTGGGTCGGCAAATATGAACCCGGAAATTATTGTTCCGGATAAGCTCGATAATTCCTTTATCCAACAGGTTCGCGATGGTGGCGATATCGCCTCGATCATGCCGGCCGAGAATCAGGAACCTATGCAGATTCGAGTGGTAGTTCGTGATGATATCCGGCCTATCATGTTGCAGGCTGATTACATTATTTCCGAAGAGATATCCGAACTTAGCAACACTATTCAGGAAGCGCTGGTGCGCTACAAAGAATTAGCTTTTTTGCGGCAGTCTTTAAAGTTCAATTTTTCACTGACTTTGGTGTTGTTACTCGCTTTTGTGGTTTTGGCGGCGGTCTGGGCAGCGTTTTATTCGGCCCGTAAACTGGTTCAGCCAATCTCTGATATTGCTGCGGGAACCCGGGCGGTCGCTGCCGGAGATTACGAAAAACTGGTGCCTTTACAGAATACCCATGATGAGCTGAGTTTTCTGGTGACGTCTTTTAACACGATGATGCGGCGCATTGCTATGGCCAGGGATCAGGCTGCGCGCAGTCGGCGTTTGGTTGAGGAGCAGAAAACTTATCTGGAAACCGTGCTCGGGCATTTGTCATCAGGCGTAATGGTGTTTGACAGGGACTTATGCCTGCAAACCGCAAATCGCGCGGCAGAATTTATCTTTAATACCGAGCTTGAAGCATTACTGCGTAAACCACTTGATGTCATTGGCAACAGTTCGGAACTTCTTGGCTTATGGGCTGAAGAAATTCAGGTGGCGTTAAATCAGGAAATGACCGAATGGCGTGAAGAAATCACCCTGTACGGAAAGAATGGACGGCTTGTTTTACTGACAAGAGTGAGTCCACTGCTTGATGCGGCGGGACGTGCAAAAGGTCGGGTTGTGGTTTTTGATGATGTCACTGAATTGATGCAGGCGCAGCGAAATGCCGCCTGGGGCGAGGTTGCCCGCCGGCTGGCTCACGAGATCAAAAATCCATTAACACCGATTCAGCTTTCGGCTGAACGTTTGCGTCATAAATATCTTAAAAAAATGTCAGAAGAAGATGCCAAAGTGCTTGATAAAGCGACTCACACCATTGTTCAGCAGGTTGATGCAATGAAATCGATGGTTAATGCATTTTCTGATTACGCTAAACCTTCTAAACTCGAAACAAGGCCACTGATTTTTGATGATCTGGTTCAGGAAGTGCTGGGGCTTTATGAGGCGTCAGCGGACAATAGGCAGCTGGAAATTAGTCTTAACTCTGGCAGTGCCAGTGTAGAGGCGGATCCTGTCAGGTTAAGACAGGTGCTGCACAATCTGATTAAAAATGCTTTTGAAGCGGTGGCGGAAAAAACGCAGGCAAAGGTTATCGTAAGAACCTGTATTGATGAGTCGCGCGATCATCGATCGTTGATATTAGAGGTGCTTGATAATGGCGATGGTTTTGAAGAAGATGCGCTCGCAACGGTATTTGAGCCCTATGTCACGACCAAGATAAGAGGCACAGGACTTGGTCTGGCTATTGTTAAAAAGATTATTGAAGAACATGGTGGTGTCATTACTGCTTCGAATCGTGATAATGGTGGTGCACGGTTAATGGTGAGACTGCCTGCAATCAATGTCGAAACACCACAATTGCAATTGAACATTGAACCCATGGGAGAGCAGTAATGAGCTACATCCTTGTCGTTGATGATGAACCGGATATTCGCGATCTGGTCAAGGACATTCTGGAAGATGAAGGCCATCAGGTAGCTACTGCTGAAAATGGCCTGGCGGCTAAAAAACAGCTCAGGGACCGTCGTCCTGAATTGATTTTTCTCGATATCTGGATGCCTGATCTTGATGGTATCAGTCTATTGAAAGAGTGGTCGCAGGGAGAGGGTTTGCCCTGCCCGGTTATTATGATGTCTGGACACGGAACAGTTGAAACCGCTGTCGAGGCAACTCGGCTGGGTGCCTATGATTTTCTGGAAAAACCGTTGTCGCTAGCCAAACTGTTACTGACAGCAGAGCATGCGTTGAATGCAGAAAAGTTGCAGCAGGAAAATCAGGGACTGAAAAAACGCGCTGACCAAATCCTCGAGCCGGTTGGTCATAGCATGTCGATTCAGCATTTGCGTGAACAGGTCAAACGCCTGGCCATGCATGATACCTGGGTGTTAATCAGTGGTGAGCCCGGTGTAGGGCGTGAAACCTTTGCCCGCTATATGCATTCACAGAGTAAAAGAAGTAGCCGGCCCTTTGTGGATGTTAGTGTTTCCTCAATTGCCAAAGGTAATTCCGCCCGCGAATTGTTTGGCAGTGAAGATGGTGATCATGTTTCTTACGGACGCCTGGAGCAGGCAAGTGGCGGCACATTGTTTCTCGATGAAGTCGCTGATATGGACCTCGAAGCACAAGCGCAATTGCTTGGTGCTTTGGATACCGGTTCTTTTATACGAGTGGGTGGCAGTGAGCCGGTAGAAGTTGATGTCAGGATTATTGCCGCGACGCATAAAAATCTTGAAGATCAGGTGCGAAAAAGCGAATTTAATGAAGACTTGTTCTTTCATCTGAATGTCGTGCCGCTACTGATTCCTCCACTGCGTGAACATCACGAGGATGTTCCAGAGCTATTGCGGTTTTATACGGATTTTTTTGTGGCGAGAGAAAAACTGCCATACCGTAAATTTTCTATTGCAGCGCAGAACTATTTAAGAAACTACGCCTGGCCGGGCAACATTCGTGAACTGAAAAATCTGGTTCAACGTCTGATGATTCTAGGTGGTGATGAAGAGATTGATCAGTCCGAGGTAGAAAATGCCTTAGGTAACAGAATGGAACCCGAAATGAATCTGGGTGGGTCAGTAGTCTCTTTTGATCAACCGATTCGTCAGGCGCGTGAAGCATTTGAACGGGCCTATCTGGAATATCAGTTAGCCAAACACGATGGCAACGTGACTCAGATGGCTGAAGAAGCGGGCATGGAAAGAACCCATTTATATCGCAAACTGCGTTCAGTAGGTATTGAAATTAAGGATCGTCGTTAACCCGAACGGTATCTATCATGAAAATCATTATTCTTGGTGCGGGTCAGGTGGGTCGTTCAGTTGCTTCTAATCTGGTAAGTGAACGAAATGATATAACGGTCATTGATACCAATTCGGAATTATTGCGAGATTTGCGTGATCGTCTGGATATTGCCACGGTGCAGGGGCTGGCTTCTCATCCTGATGTACTCAGGCGTGCCGGAGCTGAAGATGCCGACTTGATTCTGGCAGTGACAAATAGTGATGAAGTCAACATGGTTGCCTGCCAGATTGCATATACCCTATTCAGAACGCCGACCAAAATTGCCAGAGTTCGCTCCCAGGACTATTTGAGCTATCCCGAACTGTTTAACAATCAGGCCTTGCCTATCGATCTGATGATCAGTCCCGAACAGTTGGTGACCGATTATATTCTGCGTTTGATTCAGCACCCGGGTGCTTTGCAGGTTATGGATTTTGCCGGTGGCCGGGTTCGTCTGGTCGCGGTCAAGGCTTATTATGGTGGTCTGCTTGTCGGCCACCAGATCAAGGAACTTAACGAGCATCTGGGTGAAAAAGCTGAAGCCCGTATTGCCGCTATTTATCGCCGTGATCGTTCTATCAAACCGGAAGCGCGCACCGTCATTGATGCGGAAGATGAAGTTTTCTTTATTGCCGCTGCAGAAAATATTCCGGCAGTCATGAGTGAATTGCGCCGTGCCGAGAAACCTTTCAAACGCTTGATTTTTGCCGGTGGAGGTAATATCGGGCGGCGTCTTGCGGCATCTCTGGAGAACAGATACCGGGTTAAACTGATTGAAAAAAACAAAAAAATTTCAATGGAAGTGGCCGAAAGACTGCATAACACGATTGTGCTTCATGCTGATTCCTCGGATGAAGAAATGCTGCTGGAAGAAAGTATTGAAGATACAGATATTTTCTGTGCGGTAACTAATGATGATGAAGCCAATGTCCTTTCGGCGATGCTCGCAAAGCGTTTGGGCGCCCGAAAAGTCATGGCGCTGATTAACCGGCCGGCTTATGTTGATCTGGTTCAGTCCGGCGATATTGATATTGCGATCTCACCTCAGCAGGCCACCATCGGTACGTTACTGACTTATGTAAGAAAGGGTGATGTCGTCAGTGTCCATTCCTTAAGACGTGGTGCGGCTGAAGCGATAGAGGCAATTGCACGGGGAGACGAAACGACTTCGCAGGTTGTCGGCAAGCCGATTGAAAAAATACGACTTCCGGAGGGCGCGAGTATTGCGGCTCTGGTAAGAAATGAGGATGTCATTATTGCGCATCATGACACCGTTATTGAATCAAATGATCACGTAATCCTGTTTCTGATGGACAAAAGCCGCATTGCCGATATTGAAAAACTTTTCTCGGTCGGAATTACTTTCCTGTAAAAATGAGACTACTTGCCATACAACGTATTCTAGGGTTGCTGCTAATGATATTTAGCACCACCTTAGTGCCGCCGGTACTGGTATCACTCGGTTATGCCGATGGCGCACATATGGCGTTCGTCACCGCTTTCGGCATGATTTTACTATCCGGATTAGCTATCTGGTTGCCGGCTCGTAATACCAAACGTGACATGCGCATGCGCGATGGCTTCATTGTGGTTGTATTGTTCTGGTTTGTGCTATCCGGCATTGGCTCTTTGCCGTTCATGCTGGCTGAAAACCCGCATTTGTCTTTTATCGATTCTTTGTTTGAATCAATATCCGGTCTGACAACCACCGGAGCGACGGTTATTACAGAACTGGAAGAATTACCCCGTTCGATTCTTTATTACCGTCAACAACTACAGTGGTTAGGTGGCATGGGAATCGTGGTTTTAGCCGTTGCCGTATTGCCTCTTTTAGGTATAGGTGGCATGCAGCTTTACCGGGCTGAAGCGCCCGGCCCCGTCAAAGATTCGAAACTGACGCCGCGCATTGCAGAAACGGCAAAAGCACTCTGGTACATCTATCTCGGTATGACGGTTGCCTGTGCTTCGGCTTACTGGCTTGCAGGCATGAATTTATTTGATGCAATCGGTCATGCGTTTTCAACGGTGTCGATTGGTGGTTTTTCAACGCATGATGCGAGTATTGGCTATTACCAAAGTACGCTGATTGAAATGATAGCTGTATTTTTCATGCTATTGGCCGGGGTGAATTTTGCTTTGCATTTCGGTGCGATCAGAGGCAGATCAGTAAAAGGCTATTTGCAGGACTCTGAATTCAAGTTTTATGTCAGTTTGTTGTTAGTGGTAACTGCGGTAGTGACAGTGTTTTTGTATAGCTCTCAAACGATCGATAACTGGTGGGATGCATTTACCAGTGCATTGTTTCAATCGGTCTCGATAGGCACGACAACAGGATTTACTACTGCCGAGTATTATAACTGGCCGGGATTTGTCGCCATTTTGTTACTTTTTACCAGTTTTGTCGGTGGCTGTGCCGGGTCTACCGGTGGTGGCATCAAAGTTATTCGTTTTTTACTGTTGATCAAGCAGGGTATGCGGGAAATAACCCGTCTGATTCATCCTAATGCGCAGATACCGATTCGGGTTGGCGGGCGAACCGTACCCTGGCGGGTAGTTGAAGCAATCTGGGGTTTTTTTGCCCTCTATGTGGCGAGTTTTGTGGTGATGTATCTGGCACTGGCTATGACCGGGCTGGATTTGATGACGGCTTATTCTGCTGTCGCGGCTTCTATAAACAATCTTGGGCCGGGGCTTGCCGGTGTCGGGGCGCATTATGCTGAAATCAATGATGCCGCTAAGCTGATTTTGTGTTTCGCCATGTTGCTGGGGCGTCTCGAAGTCTTTACTCTGATCGTAATACTTTCCCCGGCCTTTTGGGCGAAGTAGGTCCTTTATGCCATTAGCATAAGGAAGTCTACTGGCGCAGTCATTTCCAAGAGCAGCAAATATCATTAGCTATTTATTCATGGTTTTTTGAATTCAGAATTCGTTATATTTTTTATTTAATAAGATTTCCAGACAAAAAACCCAAAAATGGATGAAATCATGAAGAAATGGCTAGCAGTTTCAATGATAGTAATCAGCTCGCTTGCAATGGCTAATCAGGAATTAACGGAAGAGCAATTGCAGGCATGGTTTGATTCAGATGACATGGAGCTTCCGACAGCAACCATTGATGTTAACGAGGGTGAGCTGGTGTTTCTTGTCGAACGTCCCGA
>Ga0181582_10000255_pt1 | contig 35734 bp, 10 predicted proteins | sample 071ome_32_FD_132438 | JGI IMG/M metagenome (GOLD analysis project Ga0181582, IMG submission 132438) | Coastal salt marsh microbial communities from the Groves Creek Marsh, Skidaway Island, Georgia - 071405AT metaG (megahit assembly) | ecosystem: Environmental > Aquatic > Marine > Intertidal...
CGCACAACATGGCCTCCATCGTGGACGCCCTGAGGCAGATGTCGCAGGCTCGCCACATCGGCAAGATTGTGGTCAAGCCGTTGATGCTTCAGGACACTGTCCAGTTGGGAACGTCGTTGGTGACCGGAGGCACGGGTGCGCTGGGCTCCCTGCTCTCGAAGTGGCTCCTGGACGAGCGCAAGGGCCCGGTCGTCGTGTCCTCGAGGAGCGGCACTTACGGGTCCCCGTCTGCTGACTTTATCATGAAGCACAAGAACGTGCTTCAGATTGTCAAGGGAGACGCTTCAATGGCCGGCGACGTCGACTCAATGAAGATCGACCTGCTCCCGGAGATCACCGCGCTGTTCCACGCCGGAGGCGTGCTCGCGGACGCGACGCTGTACAACCAGTCGTCGTCGTCCATCAGGCGGGTGTTTGCGCCAAAGGTGTCTGGAATGGAGAACCTGAGTGCGCTGTCGCTCGAGCCGTTCCAAGTGCGCATGTTCTTCTCGTCCATGGCTGCCTTCCTTGGGTCGGTCGGCCAGATGAACTACAGCGTTGCCAACTCCTGGCTCGACGAACTTGCGTCCGTCGAGCAGATGCAGGGACTGCTGACCATCAGTTCACAGTTTGGCGCCTGGAAGGCCGGGGGGATGGCCGTCGAGACGTCGTCCAAGATGGAGGCCATGGGGCTCGGGGCCCTGTCGGCGACGACCGGCATGTCCAGCATCGCTGGCGTCCTGCGGCACGCCACCTGGAGCCCCGTGGAACTTGTGAGGCCCCAGATCGCGGTCTCGCCCATCGAATGGGACAAGTTCTTGGTCAACACGCCCGAGCGGGTGCCCTTCTTCCTCGAATCGTACGCGCACCTCAAGGTTGCGCCGGCGGAGGTGAAGGGCAGCCGCAAGTCCGGCAAGTTTGGCAAGGCCAAGGCTGCCGCGTCGATCGCATTGGATCTCGACAAGATCGTGTCCGAGGTCGAATCGGTCGCTGTATCCATCATCGGAGACGAGGTCGGCCGCGAGGACCCGCTCATGGCGGCTGGCCTCGACTCCCTGGGTGCCGTTGAGCTCAGGAACGGCCTCGAGTCACGCCTGGGTCTCGAGCTGCCGTCGACCCTTGTGTTCGACTACCCAACGATTGGATCCATCGCGGACTTCATCCAGTCCCAGATGCAGGTAGAGGACGAGCCGGACGAGGAGCCAGTCGCGGAGTCGGTGGCGCTGACCTCTGTGCCGATGGCCGGACCCGGTGGCTTGCTCGCCATCAGGAGGTCCGTCTTCCGCCTGCCTGGAAGCAGAGATGTGGACATCGTCGCTGCGTCCGACAACATCTCGATGATCCCGACGTCGAGGTGGGACAGCGAGGTGAGCCTCACGGAGGACATGTCGGTCCGGTTCGGTGCCTTCATCGACAGCCCCTTCCTGTTCGACCCCAAGGCGTTTGGCCTCTCCGTCGCGGAGGCCGCCTTGATGGATCCACAGCAGCGTCTGGTGCTGGAGATGATGGAGGAGACCATCTCGCAGGTCAACGCCGAGGACATGTGGAGGGGCCCCGAGGTCGGCGTGTTTGTCGGCATCTCGACGCCGGACTTTGCCGATCTGGCCAAGACTTACAGCGACATCAGCACGTACAGTGCCACTGGTAGCGCCTTGAGCGTCGCCGCGGGGCGCCCGTCGTTCCTGTACGCCCTCACCGGCCCCGCCGTCAGCATCGACACGGCGTGCTCGTCTTCGCTGGTCGGCATGCACATGGCGTCGCTGTCCATGAGGTCGAACTCCTGCCACGCCAGCATGATCTCCGGAATCAAGCTCATCTTGACTCCGGAGACGTCCGCGATGTTCAACAGGGCGGGCATGCTGACGGCCGACGGGCGGTGCAAGACCCTGGACGACAAGGCCAACGGCTACGTCCGTGGCGAGGCCGGTGTCGCCCTGTACCTCGAGGCGTTAGATGACCGCGCCACCGAGATGTCGCCGGGTCCAATTTCGGCCATCGAAGCGTTTGTCGCTGGCACGTCCGTCAACCAGGACGGCAAGTCGAGCGCCTTGACGGCGCCCAACGGGCCGGCGCAGCAGACCGTCATGCGCCAGGCGCTGTCGGACGCCGCCATCGTGGCCCCGGCCATTTCGTTCATCCAGATGCACGGGACGGGGACGCCGTTGGGCGATCCCATCGAGGCTGGTGCGATCACGGCGGTGCATGGCTCGAGGAAGGGGGCTATGTCCCTCGTGGCGGGCAAGACGGCCTTCGGACACACCGAGCCGTCGGCCGGTCTGCTCGGGCTTCTGCACGCGTACACGGCGTCGAACAAGCTCGTCCAGCAGCCCATCATGCATCTGTCGGAGGTCAACTCGTACGCGAAGAACTCCCTCTCGCAGAAGAAGGGCCTGCGCATCAACCTCCCGAGGTTGTCGGGTGGAAACGCGGCGCTGGCCGAGGCGTGCCACGCCGGCGTCAGCTCGTTCGCCTTCCAAGGTACAAACGCGCACGCGATCGTTCGGTCGGGCAACGAGCTCGTCGTTCCAGAGTCGGTCGAGCGGCAGTGGGTGCGGCAGCACATCTCGGTGCTCCCCGTCGCCTGCCCGTTCATCCGCCGCGGGGCCGTGTCGAAGGGTGCCATCGTGTTCGAAGTGGACTTGATGCACCCGTCGTTCTGCTTCATCCAGTCGCACCAGGTGGGTGGCGCTGCCATTTTCCCGGGTGCCGGATACATGGAGCTGATGGTCCAGTCGGCCAGGACGATCAGCGCGCTGGAGGGCGGCGCCTTCACGAACGTCGTGTTCGCGTCTCCCCTGCGTATGGACGTCGCGAAGTCGCGCTCCATCAAGGTGCGCGCCGAACTTCACGCGAGAAGTGGCGACGTCATCATTCGCTCGAGCGCCATGCACGTCAAAGGCCAGCTGTCCAGGATCTCCGACTCGGGGCTCGTCGGCGCTGCCGCTGTGTCGTGTCCTGAGCGCTTCCTGACCGAGACCACCGAGCCGCTCGCCACAAACTACGTCTACGACAAGTTTAGGGAGGCCGGACTGGAGTACGGGCCCGAGTTCCGCCTGCTGCGGTCGGTGAAGCTCGGCAAGGAGTCCGCCTCGGGCGTGCTCAGGCAGCAGACGGCGCAGGCCCGGGCCGAGTTCATCGTGAACCCGGCCGTGCTGGACTGTACGCTGCAAGTCGGTGGACTCATCAAGGGTGGATCGTCGGAATCGACGATGATCCCGGCCACCCTGAAGGCCCTGTCTATCTCGGGTGCCATCCCGTCGGCCGGGGCCGTCAGGGGTCTCGCCAAGAAGACGGCCGGATACGTGGATTCATCCTCGGGCATTTCCCGCGACTTGGTCATGTTAGGACCCGGCAACGGGCTCCTGTGCACGCTCAGCTCGCTGGAGTCCAAGACCGTCTCCGCGTCGCCGCCGACGGCCGCTCGCTCGAGGAAGGAGGTCGAGCAGGAGTTCACGTATGCGATCGACTGGGCTGCGTCCGGTGTTGCCTCCGATGTCTCCGCATCGATCTCTGTCGACGCCGGTGGTACGTCCTTCTCGTTTGGCTACACGCGCGACGACGTCGCTGGCTCTGCCTCGGCCATCGGCGTGCTGCAGGGCTCGTCGGCCCTGAAGCAGGGTGCCGTCTCCGCCGTTGGCGGCGACCGCCACGTCGTTCCGCTCCCGAACGCATCGACATCGGGCAGCGGGCAGGTGTGGGGCATGATGCGCACGTTTGGCCAGGAGTGTCCCGGGGTGCAGTCTGCGGTCGTCAGGACGGACGTTTCGGACCCCTCGAGCGGCCGGTCCGCCGGGCGCCTCGTCGTCGGGACGGGGGCCCCTTCGTCCGAATCTGGAGGTGGATTCGACGGATACGGAATTTCAAACTCGTCCAAGGTCGAGTTCGTGCCGCGCATGGTGCGGGCCGAGCTGGAGCGCCTCCCCGGTGCTTACCAGCTCCTGCCCGACCCGCGTGGCAGCCTGCAGAGCCTCAAGACGTTTGGCTTGGAGCGCTCTGAGCCCAAATCTGGCGAGGTGCTGTTGCAGGTCCAGGCCGTGGGCATAAACTTCAGGGACGTGCTCAACGTGCTGGGCATGTATCCGGGAGACCCCGGTCCTCCCGGCGGCGACTGTGCCGGTATCGTCATGAAGGCGCCCCCCGGCACCCCCTTGATGGTCGGCCAGGCGGTGTTCGGTTTGGCTGCAGGTAGCATGGGAAGCCACGTCATGGCGTCCAGCAAGACGCTGGTGCCCATGCCGTCCAACGTGACCTTTGCGACCGCGGCGACGATGCCGACCGTCTTTGTGACCGTCGACGCCGCGCTTCATCGCGCGGCGTGCGTCACCAAGTCGGATAAGGTGTTGGTTCATGCTGCCACGGGTGGCGTCGGACTCGCCGCCGTGCAGACCATCAAGGCCGTGGGCGCCGAGGTCGTTGCCACCGCCGGCAACCCGAGCAAGCGTCACTTGCTCAGGACCCTCGGCGTGAAGCACATCGGCTCCTCGCGCGATTTGTCGTTCGTGGAGACTCTGTCTGTCGCCGTCGGTTCGGTCGATGTGGTGCTCAACACGCTCACCTCCGCCGGGTTCGTGGCCGCGACGTTGTCGATCGCCGACTGTGGGGCCAGGATGGTGGAGATCAGCAAGCGCGACATCTGGCCGGCCCAGAGGGTGTTGCAGGAGAGGCCCGATATGCTCTACACGCTTGTGGCGGTCGATTTCATGTCGGAGGACGCGCTCAACCAGTCGCTGATGCGCGTTTCCGAGGGCATCTCGACCAACAGGCTCCGGCCGCTGCCGCTCGCGTGCCACCACAGGCTGTCGAACGTCGGCGCGGCGCTGCGGCAGATGTCGCAGGCACGCCACATCGGCAAGATTGTCGTGGAAAACACCAACCACGAGATCTCCAAGGACCTCGCCAACGTCCTCATCACCGGCGGCATGGGCAACCTCGGGCAGCTGGCGACCGCGTGGGCCTCCCAGGAGGGAGCGTCCCTGGTGCGCCTTGTCGGCAGGTCGGGGAGGTTCTCGCGCAGCGGCGAGTTGGTGAGCGACTCGCACTCCACTGCGTTCGTCGCCATCAAGGGCGACATGGGCTTCAACGAGGACATGCTGAGCATCATGGGCGCCGGGGCCGTTGGCCCCACAGGCCCGGCGGGTGCCGGCGCGTCGTCGACTGTCCAGCCGCTGTCGTTGGTGCTGCACGCTGCCGGCGTGCTCGCTGACGCGACGATTGCCAAGCAGTCGTTGGCTGGCATCAGGACCGTGTACGGCGCAAAGGTCGTGCCGGCACTGGCGTGGCGCGACCTCGCCGGCAGCAGTCCGGTGTCGACACAGGTCATGTACTCGTCTGTGGCGTCCCTCCTCGGTGCTCCCGGACAGCTCAACTACAGCGGTGCTAACGCCGCCCTGGATCACCTGGCAACCTCGTTGCAGGCCGGCGGCCTCCACGCGGTGAGCGTGCAGTGGGGACCGTGGGCCGGTGGTGGCATGGCCTCCAAGGAGACGGAGGCCAGGGTGCAGCGCATGGGCATGGGTATGATCCAGCCGGAAGACGGCATCAGGACGCTCGAGCGCGTCATCTCGTCGTCCGCAGAGCCAGTCGTGGGCGTCAACCCGTTCAACTGGCCCGTCTTTGCACAGAGGCTCAAGGTCAAGTCGGCGCTGTTCGAGGAGTTCACGGCCGGTATCAAGCCCTTGAAGGCGTCCAAGGCGTCCAGGAAAGGCGGAAGGTCCACGGGCAGGCGCACCAAGATCGCGTCGGCGGCGCCGGCGGTGGACAGGGAGGCCATCCTGTCGACGGTCGCGACGGTCACGGCCGCTGTCATGGGAGACACCGTGCCGGCGTCAGCGTCGCTCATGGAGGCCGGTCTGGACTCTCTGGGCGCCGTCGAGCTGCGCAACTCGCTCAGCAAGGAGTTTGGTGTCGAGCTGTCGGCCACGTTGACGTTCGACTACCCCACCCAGGATGCCATCGCCGGCCACCTGGGGGAGGTCCTTGCCAGTGCTGGCGGAGGCGGATCCGATGGGGGCCAATCGGCGTCGGGATCCGACGTCGACTCTGTGTTGGAGTCGGGCGAGGAGTACGGAGAGTACGGCTCGTTGGACGTCGCCACTCGCTCGACCAGGGCGAGGACTCGTCGCGCCGGTCCGGCCGTCTCGAAGGAGGCCATCCTTGCGACGGTTGCTTCGGTTACCGCGGGTGTCATGGGAGACACCGTGTCGGCATCGGCGTCGCTCATGGAGGCCGGTCTGGACTCTCTGGGCGCCGTCGAGCTGCGCAACTCGCTCAGCAAGGAGTTCGGCATGGACCTGCCGTCAACGTTGACGTTCGACTACCCGACGCAGGAAGCGATCGCCGACTTCCTGGTCGAAGAGATGGGCGGCATGGAGGACGAGGTCGAGCTGGTCGAGGTCGGCCCCTCTGCGTTGGGCAGGGTGTCGCTGTCGACCGACGTCGTCATCAGCGGCATGTCGATGCGCTTTGCCAACGGTATCGACACCGAGTCGGCACTGTACAAGGCTTTCGATGCCGTCACCGAGCTGCACCAGCCGAGCCCGATGTCCAGGTGGGACAACGAGATCTGGTACAACCCGGCCGGCGGCGTCGGCAAGGTGTCGAGCAGGATCGGTACCTACATCGAGTCCATCTTCAACTTTGACGAGGCCGCGTTTGGGCTGGCCACCGGCGAGTCGTCGCTCATGGACCCTCAGCAGCGTATCCTCCTCGAGGAGACGCTTAACGCGTTCAACTCGGCCAACCTGCCCGCGGCCTCCCTGGTCGGCAGCTCGACCGGGGTGTACGTGGGCTGCATCTGGCTCGAGTACGGCGATCTCCTCGCCGGGCTCGGAGTCCCGGCAGGTGCGCACATGGTGACCGGGAATGGTCTCGCGTTCATGTCTGGGCGTGTCTCGTACACGTTCGGTCTGATCGGCCCGTGCGTGCCGACCAACACGGCGTGCTCGTCCTCGCTCGTCGCGTACCATTTGGCGGTGCGCGGCATCTCTTTGAACGAGTGCACGAGGGCAACACCGTCTGGTGTCAACGCCATTTTGCTGCCCAAGGCGGCCAGCTCGGCCATGACCCAGGTCCACGCCCTGTCGCCGGACGGACGGTGCAAGGCCTTTGGGGCAGAGGCGGACGGTTACGGCCGTGGCGAGGGATTCGTCTCCCTTGTCGTCGAGTCGACTGAGACGTGTCATGCAAGCGTTTTGGCGCACATTGCCGGTTCGTCCGTTAACCAGGACGGCCGCAGTGCCGGGCTGACCGCCCCGCACGGCCCGTCCCAGCAGGCGCTCATCGTGCAGGCCATGCGCGAGGCGAACATCACCAACCTTGGATATGTCGCCTCTCACGGAACGGGTACGCCTTTGGGAGACCCCATCGAGACGGGGGCTATCCGCAAGGCCGTCTCTCTGAAGAAGTCGGAGGAGGTGTTCATGGTCGGCGCGTCGAAGACGCTCACCGGCCACCTGGAAGGCACGGCCGGTCTCGCCGGTCTGATGCTCTGCAAGGTGCAGATGTCGTACCAGTTTGCGCATCCGCTCCGCTACAGGAACATGAACAACTACGTGAGCAACTCGTTCGCCTCCTGGGACAAGCTGCACAGGGTGCCGATCCAGAGCTCGCCCTCGACGTCAGAGCACTCGGGCACGAGCTCGTTCGGCATGAGCGGCGTCAATGCCCACGCCATCATTCGCAAGGCTGAAGGGTTTGACGGCGAAAGGAGCCTGGTCTGGAACTCGTCGCTCAAGTCGCACGTAGAGGTCCTCCAGACCTACCACCCGCTCCTGCACGAGGCGGTCAGGAAGGGCAAGGCGGTGGAGCTGTCGTGTGCGCTCGACGCGCCCTACCTCGCCGACTTGAACGACCACCAGGTTAATGGAGGAGTCATCATTCCAGGTGCCGCATACTTGGAGCTGTCGATGGCCTCCTGCCTGTCGTTGGTGAAGTTGCCGTCACCGACGGTGGCCGTGTCAAAGGCGTCGATCATCGCGCCGTTGATGGTCTCGCGCGATGGACCGGCCCCGATGCTGAACCTCGCCATGAACCTGAGCGAGTTCGCCATCAACATCAACTCGACCGGCAGCGGCCCGCAGATGAGCCACCTGAACGCCACCGTTTGCAGGGTGGCAGACGTGGCGGCGGGCTCGGCGCCGGTGGCCTCGAACGCCGAGGTTGTCTCGCCCGAGATTGTCAGGGCGGCATGCCGCGTGCCGAGCGACTCCAAGGTCGTCTACGGCAGGATGAACCAGGCCGGGCTGCAGTACGGACCGCAGTTCCGTCGCCTGCGCAACATCCACGGCAATGCCACCCGTGCCACCGCGTCCATCGAGGTGGGCGGGTCTCTCAAGTTGTCTACTGGATACAACATCCACCCGAGCGTGCTGGACAATGCGTTCCAGCTCGGGGCCGTCATCGAGGAAGACGGCGTGGACACTGACGAGACCTTTGTGCCCGCCTCCGTGGACCTGTTCGTGCTGTCCGAGCCGGTTCGCACGGTTGAATCGGTCGTGGCCATGTCGATGGCCAAGTCCGACCAGTACACGGAGGGCACGATCCGCGACCATCGCCTGCTGACCGCCGGGGGCGTCGGCATCATGTCCCTCAGCGGGCTCCTCGCCAAGCCGCTCAATTCGGCCGGCAGGAAGGTCGCCAAGAAGCTCGTCAACGAGCACGTCACCTATGGCGTCGAGCGCCAGGTCGACGCCGTGTACGTGCCGGTCGACGCCGACGCGTCCGCGGCCGTCGCCTCGACGGCCGTGTCCATCGCGTACAAGGAGAACTCCAAGGGGCACACCAGTGCATTTATGGGGCTGCTGAAGGACGCAATGGCCGTCGGAAAGACTTCCATGACGATCCGGACGGCGTTCGCGGACGACATGACCGGATCGCAGGCCCAGGGAGACTGGGGCATGCTCCGTTCCCTGGCCGCCGAGGCACCCGGCTTTGTCAGCAATGGCACCCTGGTCGACAAGAACACCACTGGAGTCGCCGGTACGGAGGTCTCCTTCGGCATGACGCCAGTGGTGGCCGACGGCTACGGCGCCAGGGTCGCCGGTGGTTCCACGGACAGGGCCGTCCTCCTGAGGAGCCTGCAGCGCCAGCAGCCGCCGGCCTACCACCTGATGCCTCGTCCGCGGGGAGCGTTCGGGAACTTGGTGCCGGAGGCGCTCGAGCACGATTCTATCGACGCAGGAAAGGTCGAGATCCAGGTCCAAGCCGTCGGAATCAACTTCAGGGACGTGCTCAACGTGCTCGGCATGTACCCAGGAGACCCTGGCGATCCCGGAGGCGACTGCTCCGGCATCGTGACCAGGGTTCCGGAGAACGGAGGCATACTGGCCGTCGGCCAGAGGGTTTTTGGTCTGGCGGCGGGAAGTTTGGGAAGCCACGTCGTCGCTTCGGACAAGACGCTGGTCCCGATCCCCGACGGCATGTCCTTCCAGGAGGCTGCGACCATGCCGACCGTCTTCATCACCGTGGAGACGGCGCTGAACAAGATCGCGGACATCCAGCCGGGAGAGACCCTCCTCATGCATGCCGCAGCGGGAGGCGTCGGCCTGGCCGCCATCCAGATGGCCACCGCCAGGGGCGCCAAGACCATTGCCACGGCAGGAAGCTCGAGCAAGCGGTCCCTCGTCAGGAGTCTGGGCGTCTTGGAAGCTTTCGGCTCGAGAGATTCCATGTTCGCGTCTGACATCGCGCTGTGCGAGCCGGTCCACGTGGTCCTGAACAGCTTGACGTCGAGCGGCATGGTCGCCGGGTCCCTGGCCTCCATCGGCCACGGGGGTCGCTTCGTCGAGATCAGCAAGAGGGACATATGGAGCACTGCACGCGCCGCACAAGAGCGCCCGGATGTGCTCTTCTCCCTGCTGGCCGTCGACTTCATGCCCGAGGAAGCCCTGCACGCCGCGCTCATGAGCGTGTCTGCGGGCGCTGCCAAGGGCGACTTCAGGCCGCTGCCGTTCGTCACGCATAGCCTGGCCAACGTCTCGTCGGCACTGAGGCAGATGTCCCAGGCCAGGCACGTCGGAAAGATCGTCGTGAGCGCGTCCTCCCTGTCGCAGAGGCAGGACGTGTCCATGGAGAGCTCCGTGGTGCTGACTGGAGGCATGGGAACGCTCGGTTTCCAGGTGTCCAACTGGCTGGCCAGCCAGAAGACGTCCAGCATCGTTCTTCTTGGTCGCTCCGGGCGCGTGTCTCACGGCGGTGATGTCAGCTTTGCCCGCGTGGACAACAACGTCTTCGGGTCCGTCTGCACGGCGGTGTCGTGCGACACGGGCTCTGCCGAGGACGTCGCGTTCGTCTTTGGCGAGTCGAACAAGATTCTCGGGGTGTTCCATGCCGGTGGCGTGCTTCGCGACGGAACCGTCCAGTCGCAGACCGTCAGCTCCATCGCCACTGTGTTCGGTGCCAAGGTGGACAGCGTGCAGCTAATTCAGAACGTGTCGGCCGTCCAGCCAACTGCGTTCCAGATCATGTTCTCATCCGTGGCGGCCCTTCTGGGATCGCCGGGGCAGACGAACTACAGCGCCGCCAACTCCATCCTGGACGCCATGTCGGCGCGGCTGCAGAACGCCGGCCGAGTGTCCAGCAGCGTTCAGTGGGGCGCCTGGGCCGGGTCCGGCATGGCGGCAAACGATGCTTCAACGCAATTGCGCGTTGAAAGGACCGGCATGGGGCTCTTGGAGCCGGGTGTCGGTTTGAGGGTGCTCGAGGGCGTCGTGATGAACAGTGCGCCGGCGCCCGTCCTTTCCGCCAACGTGTTCGTGTGGGACAAGATGATGAAGCGCCTGGGCGCGAGTCCGCCTGCCTTCTTCGACAATTTCCTCGAGAAGAAGAAGGAGGACGGCAGGGCTGGCGGCGTTGGCGGCGGCGCCACCGGCGTCGTCAAAAGCACCGAGGCCATCCGGGCCGAGGTGATCGACGCCATCGAGTCCATCACGGGCGCCGAGGTCGGCATGGAAGAGTCCCTCATGAACGCGGGACTCGACTCGCTCGGCGCTGTCGAGCTGAAGAACGCCCTCGAGTCGAGGATGGGTCTCCAGCTCCCCGGCACGCTCGTCTTTGACTACCCGACGCCCGCGGCCCTCGTGGGCTTCCTGGAGAGTCAGATGCCCGACACGGCGGACGCCGAAGGGGATCAGGATGAGGTTGGAATCGTTCAGCACGACGTGTCTTTGGGCGCCTTCGTCGCGGCTTCGTCCGACCCGCTCGTCCTCATGGCCGCGTCCTACAGGACGCCCAAGTCCATCTCGGGCATCGAGCTCGTTGACGGCATCAGCACGATCCCCATCGAGCGCTGGGACGTGGAGTTCTTGTCCAAGGACTATGCTCCCGCGCGTTTCGGTGGCTACCTCTCGAACATCGACGAGTTCGACGTGGACGCCTTTGGCTTCTCGTCGACCGAGGCGCTGTTGCTCGACGCTCAGCAGAGGATCCTGATGGAGCTGGCCAAGGACGTCATCTCGACGTCAGTGGCCAAGGGTTACAAACACCAGTCGAACGTCGCAGTGTCGGTCGGTATCGCCAGCGCGGAGTACAACAACTACGTTGTGGCCAGGAACACGGTCGGCGTGAGCGCCTACAGCGCCACCGGTGGTGCCCTGAGCGTTGCGAGCGGAAGGATCTCGTACGTGTTCGGATTCAAGGGTCAGGCCATGAGTGTCGATACCGCGTGTTCGTCGTCTCTGGTCGGATCGCACGTCGCTGCCAACGCCATCTGGTCCGGTAGCTCTGTCGCGTCCATCACGGCGGGCATCGGCCTGCTCCTGAACCCCGACTCGACGGCCATGTTCCAGAAGGCGGGCATGCTGGCCCCCGATGGAAGGTGCAAGACATTGGACAGCACCGCCGACGGGTACGTGCGGGGCGAAGCCGCCTCTGTGCTGTACCTGTCCCAGGGCAGCAACAGGAGCGCGGACCAGGAGATCATCGCGTACATGGTCAGCACGGCCGTCAACCAGGACGGCAGCTCCGCGTCTCTCACAGCGCCGAACGGCCCGAGCCAGTCGGATGTCATGCGTGCGGGGCTGAGGTTCGGCGGTACCCTGCCGGGCGAGGTGTCCAACCTCCAGATGCACGGGACCGGAACGCCGCTGGGCGACCCGATCGAGCTCGGCGCGGCCAACGCCGTCCTGATCGACCACCCGTCCAGGAGGTCGTTCTTGTCGGCAAGCACCGCCAAGGCCTGGATCGGCCACACGGAGGCAGGCGCGGGCGCCACGGGGCTCGTCCACGCGACCGTGGCCGTCTCCAAGGCAGTCGTGCAGGGCATCCCGCACCTGAGCGTGGTCAACAACCACATCCAGACGATGATGGATATGCAGAGGGCAAAGTCGGGAACGTCGTTCTGGCTCGGCCTTCGCAGCTCGACGGGCATGTCGCACGACGCGGCCATGCACGTGGGCATCAGCTCGTTCGCCTTCCAGGGAACGAACGCCCATGCCATCATGAAGCAGGCCGACTCTGCAGACGTGATCGACTCGATTGCTGCAGTACCGTGGCAGCGGTCGAGGATTTGGGTCGCGGTGCATCCGAGCGCCCTGCTGACCCGTGTGTTGTCCTGCCAGAAGGGGCGGCGCGGGAGCCAGGTCGTGGTCGAGGCCGACGTCCTCTCTCCGAGGGCATCGTTCATGGCCGACCACGTCATCAAGGGACTGAACGTCGTCTCGGCTTCCACATACGTCGAGCTCGGTGCTCTGATGGTCGGGTCGCTGACCAATCAGCGCAAGTCCGTCTTCCACCTGCAGGGCGGCAACTTTGCCACGCCGGTCATCGCCAGCCCGGCGCACGGACTCAAGCTGGCAGTCGTCTTCAACACGTCGAACGGCTCGCTGGAGATTTGCTCCCAGTCGGACCGCGTGCACTACTACGCGACCGCTACCCAGGTCGCTCGAGTGACCGGGCTGGCGACCGAGTCGACGATGCCGCCAGTGTCGTCGCTGTCGGCCGTCGTGGACCTTGCGCCCGTCGTCCGGTCCAATGTCGCCAGCGTGGCCTTCAATGCCGCCTGCGCGAACGGCGATATCGACGCGATCGACATGAACGGCTTCAGGCTTCACCCGGCCGTCGTCGAATCGGCCGGCACGGTGTGCGCTGCGCACACTGACGCTTCTGGCGTCCCGGATGTTCGCGTCGCGGCGACGATCGGTATGACTGAGGCGTTTGCCTTGGATCCTACGGATCTCGGCGGCCTCTGGTCGTCATGCGTGGTGTCTGGCGGCGGCAGGGATGTCGAGCAGACGCTCGAGTGCAACGGCGCCTCCAAGGTGTCGCTGCGGAGGGTGAAGACCAGGCGCTTGCTGACCGAGCGCCCGGCCGACCCGCTCTCGTCGACTCTGTCGTCCAGGTCATCAATGCTGTCGACGCCAACGAGCCCATACTCGCCGTTCATCCTGAGCCCCGGATCCCAGCAGTTGGCTGCGCCCGTCGCGGCCCGTCGCTTCGACGCCGTCATGTCCCCCCGCTTTGGCGGTGGCAGTACCGGCGGCGGTGGTGGCCTGGATCCGGAAGAGATCCGGGAGATTGTCGTCAACGCCGTCGAGGCCATCGTGGGCGACTCGGTCTTGGCGGACCAGCCGCTCATGGAGGCCGGCATCGACTCGCTTGGATCCACCGAGCTCCAGCAGAAGCTCGCGGAGGCGCTGTCTTTGGAACTGCCGGCGACGTTGGTGTTTGACTATCCGACAATCGACTCCATGACAGACTTCATCAGCGGGCAGATGGCGGGCGCCGCTGCCGCCGACTCGCTCGACATGGTCCCGAGGTCCTACGTGGGACCGACGGGCAGCGTGTCCATCGTCGCATCCGCCGGTCAGGAACAAGTGTTGCAGAACTGGACGCACGGAGACGCGTCCACGAAGGTTCCGGTCGACAGGTGGGACGTGACGTCCTCCCTGCTGGTCGACAAGGACGGCACGATGCCGTCCCAGTTCGGCGTCTTCATGAACGAGGTGGAGATGTTCGACCCGGAGGTCTTCGGTCTGCTTCGATCGGAGGCGGTCGGCATGGATCCGCAGCAGAGGCTCCTGTTGGGCCAGGCCCTCTCTGGGCTGTCGACGGCCGGCGGCGTCGGGCTCGTGTTCGGAAGGCAGGCGGGCGTGTTTGTTGGAATCGCCGCCACCGACTACGAGTCCTTGAGCCACCGCAACGGTATGCCAATCAACGCGTTCAGCTTCACCTCGGCGTCGCCGAGTGTGGCGAGCGGCAGGTTGGCGTACGTGTTCGCCGCGAAGGGTCCCGCCGTGAGCGTCGACACGGCGTGCTCGGCGTCCCTCGTGGCCACCAACATGGCATGCTCGGCCTTCAAGGAGTCGGGCATGCAGTCTGCGATCGTTTCTGGTGTGCTGCTGTGCTTGGTACCGGAGTCAACGCTGATGCTCAGCAGGGCGCAGATGATCTCCCCGGAGGGTCGCTCCAAGACGCTCGACGCATCCGCGGACGGGTACGCCAGGGGAGAGGCGGCTCGTACGCTGATTCTCTGCACTGATGCCGGCCTGAACGACAAGACGGTTGCTATCGCAAGCATCCTGGGAAGCGCCGTCAACACCAACGGACGCGCCAGCTCGCTGACCGCGCCCAACGGACCGGCCCAGCAGCAGCTTCTCAGGGAGGCCTGGTACAGCGGATCCATCAGGCCGGAAGACGTCAGCGGACTACAGCTGCACTCCAACGGAACCAGTCTGGGAGATCCCATCGAGATTGGGGCCATCGCTGCGGTCGCGCTAGCGCGCAAGAGGCCGCAGCCGTTCCTCTTGGCGACCGTCAAGGGATACACGGGCCACCAGGAGTCTGCGGCGGGAACTGTTGGCATTTGCGAAGCCATCCAGGTGGCGTCGCGAAAGGCCATGGCGCCCGCCCTGCACATCAGGCACCTCAACCCGCACGTCCACGGCGCCATCCGGGACAGCCCGGTCCTCATCGCGAGGAGCGGCCCCGCGGCGACCCCGTCGACCAGCGCGGTTCCGGAGTCCATTATGGGCGTGAGTTCGTTCGGTGCCCAGGGAACCAACGCCCACGCCGTCATCAGCGCCACCGGAGGCCTCGTCTCGATCGAGGTCGGCGCGGACGACAACCTGTGGAAGGCGCAGCGGATGTGGGTCGCCCCTCGGGTCGCAAAGCTTTTGGATGTCGCTTGGATCAGGCGTCGGACGAGGAACAACACCGGATCCGTCACCTTTGAGAGCCAGATCACCTCACCGAAGAACGTCGACTTCATGAGCAACCAGATCTACGGCAGGCCGCACCTTCTGGCGTCGACGTTGCTCTCGGCGTCGCTCTCCGGCGTGGACATGATCGTGGGAGGCGGTGGCAGCGCTGTGGGTGCTGTCGGCGGCGTCGAGAAGGTCACCTTCCCGGCGCCCGTCACGCTGCCCCGCCCGAGCAAGCGGATGGATCCCGACGAGATCACCGTGTCGCTGCTGTTGAAGCCGGTGACCGGTCACGTCGAAATGAACTACTCGCTGCAGAAGATCATGTCCGGGCAGTGCGCGGGCGTGCTCGGTGGGTTCGGGGACGGGTTCGGGTACGAGGCCTCGGCGCCCGCGGCATCTGCCGCGGCCGCCCTCCTGCCGCCGGGAGCCCTCAGGAAGGGAAGCTCGCTCTGCCCGTCCAGGAACACGCTCGGATTCCTGCACGCCGACCTGTCGATCACCGACCCGGCTCCCTACGAGGCTCCGGGCATCGAGTCGGTTGTTGCCGTGGCCGGCCACGTCGCTGGCCCCCGTCCGTCGCCGCTGACCTGGGTCAGGTCGATCGAAAACGCGTCAATCGGATTCGGATCGCGCGACAGGCTCAAGTTTGTCTCGACAGAGGTCGGCGACGAGGACGGATGGTCCCTGGTCAACTCGTCCGCCTCGGCATCCGCGGGGCCTCGCGCGCCTGCCGCGCCTGCCGCATCCGGCGTATCGCTCAACATCAAGAGCATGGTCGTAGGCGAGCACGACTTGCCGCCGATGTCGCCGGCGCCCCTCTCGGCCCAGACGCCGAGGCGCGCGGGCGACGAGGTCGGCGACGAGGAAGAGGGCGCCAGCCTGCTGGCCGCGGACCACCCGCTGCTTGTCATGACGGAGGAGGAGCGTCTGATGCACATCCAGTCGCAGGTGATGAACGAGGTCAAGCAGGTTGTCGGCCACTCGATCCACCCGGAGGAGCCGCTGATGACGGCCGGCCTCGACTCGCGAGGCGGCATGGAGCTGCGGAGGATTCTGGCCGAGTCGCTCGGCCTCGAGCTGCCGGTCACGCTCTTGTACGACTACCAGAGCATCGACGAGATCGTCGGTTACATCAACTCGGTGGTGGTCGAGGCCGGCGCCGCTGCCGGCGCTGCGCGGGGCGCCGACGACTATGGCGACGTGTCCGACGACGAGGGCTACGGCAAGCGCCGTGCCGCCGTGCGGGAGACAAAGCCACAGGTGTCCAAGCTCATGAAGACGCTGAGGCCGCCGTCCCAGGCCAAGCCGCTGTTCCTGGCGGCGCCCGGAGTCGCCAACGCGCAGTCGGCCTACTTCTCCTTCTCGATGTTCCTGCAGTGGAGCTCGCAGCCCATCTACGTGCTCGACAAGGACAACGACTTGGATCTCAAGGCGTTGGCACTGCAGAACGCGGAGGACATCGTCATCATCCAGCCAGAGGGACCGTACCTCGTGGGAGGTCACTCGTATGGGGGCGCCGTGGCGGTCGAGATCGCCATGGTCCTCGAGAGCTGGGGCAAGGAGGTCGGCCTGGTCCTCATCATGGACACACCGCTCAAGGAGCAGATCAGGGCGCGTCAGCCGAACGCGGAGAAGGCGGACGACGCGGACTGCCTGGAGCTCATGGAGATGATCCTCGGGGCGCTCGGCCGCGACGCCTTGGGCATGGGATCGTCCATCGCCCACCCGAAGGAGTCGGACGAGTGGAAGGGTATGACCATGGACCAGAAGTACGAGTTCTTCGCGCCAATCTGGAGGGTCATGCGGGACAACAACATGACCGTCGAGGAGGTCAAGGAGCAGATCGAGTACGTCGCCCTCGTTACCAAGCAGGGCTCGCAGGTGTCGGACCTTCGTGGACACGACTTCACCAACCCGCACCTGGTTGCTCCCGTGGTCTACTTCAGGGGACTCATCCCCGGTATGTGCTCGTACTTCGACGATCGCAAGGGTCCGGCAGCGCCGTACCCGCACGGTGCCTGCTGGTACGAGCGGTGCATGGATCTCAGGGTCATCGACGTCCCTGGAGATCACTTTTCGTTGCTGAGGCAGGACCTGGAGGACATGAACGTCCTCGTGACCGGGCTCAAGACCATCTTGGGTCCGTTCGGGTGGTCCGAGACGGTCAGCCACGAGGACAAGCCGGAGTTCTCGGTCTCCGCCGACCAGATCCAGGATATCGACTCGTACCTCAAGAAGATGGGAGTCGACAACCCCGATCTGAGGCGCAGGCTGGAGGTCTCCATGCCGTACGCGACCGAGGAAGGCGTCGGCAACGCGTTCTCGGGTACCCGGAAGGAGCCGGTCAGCGCACTGAATCCCGCCGGCAAGGCCTGGCAGGCAGGTGTGGCGCCGAGCAACGTGGAGGCCATCATGCTGGTCTGCTGCGACGCCAACGGCTCTCTGGGCGGTTGCGACGCCGCGTTCGCCGCGATGGACATCCCAGTCTTTGCCGTCTACGTCCCCCAGGACAACCTGCTCTGGGAGGCGCCCGACCTGCACGAGTTGGCCACGGTCGCCGTCAAGGCGCTGCAGAGGACTATTTCTCTCGGCAAGCCCGTGGTCATCGGCGGCGTCGGCTTCGGAGGCCTCCTGGCCCACGAGCTGGCGCTCCACCTCGACGCGGCCGGCAACAACGTGGGGGCGCTCGCCCTCATCGAGGGCTTCAACGCCATCCGAGACACGGATCCCATCCTCGAATTGCTGCCCGGAGAGACTGGCATCGACACCTGCCAGGCTGCCATGGCCATGTGGCCGCTGGTCGCCGACGGCGTCGAGGCGCCCTCGGTGGACGAGTTTGCGTTCAAGCTGGCGAGCATCTCCGGCTTCGACGGACAGCTGGACTACGTGTCGTCATTCAAGCCCGACGGCGTTACTGATGCCGAATGGGACGTCCAAGTCGACACGGCCCTGTCGCGGCTTGGCTTCTACAAGACGGTCGCGGACGGCTACACGCCCGGCGACATCTTCCCGGGTCAGACGTTGGTCATCTCGTCGTCGGCGTCGACGTCTACTGACCCCAAGAAGGCAGTCATCGGGCCAGCCAACGTGTGGGATCCCATTCGCTTCCTGGTGCAGCCCGTCTCGCACTGCGTCGTCAACGAGTCGGACAAGACGGCCGTGAAGGCATCCTCGTTCACCAGGTTTGCCCTCGACGCCGTCTGGAGGAAGAAGGACGCCGAGAACCGCGCGACGGGCGTCAGCGCGTTGCCGCTCATGAGCCCCCGCGCCTCGGACGTGTCGCCGATGTCGCCCTCGATGGGCATGGCCCCGTCGCCCCAGGCGTTGAGCACGTTGTGCGTGGTTTCGCCCCTCAACAGGCTCTGCCCCGAGCGCCGGTACATTTTGCGCTCGATCGGCAGGCGGGGAACGCCAGGCGCCCTGGTGGCGACTCCGAAGACCAGGATCCCGGTGTGGATGGTGCATACGGAGCGCGGTGACATCAGCGCTGCCCAGCGCGATCTCGCGCAGAGCATCGCTGCTCCCGTGTACGGACTGGCGCTTGGACCCGACGCCGAGGAGTGCACGTCGGTCGCCGAGCTGGCTGCGGCCTACTGCAGCGCGATCGTCGAGATCGTCGGTGGTGCCAACGGGCCGTTCCTGCTGTGCGGATCTTCCGTCGTCGGGTGCGTCATCGCGCACGCGATGGCCCTGCAGTTCCAGGAGGCCGGCGCGCCGTGCGGACTGATCGAGATTGACGGCTGCGTTGCCGTTCCCTCGATCCCGCTCCACGACACGACGTGGTATGGCATGTTCTACTTGTTGAGGGAGATCGGCACGCTCAACAGCAGCATCGGCGAGTTCGTCGACTTCGTGACGGGGGCCGGATCGCCGGCCAACCAGCTGAAGTTTTTGACGTCGTTCAAGCCGAGCGACCCGCAGGTGTCTCTGAGCTCTTGGGAGACGGCCGTCTACGCGACGCTCGACAGGGCTGCGAGTTTGAAGAGGATCGGTATCGAGCCGAGTGGCACGTCGGACACATTCAGCGGTCCGACGGTGCTGATCGTCCCGCGCGACCGGCTCGGCAAAGCGCTCTCGGCAGCGTCCGCCTCGCAGTGCGACGGCGACTTGCTCAACCTGCTGATCGATGCCAGGCATAGCGAGGCGCTGCTGACGAAGGAGAGCCGCAGGCAGCTTGCCGGTCGCATCTCCAAGGCCCTGGACTTTATCCTGGACAGGATCGGGTAGCGGTCGGGTGGGACGCGAGTCCACCACCAGCTAAGCGGCCGCCCATTTTGACGGGTGGTCGAGTTAAAAAAAGACATCTGAGGCAATCATAGCGGATTGTATTTGTAATCTCAGTGAGTCAACAGTGCGCGGGTGATGTTGCGAGTGACGTTGCGGGTGACGCTGCGCTCCCCGTCCACTGTTGACCGGTGCACTGTTCGTCACTGTATGTCATTACACACAAAACGAATTACGATGGTTAGTGCATTGCAGCCCCACAGTACGAGTTGTACAGCTGGCCATTCTGAATGAACCCTGTGAGTAGTAAGGAGCGAACGAGCGCGAGTCGTGAGAGTGAGAGAGTCAGGGCACGCGGCCGCACTCGAGGTCAGTACCCACCTTTGTAAAAGGTCTGCGACGTGTAGTCGGTCGCAGGCGATCCGTACGGGTTGATCCTGTAGATGTACGAGTTCTCCGGAATGCCCCGCTTGCGCCCCACGTGCGTCGGGATGCACACGCGAGCGTACGGAACTTCGGGCGACCAGTCTTCCGTCACCTTGTACGCACAGGCGGCAGACACCTGGTTGTAGACGCTCTGCGCCTCGGCCTTGATCTGCGGTTTGTAGGCGCTGGCCAGATCCCAGTTGTCGCACATCGCCGCAAACTTCGGGTTCGACTCTTGCTTCCACTGGGGCCTCAAGTAGAGCGCCCTCCAATTCTGAATGTCGTCCTCGCCCTGACCACCATAGGTGAGGTCATCGATGCCGTTGCACTCATAGGCATTGCACAGGCTTGTCGCGCGGCACGCGTCGAGCATCAGACCCGTCGCCGCCTGCTCCAGACCCAGCTGCTGCAGGCGGTGTCCCTCATACCTGCATATCGGTGTGTCGGTCGGCGCGGTTAGGCGAGTATCGTCATGCACGTGCGTATCGTCGCGGTTGGTCGGTCGGTCGGTCGTGCGAGATGAGATCTTGAAGAAGGAGAAGAAGCGCGTGTCCGAATACCCCACGCCCCACGACCTTACGCAACGTACGATTGAAGGAGGAACGAGAGCCAAAGCGGGCCACCGATACCGTCCATGTTTGACCAGGAAAGTCGCGGTCTTTAGAAGTAGAAATGCGTCGAGAGGAGAGTTGCCTGTCCCTGGCAGGTCGGTGGAGCGAGACTCGGCGTACGTACGAGCGATGTCAAGCAGTCACGATAAAGTGTACGTTGAAGGACGAGCGGAGCGCCTGAATTGCAAGGAATATCGCACGCGTCGTCGCGAGGGCGGGTTCTCGAGCGATGGCAGTTGGCTCTGTTCGCCGCGTTGGTCGTCTCTTGCGCAAGTTCTCTCAGTACCATTTGACTATCTTGACTGGTATACGACTATCTGGTGACTCCGGGAATCATGATGCGGGCCGCACACGTGTGTGTGTCTGTGCTTCTTGCGGTCTTGGTGCGTTCGAGGGATCGGCTCGTTTTCCTCATGGCTCGTCTCCGACGACTCGTTCTCCGTTTCGCGCACGCCGAGGTTTCGTTTGTGTGTGTACGCGGTCTTTGGCGTGTGCGCGGGCGGAGCAATCGAGCGATATGCACCACCTCTCTCCCGTCCCTCACGAGATCCGTCCTCCGCGTGCTTCGTTCTCCGTTCTCCCGCAGAGCATCGTCGGCAGCTATGCCCAGGACCCTGACGACTTGTCACAGGTGAAACCGGAGGGTGCCGGGAACGCGCCGGTAGAGGCGTTTTCGTTCGGCTTCTGGACGTCGGTCTTGCAGTGCGAGAACCCGGCCGCAAAACCCAGACTTACTTTCAACAAGGTGGGTATTGACAATTGACCGCGCTCGCGCGTTCGCGCTCTCTCACTCGCGCTCTCTCACTCGCGCTCTCTCACTCGCGCTCTCTCACTCGCGCTCTCTCACTCGCGCTACGCGCGTCGCTCGTTCGCCAGGTGATGCGATGCGGGTGTGCCAAAGACGGCAAGCCTGCCGGGGCGTGCACCGACCTGGGCCAGGAGGTTCTGAACCTGGCCAACAACCAAGTATTGAAAATTGATAAGGAGCTAAAAGCGCCGAGCCCGCCGTTCAACGGCCCGTGCCAGCAGCTGCCGCAAGTGTTCCTCGACTCGGGGACCGCCGACTCGGGCGCCAATTTCGACGAATTGTGGGACGCCGCCATGGGTAGTCCGTGTGCCTATGACCCGAACCTCGAATGGATGGGACGGGACTGCCGCGACTCGTTCATTCCCGGGAAGGGAGCGGAGGGGGACCCGTCCGTCCAAGACAGGTCCGACCCGAGCAGGGTTTGCACGCTGGAGTGTGCCACTCTCTACCTGAAGGTGGCCGAACTTTGCCCGAGGGTGTACCAGCTGCTGCGCTTGGACCAGTTGAAGCCCATCTGCCCCGAGCTGGCGTCTGTCATGATCGAGCCGCTGCCGGGAGGTCCGGTTCCGATCGACGGCTCTGTCGCCCCGGTCACGACGGCGGTGGTGCCAGCTCCGGCCGTCGCCCCCGTGGTCCCCGCCGTCGCTGTCGCGCCGGTGCCCGTCGCAGAGGTCCCTGCCGTCGCGCCGGTGGCGGTCGCAGAGGTCCCAGCGGTGGTCGCTGCCCCTCCCACTGGCCCGGTCGTGGTGGCCGTCGCCCCCCAGCCGGCGCCGTCGGCCTCGTCGGCGCTGTCGTCGCTGTCGGTGTCGGCGGTGTCGGTGTTGGTCTGTGTTTGCTCGTGGATGGCCGCTCTCTTGTAGTAGATCATCGGAGTCCGATCAAGGCGGTCGTGCACATCGATTGTCTGTGACCTAGGAAGACGTAGTAGGCCTGAGGATATACGACTGGCATATAGATTATATAGATTGTATAGATCATGGGCGCGAACGCGAACCAGCCGGCCTTTGGGAAGAGTGCGGATTTTCAAATTTCGATCGGTTGAAATCATTGCTCGTCCCATCCCTACTTCTGTCCCGTTTCTGCGGCACCCGCCCCCGCTCTGCGCTCGGACCTCGTTGCGTCTGCGAACGCGCGGGACGGCGGATGCGAGAACGAGACAGCAGACTGCGGCGATCACGCCCCGCCTCATTCGCTCACGCTCCGCCTCACCACGCCAAACCATCACCCTCCCTCCCATTCCACCAATCGCAGTCAAGGGCGCCGGTAAGTCGTCGCTGCGCGCCTTCGATGACCGCGGCGGCGGCGGGCCCTCGCGGGGCAAGGCGGGCAAGCAGAAGCGCTTGTTGAACGGGCCACAGAGCCGGAAGAATAAAAACTTCATCAAGAACGATGAGATGGCTCGCTACGAGTTCAGCGAGGATCCGAACGTCAAGGCGAAGACGGACGACCACGAGCTGGCGGCCGCCCTGGGATTTCCCAAGTTTGACGACGGGCCCGACAGGCTCGGGTGGTTGCTCAACTTCTGCGCCACGCAGAAGGAGGACAAGGACTCGGGGCACATGCTGAGCGCGGTCGCGTGCATCTTCGTCTGCCAGGACGGCTCAGCGTTCAAGGCCGAGGTGGAGTACGCGCCGTACTTTTACCTGCAGGTGGCCGACGGCACCGAGCTCGAGGTCGACGGCTGGATGCGACGCAAGGTACGTATTATGGCGGCGATCGTTCGACGCCCCCTGCCGCGCAATCCCCCACCCCCCACCCCCACCCCCGCCCCCACCCCTGCTCTCTCTCCTCCCCGACGCCGACCGTCTGTCCCCCTCACTCAACGCACCCCCGCCCACCCCAGTTTGCCGACACGATCAGAGATATCGAAGTGGTCGAGAAGGAAGACCTGGACCTCAAGAACCACTTGTCCGGTCTGCGACGCAGGCTGCTCAAGTTGTCGTTCTGGAACGTCGACCAGCTGATGACCGTCAAGCAAGAGCTGCTGCCGCACGCGCGGCGCAACGCCCGCAAGCACAATACGACGAACTATAGCATGCTGCAGCAGGGAAGCAGGGAGGACACCATGGCGAAGAAGTCGTTCAAGAGCATCACCGAGAGCATCATCGGCCTCCGCGAGCACGACGTGCCGTTCCACGTCAGGTTTGCGATCGACATGGACGTGCGCGCCGGACACTGGTTCATGGTGTCGGCGTCCGGTGGCAGGGTCCACCTCGAGCGGCGTGAGGACCTGTTGCAGCGCGCCGAGCCGAGGATCTGCGCGTTTGACATCGAGACGACCAAGCTCCCGCTGCAGTTCCCGTCCGCCGAGTACGACCAAGTCTTCATGATTTCCTACATGATCGACAAGCAGGGGTTCCTCATCATCAACCGAGAGGTCGTGTCGGAGGATATCGACGACTTTGAATACACGCCCAAGCCGGAGTTTGTCGGTCCGTTCAAAGTCTTCAACTGCGCCAACGAGAAGGAGAGCCTCCGGTGCTTCTTCGACCATATGCGCGAGGTCAAGCCCGGAATCTACGTCACCTACAACGGAGACTACTTCGACTGGCCGTTCATCGAGACGAGGGCGGCCAAGTTGGGCATGGACATGGAGCAGGAGATCGGGTTCAAGTGCGTCCAGAACGGCGAGTGCCTGTCCCGGACGGCCGTCCACATGGATTGCCTCCACTGGGTCAACCGCGACTCGTACCTGCCGCAGGGCTCCCGCGGCCTCAAGGCGGTGACCAAGTACAAGCTGGGCTACGACCCCGTCGAGGTCGACCCGGAGGACATGGTTCGGTTCGCGGCCGAGCAGCCGCAGGCCATGGCGTCGTATTCGGTGTCAGACGCGGTGGCCACGTACTACCTGTACATGACTTACGTCCACCCGTTCATCTTCTCGCTGTCGACCATCATCCCGATGCCGCCGGACGAGGTGCTGCGCAAGGGGTCGGGCACGCTGTGCGAGATGCTGCTCATGGTGCAGGCCTTCAAGGCCAATATCGTTGCGCCAAACAAGCACAACAGCACGCCGGAGAAGATGCACGTGGACAAGGCGGGGGTCAGCCACCTGCTCAGCTCTGAGACGTACATCGGCGGCAAGGTCGAGGCGCTCGAGAGCGGCGTCTTCAGGGCCGACATCCCGTGCAAGTTCCGAAACAACTCGGAAGGATACCAACAGCTGATCGATTCCATCGACAAGGACCTCGCCTACGCCATCGAGCACGACGGCGGCTGGTCGGTCGAGGACTGCGAGAACTACGAGGAGATCAGGGACCAGATCAAGGCGGCGCTGGAGGATCTGCGGGACAAACCCGTCCGCGAGGAGAACCCACTCATCTACCACCTGGACGTCGCCGCCATGTACCCCAACATCATCCTCACCAACCGCCTGCAGCCGTCGGCCATCGTCACGGAGGAGGACTGCGCGGCGTGCGTGTATAACGCGCCGGGCAAGACGTGCCTCAGGAAGATGGATTGGGTGTGGCGTGGCGAGACGTACTCGGCCACCAGGGCCGAGTACGCCTCCATCAAGGCCCAGCTCCAGTCGGAGACGTTCCCCGTCGAGGGGGCGCCCGGGGAGAAGAAGGGCATCAAGACCTGGAACGAGCTCAGCCTGGACGAGCGCAACAAGCTCATCAAGAACCGCCTGAAGACCTATTGCCAGAAGGTCTACAAGCGCGTCCTGAACAAGCCCGAGTCCCAGGTCAAGGAGGCCGGCATCTGCCAGCGCGAGAACGGCTTTTACTACGACACGGTCAGGGACTTCCGCGACAGGAGGTACGAGTACAAGGGGCTCAACAAGAAGTGGAAGGGACTGCTCGATGATGCTCGGGCAAGCGGCAACGCCGTTAAGGTCGCCGAGGCGGCCGACATGTGCGTGCTGTACGACTCGTTGCAGCTGGCGCACAAGTGCATCCTCAACTCCTTCTACGGCTACGTCATGAGGAAGGGAGCGCGCTGGTACTCCATGGAGATGGCTGGCGTTGTGACGCACTGCGGTGCCAACATCATCAAGCGCGCCAACGAGCTCATCACGAAGCTCGGCAGGCCGCTCGAGCTCGACACCGACGGCATCTGGTGCGCGTTGCCCAAGTCCTTCCCGGAGGACTTCAAGTTCGTCAACAAGAACACCAAGAAGGTGTTCAAGATGAGCTACCCGTGCGCGATGCTCAACGTCATGGTCGCCAACCACAACACAAACGACCAGTTTGCGACGCTCGTCGACAAGGAGGCCCGCACCTACGAGACCTCGTCCGAGATGACCATCGAGTTCGAGGTCGACGGCCCGTACCTGGCGATGGTCCTGCCGGCCTCCAAGGAGGAGGGCAAGCTCATCAAGAAGCGCTACGCCGTCTTCAACTTTGACGGCTCGCTCGCCGAGCTCAAGGGCTTTGAGCTCAAGCGCCGGGGGGAGCTCAAGCTGATCAAGGTGTTCCAGAGCGAGGTGTTTGACCAGTTTTTGCTCGGAAATAACCTTGAATCGTGCTATGAGGCCGTCGCGGCCGTCGCCAACCGGTGGATGGACATGCTCGACACCAAGGGCGCCGACCTCACCGACCAGGAGCTGATCGAGCACATCAGCGAGTCGTCCGTCATGAGCAAGGGCCTGGACGAGTACGACGGTAGGAAGAGCTGCGCTATCACCTGCGCGAGGAGGCTTGCCGAGTTCCTGGGAGACGGACGCGTGCGAGACAAGGGTCTCGTGTGTAATTACGTCCTGTCGGCCTTCCCAACGGGCACGCCGACCTCGGAGCGCGCCATCCCCGTGGCCATCTTTTCGACCGACCCGTCGGTCGCTAGGTCCTACCTGAAGAAATGGTGCGGCGGCAGGGTCGGCTCGTCCGGAGACCCGTCGGAGATGCCCGACGTCAGGAATCTCCTCGATTGGGCCTACTACAAGGAGCGGCTCGGCAGCGCCATCCAGAAGATCATCACCATCCCCGCCGCGATGCAGCAGGTCGCCAACCCGGTGCCGCGCATCAAGCACCCGGACTGGCTCCACAAGCGTGTCGCGGAGCACAACGACACCAAGAAACAGGCCAGCATGACCAAGTTCCTCACCACGCGGAGCGAGAACGTCAACGGCAACACGGTGCGCGACATGGAGGACTTTGGCGTTCCCAACGGCGTCGTCGAGATCGTCGACGACGATGGTCGTGACGACCGCATGGACGCCGGCTGCGAGGGGGGCGCCGGAACCAGCGCCGGAACCGGCGCCGGCGCCAACGCCCCGCAGGCCGTCGTCGACCCGCCCGAGACGCCCGTCCGGGCCAAGGGCTACTCCAAGTGGCTCGAGTGCCGCAAGGCGGCGTGGAGGAAGGCGAGGATCGAGCGAAAGCGCAAGCGCCAGGCCGCCGCGGCTGGCGCCTCGCAGAAGCTCCGCAAGGGCCTCCAGGGCATGTTTGAGCAGCACTCCGAGTCCCTCACGGCCAGGGCGTGGAACGTCGTCTCGCTCACCAAGACCAAGTTGCCGGGCGTCCACAAGGCGTGGGTCGTCATCAACGGCGGTCTTCACAGCGTCAACATCTCGGTGCCCCGCGTCTTCTACGTCAACTCGACCCTCCCGCCCGACGACCCGCTCATCACCGGCCTCGGCGGCGCGCTCGTCTCCAAGATCCCCATCAACTGCGACAGCGTCCGCTACGTCTACCAGTTCATGCTGACCGAGGAAGTGTACATGAGGCAGTTTGTCGACCTGCAGGCCCGCCTGGTGTCGTCGCCGAGGGTCTTTGACGTGTATGAGGCCCAGGTCCCGCCCGAGTGGGTCCTGTCGGTCGCGCTCGGCTGCGTGTCGAGCGTCGTGCCGTCGTCCAGGGACAAGAACATCGGAAACGGTCTCGACATCAGCGACCTGCACACGGAGGCCATCCAACAGGAGGGCTACTTCAAGAACGGCGCGCGGCTCCGGCACAACCTGCTCTACCACTCGGAGGACTCGTCGACCGGCAGGGCGCTCGTCGGCTTGCACATCCCGGGCGAGCGCAAGTCGTACGTTTGGATCATCAATCCCGTGCGCAGGGGCCAGAAGGAAGTCAACCCCGCCGTCATGAACCGGTCGTGGGAGGAGACGGTCGCCTGGAGCCTGTCGGAGATGGAGGACGTCGTCAACGTCGACGCGGAGGACTTTGACGCCGACGCGCCGAAGTTCGAGCTCACGTACGCGACACGCAAGCAGGCGTTCAACGATCTCCAAAAGATCCTCAAGACCCTGCGGACCCGGGCCAAGGCGCCGACGCTGCTGCTGGTCTCCTCCCCGAGCATGACGCTCGCGGGCCTGTCGCACCTGCTCCCCGAGCTCGCCGACACGCCGCACGCCGTCATGTCCGCGGCCGACGAGCTGTCATACCCCTCCCTGGGGTGGCAGGTGTTCGCGCTCAAGGACTGCTTCAAGCAGATGCTCACCTGCAAGACGTGGCTCCGCATGCGCCTGGACGCCGCCCGCTACGCCCACCTCCCGGTCGGCTCGTTCGGAAACGACTGGATCATCGACACGTGCGACGCCCTCTACACGCGTATGCTCAAGGATGCGGGCATCCTCGTCTGGACCAAGGACGAGTCCCAGCCCGACCTGTCGTGCCGCCCCGACGACGTCGCCAATAGGCTCGTCATGGCCGAGCATAAGGAGCGCCTGCAGATCTCCTGGCCCGGCGTGTACAGGAACGTGTGCATCCAAGTCCGCATCAGCCATCTGGCCGTGAGCGCCATCCTCGAGTCGGCCACCCTCGGCGAGATCGAGGGCGCCATGCCCCTCGAGGACCAGCGCGACGGCAGCGGCCCGGCCTTCAAGGTGCTCAAGAGCCTCGCGCTCATGTGGATCGAGGACGCCTCCAAGAGGCACAACGTGTGCGCTGATACGCTCCTCCGACACATGTACAGGTGGCTCTGCAGCGAGAACTCGAGGCTGTACGACGCCAGGCTCATGACGGCCGTGCAGGAGCTCATGAAGAAGCTCCTGCTCTGTCTGGTCGGCGAGCTCAAGAAGCTCGGTGCCAACGTCGTGCACGCCGACAACTCGTGCATCATCCTGGCGACCGGCAAGCACGCCATGAAGGACGCCCTGGGCTACACCGACTACATCCTCGACACGCTCCGCCGGAGGGAGCTGTTCCAGTGGATGTCCCTGTCTCCCGAGAAGGCGTGGAGCACGCTCATGTTCCTGGACAAGTACAACTTCATAGGCCTGAGCGCGCCGCTGCCGGCCGCCGTCGCGCAGTCCATGTCGCAGGCGCCAGGGTCGCTCGCGGCGGGATCCCAGCTGCTCGACGACGAGGAGATCGACGGGGCCGTCGCTGCGTCCATAAAAAAGCCGCAGTTCGGGCACGTGCTCGTGGACATCGACTACCTGCCGGCCGCCATCCGGGAGGCGACGCTCTCCGCGCTGGCCGAGTTTGTCTACCTGCCGTGGAAGGCGAGTCTGCAGGACGGCGTCGACCAAGACGAGTGGGTGGCGTCCCACATTCCGGGAAGGATGACGGAAAAGCTTCTCAAAGTGACCAAGCACATCTACGGCGAGATCGGGTCCATGGAGGTGGAAGACCACCAGTTCCCCCTGCTCGCCGGGTCCTACCTCACGAAGCAGGAGCTCGGCACGCCGGCGTTGGCGTTCGTCAAGCTTGTATCGCACTTTTACGGATTGGACAAGGCCCACGCCGAGGCCGTGACGACGCTCCGGAGGCAGCTGCTCCGCCTGATCCACGTCAAGGAGTTCAGCACGGAGGCCACCTTCAGGGCGCCGGCAAAGTCGCTCCTCGTGCACGACGTCTTCTGCAAGGGGTGCTTGGACGTGAGCGATTGCGACGTCTGCATGGACCCCGCCATGCAGGAGGAGACGCCGTGCTGCCAAATCTGCGGCACGGAGCGGGACAGCGACGAGCTCGAGCGGCGCCTCGTCGGAAGGCTGCAGGGCGTCGTGGACTCGTACCTGCTGAGCGACGTGCGGTGTTCCAAGTGTGGGTCGATCAACTCGGAGCATCTGCGGCGTGCCTGTCAGTGCTGCGGCGGCACCGAGTTGAAGGGGATGCGGGAGAGGGGCGAGGCGGTGTCCGAGTTGAGGACCTTGGAGAAGGTGGCGGGGGTGCAGGGGATGGCGGTGCTGGGGGACATGGTGCGGGAGGTCTTGTCGAGAACGCCTCTCTCACGCTGACCTGCGCACGCGTACATACTCGTTGTTTTGATTTTCTGCTCCGCTTCTTGTTTCTAGCATTCATCGTTATAGCTGCAAGCTCCGAAGGGTCCAATGCGCCGCTGCCAGTGAGGGGAACAGGGAACTGAATCACCTCCAGTCCAGAATTCTCCCACTTCGCCACGCTCTCTCTCTCTCCTCCACAATGCGCGTTGCATTCGCGAGCAATGAGCGCTCTGTGGTCGCACACTCGCAGTCTCTGCGGATCTCCATTAATTCGCCCTCTCGACGCCCTTCCTCGAGCGTAGGGAGAGGTCCTGGGGATCTGGCAGCCCCACTCAACTTCCCGACCAGAGAACGCCGCGCGTCGTTCAGCGTCGACACATTCACGTTCAGCCCACCCTCTCGGCCGCACCGAGCGGTCCAGATGGACTCTGAGCTCTCCGTGACGATCAATCCCGAGTCGTGGAGCCGGCCAGCCGAGGCGTACCAGACACCGAGGCAGCTCAGCGAGTTCACGTTCAAGCGCTGGGAGGAGCACCGGTCGTCGCAACGGTATAACAGACACATCTTCCAGCTGTTCGGCTCGAGCATCTTCAAGCAGCTCACGAATTCGCTTTTGACGGTCGGGGCAATCGCGTCCGCAGTCTGTTGGTACGAGTCGCAGATCGTACCCGAATACGACGTCGCGCCGTCGCTGCTGATGCCGACCGCCCCCTTCGACCTGACGTCGTTCGCTCTGGCGCTGCTGCTCGTGTTCCGGACCAACTCGTCGTACGATCGCTTTGTCGAGGTGACTACGGTCTGGTCGGGCCTCGGCAACAGGGCGCGCGACACGCTTAGACAATGCATCTCCCACATCAAGAAGGACGATACCATGAGCGACGAGGAATTGCACCCCCTCGCCGGCGCGATGTGCCGATGGGTCGTTGCGTACGTGCGAGCGCTCAAGTGCGACGTGTCGAAGGACTCGGACCTCAGAAAGGAGCTGGCGCAGGTGCTGACTGACGAAGAGGCGGACGCGCTGATGGCGGCGCGTTGCAGGCCGGCGTTCGCGGTGAGCATTTTGACGGAGCTCGGCGCCGCGGCGCCGCTCAACGAGAGCCACCGGATCCGGCTCGACGAGAACCTGACGTACTTCGAGGACGCGGTTGGATCCTGCGAGCGGATCCTGACGCAGCCGATCCCTCTCGCCTATAGCCGACATACGAGCCGCTTCATGGTCATCTGGCTGGGGTCGCTGCCGTTCGGTCTGTACTCGACGTGCGGCCTCGCGACGATTCCCATCTCGATGGTCATGGCGTTTCTGTTGCTCGGTATCGACGAAATCGGCGTGCAGATTGAGGAGCCGTTGGGACTGCTTCCCTTGGATGGTCTCTGCGACGAGATCGAGGGCGACCTGTTCAGCATGCTACAGGAGGGCGGCGAGGTGAAACGGACGGCCAAGCTGTCGACGGCCGCCGGGTCCGGGGCGTACAGCCCGCTGCTGAGCTACGGTAGCGAGGACGAGGCGCTCGATTCGGACCACCGCGAGTGGCAGGAGACGGTCGCGGCGAGGCCGGTGAGCGACTGGTTCGCCGAGAAGTAGAAGGAGTGGTCACGATATATATAACGACACGTTTGATTTGTTTGCAATTTTGAATCGCTCAGCAAATTATAGCATCTGCTTGTAGATCCGCTCGACAAACGCTTTGGGGCTCCCGAGCTCAAACCCGCCGACCAACAGCGCCGACTCCCACAGCAGCCTAATCCTGTCGGCGGTGGCGTCGTCGTCCGCGGCACCTGCCAGCGACTTGATGATCGGGTGACTCGGGTTGATCTCGAGGCTGCGCCGCCCCTTCATGTACTCGGCCTGCTGTGGGTCGGACATGGCCTGCGCCTTCATGATGCGCTCCATGTTGGCGGACCACCCGAACTTGCTGGCGACCACGACGGCGGGCGTGTCCGTCAGCCGGTTGCTCACGGTCACCTTCTCGACCTTGTCCTCGCCGATGACCTTCTTCATCATCTCGCACAGCCCCTCCAGCGACTTGGAGGCCTCCTCAAACGCCTGCTTCTCCTCCTCGGTCTCGCCCAGCGCCAGGTCCTCCTTGGTGACGTCGACGAGCTGCATGTCGTCAAACTGCTGCAAATTGGCCATGGCGATCTCATCGATGGGCTCCATCAGATACAAGACCTCGAATCCCTTGGAGGTGAGCTGCTCGACGTAGGGCGACGACTCGGCGGTGGCCTTGGAGTCGGCGGTCAGATAGTAGATGCCCGTCTGGCCTTCCTTCTTCCGGCCGACGTACTCGTCCAAGGACGTCATCTCCCCGCTGGAGGACTCGAAGCGGAGGAGCTTGGCGAGCATCGGGCGGTTGGCCTCGTCCTCGAGGACTCCCAGCTTGATGTTGCGTCCGAACGCCTCCCAGAACGTCTTGTAGGAGTCCGCGTCGTTCTCCGCCATCGACTTGATCGCGTCCAGCGTCCGCTTGATGAGCTGCTTGCGGATGGCCCGCACGACGCGAGACTCCTGGAGGATCTCGCGCGAGACATTGAGCGGGAGGTCGGCCGAGTCGACGACGCCCTTGACGAAGCCCAAGTACCGGGGCAGCAGGTCCTCGTCGAACGAGTCGCTGATGAAGACGCGCTTGACGTACAGGCGGATGTTCTTCGAGCCGGACCGCATGACCTCCTGCGGATCAAACGGCGGCATGGCGGGGATCCCGAGCAGGGCCGAAAACTCGATGGTGCCCTCCACGTTGAAGTGGATCGTGTCGAGTGGCGGGAGGAATTCGCGGAACGTGGACTTGAAGAAGTCGTCGTATTCGGCCTTGGTCACCTCCTGGCGAACGAGCGAAGCGCGAGTGAGAGAGTAGTAGTAGCAGGGCGTGCGAGCACACGTCGGTCGAGTTCAATACCCGCCTTCGGGCTCTTGGTCCACAGCGGCTTGCTGTCGTTCTGGACGACAAAGTCCTGCTTCGTCTCCCAAGACGTCTTCATGCGCTGGGGGACGGTCTCGGGCTCCTTGCCCGCCTCCTTGGCGGCCGCGTCCGCCTCCTCCTGGGCCTTCTTGGTCGCCTCCTCGTCGACGACCTCGACGGCGACCTCCTTGGTATCGAACAGGTAGATCGGCACGTCGATGAACTCGCTGTACGTCTTGATCAGCGACGACAGCTTGCTGGACGAGGCAAACGCCTGCGAGTCCTCGTCGTCCTTCAGGTGGAGCGTGATCCTCGTGCCGCGGGCAATGTCGCTGGCGTCGCTCTCGGTGATAGTATACTGGTGCGAGCCGGCAGACGACTCCCACGTGTACGTCTTGTCGTCCTTGTTCGACTTTGTCTCGACCGTCACCCGGTCGGCCACCAAGAAGGCGCTATAGAATCCCACGCCGAACTGCCCGATGAGGGACGCGTCTCCAGACTCCTGGCGAGCGAACGAGCGCGCAGCGCGAGCGAGCGAGTGAGTCATGCGAGCGAGTCGGGAGGCCGCCGGACGTGTCCACCTTCACCCACCTTCACGATCTGTTCCATGAAGCGCTTGGTGCCGCTCGACGCGATCGTGCCCAGGTTCTCCAGCAGCTCGGTCTTGGTCATGCCGACGCCGGTGTCCTGGATGACGACCGTCTTGGCGTTCTCATCGGCGCGGATGCGGATCTCGAGGTCGGCCCCGGTGGAGCTCTCGCTGGGGTCCTGGACGGCCAGGAAACGCTGCTTGTCGCAGGCATCCGAGGCGTTCGAGATGAGCTCTCGTAAGAAAATTGCGGGGTTTGAGTACAGGTGTGACGTGACCTGGCAAGCGAGCGAAGCGCGAGTGAGAGAGTCAGGGCGCGCGGGCGCACATCGTCGGCCGGAGTCGATACCCACCAGCTGCATCAGCGAGTCGACCTTGGCCTCGTATTCGAAGGACTCGGCCGCGGCTGCCCGGACGACCGGCCGCGCGGAAGTGGAACCTGGAGGAGCGACCGTGCGTGAGTGCGTGCGTTGAGAGCCATGCGGGCAGCAGAACGAACGGCTGGAAGGCGCGATCGCGCCGCGCGACTTGGTAGCGGCGACCTGAGGTGTCCTGCATGGCCTGACAGGCGACGCCAAGGCGGCAGCGGAAGCCCCGGACACAACGGTGGAGGAAAAAACAGGCAGCATGATGAAGAGATGAAACTGGGGGGGGGTGCAGTTCAGTACAGCGACCTCGTGACTTCGTGGGGACTGCTATGGAGGCAGTATTGCAGAATATAATGTAATGCACGGGAGTGTGGTTGTGGCGAAACGAGATCGTCGAAACGAGATCGTCGAAACGAGAATCGAACTTTCCATAGCAACGACCCTCTCACTTCACGAGTGGGACGTACCTCACGTCAAGTCCAGCCTGCATCGTGACGCGGCCCTGCCGCTTCTCGACCAGGTACATCGTCTGGACCCCGTCCCGGGGCCCGACCGGAATCAGCATCTGTCCGCCCTCGGCGAGCCGCTCGACCAGCTCGGTCGGCACCGCCGCCGCCGCCGCACCCACGTGGATGTAATCAAAGTCGCCGTCAAACTCGAAATCGTACGCCGAGCCTGAAAACATGCGTATCTCTCCAGAATCCAGCAGGTGGCCGAGCCCACACGCTCGCAGGTTGGCGATCGAGCGCTCCGCCAGGCCCTTGACGACTTCAACGCCCACGACCCTGCCGTGAGCGAAACCCATTTCTCTCAACACGAGCGAGAACCCACCGCACAGGATCCCGCTCCCGCTCCCCACGTCCAGCACGGCCACCGGCGCGTTCCGGTCGAGGCCCGCGAGGCGAGTCTCTAGCGACTGCAGCGCTTCTACGTGCATATGCGGGGCGCTGAGAGTCTGGCCGTATCCTATTCCGACTGGATGGTCCTCGTATACGTTGGGGTCTCCAGGAAGGCCGAAGAAGCGCCGGTCCATGGCAACGAAGGCCCTGCGCACGAGGTTGCTCTGCAACACGTTGTGCCGCGCGAGGCTGGACGCGAGCGCTTCCATGTGTGGGCTTTGTGGTTTAATGTCAAGCCGACGACTCTACAGCGTCATAACAAGAAATGGGCACGACCTGTTCGGGCCAAATGGTGTGCCACGTGGCCTTCTTGGACTGAATGTCGTCACGATTTCCGCCTTCCAAGGGTTTCACTGTGATTTACTGTGAAATTGTTCACACACAAACGAACCATGAACGTTTCATTGCAACGTACCATCGTGCGCCGAGGCAGAGCGCGCCTGGGAGAGAGACTCCGGAACTACCGGAATCTCCGACACCACCCTCTGGCCGTTCAACGCACGCCCACGCTCTCTCCACCCAACGCCTCTGCCTCCTTCTCTTCCATGGACGACGTCGTCAATCGCAACGACGTTCCCGCAACGACCACGAGCGACTTCTCAGACACGCCGCTGGCGTCGAGCTCCCGCTTGCTCACAGACGTCCTTGTGAGCCTCAACATCCTCGTCTTCGTCCTCCAGATCGCCTTTGCGAACGAGCTCCACCTGACCGAGCTCGGGGTCAACGTGCACGCGTTCGTCGACCGTGGAGAGCTTTGGAGGCTGGTCTCAGCGATGTTCTTGCACGGGAGCTTCTTGCACCTGCTGCTCAACAACGTGTCCCTGCATGCACTCGGGTCAATCACCGAATGGACGTGCGGCAAGTCCCGGTTCATCGTTATCTACGTCCTCAGCGGCATCGGGGGAAACCTCGCCAGCTACGCCGTGACGTCGGGCACGTCGGAGGATCAAATTGCTTCGCTCGGCGCGAGCGGCGCCATCTTCGGCCTGGCCGGGGCGTTGATCGTATACTTTGCGCGCAACCAAGTGCTCTACAGGGACAAGGGCGTGCCGTCGGGGATGCTGATGCGCCTCCTCCTGACGGTGACCGGGAACTTCGCGCTGGGGAGCTTGCTACCGAACATCGACGAGGCCGGGCACTGGGGCGGGTTGGTGACCGGCGCTGTGCTCGCATTGATATTGGGTCCGTCATACCAGCTGGTGAAGCTTAAGCACCACAAGGAAAACGAGGTGTACCTCGTCGATGACTCGGTGCGTGGGTGGACGATCTCGACCGACGTGCGCTCGCACGCCCCGACGCGCTCACTCGCAGTGCGCTGCGCTCGCTCGTTCGCTCGCTCGCCAGCCGATGGGAGACGGGAAAGCCAGACTGGTGTACACTATACCGATGGAGGGCCAGACCCAGAGAAGGAGGGGCGGATGAGTGCAGTGCAGGGCGGGAAGAAAGGGAGGGCCAGAGAAGGAGGGGCGGATGAGTGCAGGGGAGGTTGTCCAGGGAGCAGTTCTTTGTACACTATCTACCACCATTTTGTGACAACCGAATAACGCCCGGGCGTCATTTCGGGCCCGAAAAACGTGTCACACACTCTAACGGAATTGGGATTCACAGATTCCCTCCTCCTCCTCTCGTGCCTGCCTTCCTGGCGTCGGGTTTGGCGGTTCATTACACACACACACACACACA
>Ga0181582_10000258_pt1 | contig 35697 bp, 29 predicted proteins | sample 071ome_32_FD_132438 | JGI IMG/M metagenome (GOLD analysis project Ga0181582, IMG submission 132438) | Coastal salt marsh microbial communities from the Groves Creek Marsh, Skidaway Island, Georgia - 071405AT metaG (megahit assembly) | ecosystem: Environmental > Aquatic > Marine > Intertidal...
ACAGGAAGCCTGCTTTTCAACCAACTCAATGATTTCCTCAATCCAGATAAAATCTTTAGTCTGAACTGTAACAGTGACATGTGAACGCTGGTTATGTGCACCATAATCAGAAATAGATTTGGAGCATGGACACAGACTGGTGACAGGCACAACAACCTTGATGAACATCTCCGGATGACCATCTTTGATCTCGCCAATCAGCGTGACTTCATAATCCATTAAACTTTGCACACCGGAAACAGGTGCCGTTTTGTTAATGAAGTAAGGGAAAGTCATTTCAATGTGGCCGGCACTGGATTCAAGACGCTCAGCCATCTCAATCAGCATATCTTTGAAAGATTTGACCGAAATTTCACGCTCATGATTATTCAGAATTTGCACAAAACGGGACATGTGTGTGCCTTTGAAATTGTGCGGCAGGAACACATACATGTTGAAGTTAGCGATAGTGTGCTGCTCGCCTTCACTGCGGTCAGCGACTTTTACCGGGTGACGGATGTCTTTGATGCCAACTTTATTTATAGCGATTTTGCGGTTGTCTGCACTGTTTTGTACGTCTTCGATGGCGTCAGCGCCCGTTGATACTGCGGTCATTTAATGCTCCTGGCTGAGAAAACGAAGCAGTTTCCGAACAGCCATCACTCAGGTTTAAATCGATTGGCGATTCTACCGGACAGGGCAGTTGTGGGCAACTTTACAAGTGCATAAAAGTCCGCTCGGCTTTCAGTGTTTTCGTTCGACAATATAATCAGCCAGTCCGCGCAGAGGGTCTGCACGGTGGTCAAAACCGGCTAACTGCTCCAGAGCATCCTGTCGCAGGCTCTGGGCTTTTTCGCGGGCGCCTTCAAGACCAAGCAGGCCGGGATAGGTAGGTTTGTCATTGGCCGCATCTTTACCCTGGGTTTTTCCAAGAACCTCGGCACTGCCCTCGATATCCAGAATGTCATCATGAATCTGAAAAGCGAGGCCAATGCACATGGCGTAATGGTCGAGTTTTTTCAGATCAGCATCATCAGCATTCTCAGCCGCCAGAGCGCCAAGATTGACTGCGGCACGAATCAGCGCGCCGGTTTTATGGATGTGCATATTTTCCAGTTGCACAATATCCAGCGGTTTGCCAACGGATTCGAGATCAATCGCCTGTCCGCCACACATGCCTCTGGAGCCACTGGCAAAACTCAGTTGTTCAATCATTCTAAGGCGGGTTTCGGCACTAAAGTGCTGATTGTGACTGCTAAGACAATGAAAAGCCTGCGCCTGCAGAGCATCACCGGCAAGAATGGCGGTAGCTTCATCAAACTTGACATGACAGGTCGGTTGGCCACGGCGCAATGCGTCATCATCCATGGCCGGCAGGTCATCATGAATCAGTGAGTAGGCATGGATCAGTTCGACCGCACAGGCAGGAACATTAAGATGACTGACTGGCACGCCAAGTGTCTGGCCGGCAGCATAGACCAGCATTGGACGAACGCGTTTGCCGGGATTCATAACTGCGTAATGCATTGCCTGATGCAAACGCTTGGGCTGGTGAGTCATTAGAGGTTTTAAAAGATCCTCCAGACTTTTGTCGACACGCTGACGGGAAAACAGCAAAAATTCCTTGAACTGCTGAGTGGTATCGATACTGGAGTGATTACTGCTCACGGTCAAAGGGCTCCAGTTCAGCATCTACGCTTTTTTCTGTCAGCATCATGACCTTTTGTTCAGCATCTTTGAGAGATTGCTGGCAAATGCGGGTAAGCTTAACGCCTTCTTCAAAAGCCTTCAGTGAATCATCCAGAGAAAGGTCGCCGCTTTCCATGGTTTGCACCAAAGCCTCGAGGTGATGTAAGGCCTCTTCGAAAGAGGGTTGGGTATCTTGAGCAGGTTTTTTAGGCATCGGATTCTATTTATCTGGGATAGTCTGTGTAACTTAACTCCGGGCTGTCAATGCGTCAATTGTTGCTGATTTACAAGGCCCCGTAGAACATGTATAAAACATAAACCTTAATAAAATTTCTCAACCTTTTCGAGATTCGATGTCCAGTAATTACGATGCCTCCGCCATTGAGGTTCTCAGTGGTCTAGAGCCTGTGCGCAAGCGCCCGGGCATGTACACCGACACTAGCCGTCCCAATCATCTTGCCCAGGAAGTCATAGATAACAGCGTTGATGAAGCGATTGCCGGTCACGCTAAAACCATAGAAGTCACGCTTTTCAAAGACGGTTCCCTGGAAGTATCCGATGACGGTCGTGGCATGCCGGTGGACATTCACCCGGAAGAGGGGATTCCCGGTGTCGAAGTGATTCTGACCAAACTGCATGCCGGTGGTAAATTTTCCAATAAAAACTACCAGTTCTCCGGTGGTCTGCATGGTGTCGGGGTTTCCGTGGTCAATGCCTTGTCCAGGCATATTGAAATCTGGATCAAGCGTGATGCGCAGGAATTTAACATGGCATTTGCCAATGGAGAAAAAGTCTCTGACCTGGAATCTATCGGCAAGGTGGGTAAATACAATACCGGTACCCGTGTGCGTTTCTGGCCGGATCCGCAATTCTTTGATTCGCCGAAGTTTTCCATTCGTCAGCTGTTACACGTTTTGCGCGCAAAAGCGGTTTTATGTCCCGGGTTGAAAGTTGTTTTCAATGAAGAAAGTTCCGGTGAAGTCCATGAATGGCAATACGAAGATGGTCTTAAAGATTATCTCATCGATGCCTTACAGGGAGTCGCTACGTTGCCGGAAGAACCCTTTGTCGGTGAAATGGCGGCAGAACATGAAGCAGCAAGCTGGGCCGTCGTCTGGTTGCCGGAAGGTGGAGAAAGCGTAAACGAAAGTTACGTTAACCTGATTCCTACCGCACAGGGCGGTACTCATGTGAACGGCTTGCGTACCGGGCTGACCGATGCGGTGCGTGAATTTTGTGAGTTTCGTAACTTGTTGCCCCGTGGTGTCAAACTTGCGCCCGATGATGTCTGGAATCATGTTGCTTTCATTCTCTCTGTGAAACTTGGCGATCCGCAGTTTTCCGGGCAAACCAAAGAGCGGCTTTCATCGCGCGAATGTGCAGCTTTTGTCTCCGGCGTTGTCAAAGATTCCTTTGGTTTGTGGTTAAACCAGCATACCGATATTGGTGAAGCAATAGCCGATCTGGCAATCAGTGCCGCGCAAACCCGCATGCGTGCCGGTCGTAAGGTACAACGTAAAAAGATTACCCAGGGGCCGGCGTTGCCCGGCAAATTATCCGATTGTGCCAGTGTCGATCCCAGTCGCTCAGAACTGTTTCTGGTGGAAGGTGATTCTGCCGGCGGTTCAGCCAAGCAGGCACGTGATCGTGAGTTTCAGGCGATCATGCCGTTACGTGGCAAGATTTTGAATACCTGGGAAGTCGACTCCATGGATGTGCTGGCCTCTCAGGAGGTGCACGATATCTCGGTTGCAATCGGTGTTGATCCCGGAAGTGAAGATTTATCCCGTTTGCGTTTCGGTAAAGTCTGCATTCTGGCGGATGCCGATTCTGACGGCGCGCATATTGCGACCTTGTTGTGCGCCTTGTTTGTCAGGCACTTTCGCAAGCTGGTGCAGGATGGTCATGTTTATGTTGCGATGCCGCCATTGTTCCGTATTGATGTCGGTAAACAGGTTTTTTATGCGCTGGATGAATCCGAAAAGCAGGGTACACTGGATCGTATCAAAGCCGAAAAAATTCGGGGCAAAGTCAGTATTCAGCGCTTCAAAGGTCTTGGCGAAATGAACCCTAAGCAGTTGCGTGAAACCACTATCGATCCTGATACCCGTCGTCTGGTCCAACTGACGATTGATGCCGGTGATGATACGTATGAAGTGATGGATATGCTGCTGGCTAAAAAACGGGCTTCGGATCGAAAAAGCTGGCTGCAGGCCAAAGGGGACCTGGCTGAGGTCTGATGAAGAACGTCATCAACAGTCTTGACTGGACCGCAATTGATGCGGTGCATATCTGGCATCCTTATAGTGCGATGCACACCGGTGCGCCGTTGTTTCCGGTGGTATCTGCCAAAGGCTCGCGTTTACAGTTGGCTGATGGTCATGAACTGATTGATGGCATGTCATCCTGGTGGTGTGCGATTCACGGCTATAACCACCCTTATCTGAACAAAGCCATTACCGATCAACTGCAGAATATGGCGCATGTCATGTTTGGTGGTTTAATGCATGAGCCGGCTGCCAGGCTCGCTGAAAAGCTGGTTTCTATTACGCCGGCCGCTTTGCAGACGGTGTTTTTTGCGGACTCCGGTTCAGTATCTGTCGAAGTTGCGATGAAAATGGCTTTGCAGTTTCAGCATGCCAGCGGTAAACCACAACGCCAGCGCTTCATGACATTCCGACGTGGTTATCATGGTGATACCTTTGGCGCTATGTCGGTCTGCGACCCGGTGACAGGCATGCATAGTCTGTTTGGCGACACACTGATGAAACAGCTTTTTGTTGATGAACCGCAGGCTGGTTTTAACCAAACTCCAGAGCCGTCGGAACTGGATAAGCTGGCAAAACTGTTTGAACAACATCAGGCGGAGATAGCGGCATTTATTCTCGAACCGATTGTGCAGGGTGCCGGTGGAATGCGATTTTATTCGGCCGATTACCTTAAGCATATCCGCACACTTTGCGATCAATATGACATTTTGCTGATTGCAGATGAAATTGCGACCGGCTTTGGTCGCAGTGGCAAGTTGTTTGCCTGTGAGCATGCCGGGATTGCACCGGACATCATGTGTATCGGTAAGGCATTGACCGGTGGTTACATGACTATGGCAGCGACACTGGCAAGTAATCATATCGCCGATGTTATCAGTGACGGCGAGCCGGGTGTTTTTATGCATGGCCCGACCTTTATGGCTAACCCGATGGCTTGTGCCGTTTCGCTGGCCAGTATTGAGTTATTGTTATCTGCGTCATGGCAGAAAAAGATCCAGCACATTCAGCAGCTTTTGCAGATTGGCCTTGAACCCTGTAAGTCTTTATCGACCGTCAAAGACGTCCGTTGCCTCGGTGCGATTGGTGTTGTCGAAATGCATGAGCCGGTTGATATGAAACGCCTACCCAAAGCTTTTGTGGATCAAGGCATCTGGGTAAGGCCTTTTGGACGCTTGGTTTATTTAATGCCGCCTTTTATTATTCATGATGATGAATTGAATCAACTGACTGCCGGAATTTGCAAGGTTTTGCAAAAAGGAGCACAAGCATGAAAAAGTCGTACTTTGCCGGATTGATACTGGTCTGTTCGCTGCCGGTCACAGCCGTATTTGCAGCGCCGAACGGTAAGGACCTCTATCAGCAACACTGCGAATCCTGTCACCAGACACAAGGTGAAGGCGGCATCGGCTTGCCGTTGTCGTCAACCAAACTGGAGCATGTCAGTGATGCGTATTTAAATAAAACCATCAGACTCGGGCGTCCGGGGCGAATTATGCCGGCCTATAAATATCTCAGTGATGCACAGGTCGATGCAATAGTGGCTTACATTCGACAATGGTCGGGAAAACCGGCCATGACCTTTGCAACTGACGTTATCAATGGCGACATCGAAAACGGTAACCGCTTATATCAAAAGCACTGTGCCAAGTGCCATGCTGATGATGGTTCCGGTGAAGGTCTTGGCACCGGCGTAACAAAATCGCGTGAACGTAGCTTTATGATCATGCCTGCAGCCTTGAATAATGCGGCTTATCATCATGCCGTTACCGATTTGGGCATTAAGCAGATTATCATCGCTGACCGTGAAGACTCTGAGATGCCATCGATGGCGGGCAAATTGACCGACAAGCAAATCGATGATCTGGTGGTCTTTGTCAGGACCTTGAAAAAACCTTATCAGGACAACACAACAGAAATTGAAGAACAAGGTTTCTCTATAACCGAAGAATCACCTTACGATTTTGATACTACGGTTGAGCGTGTGCGTGCGGCCCTATCCGGCTCAAATTTTCGAACTTTTCCCGAGCGTTATGTTGAGCAGGGTGTAGCTGCGGAATTTAATCAAAACAAACGTCAGGTCCAGATACGCTTTTGTAATTTCAGCACGCTGTATGACATGTTAAGGATTGAACCTCGTCTTGGTGTCATCCTGCCTTGCAGTGTCACGATTCTCGAACAGGCCGATGGCAGCGTTATTCTTGCGGCGCCTAATGTGATTCGTTTGGCTAGCTGGTTTAACAATGATGAACTCAAATCGATGAGTGAAGAGATGCAGGAATCTATTATTTCGGTGATGGAAGAGGTGGCGTTATGAGCTTGCTGAAAGCTTTTTTTATCGGTCTGCTGACTTTGTCTTTGAGCATGCCATTACTTGCTGAAAACTTTTTATCTATAAGAGCGAGGGCGCCGTTTGACGCGACCCTGCAGGAAGCGGAAAGTCTGATTGAAGGTTATGGTTATAAACTTGCCCATGTGCAACGATGCGATGGCGGCATGGCTGATTTTTGCTACAAGTCTGACTTTTATCGGATTCTGTTTATCGGAAAGCTGGATGAATTTCGTCAGATCACCGCTAATCATCCGCAGCTGGTGCCGTTTTTGCCTCTTAAAGTGCTAATTTTTGCCGAGAACAACGATACTATTGTTTCGGTGTTAAATCCGTTGATGCTGATGGATTCCGTTGATGATGAAGCGGTTAAAATTCAACTGATGCGCTGGCATAGCGACTTATCTGCAATGCTCAATGAGCTGCAACAACTTGATATTCAGGTTCCTGAGAAAACCGAGCAGCTTCAGTACGAAACTATTCAGATCCACTAACAGATTACAAAGATTATATGAGCACTCTTGATTACAGTGCGGAAGGTATTGAGCGCCTGCCGTTAAAAGAATTTTCCGAAAAAGCCTACCTCGATTATTCGATGTACGTGATCCTCGACAGGGCTTTGCCTTTTATCGGTGACGGTCTTAAGCCGGTACAGCGACGCATTGTCTATGCGATGTCCGAGTTGGGACTGAATGCCAATGCCAAGTACAAAAAATCGGCCAGAACGGTCGGTGACGTGTTAGGCAAGTTCCACCCTCATGGCGACTCGGCCTGTTATGAAGCCATGGTTTTAATGGCACAGGATTTTTCCTATCGTTATCCATTGATCGATGGTCAGGGTAACTGGGGTTCTCAGGATGATCCTAAATCTTTTGCAGCAATGCGTTATACCGAGGCCAAATTGGCGCCTTATGCTGAAATTCTGTTAACAGAACTTGGTCAGGGCACCGTTGACTGGACGGTTAATTTTGATGGCACCTTAAAAGAACCCGTGATGTTGCCGGCACGTTTGCCGAATCTGTTATTAAACGGGGTATCGGGCATTGCAGTCGGCATGGCCACCGATATTCCGGCTCATAATCTGCGCGAAGTGGTGTCAGCCTGTATTCATCTGCTGGATGAGCCGAAAGCCGATCTGAATGCTTTACTCGAACATATCAAAGGCCCAGATTTGCCCAGTGAAGCGGAGATCATTACGCCGCGTGCTGAATTACAAAAGATTTATCAAACCGGTAATGGCACTTTTCGACAACGGGCCCGTTTTGAAAAAGAGCAGGGTGATATTGTCATCACCGCATTGCCTCATCAGGTCTCAGGTGCCAAAGTACTTGAGCAGATCGCATCCCAGATGCGCGCCAAAAAGCTTCCCTGGCTCGAAGACCTGCGTGATGAGTCCGATCATGAAAATCCTACCCGCCTGGTACTGGTACCGCGATCCAATCGTGTCAATGTAGAACGCATGATGTCGCATTTGTTTGCCACCACTGACCTTGAACGTTCGTACCGGGCGAATTTCAATGTGATTGGCCTCGATGGCAAACCGGCAGTTAAAGATTTGCGTGAGATGCTTGATGAATGGCTGACTTTCCGCTTTCAGACTGTCAAGCGTCGCCTTGAACATCGTCTTGGAAAAGTACTGGACAGATTGCACCTGTTGGAAGGTTTGCTGATTGCTTTTTTGAATATTGATGAAGTGATTCGCATTATTCGTACAGAAGACGAACCTAAACCGGTGTTAATGGAACGTTTTGGTTTGACGGATATTCAGGCCGATTATGTTCTGGATACCAAGTTGCGCCAGTTGGCACGACTTGAAGAAATGAAAATCCGTTCCGAGCAGGATGAACTGGAAAAAGAACGGGACTGGCTGGAAAAAACACTCGCTTCTAAATCCCGCATGAAAACCCTGATCAAAAAAGAACTGATGGCGGACGCCGAGAAATTTGGCGATGACCGTAAATCACCTCTGATCGAACGTGATGCAGCCGAAGCGATGGACGAGACCGAGATGCTGCCGAGTGAGCAACTGACAATCATTTTGTCTGAGCGCGGCTGGGTTCGCGCGGCTAAAGGCGCCGATGTCGACGCTACAACTTTGAATTACAAGGCTGGTGATGGTTTTCTTGACTCGGCTAATGTGCGCTCGAACCAGCAGGCTGTTTTCATTGACGCAGCAGGTCGCAGTTATTCGCTGTTAGCCCATACCCTGCCGTCGGCAAGGGGGCAGGGTGAGCCGCTGACCGGTAAGTTGTCACCGCAAAATAATGCAGCCTTTGTCGCGACCTTAGGTGGTGAAGCTGATGAATGGTATCTGATTGCCTCGGATGCCGGTTATGGCTTCCAGGTGCAGCTTAAAGACTTCTATGCGAACAAAAAAGCAGGTAAAGCTTTATTGAACCTTCCTAAAGGCGCAAAGGTTTTAAAGCCGCAAAAAATTACTCATACCGAAACTGATAGCGTCGTGGCGATTACCAATGAAGGCCGTATGCTGCGCTTCCCGATAACTGAGCTGCCGGCGTTGTCACGCGGTAAAGGTAATAAAATTATCGGCATTCCCGGCAAACGGGTAGAGTCTCGTGAGGAGTTTGTAGTGGGCCTGGCGAGTGTACCTGAGAATGGTAAGTTAACCATCCATTCCGGTAAACGCCACATGACCTTAAAAGCCGCCGATCTGGAACATTTCAATGGTGAACGTGGTCGACGCGGCAATAAATTGCCACGTGGTTTCCAGCGGGTAGATGCTGTCAGTGTCGAAGATTAATTGGATTCGGTAATCGTTACCGTGCGGTTGCGGCCACCGCGTTTTGCCTGATAAAGGGCACGATCAGCACGGTCAAAAATCGACATGCAGCAATCTTCATTGTTGAGGTTGGTCACGCCAAGGCTTACGGTAACGTCGGATTTGATGTTATCGATTTCAGCGATATTGGCGATATTTTTACGAATGCGTTCTGCCAGACCTTTTGCGCCTTCGATGTCGGTGTGATTCAGCATCACTAAAAACTCCTCGCCACCATAACGATAGAGCACATCACTTTGACGGATGGTTTCGCGGGTAATATCGGCAATAGTTCTAAGTACATTGTCACCGTGAGAATGGCCATAGATATCATTGATAGATTTGAACAGGTCGGCATCCATCAGAATAACCGATAAGTCATCGCCGTGACGTTTGGCAAGTTCAACTTCACGGTTTAAAGCTTCGCTCATGGCGGCACGATTCTGAGCTTTGGTTAACGGATCGGTAAAGGCTGAATTGATGGCCTCACGATATTGCAGGGCATTTTTCATAGGGTAGACCATGGAGGTCAATAATATCTCGATTTTGCTCAGTTCGTTTTCATCAAAACGTTTTCTGCGATTAAAGGTCAGGTCGCCGAGGTATTTGCCTTCCAGTTTCAGGCTGTAGCCGGCACTGTGCGCTGAGCGTGAACCCATATCACAGTTAATATCCAGAATATTATGGCTGTAGGTCACACCGTCATAAGGCACCATGGCGGCAGTTTCCTGATAAAAAATCTCGATCAGGGTTTCAATGTCCAGACTGGTTTGCAGTCTTTCCAGCAGGCGCATTTCCTGTTCCTGGAAACTGACACGTCGACGAACTGAAGGCTTCAAAGACTCTCGCATACTTTTGGAGTGAACCAGTTTCAGGCTGCTTTCTGCGGTATTTGTCATAGTCACCATGGGATTCTTCCTGATCGTTTTGTTAAGACGATTGATTTAAAGCGAAGAACGTGCCAATTAGATTAACTCTTGAAATTACAAATACTTAAGATTTTATTGAGTGTCTTTGTCAATTAATTGTCTGATAAGCGGCATTTTTTGCCGGTGATAAAAACACGCCTGTGACGATATATCGACAGGCTGTTTAAGTGATTAGTTGGAGAAAACCTGCTTGAGTAATTCTGTGGTTCTGGCGGCCGGGTTTTCTCTGATGCGTTTTTCTTCTGCGGCAACTTTTAAAAACAGTCCATCCATGGCTTTGTCTGTAATATAGGTATCAAGATCCATATTCGACGTATTCATAAAAGAAGACAGATAGCCACCGGCGGTTTTGGTCATGTTTTTATAGGCAGAAGTGACGCCGGCTTCATTGGTCGCGCTTTGTATAACCGGCTGCATGGCTTTACGTAAGCGCTGTTCACTAAAGTTACGAAAATATTCGGTAGCGGCATTGTCAGGACCATTGATGATTTTTTGTGCATCCTGAATGCTCATGTTTTTGATAGCATCAGAAAAAATTCCGAGTGCTTCCTGCATGGAAGATTCTGCGGCTCGATTCATGGTTAATTCAAATTGATCGACCAACTGATCCTGTCCCATTTTACGTAAATTGTCAGTGATTGTTTTGACCAGTCCGGGAGCAGGAATGAAGACCGCCGGGTCTTTTAAAAAGCCATTTTCCTTGCCTAACAACTCAATGGCTTTTTCTATGCCCTGTTGCAGGGCCTGTTTCAGACCTGAATTGAGCTGCTCGCTGGAAAGCCCGGAAACCGCAGAGGGATTGTTGGTGATTGCAGGCAAGCTACCGGTTTCAATGGTTTGTTTGAGCATATCCTGCCAACCGGCCTGAGTTGCAGAACTGATGAGCAGAGTGCCGAGAAAAAGGCTGGTAAGGTGAGTACGCATAACGATTTCCTTAAGAAGTGTTTACAGAGTGCAATGATCGATCTGATGTCTTATTTGATCAATGTCAGCAGCCGTCTCCTGATCATAACTCCAGGTTTTCATCGGTAATGGCTGATGGATATTAAGTCTTTGTAACAATGCCTGAAAGTGCTCATGAATACGATCGGAAATTAGCAGGCTTTCCTGATCGCTGGTTCTTGGAAGTAATATGACAAAGCGATGTTCATCCCAGCGGCCGAATATATCAACATTGCGGATGTCCTTGCGCAGACTGTTAAATAACTGGTTGATGAGTTCATCAAGATTTTCTGTGTCGAGTATCGGCATGATTGAGAAGCAGACAAACGAAACCGGCTCACAAAAGCGTTTACATTTTTTAATTTCCATGTTGATGCTTTCTTCAATCATGGTGCGGTTCAGACAGCCTGAAGCCTCATCATGAATGATGAGCATATTATCCATGCGGGTTATGCGCTCGCCGACAATTGCCGCCACATTTTTGAAAAGTTTCATCGCAATCCGGGCGTGGTATTTGGATAACTGTTCGATGCTTTTCCAGTTTAGCGTTAACAGGCTACAGTCGGTTTCTGCATAAACACTGGCCGTGCGCACGGATTTTGACAGTACTGCTATTTCTCCAAAGGCGCCGCCGGAAGAAATATGATTAACAGTACTGATTGAGCCGTTATCACGTCTGACTTTGACGTTGACTTCACCTTCGAGAACCACATACATTTCATTGCCCTGGTCACCTTGCTCAATGATATTTTGACCGGCTTTGAAATGCTGAACCTGACTGCTGAGAATGGTTTTTTTGATTGACCAACTGTTCATGCCTCTAAACAGTTCGCAATTATGGATGACCTGAGCCTGTACTTTTAGTGACAGCATGTCCCACATTGAAACCAGCTTAATATGGGAAAGCATCAAAGGTGTGATAATAAAGGTGGTAATCAAAGCCATCAGAATGACGAGGGCGCTGAGTAGACCAAAATTGGTGATCGGTACAAAGCTTGAAAAAGATAACGCAAGAAAACCGGTTATCAAGGCAATCGATGTTGTAAAAATCGGTGTGGCTTCTTCGCTGACGGTTTCCTGCAAAGCAATCTGCGGGTTTTCCTGATTGCGCGACCTTAGATGATAACGCGACATGAAATGCAAAGTGTCATCTACACAGATACCCAAGGCGATGACGGCCACCATAGCGGTACCTGTATCAATATCAATGCCCAGATGCCCCATGACGCCAAATAGCACGATAATCGGAAACAGGTTTGGTACTAAAGCTACCAGTCCGGCTTGCCAGGCAACAAAGAGTAAACCAACCAGTAAAACGATAATCGCGGACATTAGCAGCAGGGATTTAAATTGACCGGAAGCCATGTAGTCAGCTCCATTGGCGCTGAGAATAGAGGACCCGGTGATCATCACTTGCAGGGCAGGGTCGGTGTTTTGTTGAATAAATTCCTCAATCCCGGCGACTGCAGTGCGCAGTTGGCTTGAACTTTCCAGACCATGTCTAACAATAATTTGCGTCGCTGAATAATCGCGACTGACATAAGCTGTAAACATATCCTGATCAACCAGGTTCAGATATTCCGCTACCTGATAATCTTCTACCGGTAATGAAAGGTCGGCAAGTTTTTCATAGATGCTGCCTTCCATGGTGACATGAATCAGCTTGATGTAATCAGCAAAAGAAACACTTTTATCAAATTGTTCGTTATTGTTGATAAAGTTCTGTATTTTGTTGATCTCTTCAAGGTATTTAACTTTCTTGAAGGTATCTTCAATGCCTGACTCGACAGTAATGGAAAATGTTTCGACACCGGAGAGGTTTTCCTGCATCGCCGTAGCTGCCTGTGAAACAGCAGAGCCTGTACGAAAATAAGACAGTGGATTGTTATTGGTTTTCAGGTTGACTGCGCCAATGATTGCCCAGACCAGAATCATCGCTAAAAATATGACAAGGCTTTTAGGATATGTCTGTACCCTATGCAAAATAGCCAAAGCCAGACGTTGAAAAACCGATAATGGCTTATGCGCAGGACTCTCAGTTTTTTTAGCGGCAGTGAGTTTTAACAACGCAGGGACAGTCAACGACGTGATCAGGAAATTAATTAACAAACCTGAAGACGCTACCATGCCAAATTCCTTAAGCAGGGTTATGTCGTTGGCATAGATAGACAGAAAGCCAAGATAAGTGGTCACAAAGGTCAGCAAAACCGCCATGCCCATGGTGCGTGACATTGCTTCTAATGCCTGCGATGGTGACTTGTTTTGTGTCAGGTTTTCTTTGAATTCTGAAATCAGATGGATATCTTCTGTAGACCCGATAATAATCAACAGTGCAGGCACAATGGATGTCATCACATTGATCGGTATGTTCAGATAAGCCATTGCTGATAAGGTTATAATAATCGATATTGTTGCAGTAAACAGCGGTATTAAAGCACCACCAAGACTACGCATGCCTATGGCCAGTGATAGTGCCAACACGATAATCGACCAGGGAAGAATAGTCTGTTGATCTTTTTTGATTTGCTCACTGATCTGGTCACGAATATAACTCGAGCCAAATTGTGAGACTGTGTCAAAGTCGGTCTGGTAATTTTGCAGAATCTGTTCGATGGCAGCGGTTATTTTTTTATCGAACTCTTGTATGTTTTCATCCTGCTTGAAGGTCAGGTTGATCGCAAAAGCCGTCCCGCTTTGATTAATGAAATTATCGATGACCAACGGGTTTTTGCCGGCCTGATGCAGGATGTTATCCAGTTGTTCAGTGTTGTAGTTTTGATTTTCTATAAATGGCTGTGTTGATACAAAGTCATCGATGAGTTGAATATTCGGTACGTTATACAGGCTGGTAACCTTGTTAATATGCTCAATCTGATGCAGCTGATTGACCAGACTATGCAAGCGCTCTAATTTTTCAGGGGTGAAAAGTTTAGTATCTTTGATTAATACAACAGTGATTTCATTGTCACCAAATCGTTCAATGTTTTGCTGTTGGGCAATCCAGGCAGGATCTGTTTCAACCGACAGACTTTTGGCTGCAATTTGTATATTTAGTTTAGGCAGTTGTGTAGCCGCCATGGCACTGACAAGCAGAATGCCTAGCAGAATTAAAACCGGAAAGCGGGCAGAAAGATTGAGCAGTCTTGTCATCAGTTTCGAATTGACGTGTTATATGCCTTCGTACTTTAACAGGATGTTATGACAGGCGGAAATGAAAAAAGCGCCTCGATGAGAGGCGCTTTTTAATCAGGAGGCTTTTTCTTTCAGGGCTTTCAAAGCAACGGCCTTGGCGGAACGTGATTTAGGTGATTTTTCTTTCCAGATCATCTCACCAGTAAAGGGGTTTCTGACCTGACGTTTGGGTTTGGCAGGTATTTCTTTAACAGCTACCTTGATACCAATTTTAGGCAGAATGATCGCACCTGCTGAGCGTGGTTTGATTGAACGTTCAATCAAATCACCTAAAGATTCAAATACAGCGGTAACCTGTAGTTTGGAGAGCTGAGTTTCTTCTGCAATGGCGGCGATGATTTGTGACTGTGACATTTTCTGCTGTATAGCTGTCATTTTTTTAGCGGTTGCTGCGGATGCGGCTTTTTTCTTGGATGCGACTTTTTTCTTGGAGGCGACTTTTTTCTTGGTTGTTACATTCTTTTTAGTGGCGACTACTTTTTTCTTGGTTGCTACTTTCTTCTTTGCAGAGGCTTTCTTTTTAACGGCCATTCATGCATCTCCTTTGATGAAAACATTAATAAGTTGATATCTCATATAAAGATATAAAGCTATTTATATTCCACATTTAAGTTTCGTCAATAACTTAATCAGGATTTTTCATAAAAAAGAGGTTTTTTTTGATAAAAAATGCATTTATTGCGTATATTTATCGATTCAGACAAAGGTTTACATGTCATTGCAGTTTGAGTGACAAATGCTTTAACTAAGAACGTGCCTGAGAGTAAAAAATGAATAAGCTATCCGGATAAATTTTTGTACTTTATAAATTTATTAAGTACACTAAGTATGTTTTCAGATTAAAGTGTCGGTCTTGTGTTTTTGTTCAAAAAAGCCGTAATAGCTGTTTTTCTCGTTGGAATTTTTTCCAGTGTCTGTCCAGGTCAAGTTCTTTCGGTGCCTGAATTATCTCTCTCCTCGTCGCAATCGGCTGACGGTACAGTGACAGTCTCATGGCAGTCTAGTGGCGAAAAGTCAGTCATTTTGCAGCAGGGGACAGGTCAGGTTTTTAAGACCATTTATCAGGGTGATGACTCTGCATATGTCGCAACCGGTTTACCAAATGGTACTTATTACTATCGTATACGTTTATCGGATTCCACATCAATGGAGTGGAGCGAATCCGTATCGCTTGTCGTAGAACATCACAGTTTGACTAAAGCATTTGGTTTTTTTGCACTAGGTGCTGTAGTTTTTATCGGCACGCTAATTTTGATTATCACAGGTGTACGTCGTGAATCAGCCACAGCTTGAAATTAATCTGCAACGTCTTAAAAACGATATTGAGTCACTCTCGCTGATTGGCCGCTCTGCGGATTTAGGTATTTATCGTACCGCTTTCAGTGGTAATGACATGTTGGCGCGTGACTGGCTGAAAGAACGCATCACCGACGCCGGCCTGCATTATGAACTCGATGGTGCGGCAAATATTCATGCGGTGTTTAATGCAGACGTCAACAAACCCTCCGTTATGACCGGTTCGCATATTGATACGGTGCCGGGTGCCGGTCATCTTGATGGGGCTTTAGGGGTGATTTGCGGACTGGAATGTTTGCGGGTCCTTAAAGAGCAAAATCTGATGACAGACTTTCCGGTTGAACTGGTAGCTTTCAGCGATGAGGAGGGAACCTTCAGCGGTATGTTTGGTTCGCAGGCGCTGACCGGTGAAATCTCACCCGAGTGGATTCACAATGCCTGCAGCAGTGAAGGCTTGTCGCTGGTGGATGCGATGGCGCGCCATGGCCTGGATGCGATGCAGGCCTTATCAGCCGCCAGACCAGCATCATCTTTGAAAGCTTATGTGGAATTGCATATTGAACAGGGGCCGGTGCTTGATAGTCAATCTGTGTCTATAGGTGTCGTCGAAGGTATCTGTGGCTTACAACGATGGCAAATCAAACTCATCGGTCATCCAAATCATGCCGGTACAACTCCAATGGCGATGCGACAGGATGCCTTGCAGGGCATGGTAGAGTTTTCCAGTCAAATTAACCGCGTGCTCGAAGAGCATGGCAGTAATCAGAGTGTTGCCACTATCGGTAAAGTTGAAGTCCTCCCGGGGGCGCCGAATGTGATACCCGGAGAAGTGAATTTCACCCTCGAATTTCGCGAACTTAACGAGACTAAACTGAATGAACTGGCAGATGCTTTTTTATTAAGTCTGTCGACGATCACGCATCGTCGACAATTGAATTTTGATTATCAGGTTGTCAGTAATATTGCCCCTGTCAGCTGCGATAGTGCGCTGATGGAGTTAATTGCAGAAACGTCTCAGCAGCTAAGTCTTTCCTCTTTGAAATTGCCTAGTGGCGCAGCACACGATGCGCAGAAACTGGCCCGCATAACTCGGGCAGCTATGATTTTTGTTCCGAGTAAAGCAGGCCGCAGTCATTCTGCTGCGGAATGGACCAGCTGGAATGATATTCATGCCGGTGCCAACGTGCTGCTTAATACCTTATATAAAATTGCCTGTGAGAAAACAGATGGCTGATTGTGATGCTGATAACCTTGATCCGTTAGCACAAAACTACCTGGATAATATTGTTGATGTTGCCGAGCAGCGGGATGCTTTGCGTCGCCATGATACGGCATTGTTATGTATTGATATGCAATATCTTGATGCCTGCAAAGGGTATGGTGTTTTTGCCGATGCGGTTTCTTCCGGCCTGCCACCTGAATCGATTGATTATTATTTTAATCGTCTGGAAAACCTGGTGTTTCCTAATGTCAATAAACTGCAAAATGCCTTCCGTCGCAACAAGCTCGAAGTGATACATACGCGAATCCAGTCAATGACACTGGATGGTCGAGACCGCGGCCCCGGCCATAAACGCCTTGGTCTGCATGCAGCTCCCGGGTCCATCGAAGCCGAGTTCATGCCACAGGTTGCACCGATCGGTGATGAAATCATCATCAACAAAACCGCCTCCGGTGTATTTAATGCAACCAACATCGAATACATCCTGCGCAATATGCAGATCAGCAGTCTCTATGTTGTTGGCGTCTATTCGAATGAATGTGTCAGCACAGCGATTCGTGATGCCTGTGACCTGGGTTTTCATGTCACGCTGATATCAGACTGTGTTGCGACGGTAACTCCTGAACTGGAAAACGCCACTATCACGACGATGAAAGATCGTTATGCACGGGTTATCACCACTGAAGAAGCCATTGCAGAACTCAAGGTGGTTTGTTGATGACTGCTCAGGGCATTTTAGATGCTTCTACCGGTTGGCTGATTCTGGGCTTGTTCAGTTTGCTTTGGGTAAGTCTTGGCTGGTGGCTGGGACGCAAATCTGAAGGCCTTGACGGATTTATGCTTGCCGGTCGCCGAGTTGGCCTTGCCTTAGGCACTGCTACAGCAATGGCGACATGGGTCACCAGTAATACCACGATGGCAGCACCTCAATTGGCTCTGCAAATGGGTTTATGGGGCATGGTCGGCTACTCGCTTGGCTCAATAGGTCTTATTTTATTTGCACCACTGGCCGGTCGAATTCGTGAGCTTATGCCTAAAGGTTTTACCAGTGGTGAATTTATTCGCTTGCGCTATGGCAATCTGTCCTGGCGGATTTTTTTGCTGATTTCGCTCTTTTATGCGCTGGGCTGGCTGGTCAGTCTGGGCATGGCAGGAGGTGTATTGATCAATGCCTTGACCGGGATTGATTACCATATCGGCATGAGCGTTATTTTAACAATCTGTGTTTTGTATACGTTACTTGGTGGTCTAAAAGCCGTTATCGGCACGGATTTTTTACAGACTATCATTATCATGATTGGTCTGGTGATTCTGGCAATACTGGCGATCAATAATGTCGGCATTGATGATATGCATGCTGCTATCAGTGAACAGCGTCCGGAATTACTTAATCTGCTTTTTCCTGCCGCTATCATGTTTTTATTCAACAACCTGTTATTTGGAATTGGTGAAATCTTTCATTCCAATGTCTGGTGGAGCAGAGCATTTGCTTTTCGACAGGGTGTCGGGTTTAAAGCATATCTGATTGCCGGTTTGTTCTGGACTCCGGTACCTATTGTGGCCGGTTTTGTCGCATTGACTGTACCTGCATTAAATTTGAATGTTCCCGCTGCTGATATGGTCGGTCCTCTGGTCGCATCTGAATTACTGGGTGTTGGTGGTGCCATTCTGGTGTTCATTATTATTTTTTCTGCTTTAGCTTCTAGTCTTGATTCTTTGCTGGCTGCAACATCAGATCTGGTTTTAACCGATATCTACAAAGGGCATTTTTTTCCAAAAGTCACTGAGCAAGAGCTCGAGAAAGTTGCTCGCTGGATGATCGCTGGGATTGGTCTTTTGACCTGGGCATTATGTTGGCCAAGGCTGACCACTTTGGCTGAACTGCTTTATTTAACCGGCGCTTTTGTCGCCAGTACCATCTGGCCGGTTGCAGCCGGACTTTATTGGAAAAACACCAATCCTAACGGTGTGGCATTGGCAATGGTTGCCGGCACCAGCATTGGTTTGCTGAGTTATTTCACCATAGGTTTTTATGTTGCAGCGTTAATTTCAGCGGCGATTTCGATGACACTGGTTATTGCAACGACATGGATTGCTCCGAGGCCATTTGACTGGCAGCGTCTTAACCCCCAGAAAATCTCGACAGGAGTTTGATACTGATGATGATTTCTGCCCAAACACTGGAGATGCTAGTGCTTTTCAGTACTGCTATGGTAGCCATCGCTCCGGTGATTCTAATCATTTTATGGTTTGCAGATAAGCATGGAGGCAAGCTTTGGTAGTATCCAATGATGAACTTGATCAACTCGATCAGCCGATGGAAGAAATGTCTCTGGACATTCAGGGATTTGAATCACCCAGACTGCTAATGGATGCTGTACCGGAGGATCTGGTACCTTTGCTGGAATTAGCCCATCGTCCAGTGATCTCTGCAAAACAATATAGTCGTGAACAGTTGATTCAGTTAAGCCGTCTGGCTGCTCGCTATGAAACTGAACCGCAACGTATTTCCCGACCGTTAACCGGTAAAATCCTGGTCTCGGCTTTTTATGAGCCGAGCACGCGAACCCGATTATCTTTTGAAAGTGCCTGGCACCGCCTTGGTGGCGATATCATGTCAATAACCGATCCATCGACGACCGGTATTGCTAAAGGTGAGTCACTGTATGATGTTGGTGAAATGCTTAATCACTATGGTGATCTGGTCGTTCTGCGTGACGGTAATGAACGAGCTGTTTATGAAATGCTCGAATCATTACGTATACCGATCATCAATGGTGGCAATGGCACCGATGAACATCCTACGCAGGCGATGGCTGATATCTATACAATATTAAAAGCCTATCCGCAGCTGGCCATTGCGCAAAGCATCGCCGATGAACAAAAAATCACCATCGGTATTATTGGTGTACCCGGCAAAATGCGCACAGTACGCAGTCTGCTGATTTTCTTATCAAAGTTTTCGTCAGGTATCAAAGAGCTGGTCATTATTACCGACAAGCAGGACTGCTTTTCAGACGGTCAACGTGAGGAACTTGAAAACGACGGTTTGATGATCAGTGTCTCTGACAGTCTGCAGCAAAGTTTACCGACGCTTGATGTAGTTTATATGAATGCCATTGCCTGGGTTGATGGTGGATATGAAGAGTATGGCAAGGGTTTTGCGCTCAATAAGGACTCTAACTTCAAACCGGGTGCAATGGTCATGCATCCGCTCGCCCGCGGTGATGAACTTGACCGCAATCTCGATAAGACGCCGTATAACTGGTACTTCGCACAGGCACGTGGTGCAGTATTTGTACGTATGGCTTTACTTTCAGCAATCCTCAAAACTTACAGTTAATTATTATGTGTGGAATAGCAGGCTTTATCTATGCCGACAGAGATCATCCTGTCGATCCTGAAACGCTGGTTGCAATGGCGGCCATTCAATATCACCGCGGTCCTGATGGCTTTGGTTATCAACGTATGCCGGGCGTAGGTTTTAGCCATGCGCGTTTATCAATTGTTGATCTCAATGAGAATCGGGCGCGGCAGCCGTTTATCAGCGCAGATGGTCGGCTGATGCAGACCACCAATGGCGAGCTCTACGATTATCAGCGCATACGCGCAGACCTGACTGCTCAAGGTGCGCGTTTTCAGACCAAATCCGATTCTGAAATTATTACCCAGTTATATCCGCGTCTGGGGCTTGATGGCATGCTCCCGCATTTGCGTGGCGAGTTTGCCTTTGCTTTGTTTGATCAGCAGCAGGAGCGCTTGATGCTCGTGCGTGATCGTTTTGGCATAAAGCCGCTTTATTGGACGGAAGTTAACGGTCTGCTGGTGTTTGGCTCTGAATTAAAAGTTTTATTTGCCCATCCACAGGTGCAACGTGAATTTGATCCGGCCGGCGTTTATCACCAGTTGATGCAAACCATCGTGCCCGGCACAACCGCCTTTAAAAATATCCATCAGGTTAAACCCGGGCATTATCTGGATATTCAACGCAAAAACGGCAAACTCGAGATTCGTGAAGCCAAGTATTGGGATATGCCGTTTCCTGAAGAAGCGAGTCGACCTGAAACTTTTTCAGAAGAAGAATGGATTGAGGCCGTCAGGGAAAAGTTACTTGAGGCTGTACAACTCAGACTCGAAGCTGATGTGCCGGTTGGTTGTTATCTGTCAGGTGGCATCGATTCCTGTTCTATTCTGGGTCTCGCGGCCGCGGCGAGGCAGGAGCCGATCAAGGCGTTTACGATAGGCTTTGATAACAAAGCCTACGATGAATCACACATTGCCCGCGAGATGGCGGAAATGGTCAAAGCCGATCAGGATGTGATGATGCTGGATGCGACACATTTGTATGATAATTTTGTCGAAACCCTTTGGCATACGGAACGCACTATCTATAACACTTTAGGCGTGGCGAAGATGTTAATGAGTCGTCATGTCCGTGATGTCAACTATAAAGTCGTGCTGACCGGTGAAGGTTCCGACGAGTTGTTTGGTGGTTATCCGGCATTTCGCCGTGATATGTTTTTACATGGTCTTGATCATCTTTCGGCTTCCGATCGCGCCGAATGGGAACAACTGCTTGCCGAGCAAAACAAACTGTTTAAAGGCGCTATGCTGGCTGAAGATGAAATTATCAATGCAGCACTGGTTGACAGGGTTGGCTTTACGCCAAGTTGTTTACAGCCCTGGTTAATGGCCGGTACCCGCGTATCCGGTATCTTGAATCCTGACTTAATGGATGGGCTGGGTGATTATGATCCGGGTGCCGCGATTGCGCAGACCCTGGATCGGCGTTATCTGGATGATAGGCATCCTTTAGACAAAGCTCAGTATGTCTGGATTAAAACCATGCTTGAAGGCCAGATCCTAACCTGGGGTGGTGATCGCGTTGATATGGCTAATTCTATGGAAGCCCGACCGGCTTTTCTGGATCATCATCTGGCGGAAATGGCAGCTCAACTGCCTCCGGAATTACGCATCAAGGGTAAAACTGAAAAATACGTATTACGCGAGGCAATGAAAGGTTTATTGCCCGAAACTCTGTATAAACGGGAAAAATTTGCTTTCATGGCACCTCCGGCCCATACCGATCCACAAAAATGGCAGGCGGTTAAACAATTGGCTGAGCAGTACCTGAGCAAAGAGAGTCTTGCAGATAGTGGTTTGTTGTCTGTTACAGGCGTTGATGAAATTTTCCGCGTGCACGATGCAGCTGAGACTTCAACAGCGACCCAAAATAAACTCGACGCTATTATCAACCATATGATTGGTGTGCAGGTTTTGCATGAGCAATTCGTCAAAACGAATGTTCCGGAACTGGCTAAAGCCAGGGCCAGAGAATTAGGCTGGGCAGCCTGAATGACTTGCATAACCACACAATATGCTTAGAATCGCGCTAAAGTTTTAAGATTACTAGTGTTGTATGTCATCCAAAATTGAAAATAGTGAAGGATTATCAAAGATTTACGTACCGGGACGGTTCGACTTTAAAGTTGTCGCCGAGATTAACAAATTCAAGGCCGAAATCCCGCCGGCCAACAAAATAGAATTTGATTTGTCAGGCTGTGAGTATATTGACTCGGCTGCTTTGGGGTTGCTATTGGACTTTAGAAGTCATGTCTCTCCGAACCCTGTAGCATTAACACATTGTAATTTTTCGGTAGAGCATGCGATCAATGTGATGGGATTCGGCTCTCTTTTTGACGTCAATCCGGGCTCATCTGAATAATGTCTGTCTGGATTTTTGAGGCACTATCTTAATTAAAAATGATGAAACGTTATTTATCCCTGATCTTGTTGTTATTGTTTTTGGCAGGTTGCAGCGAAGAACAGCAAAATAAAATATCGCGTATTGGTGTAACCTGGCTGGAAGGTAACTACAAAGTCACGTTTGCCAGCGGTGATTTTCAGCGTAGCTGGGAGATTCGCGATGGCAAAGTCACCTCTGAACCGGGCAAAGGTTATTACTATTTCTGGAGTAAGGATGCAGCAGGGAAAAAACGTTATATTCAGACACCTGTCGAAAGAACCATTATTGAAGAGATCGAATAGTGTCAGTCAATAAAAAACAATGGCTATTGGCGCTAATGATCATGTTCAGCATGCTATTGCCTGTATCGGCTGCTGCAGAATTCATTAGCGGCGTCGAGTTGAAAAAATGGTGCGAAAGCGCTGATCCTACTGACAAATCCTCCTGTCTTGCCTATATTCTTGGTGTCAATGATATGCTGGAAAAGGTTTCAGAAGGCAAACAACAGAAAGTCTACTGCTTGCCCGCAGAGAATTTCTCTTCTTCTTTGCTTTACGAGTCAGTATTGGTGTTTTTGGCTGAAAACCAGAAACACATACATCGTTCTGCGGCTGTTAATACCCTGTTGGCATTACAGAAAACCTATCCTTGTCATTGAGGCTCTCTTTGCAATCAGGTCGTTTATCTTTGCAATTTTGAATGCTTATAACCTGATAGGGTTTCGACTATGCCCGAGTTTTTTAACAAAGCGGTTTTCCTTGATCTGGATTCAATGGGTAGCGGTTTAAATCTGGATTGTCTTAAGCCATTAGCCCAGCACTGGGATTTGCACCCGGTCACTCCAGCTGATCAGACTTTACAGCGCATTATTGATGCTGATCTGGTGTGTTCCAATAAAGTCGTCTTGTCACGACAAATACTGCAGCAATGTTCCCGTTTGAAACTGGTTTGTATTGCTGCAACAGGTATCAACAATATCGACCTCGCGGCAGCTAGAGAGCTGGGTATTGCAGTTACCAATGTGACAGCTTATGGCACAGCATCGGTAGTGCAGCATGTGTTCGCCTTACTCTTGTCTTTAACGAATCGTCTTAATGAACATCAGCAATCGACACTCAACGGACAATGGCAACAATCGCCTTATTTTTGCGTGCTTGATTACCCATTCAGAGAACTGGCCGGTAAAACTTTTGGCATTATCGGTTTTGGTGAACTTGGTAAAGGCGTAGCTAAAATTGCGCAAGCTTTTGGTATGACGGTGATTGTTGCGTCCAGACCGGGAGATAAGGAACTTAAGCCCGGTCGATTGCCATTCAATGAAGTGCTGCGGCGTTCTGATGTCATCAGCCTGCATGTGCCGCTGGCAGAAAATACAGCAAACATGATTTCGACAGACCAGTTTGCCCTAATGAAAAATGACGCTATTCTTATCAATACAGCCCGAGGCGGTATAGTGGATGAGCTTGCCCTGTTAGAAGCATTAAAATCAGGACAGATTGCCGCTGCCGGTTTTGATGTATTGGACAAAGAGCCTCCTGTAGAGGGCAATTGCCTGTTGCGATCTGATTTAACTAATTTGATTATCACGCCACATGTCGCATGGGCGGCTACCGAGTCACGTCAACGCCTGATTCACCTGATGGCTGATAATATTAAGGCTTTTGTTAACGGTAAAATGCTTAATCGCGTCGATAAGTCCTAATAAATGATTTAACTTTTCTGGTTTATTACCGATATCTAGTACTAAACCTCAATTTTAGGTATCACTATGAAAGTCAGTATTGGTAAAAAAGTCGGATTTTCTCTCACTGTCATGGCACTTCTGGTGCTGTTAACCGGTCTTGCCGGTCTGCAGGGCATTAATAATCTTTCCAACACGCTTGCTTATCTTACCGGGCCTGCCTGGGATACAGCAGATGGTGCTATGGAGGGCACGATTGAAATCGAAGCGGAAGTCATTGCTTTGCAGGATACTTTACTAGGCGCGATTGATTCTGCTGCGGGACTGGAAAAGATGTCAGCCGCTGCCGCCGGTGCTGATGAGGCGCTTGAGCGCATGATCAGCGCCGGTTTGCTTCTCGAAGGGCAAACAGGTGTACTCAATGAAAAAATTGCCGCTTTTAGAAGTATCAATTCCCGCATTATCGACATTTATCAACAACGCTTAGCCAATGAAAAGCGTGCCGGTGAAATTCTCGCTGATCTGAACCGGGAAATGGGTGTGCTTGAGGATCAGGTCGAAACCAATATGGACGACAATGCCTTGTTGTCGATGACGCCTTTTGAAATTCAGCGATATTGGGATATTGCCGATGCCTTGATGGAAACAAGAATAGGTATGTTGACCGCCGCACATGCATTATCGATGGTGACCCGTGGCGGTGACCACGAATCCTATGTGACTGTTATGGAGAGCGGTCTGACGCAGGCAGAAGAAGAAATTGCGGCGCTGGAAAACATCAGAAATGTTGTTGCCGACAAATTGAAAGACGCTAGCGGCATTGACAAAATCAGAAGCAGTTTTGACGAATACCGCACTGCTGTTAAGGAAGCGCTTGATAGTTACAGACTTTACAAGCAGGAAAAAATGACGCTTGATGGCGTCATTCGTGAGTTGCTCGATGTGATTGCTGACATTGAAGAATCTGCCGATGGTCAGGTAGAAGGACAAATGGATAACATCGCTTCAACCATCAGTTTTGCCAATACCCTGGTGACGATTACCATTATTCTTGGTTTGTTGATTGCTGCCGCCGGCACGCTGGTGAGCTTCCGTTTCCTGGTTAAACCTATCCGGGACGTTGCCAATGCATTGCATGATATCGCTGAACGCGGTGGAGATCTGACCAGAACGATTCCAGTCAAAGGCTCGGATGAAACAGCGGACCTTGCCAGAGGCTTTAATGCTTTTATTGGTCGTACCCGTGAGATTATCAGCGAAGTCAAACAGGCTTCTGATAATGTTGCTCATGAAGCGCTGACTTTGACATCCATTATCTCTGAAACCAGTCAAGGTGCTAACAGTCAGAAAGGTGAAACCGAACAGGTAGCCTCTGCGGTGACTGAAATGGTTGCGACGGTTTCCTCAGTCGCAGGCCATGCGAGCAATGCTGCGGATATTTCTAACCGGGCAGGCTCATCAGCCCGCAATGGCAGTAGTCTGGTCAAAGAAACCAGTCATCAGATTAACCGCCTTGCTCAGGATATGCAGCAAGCTTCCGAGACTATTAATCAGCTACACAGCAATACAGAAACCATTGGCGGTGTTCTGGACGTGATCAAAACGATTGCGGAACAGACCAACTTGCTCGCCTTGAATGCCGCTATCGAGGCTGCCAGGGCTGGCGAGCAGGGTAGAGGTTTTGCGGTAGTGGCCGACGAAGTCAGAACTCTGGCCAGTAGAACCCAGGAATCCACCACAGAAATTGAAGCCATGATTGAAAACTTGCAGCAGGGCGCGCAAAAAGCTGTTCAGGTTATCTCTTCAAGTCAGGCTCAAACCGAGAAAACGACCGTGCAGGCAGCAGAAGTTGAAAAGGCGATTGATCAGATTGTCGAAGCGGTTAACGAAATTCTCACCATTAACCAGCAGATTGCTGTCGCAACAACAGAACAGGAATCGGCCTCTAATCTGATCGGTCAAAATGCGCAGACTATTCACACCATTGCTGAACAAACCGCGAGTAAGGCCAGTCAGGCAGAAAACTCAACCCGCCTGTTACAGGATGAATCTGCAAGAATGCAACAATCGGTTGCACGTTTTGTCGTTTAATTCATGAGTGGTTCAAATGAGCCTCAAGGCAAAGGATTGTCTTGGGGCTTCTGGCTACTGATAGCTACAGTTCTGATTGTGATGTTAGTCGGGCTTAACATTCTGATGCAGCAAAAACATCCGAGCCCGTTTGATAAAAATTCGGATGGCTTTATTGATCATAAAGAGTTCACTCAGGCTATGTTTGTCATATTTGATAGCCTCGATAAAAATCATGACAATCTGATTGATGCCGATGAACTGGCTGCTGCTCAGAAAGCTGAGAAAGTCTCTTTGGCTAATGCTATTACGCTGTCATTCAGGGTGCTTGATATGGATATTAATAAAGATGGCAGGATCAGTAAAAATGAGCTTACCTCACGTTCTGCGACTAAAAAGCTGTTCGCCGAGCTGGATAAAAATGCTGATGGTCTTTTGCATAGAAACGAAGCAAAGGCGTCTATTATGAAATTCCTGTTTCCTTAAATTCTACAAACTTGACCAGTGTCAATTTAGTTGAAACTCAGTGTGTTAATTTGCCAGGGTTGTTTTTCTTTATTCCGATTTGGAGTCGCCATATGAAAGCTAAAAAAATCTTTATGCCGCTATTTATAGCCTCGTTGATGTTTATCACCATGATTCAGGATGTCATGGCTGTCACCGCCAGTGAATATGCGGTTGTTATTAATCTCTCCGGTCGTCAACGTATGTTGACGCAGAAAATGTCCAAGGAAATGTTGCTCATTGCCAAAGGCATTGATGTTGAAGCCAATAAAAAATCTCTTAAAGAAACTGCTGATCTGTTCGATAAAACTTTAAAGGGTTTGCGTGATGGTGATGCCAGTGTCGGTCTTCCCGCGACTGAGAGTGCGGTGACGATCAAGCAGCTTGATAAAGTTGCAGATCTCTGGGGCAGCTTCAAAAAACATGTTGATGCGGTTCTGGCTGGTTCTGCAGTACCGGTTGACAAAATTGCCGCAGAAAACCTGCCACTACTTAAGAATATGAATACCGCTGTTCGTCTATATGAAAAAGCAGCCAAGAAAGATACGGGTAAAAGTGCCGGTGTAGTGATTAACCTGGCGGGTAAGCAACGTATGTTGACCCAGAAAATGTCCAAGGAAATGCTGTTGATTGCGCTTGGTCACAATGTTGATGAAAACAAAACCAATCTTCGTGGTACCGCTTCGCTGTTCGACCGGACACTGAAAGGTCTGCGTGATGGTGATGCCGACCTGGAACTGCCCGGTACCAAAGATGCTGCTATTGTTGCGCAGCTCGATAAAGTTGGCGGTCTTTGGAAGGACTTTCATCCATTGATGGAAGCGGCTGGCGATGTTGCCAGCAAAGAGGTTTCCATGGATAGCCTCAATAAAATGGCTGCAAGCAATTTACCATTGCTTAAAGAAATGAATGCTGCCGTAAAAATGTACGAAAAAGCCGAGCAATAAATAATCAGGACATGAGAGTCCGAAATAATAAGGAGTAATTTTATGAATGCTTATGTACGAATGGTATCTCACGCATTTTCGCGTTTCCCTATTCGGATTCTCATGTCGATTATGGCTTTTTTGTTGATTGTTTCTTCTCTGGCAATCGGTTTTTATGGATTGTCACAGATCACCAGCATGGCTCAGGATATGAATCATGTTGCTGAAAAATCTGATCAGATCAGCAATGCGGTCGGCGATGTCAACAGTGGCTCAAAAGTCGCTGCAGAGAGCGCCAGTCAGCTAAGCAATGATATGAACGAAAAGCTTGTCAGCATGATGCGTACAAATGTTGCTGACATGGATGCCATCAGACATTCTGTTGAAGGCATGGTGACCAGCATGAAAAAACTCATCGATAGTGGTGAGGAAGACTCGGTTCTTCTGATGCTGGAAATCGAAGATATGTATGAAAAACTGCGGCGCGAATCTTTGCCTCGTGTACGTGGTATTGTTGATGAAATTTCTACAGCGGCGGATACCGGTGCCGATCTTGCCGGCAAGGCCGCCGAACTTCAGGCTAAGGCGATCAGTTTTGAGCAGATGACCGCGGCAGCTTCCGAGGCTAGTCGGGAGATTAATAACGACGCCAACATTTCGGCTGAAAATGCTGAAGCCAGCAAAAGCCTGATGATCACCGCGATGCTAATAGCGACGCTTGTTCTGGTTGTGATCCTGTTTAATACCTATCTGGTTATCGTAACACCCGTCAGACAAATGCTTGAACGTGTCAGTGATATTGCTGAAGGTGAGGGTGATTTGACACAGCGTCTTGACGCATCAGCCAATAATGAGTTTGGCCAGTTGTCGCGCGAATTTAATATTTTCATGGATAAGTTGCAAAACATTATCAGTTCCGTGCAGCGTTCAACCATATCCATGGCCGATGCAACCCGGGTGATGTTGCAGGTCGTCAAGCAAACTAACGAAGGCGTTCAGCAACAACAGGGTGAAACCGATATGGTGGCTACTGCTGTTAACGAGATGAATGCGACTGTTCATGAAGTTGCCCAGAACACATCTTTGGCAGCCGATGCGGCCAAAGATGCAGATAATTCGTCCTATCAGGGTAAAACGGTTGTCCTTAACACGATTAATGTTATCGAAAGTCTGGCTTCGCAGGTGCAGGAAGCTGCTGAAGTGATTCATAAAGTGGAAAAAGAAAGTGACAATATTGGTGCTGTTCTGGATGTCATCAAAGGCATCGCTGAACAGACTAATCTGCTGGCTCTAAATGCTGCAATTGAAGCGGCACGTGCCGGTGAGCAGGGTAGAGGTTTTGCGGTGGTTGCCGATGAGGTCAGAAATCTGGCGGCACGTACACAGGAATCCACTTCGGAAATTCAGGCGATGATAGAGGCTTTACAGACTGGTACCAAAAGCGCTGTCAAAGTTATGGAGCAGGGTAAGTCGGCAGCTATGTCTGCGGTCGAACAGGCCGAGTCGGCCGGTCAGGCTCTCGACAAGATAACCAGTTCAGTCGATCGTATTAATGAAATGAACATGCAGATTGCCAATGCAACAGACGCACAGAGTACAGTGACAGAAGAGATTAACCGCAATATTGTTAACATCAGTCATGTTGCCGTACAGACCTCTGAAGGTGCCGGTCGTGCAACCGCTGCCAGTCAGGAAATTGCCAAACTCTCTGATGAACTTAAAGCCCTGATGTCTCAATTCAAAGTCTGACAGCACAAAAATATTTTATTGTCTGCAAGCGGATAAATTGTCTATTTTATGACCCCAGTTATTTAGACAATTTATCCGTTTTTCGTTTTATGTTACCAAGTATCCCTGAGCGTCTGGCTAAACAGCTGGAAGTTGATGTTCGTCATGTTGATGCCGCGATCGATTTACTCGATGCAGGCTCTACTGTCCCGTTTATTGCCCGTTATCGTAAAGAAGTGACCGGAGGTCTTGATGATGGTCAGCTGCGCACCTTGAGTGAACAGTTGGTCTATCAGCGAGAACTTGAGGAGCGCCGAACTGCTGTACTGAAACTGATCGACGAGCAGGGCAAACTGACACCTGATTTAAAAGCTGCGATCAACGCTGCAGAAACCAAAATGCGGCTTGAAGACCTTTATTTGCCTTACAAACAAAAACGCCGGACCAAAGGGCAGATTGCTATCGAAGCGGGCATCGAGCCACTGGCGGATAGTTTGCTGCATGATCCGACGCTAAATCCCCAACAGGAAGCTGAAAAGTTTATTAATCTGTCGGAGGACTTTAAGGGAGCTTTTAATGATGCTGCCGGTGTGCTGGATGGCGCTCGTTATATCCTGATGGAACGCTTTGCTGAAGATCCTGATCTGACAGGTCAGTTGCGTCATTATATGCACGAAAATGCCAGACTGATCTCCAAAGTGGCTGAGGGTAAAGAGCAGGAAGGTGCCAAATTCCGCGATTATTTTGATAATCGGGATGCCTTTAAAGACATGCCATCACATCGGGCTTTGGCTATGTTGCGCGGCCGTCAGGAAGGCTTTTTGCAACTGACACTCGATGTTGAGCATGATGAGGCAGTCAAACACCCGTGCGAAACATATATCGCGGCGCATTTTAATATCAAACACAATGATCGTCCGGCAGACGACTGGCTGGCGAATGTTGTGCGCTGGACCTGGCGGGTCAAACTGCATATGCGTCTGGAAAATGATTTGATGTCAGAGCTTCGCCAGCGCGCCGGTGAAGAGGCTATCGAAGTATTTGCGAAAAACCTCAAAGATTTATTGTTAGCTGCACCGGCAGGTCAAATGGCGACTATTGGTCTTGATCCGGGCTTACGCACCGGCGTAAAGTTGGCCGTGATTGATTCGACAGGTCAGTTTGTCGATTCTGCGACTATCTATCCGCATGTACCGAAAAATCAATGGGATGAATCGATTGCGGTAATCGCTGCATTGGCAAAAAAACATCATGTCAGTCTGCTGGCGATTGGCAATGGCACGGCATCGCGCGAGACCGATAAGCTTTGTGCGGATGTGCTTAAACGACATGCTGATCTGGGTTTGAAAAAAATCATGGTCAGTGAAGCCGGCGCTTCCGTGTATTCAGCTTCAGAACTGGCAGCAAGAGAGTTTCCGGACCTTGATGTGACCATTCGTGGCGCTATTTCGATTGCCCGTCGTTTGCAGGATCCTTTGGCGGAACTGGTGAAAATTGATCCAAAATCCATCGGTGTAGGCCAGTACCAACATGATGTCAGTCAGATTCAACTGGCACAGAAGCTTGATGATGTTGTCGAGGACTGTGTAAACCATGTCGGTGTTGAATTAAATACCGCATCTGCCGCCTTATTAGGCCGGGTTGCGGGGTTATCGACTTCAATAGCTGAGAATATTGTTGAATTTCGAAACAGGGAAGGCGCCTTCAAAAGTCGTGATCAACTCCTGAAAGTCCCTCGTTTAGGCGATAAAACCTTTGAGCAGGCAGCCGGGTTCCTGCGAATACGTGATGCAGAAAATCCTCTCGATGCTTCTGCAGTTCACCCGGAAAGTTATACGGTAGTTAATCGTATTTCTGCCAAAGTGAATGCAGATATCAGTTCGCTGATTGGCAACAAAACGGTGCTTAAAGGCGTCAATGCCGGTGACTTTGTAGATGAACAATTTGGTTTGCCGACCATTCTGGATATTTTAGCTGAGCTGGACAAACCGGGACGTGACCCCAGGCCGGAATTCAAGGCGGCTGAATTCAAAGAGGGCGTTGAAAAGGTATCTGATCTGAAGCCTGGCATGCAGCTGGAGGGCACTGTAACCAATGTCACGAATTTTGGTGCTTTTGTCGATGTCGGTGTTCATCAGGATGGTCTGGTACATATCTCCATGCTAGCGGATAAATTTGTTAAAAATCCTCACGATGTCGTCAGTACCGGTCAAATTGTCAAGGTCAAGGTGATGGAGGTTGACGTTCAACGTAACCGCATCGCCCTGAGTATGCGCATGGATGAGCGTATTGAATCCAATAGCACGGCCCATTCAACCGATAATGCGCGACAGCCGAAAAAACGTCAGGCAAGCAAGCAGGCCAAACCGGCTTCCAGCCGACAATCTAATAACGCGTTTGCTGCCGCCTTTGCCAAAGCAGTTAAAAATTAAGGAAAAATTATGTCAGAATTTGAAAATGTCACGGTTGTAAAAGCCGCCAATATTTATTTCGATGGTAAAGTTACCAGCAGAACCGTCAAATTTGACGATGGTTCGCGTAAAACATTGGGCATTATGATGCCCGGTGAGTACGAATTTGCCACTGAACAACATGAATTAATGGAGTTTGCAGCCGGTAAACTGGATGTGCTGCTGCCGGGTTCTACCGATTGGCAATCGATACAGGCGGGGGATTCTTTTGAGGTGCCTGCCCATTCAAGCTTCAAGTTGAAAGTCTATGAAGTGGCCGATTATTGTTGCAGCTATAGTTAACGGTATGCGGCTTTTATTCCTCGGATTCAGCTAGTAGACTGTATTAATTAAAGCCTTAAGGAATAGAGGTTACTAGTGAAAGTTTTTTTATACAGATTTCTGGCAGTATTCTTATTGATGCCGTTACATCTGTTTGCCGGTGAAACAGCTTATATCAAAGACCTGGTGTCGATTGATATCAGTGCCAATGATCAACCGGTTATCAGTCCGGAATTGCTTTACATCAAGGACGAAAGCAAAAAGCTCACAGTCGCGCAAGTAGCCTCCGGTCAATATGCCGGTGTTCTGGAAAATGATACATTTTATGCAACCGGTGATTCAGCCGTTCACTGGCTGGTTTTAAAGTTTCATAATTCATCTGACCAACCGGTCCGCAGAGTGTTAAGCATGGATGAAAACATGCTCTATCAAGTCAGCGTGTTTGAACGGCTTGATGATATCTGGAAAGCTCAACATGCCGGCGCTGAAATTCCCTTTCAGGAAAGGTTGATACAAACACATATCCCGGCATTTTCAATCGCATTAAATCCAGGTCAGCAGCAAACTTATTACCTTAAAATTGACTCATTGGTGACTGAATGGACGGCTACTCTAGCGGTTTATTCGGAACAAGCTTTTAATCAATACAATGAAGATTTAATTTTAAAACTCAGTCTGTATTTTGGGGCATTTGCCGCGATTATAGTTTACAACTTTTTTCTTTCGCTGATGCTGCGTGAGAGGGTTTACATCTATTATGTTGCTTTCAGCTTGAGCTTTGCTGTATTTGCGCTCACCTATAGCGGCTACTATATACACTTCTTCAGTTTTAGTGAGCTGGTTTTTAACCGGTTGCCACTGACTTCCGGGTTATTTACGCTTTTTTTATTGTTATTTACCCGCGAGATTCTCGAAACCGGGAAGCACTTCCCCAGGCTTGATCAAGTCGCAAAATATGCGTCGTATGCTCTTGGCTTTTTAAGTATCGGCATGTTGATTGATGTGCGGTTTTTTGTGATAACTAAAACCTTGGGAGTCGCTGTCATTCCTTTGTTTTTAACCATTGCAATAGCCAGCTATTTTAAAAAAGTCGCTTATTCTGCTTTGTATCTTTTCGCTTTCAGTGTCTATCTGATAGGTATGCTTTTATTATTACTTGAAAACTTCGATATACTCGAATCCAACGAAATTACTCATCATGGTTATTTAGTAGGTTCAGTTATTGAGCTGATCATGTTTTCTACTCTGTTATCCTGGCGCATCAAAGCTATTTATAACGAAAGAACTCTTGCGCAGAATAGATTGCTGGAACTTAAAATCAGCGAGAAAGATCGTCTGGAAAATCTGGTTCTTGAAAGAACAGATCAGCTTAATACCGCAGTTCAACAAGCTCAGTCTGCCAGTAATGCCAAGTCAATGTTTCTGGCGAATATGAGTCATGAAATCCGCACACCGATTAATGTCATCATGGGAATGTCGGAACTTGCGTTAACCGGTCCGCTTGGAGAAAGAGAGCGAAACTTTATCGAAAAAGTTCATATGTCATCCAAGTCCTTATTAGGCATTATTAATGACGTACTTGATCTGTCAAAAGTTGAAGCTAACAAGATCGAACTGGTTAAATCTCAATTCGATCTGAAAAGTCTGATTGAAGAAATATCTGACATGATTCGCTTTAAAACAGATGAAAAAGATCTGAATTATAAAGTCGAGTATGCGCTACCTGATTTGAAGGAATCCATCCTCGAAGCCGATGTGACCCGATTAAGGCAGATTTTATTAAATTTATTAAGTAATGCCGTTAAGTTTACTCATACTGGTCAAGTGACTTTAAAGCTCACTCAAAAGAGTTTTAATGGTAACAGCATCGAGATTAACTTTGCTGTTATTGATACCGGTATCGGTATTCCGATAGAAGATCAGGCTAAGCTTTTTCAGGATTTTACACAGGTAGATTCGACAACATCCAGAGAGTATGGAGGCACCGGATTAGGCCTGGCATTAAGTAAAAGACTTGCAGCATTGATGGGCGCTGAGATTAAGATGCTCAGTATTGAAGGGATAGGCTCAGAATTCAGTTTTGATCTGACGTTGCCGGTAGTATCAAAAAATAAACAGCAGAATGTAGCACTTACTGGCGATGAATTAATGAAGATTTTAAATGGCATGCATATTCTGCTGGTTGAAGATGACTGGCTAAATGAAGAACTGGCCATTGAAATTCTGAAACGCTATGGTGTGACTGCTGATACAGCGCATAACGGCCTAGAGGCTATTCGTCAGATAAAACGTAATCAGTATGATGGCGTGTTTATGGATTGTCACATGCCATTGATGGATGGCTTTGAAGCCAGCCGGGCAATAAGAGAATTGCCGGAGTTTAAAGATCTACCGATTATTGCCTTGACCGCTGATGCACTCGAAGATTCTAAAGACAAGATTCTCGAGGCGGGCATGAATGACATAGTCACAAAGCCGATACAAATAGATTTATTTGTCTCAGCGATGGCGAGGAATTTTAAAAATGCCAACCTGCCTGATAAGAAGATAGCAATCGCAAGCCCGTCTGCAACCGTCAAGTTTGAAAAAATAAATACCGAAGAGTTGCGCAAAAATGGGTTTGATAATGATTTTATTCACAAAAAACTGAAAGAATTTGCAACGCAGTACGCAAGTTTTGAGCATGACTTTTTACAATTGCTGGATAAAAACAAATTAAAAGACGCAACTACGCTGGCACATTCACTGAAAGGTGCGGCGGCAACACTAGGAATGAGTGAAGTGTTTACAGCGGCACAGATACTTCAGATTCAATGTCAGGAGAGCGGGGCAGACATAAAGACATCATTAACTGCTTTGGTTAGCCTGTTGAAGGCGGCTATACAGGAAATTAACGAAAAAATTTAAAAAAAAATGATTCTTCCCTTGAAGTAAATAGGCAGTAAATGTATATTAGCACTCGTCGATGCGGGGTGGAGCAGTCTGGCAGCTCGTCGGGCTCATAACCCGAAGGTCGTAGGTTCAAATCCTGCCCCCGCTACCAATTTTTTAAACAACTTAACTGCTCCTAAGTTGTTGATATAGAAGGCTTAATCAGATTTCTGGTTAGGCCTTTTTTATTGCCTGGCAGCTGCCCTCAGTAAAGTCCCGCTATTATTTGATTAATGAGTAGCTGGTACTTCGGCCACCACCAGGGTCTTTTTGCATGGCTCCTCGTTCTATAAGGTCAACAATATCTCTATGGGCGGTATCTTGAGAACACTTGGCGATTTTGGCCCATTTGGAAGTAGTCAGTTTGCCTTCGAATCCATCTAGTAATTTATTTAGAATTTTTATCTGCCTTTGATTTAAAGGTTCCTTGTTAAACCGCTCCCAGAAGCGGGCTTTGTCCAGCACCGTTGACAAAGTATTTTGTGCTCCTTCTATAGCTAGTAATAGACAGTTTAGAAACCATTCCAACCAGGGTGTAACATCAAGTGTTCCTTTCTGGGTTGACTCGAGTTTATCGTAATAGTCTTTGTGCTGGTGGCGGATTTGAGCCGACATGCTATAAAAACGTTGAGCTGTTTTTTCAGAACGTGCCAGTGCCATGTCTGCAATTGCCCTGGCAATTCTGCCGTTTCCATCTTCGAACGGGTGAAGGGTGACAAACCACAGATGTGCCAGGCCAGCAATCAGTAAGTGAT
>Ga0181582_10000260_pt1 | contig 35681 bp, 25 predicted proteins | sample 071ome_32_FD_132438 | JGI IMG/M metagenome (GOLD analysis project Ga0181582, IMG submission 132438) | Coastal salt marsh microbial communities from the Groves Creek Marsh, Skidaway Island, Georgia - 071405AT metaG (megahit assembly) | ecosystem: Environmental > Aquatic > Marine > Intertidal...
GCGACGACAAACGCGACGACAGCCTCGACGACAACCGGCCACAAAAAGTCTGTGCAGCAGCTGGAGTACGAGGCGATGCGGGCCCTTGCCGTGTGCGACTTCCGGCAGGCCGCCAAGACGCTCGTCGAGGCGGTCCACGCGGACAGGGCCGACACCATGCACGACGGGTCCAAGTCACTCCCGCTGCTGATCGGTGAGTACTTCCACAGCACGCGCGAGTACGACGCGGCGCTCGCCCTGCTGACCGGCCCGTTGCTCTCGGGCGACCCGCGCGCCGCCCCGCGCGCCGCCCTCGTCGAGCTCGAGCGGAACGACGTCAGCGCCGCCGCGTCGAGGATGGCAGCCCACAAAGACGCGGTCGATATGGACGCGCTCCCCACCCACGAGCGGGCGGTCGTCCAGATGGTCAATGGGCTCGTGCTCCTCCGCCAGGACGACACGACCGGCGCACGCCTGCTCCTCACCAAGGCCCTCAAGCAGGCGCACGGCATGGTGGGCAGCGGCCAGTTCGTCGGCCAGATTCTCAACTGTCTGGCTCCCGTCCAGCAGCTGCGCCATGACCACTCGGGCGCCCTGCAGATGCTCGAGTCGGCGGCGACCCTGCTCAAGTCGGCCAAGGACGTCTTGTCCCTGGTCACGACCCTCGTCTGCATGGAGAAGCTCTACCTGGCCATGAAGCAGCACGACAAGGCGGCGTCCTGCAGGCAGTACCTGGAGAAGAAGAACGCCGAGCTGACCAAGCGTCTGCAGCTCGTGCATTCCACCGGCGAACACAAAGAGCTCGTCTACTCGTTCTCGATGCAGTCGTAATACCATCGCATCACCCACGTTTACGTTCTGTTGTTCGGGCTGGCCGTCGCTCGCCGCCCTCCCTCCACTGGACAACGACGACGCACCGAGCACCGAGCATGAACGTGCTGAATGCTGCAGCGATTCCGTCTCGGGGCCTCGCTCGCTCGACCAGGACGACCATTCGGACCATGGCCGCGCCTCCACAGGCCAACACGTACATTAGGGAGCACCTGTTGGGCCTGGCGCCGTACACGCCTATCGAGCCCTTCGAAATCCTCTCGGCAAGACTCGGTCGCCGGCCCGAAGACATCGTCAAACTCGACGCCAACGAAAACCCGTACGGCCCGCCGCCCGAGGTCCTGCAGGCGCTGGGATCGATGAAGTTCCCGAATATCTACCCGGACCCCGAGTCCAGGACGTTGCGGAGCGCCCTGAGCGAGTGGACGAACGTTCCGATCGAGCACCTGCTCGTCGGGTGCGGTGCGGACGAGCTCATCGACCTGCTGATGCGCTGCGTCCTGGAGCCGGGAGACACCATCGTCGACTGCCCGCCGACCTTCACCATGTACAAGTTCGACGCGGCCGTGAACGCGGCGGGCGTGGTCACGGTGCCGCGGCTCGACGGCTTCAAGCTCGACGTCCCGGCCATCAAGCGGGCGGTCGAGGAATGCCGGCCTAAGATCGTCTTCTTGACGTCGCCCAACAACCCGGACGGCGGTATGATCAGCGAGCCGGAGCTGCTGGAGCTCCTGGACCTGCCGGTGCTGGTGGTCCTCGACGAGGCCTACATCGAGTTTTCCGAGGAAGCGTCGAGGATGAACTGGGTGCAGACCAGGGATAACCTCGTGGTCCTCCGCACGTTTAGCAAGTGTGCTGCGCTCGCCGGCCTGCGGGTCGGCTACGGCGCCTTCCCGCTCAACATGATTGAGTATCTCTGGCGAGCAAAGCAGCCTTATAACGTGAGTGTCGCGGCGGAGGTCGCCGCCGTCGCCGCCCTGTCGAACGTGGAGTACATCAACACGGTGCGAGACGCCCTCGTCAGCGAGCGGGAGGTCCTTTTCGCCGCCCTCCGGGACCAGGTGGCGTACCTCGAGCCGTACCCGAGCTCGTCCAACTTTGTCCTCTGCAAGGTGCTGGGGCGGTCGGCGGCCGAGCTGCGACAGGATCTCGCGCAGCGCGCCGGCGTGATGATCAGGCACTACGCGACGAAGGAGCTGGACGACTACGTGCGCATCAGCGTCGGGACGCCGGAGCAGACTCAGCGGTTGCTCGAGGCATTGCTGGACTAAGACGGTACCGTGCAATCCCTATCGTTCGTTCGAGTGGAACGGTCAGCCGCGCCCTGGCTCGACGGCAGAAAAATCGAAAGTTTTTCGCGTGGGACTGACACGAATCGTCGCTCCCGCATATAGTCCGGGCGTATACCGTCTCAGCGCACCCACCGACGGGCGGAACGCGCTCGCCGTGCCGGCCTTTTTGAATTCTCGTTAACGAACTAGAAGGAAGAATCTCCGTTGTTCCCTCGCAAATTCGTCGCACCGCGCTGCGCCAGGCACGACGATCCGATGAGCAATAAACACATCAAGAAGGTGACGAAGAGTGCGTCGTGGTTCTCGCCCTGGTCGAGATGCAACAGGAAGGTCGGGGAGGATCGTTCCAGACAGCACCTCGCTCCAGACTCCAGACGCTCGCGCGCTCACCCTCGCTCACCCTCACGCTCGCGTATCTCCGCAGACTATGAGATCATAGAGGTCAACGGGTTCCAGATCAAGCGGAAAAAGAAACCCAAGACGGACGAGGGTCCCGCGACGTACGCGACGCCCCCCGTCGTCAAGCTCAACAGACACGCGCAAGCGACGCCGCAGCGGACGCCAAACGTGGAGGAGTACGAAATCTCTGCCGAGCTCTATAACCGTCTGACGGAAGCGCTTCATGACGACCTGAACGAGAACTCGCGGCTGCTGGCCGTGTGCTCGAGCGTGTGCGCTGCCGAGCTCGACGAGGTAAACAAGAATGGAGACGAGCGCGTGTCGGGCGCTTTGGAGGCGGTCTTCGGCAACTTCATGGACGGCATCGCGGCTGCGCTGGACGACGAGTCGATACAGATGGCGCCCGTCCCAGACGAGTTGGAGGGCGGCGAAGATTTCAAGGTTGACGTCGCGTCGAGGAAGTTGGGTCTCCAGCGGAGACTGGACGTGCTAAAGAAGGAGGAGGAGGAGTGGCGCGAGCTGTTGGCGAAGGTGGACGCGATCGACCTCTCGATCAGCGGACTCGGGGCAGAGGCGGCGGCGACGTCCGGGCGCGTGGACGAGTCGCTCGCTCCGGACGAGATTCGCGGGCTGCAGCGGCTGCATGAGTCCATGCAGAAGAAGGTCACGACACAGGTCGAGGGCGTCTCGATGGTCATCGGGAACATCGAGCAGGTGTTGGAGCGGGCGGGCGAGCGGGCGGCAGACGCGCAGAAGAACCTGCACGCCCGGCGGTACAGGGCGTACAACGAGGTGGGCGAGGATGCAAAGACGCTCATCAAGGCCATCGTCCGGAAATGAGGACGACGTGAGGAGATTCACACTGACTGCTTAACTGACTGCTGCAAGCCGGCTTTCATTTCGTTTCGTTTGGGCTTGTGGCGCCGATCCGCGACCGGATTTCGCATCGAGTCGTGTACAGTTGCGCGATGCCGCTTCCTTATTAGGGCTTCCGTCGTCGTGGTATCGAGGACGATGCAAATCAAGCAGGCGAAGAAGCTTCTCCGCCTGACGTTGGCTCGCTCCGTCGGAGCTCAATACTTGGGTATTAACCCACCGAGCTTGCAGGGCGTCGGAGCGATCGTGGTAGGCGAAGGCAGGCGGGAGCTTTCCGTGCCTGCCGCGTGGTTCGGCACGTCTGCGCCGTCTGCGAATACTCCCGCGTGCTCGGCGACCGCCAATGCGAACGCCGACGCCGACACCATCTCCGCCGAGGAGGCCGAGGCTCGCTTCAAGGCCTTCCATGCGCGGAACGAGAACAATCCGTATTTTCTGGGACCAGGGCGCTTTGTGCTCGCGGGCGAGGATCGTCGGTGGTCGCTCGTGCGCATCCCGTTTTTTGTGTTTACGGGTGGCACCTTTGGGTACCGATATCGAGATCGGCAGAAGAGTGGTTCTCGATGGTCCGAGGAGCAGCGGGTGACGTTCGACGGACGTGACGCGGCGATGCAGACGTGCGGTACGTTCCAGTATCGTCACGACTTTGTGGAAATGCTCAAGGGCGATCGCGTGCTCGCTGCCCTGGACGGAAAAGAGGACGGGGACGAGGACGGGGGCAGCGCCGGTGACGTCGAGGTGACGCGCGGCGTGGCGTGGGACTTTGCCGTGCGCAACGTCGAGCGAGCGCTCCGAGACCGGCTGCGGGAACGCCACGGTGACGGCGTCCGGGTGCGTGTCACGACGGGGACGCCGCACGGATCGAAGCGGGTGCTCGTTCCTGCGCATGTCGTCGAGTACACGTACGCCGAAAAGGTCGACGTCCACAACGAGCGCTCGAAGGACCGCTTTTATGCCATCGTCAGTGCCGACGGCCGGGAGGTGGCCAGCGAACGGCACGTTTCGGTGCGACGAGCGGCCGTGGCAGGCGGCAGCGCCGCCGTCGTCGCCATGGGTCTGGCCTCTGTCGTCGGATACGAGAGCGTGCTCGGCTGGTCGGCATTCGACTATGGTTTCATCGGCGCCGGATCTGCGGCGGCAGCGGCCCTGTCGGCCCAGGTCGTGCGTTCCCCACAGCGACGGCGACGGGCGATCGACGAGGCCATGAATGACGACGGCGGCGACGACGACGACGGCGACGAAACCAACGACTTTGCAGACGCAGGAGACGAAGACGACGAGTCCGCCGTGTTGGAACGACAGTACAAGAGCGAGTGGGCGCGGTGGGAGGACGGCAGTGTCGGCTTTGACGTCGAGCCGGAGAAGCGAAAGAGGTGGGCCGAGTCGATCTGGAGCGAGCACCGCCGGCGGAAGAAAGCCCTGCGGCGGGTGCTCGAAGAGCGTGCCGAGGCCAAGCTTCGGGAGGCGGAAAACGAACGACGTCGAGCGCGTCTCGGTGACTCGGGATCGCCCCGGAGCCGTCTCAGAGCCGTGGCGAGGGACAGGGACTGGTTGGGGCATTACGCGGCACTTGAATTGGATGTTCGGGACGAGCTGCCTACCAGGGCGGAGATCAAGCGAGCGTTCCTGCGGCGCGTGAGAACTCTCCACCCGGACAGGCACCACGTCCGACGGCGGCGGGCAGGTGCCACAAAGGGGCAGGCAGAGGAGAAGACTGACCCGAGATGGCTGGCTGCGCTCGAGGCGTACGAGTTTCTGAAAGATGACGAGCGGCGCGCTCGGTACGACCGCGGAGAACGAAGCGCGTAGCGTGAGTGAGTGAGAGAGCCAGGGCTTACGAGCCGGCCGAGGTTCGTAATGCCGGCGCGCAGCGCGGAACAGGCGGCGATTTAGAGCCCGACAACAGAGCGCACGAAACGACTCACATTTCGACCAAACTCAAACCATGACCATGTTAAGTTCATCAGACCAGTATTCAGAGATTTGACGGGCGTCCCCTCGGCCAAACGTGCGATAGGCCGACATCGATCGCGGCGATCTCGCCGGTGCGCGTGGCGCTCTGGACGTCCCCGACGATCGCAATTTTGCCTCGTCAGGCCTTGACATCACGATAATCGCCGTAGACAGCGATCTCGATCCCCTGACGATCCCCGATGGAGCGATCTTTGCAGAGCCCTTCGATCGTCCACCGGACGGCGCTCGTTCGCGCGTCGCACAGACGAGTTCCACTCGAACGGAAGCACATATAGAGTCTTCATACGTATTACATTCATCGATTGCGCCCATAGAAACAGGCAAGTCGCGAGGCGGCCGCGACGTGGTAGCGATCTTCGGCCCCGCGATCGGTCGTCGGGCCTCTGTGTTCGGCTTGAAGCAATTCTGCTAGTTGTTTCTTTCACACATATGATCTGGAAGGGTACCTATTATTCCTATTCTACCGCAGAATCCTCGATCAAATCCCTTCACGAGCCGCAAAATGAGATCGCGATCCGGTCACGTGGGTCGCGATCCCAACGGGCGCCGTCCGCAGAAGGATCGCCCTCTTCACGGCGTACATAGATCATACGTACAAATGAGGAACAGATGTCGATCGTACGCTGCTCTGCACGCGGTACCTGGCCTTCGAACGGGGTCCCTTGCGTAGATCGATCGTGCGCTTGACCGGCCCGATGTACCGAGTTTCAGTGTCCAGCGTCAGCCTCGCGGTATACTGGCTGTATAAAAATACCATACGGAACCATCGCGACTGTTGGCTCATTCACGCGCGCCCGACCACACCGCTCACGATCGATCGAAATCAGGAGGCCGGCCTCGCCGGTCGTCAACGCCGGGCATGGTCGCCAGGACACGATCGCGATATGAAGTGATGATCTAGAGACTGTGCGAGAAACGGCGATCTTCTTCGCGGCGTCGTCGAGCGTCGGCCGCCCGCCTCGAGAAATCGGGGCCATCGTCGATCGTGCGCTGTGGTGACGATTCTGGAGGTTTCTTCCAGTCGTATTGTACTGAGTTACATATTTGGAGAGATTTATGGAGTTAAAGGAGGCGAAATGGCGTTGGGTCGGCGTGTCGGTCGATGCGGGTGTGCAGCCTCGATCCGCCCGACGTCGTGCTCGCCGCTCGCTGCTCGCGCCCTGCCGAGTCCACCCACCAAACAGCGAGTTATACGCACGGCGGTGCACAGCATACAAGACCGCCGCCTTGACGTGACTGGTGAATGCCTCGCTGGTAGCCGTCGACGATGGGCTTGATCGCGATCAATCGCGAGCGATACCGGAATCGATTCCGGAATCGATAGGACGTGTATCCCTCCAGTCTCGTCATTCTCACCTAGGCCGCTGGCGGCTTGTTGTGCTCCCGCAGCCAGTCGGTCGTCTCTGCCAGCGTGTGCAGAATCGATTCTGACGATACGTTTGACGATGAGAACCCGAGTGAGTGAGGGCGGGTACAGGTCGTCGCAGTCAGCCGTACCTCTCGCAGAATATCCGTGTGATTCGTACGGCAGAATAACCTGGCGAACAAACGAAGCGCGTAACGTGAGTGAGAGAGTGAGTGCGCGCGTCCGCACGGCGGTCGAGTTCAATACTCACGAGTCGTGTCGTCACGCCGTGCCCCTTCAGTGCAGCAAAAAACCGTTCGGACTGCAGAGGGAACGTGCCAGCGTTGTTGTCGGCCTCGCCGTGGATCAGGAGAACGGGCCTCGTCACCTTGTTGACGTGCATGAACGGAGCCATCCGACTGTATGTTTCTGGGCTCTGCCAGATGGTCCGTTCTTCAGACTGGAACCCGAACGGCGTCAAGGTTCGGTTGTAGGCGCCCGACCGGGCGACAGCGCAAGTGAAAAGTTCGGGGGCGTGGCACATCAATCCAGCCGCCATGAACGCGCCGTACGAATGCCCACCGACCGCAACACGTGTGGTATCCACGTATCCGGTTTCGGCGAGGGCGGCCACCGCAGCCTCTGCGCTCATCACCAGCTGATCCACGTAGGTATCGTTCGGCTCGTCATCCCCTTCGCCAAAGATGGGCATGCTCGGACCGTCAAACACGCAGTACCCCTCGGTCAGCATCATCAGCGGCGACGTCGCCCCGATCGACACGAACTGATGGGGGCTCTTCCGCAGCTGCCCCGCACTGTCCTTCGTCTTGAACTCCCTCGGGTACGCCCAAAGCAAGCACGGCAGTTTTTCCCCGGACGTCTTGTCGAACCCGGGTGGCGTGTACAGCGTGCCGTTCAGCTTCACGCCGTCCTTCCGCTCGTACTGCAAGATCTCCTTCTTCATTCCGACCAGGCCGGGGTAGGGGTGGTCGAAGTCCGAGATCTGGACGTCCTTGTCGAGCTCGCCGTCCTTGGTGAAGGTGGCGATGCTGAACTGAGCGGGCTCGTCCTCAGTCTCGCGCCTGGCCAACATTTCGAGGTCCTCGAGCTTGATCACGCCGGGAACGGTGTCGCTGAGTATGGTCGACATCGACTCGAACTGCGGCGGCGAGCTCCTCCAGAGCCGGCGCTTCTCGCCCGAGTCCAGGTCGAGCAGATCGAGGAATGGCTTGCTTCCTTCCGGGCAAGCGCCCGCCCCGCTGAGCAGGATCTGCCGCTTCTTGTCGACTTCGGCGAGAATATAGCTGCCGTTCTCGTCTCTCCGGAGAACGGGTGATCCAGGGTCGTTGTACGAGTCCTCGTAGTTGAGGTCAAAGAGGAGCTTCTTGTCGGCGACGCCGTTCCCGGGGGCAATGACCCACGTCTTACTCGTTCTCGTCTTCCACTCGGATTCGTACATCAGCGCCAGGGAATCATCGCACCAAAGGACGCCGCTGTACCGCATGTCGGTCTGACCGAGGATGGTCGGGGCCGTCCCGGCCGCCTCGGAGGCGTCGAGGCCGTACAAGACGTCTCTCGGAGAAACGTCCACGCTCGGATCGCCGCCGTCCTGGCACTCGACCCAAGTCACCTCGTGCGGCTTGTCGTCGCGCCATCCCACGCTCCTAGGGCCCTCGCGACAGGAATCAAAGGCCAGCGGGATGTCCCTGGCGAGGGGGAGGTCGGCGAGCCGCTTGACAAAGTTGCCGTCCTTGTCCCACAGCTCTACGACCTTGGGGAACCGACCGCAAGGCAGCGAGTAGCTCCACGGCTTCTGCAGCCACGCCACCATGACGTACTCGCCCGACGGCGACGTCGAGCACGCCGTGTACACCTTGCCGTTCCCTTCGCCGAGCGGGCTGACCGTCCCCGACGCCACGTCCACCTTGACCAGCGTCGACGTGCAGAAATGCTCGAACAGCGCCTCGTCGTGGGCATCCTTCAGCAGGTCTTGGTACGTGCGCGACTGGGATTTGCCCTGGCTCGACTCGACCCGCGGTCCGAAGGACTTGGCGCCGTCGAGCGGCGACGGACCGTTCCTGACGGGTTCTGGGATGGTCGCGACAATCAACGAGTCGTTGCCGAGCCAAGTGTACGACACGAAGACGCTGTTGAGGTCGCCCACCAGCTTTCGAGCGTGGCACTCCTCCACCGACGCGACCCACAGCTCGGCGGGGGGCGGCGACTCGTCCGGACGATCGGGAAGCTTCCTGACGGTGAAGGCAATCTGCCTTCCGTCCGTCGACCACGAGACGTCGCGGATGCCGTGGCCCGGAGGGATCCCCGAAACCGACTTGACGTGCTCGGCCCCTTCGGGAAACGGGAGCTTGAGATCGTCGACCGTCCGGTCCCCGAACGCCAGCGACAAGTAGTGCGATTGCTTCGACCGACAGAACCCGCTCGGGTCGATCCGGACGCCCGCCAGCTTCAGCTCCGGCCTTGAGTATTCCAGTATGGTGGGATGGGCAGCCGGTCGCCTCATCTCGAGCACCTTGTTCCTGAGCGGCGAGAACGAGTAGAGCGGCTCGCGCGGCTGGTCCACGATGTCCGTCATCGGCGCGGGGGGCGTTTTGTAGCCCACCAAGAGCCCTGGCGAGGCGGGTGGGGCGGTGGCACCACCACCGTTGGCACCACTCGTTGCTCGAGCAGTCATCCGCCGCGCCGATCGGGACAGACTGAACGGGTTATACGCAACTCTGGACGTGATGCGCCCGATCACTACACTGGTCGATGAACTCCTACACACACTACACGAGGCGAGCGACATCGGTGCGTTTTCGAGCCTGTTTTGCTAGTGGCCACGCATGAATGTGGCCAGACTTTTCCTATCTATGATGATGTATGCATCGTGCGCAAAAACGTCGGCGACGGTGGCCAAGCCGCTCGTTCAACGTGCGAGGAGGGGGAGGACGAGCGTGAACGTCAGAGCCTCGTCGTCGTCGACCACGAGCTCGGAAGGGAGCGTGAACAAGCGCGAGTTCCTGTCAGCCCTGGTGCTCTCGGCCGCTGCTGCTGCGCTCCCGGCCGCACCCGCCTCGGCAAAGCAGGCAACGCGTACCGCTGGCGACTTTTGCCCGCCGTCGTCCAGCAACGATGGATACGTTCGGTATACGCCGGATGCCCGCGCAACCCCGTCGATCCGGGCCGGGGTCATCACGGGGAATTACTATAACTTCGACCTCCCCGCGAACTGGTCGGAGGGGACGATCCTCAATATTCTCTCCGGAAACTTCTGTATGCCCAAGTGCGACGAGCCTTGGGTGGAGACCATCTGGGAGTCCAAGGCCGACGGGTTCTGCCAGCTGGTCGTTTCCCCGGTGTATAGGCTCGTCTCGAAGGCGAACGCCACCGTTCGTGACCTTGGAACGCCCGAAGGAGTCATCGAGAGCCTCGGCGCGTTCGTCACGGGCAACTACCTGGACTCGTCGGACGATGCCGAGAAGATCACCATCGAAAAGTTCTCCGACGGCCGGGAATACTACGTCTACGAAATCAACGCGCCTTACGCCAAAGTCGGGGGTCGCTTCGGCGCCGCTGTCACCGTTAAGGACGACCTGGTCTACCTCTTCGTGGTCGGAGCGACGGAGAAACAATGGAGTGCCGGGAAGGACGCGCTCATGGACAAGACGCTGAGGAGCTTCAAGGCTTGATGACGGTTGGCGGGAATTGAGGCGGGAACGAAGAGATGGCGACCGTTGAATTTCAATTTTGCACTATAACAACGCTGGAAGAAGAGAAGAAAGGAGGGATAGTAACTGACTACATGGTCATGCCCGCCGGCATGCCACCGGCCATGCCACCCGGCGCTTTGGCCTTGTTCTCGGGCTTCTCGGTCATGACGGCCTGGGTCGTCAGCATGATTCCAGCGATGGAGGCGGCGTTGGACAGTCCGCTGCGAGTCACCTTGGTCGGGTCGAGGACACCCGACTCGATCAGGTTCTCGACCCGGTCGTACATTGCGTTGTAACCAACCTCGAACGGCTGGCCCAGGACCTTCTGGACGATGACCTCGCCCTCGACTCCGGAGTTCTCGGCGATCCGGCGGCAGGGAGCGCGGAGCGCTTTCATGACGATGTCGGCGCCGAGGATCTCCTCGGGGTGCGTCAGCGTCTCCTTGAACGCGGGGACGAACTCGGAGAGGTGCAGCAGGGCCGTGCCGCCTCCCGGCACGATGCCCTCCTCGACGGCTGCAAACGTGGCGTTCTTGGCGTCCTCAATCCTCAGCTTGCGGTCCTCCAGCTCTGTCTCGGTGGCGGCACCGACCTTGATGACGGCGACACCTCCCGCGAGCTTGGCGATACGCTCAGACAGCTTCTCCGTGTCGTAGACGCTGTCGGTCTCGGCCAGCTCCTTCTTGATCTGTTTGATACGGGCCGAGATCTCGTCCTTGTTGGCGGCGTCCGCGATGAGCGTGCACGTGGTGTTGGCCACCGTCGCCTTCCTCGCCGTTCCCAGCATGTCGAGGGACGTCTCCTCCACCTTCATTCCGAGGTCCTTGGCGATGAACTCCGCGCCCGTCACGATCGCGATATCCTGCAACAGGCTCTTGCGACGCTCGCCAAACCCGGGTGCCTTGATCGCACACACCGACACGATTCCCCTGAGCTTGTTCACCACCAGCGTGGCCAGAGCCTCTCCAGAAACGTCCTCGGCGATGATAAGGAGCGGCTTGTTGGCCCTCGTCACCTGCTCCAGGACCGGCACCAGGTCCTTGACCTGCTCGATCTTCTGGTCGGTGATGAGCACCAGGCAGTTCTCGAACTCCGTCAGCAGCCTCTCGTTGTTGGTGACAAACTGCGGGCTAATGTACCCCCTATCGATCTCCATACCCTCCTGGACGTCCACGGTCGTGTCCAGCCCCTGCCCGCTCTCGATCGCCAGCACGCCGTCCGCGCCGACCTTGTCGAGCGCATCGGCGATCATCCGTCCGATCTCATCATCGTTTCCGGCAGAAATAGAAGCAACGGCCAGAATATCGTTGCTTCCCTTGACCGGCCTCGAGTTCTCGAGTAGCTTGTCCATCAAGAAGGCCGTCGTCTTGTCAATCCCCTTCTTGATCGAGATGGGGTTCGCCCCGGACGTCACGGCCTGCAGGCCAAAGTGGATCATCTCCCTCGCTAGCACGGTCGCCGTCGTGGTACCATCTCCGGCCGCATCGTTCGTGCGACCAGCCACCTCCTTGATGAGCTGCGCCCCAGCATTCTCGACCGGGTCCTCCAGCTCGATCGCACGCGCGATCGACACACCATCGTTGATCACCTGCGGAACACCGTAGTCCTGCTCGAGCACCACGTTACGTCCACGGGGACCCAGTGTGATGGCCACGGCGTCGGCGACCTTGTTGATACCCTTCTGCATCTTGCGCCTGGAATCGTTGTCAAAGACGATATCCTTCGCGTCCGCGCGCACGACCTAGACATGAGTAATGACGAGCAGAGCGGTATGTCAGAGGCGCGGTTGCGGATGCGAGGCACGAGAGCGTGCACTGCCGTTCATGAGCGTGCGAAACTTCCATGAATCGGCCCGACGTACCAGACCGCCCCTCCTGGACGGCTTGACCGACAGCGGAGAACGGAAAACCTGCAATGTGTGTTGATCAGCGTGAGAGACGGCGCATCGAGAGGACCCAGGAGCGCGACGGGACGTAGGAGATTTTTTCCGCATGGCCAAGCGCCTTGGCTGCGGCGTAGCGAGACTGCCGGACGTACAGATTGAGCAGCCATTCCGAGTGTTTACGTCAAGATATGAATGTAACTGCGCGCATTGGGCGTCGTGGAGTCGAGCGTCGTCGTGCGAGGCTGGGTGCGAGGCTGGGAGCTGAGCCTCTGGAAGGCCTCGATCTCGTCGCCGCTGTTGCAGACCCGTCTTCGCATCCCCCGCCCCCGGCGCTCGCTCCCAGGCCCCGAGCCGTGCCGTCAGAGGACCTCGGCGCGAGGAGGTCGGGCGGCGCTTCGTTGCAGCGTCCCCCCGCTCGTGGCCGACCACCAGCGTGGTCGTCCCCTCCCGAGGAGGCCAAATCCTCCTCATCTAGATGCGCTTTTCGTTCGATTCAATTTATTCTCGCTGGTAACAGCCGTCATCATACATTTTACATTTTACGATGATTTCTGCAAAGACGACTGTGCAGACGTGCGCGCCGAGCTCGGCGAGCAGGTTGGCCGTGGCGAGCCGGCCCGCCATGGCCATCCCCCACCGCGCCTCGAGCGCTCCCCTCTCCAGTTCTAGGAACCTGACGGTGAGGTCTGCCGTGGCCACGTCCGCAGGGAAGAAGGCTCCGGAGCTGCCGCCGATCGTGTCGCCGTCGTCGGGCACCCCGAACTGGTACGCGTGCTGCGCGAGCGCCGAATTTTTCTTCAACGACGTTCAGAACGAGGCGCTTGCGGAGCAGCTGAGGGAACTGGCGAGGTACTATGAGGAGCAGAACAGGGAGATTGACTTTTTCTTCGTGTGCGAGCCGGCGTGGCTTGACAAGTTCCCGGAGGCGAAGAGGGTAGGCAAGCCGGCGGTGGCGCTGGTGAGCACGGACAAGACGTGGATCACGTTCATGAAGCTGAGGTTGGACAGGGTGCTCAAGTTGGACCTGGGTGAGATGAGCATGGACGAGGCGACGAAGAACGGCGGGGAGATTCCGGACTTTGGGGACATGAAGTGGGTATTGAACTCGACCGACGACTCGCGCTCATCGCTCATCGCTCATCGCGCGCCCAGACTCGACGCTCACTCGCGCTACGCGCTTCGCTTGTTCGCCAGGTGGCGTGCTCCCTACACACCGTATTCCAAGGGCTGGTGGAACGTGTTCATGAGGAAGTAGGCGTAGGCAGACGAGGAAGTTTCCCTCGGCGTCGACGACGGGGAGCTTGCCGGACTGTGCGACTTCAGCTTCTCCAGCGCGGCCGCCTTGACGTCCGAGGAAGGGTATGGTGGGAACGAACAATCTATATCACAATGTTATACGGTAAACGACGAGGTTATAAACGACCATCACCATCCAGCACGACGGAGAGCTTGTCGGCCCAGCACCCGATCCAGGCCTGGTCGAGGATGGTGAAGCTCCTCTGGGTCGCACTACCGAGAATGACGACGCCGTCCGGGTGCATGGGTTGGACGTGGACGGCTTGCGTGTCGTACGGGAGGTACTCGAAGAACTCGAAGCGGCCGGGGAAGAGCGCGAGGTTGGCTAGGGAGCGGGACGTGTTGGTGGCCTGGCATTCCTGGAGGAGTTTCCCGGGCCTGAGATCTCTCAAGAGGTCTTCTCGGAGGTCTCGCCGCTTGAATCCAAAGTGGGAAACGCACCGTCCCTTCCAGAACACGACCATCATGTCCGTCTTGGTCGCGCTGCTGGCTGCGTCCCAAAAGGCCCGGACCTCCCGTCCGACCCCTTCACCGACGCCGTCGCGGACGTACTCGACGGCCTCCCCGCCGACCTCGAGGTCGACGACCTTCGGGGCTTTGGGCTTGACGGAGAGCCACTGGAGGCCCGTTAGACCAAGGACGGCGGCGACAAAGATGGTCGCCACGTCGGCGCGAGACTGGGCCGAGCTCGCGACCAACGTCGGGGTGGCCCCGTCCACCAGTCTGTTGCCGATGACGGCTGTGATGCCGAGGAAGGACGATGCGAGCGGCAGCAGGCGCAGGCGCTCGGCCTGCTCCTCGTCAAGGGCACGGACGCGCGCGACGAGTCTTCGTCTGTTGGGTGGGTGATTCCTGCCTCCTCGAAGGCCGCCCGGACGCGCCGCTGGGCGCGCTGCTTGGCGCGTCGCCATCAGAGGCTCGGTGCGATCTCGACGACGGTCGGCTGCCGCTGATGGACGCGAGGTAGCGTGCGTATTCGAAACGAAATCGAAGGAAATGCGTGCGTTGCGACCCACAAACCTCAATGCCGGGCTCGCCCGCACACCGATCCTCCACCCGCTGCCATCATCGGCGGCATCCAGGACACGGGCGATCGTCGCGAGCACCAGCGGCCGACCGGACGACGACGAAGCAACAGCCTCGGTCGCCCCCGTGCGCCTGCAGCGATTCTCGAGGGACCAGGCGGTCGACAGCAACGTGCTCCGGGCAGCGTCCTACTTGCGAGCGTACTCGTTCGGGACGTACCCGGAGGACAGGAGCGAGTACGCGAAGCGGGCGCACCTGTTGATCTGCGCGACGGATGCACTCGAACAGATGGAGGCCGGCCTCGGGGTGGCGTCTGGCGCCGACGAGCGCGAGCGCGAGCGCGAGGAACCGAACGCGTTCAACAACAGCAGCAACTTGGCCTTCTTTCCAGTGGTCGCGACGCTGACGCGGGGCGAGATCGGCTCGGCCGTTCACGAAGTGGAGTCGGTCATCGCCGGGGGCGTGCACGTGCACGTCCCAAACGTCGACCCCGGGTTGACTGCCTACGTCTGCGGGACGCTGGACGTGACGATCGGGAACAAATTGCCCAGCGAAGAGCTGGTGGGGCGGCAGGGGACGCAGGAAGACCGGGCGTACCTGAGCAACGTCTGCGTGTTGGCGCCGTTGCGGAAGCGGGGGATCGCACAGACGATCATCGAGGGTGCGTGCGCGTACGCCGGGGAGATGGGCGTGCGGAACATGTATGTTCACGTGGTCGAGGAGAACGTGCCGGCCCGGAAACTCTACGAGGAGAAGTGCGGGTTCGAGGTGGAGGCCGTGGAGTCGGCCAACGAGGCCCGGCTCCTGAACCGGGCGCGCCGGCTGCTGTTGTACCGACCGTTGTCGTAACGTAACATATTACTCGTACGTACGTACCACTATCCAAAATCGCCGCCGCCAAACGTGGCCACATCCGAAGATGCCTTGCCCTTGCCCTTGTTCCACTCCAGGACGCTCCACCGCGTCGTCCGATCGTCCCTCCGCAACACGCACACGTGTCCATTCTCGACCCTTGGCCATTTGCGGTTCGGTCCTGCCCACCTGCCAACGGATTGCATGAACGCGCCGTGCGTGACACAGACAGCAATCCTCTCGTTCCTCCCGCTCTGAGCATTCCGAGCCTCGGCGGCACAGATTGCTTCCAGCGCCCGGCGAGACCGCTGCATGAGCGCGTCAGTCGTTTCGATTCCGTCCTCCTCGGCTCCCGCTTTGAGCCGCTTTGCCACGTCGCGGTCGAGGACGAGTCCCGCCAACGCGCCAAGGCAGCGCTCCCTCAGCAGGTCGTCCCGAACGACTCGATCTGCATGTGCGTCGACGCCCATGCAGTCGAGGGTCTCCAGGCAGCGCTTCAACGGCGACGTGTAGAACGTGGCGCTGTTGACGGCGTCGTCCCAGCTCCAGTCACCCCAGTCAAAGGTCAGGGGGATCTCGGCGGCCTGCTCGCGGCCGAGAGTGGTCAACTGGACCCCCGGCGCATCTGTGTCGCTCTGCAAGCGGTGCTCGAGGTTCCACTGCGTCTGACCGTGCCTCGCGAGTACCACGATCATCGTTCCGCGGGCATGATGCGAGGAGAGATATCGAAATTGATCTGGCGGCTTCGTTCTTCGAGAAAGTTCTTCTTGGCGGTTCCCATGTGCCCTGCGGCGCCTCGCCACCGACGTCGATGTCGCCTCCGCCACCGAGCAGTGTTAATATTTACGTGTTCAGACCACCAGATTCAGCGCGAGAACGTCCTCATCTCGTGTTCGAGTTCGTTTGATCTTCTTCTTCGATTCGATTCTTTAGGAAGATGTCTGTGGCCGGAATCGACGTGGGGAACGCCTCGTCGTGCATTGCACTGGCGCGCAAGGGAGGCGTCGACGTGCTGTTGAATCGCGAGTCGTCTCGGGAGACGCCGGCCGTCGTCTCGTTCACGGAGAAGCAGCGTATGATCGGCACGGCCGGGGCGGGTGGCCTGGCGACCAACCCGAAGAACACCGTGAGCGAGATCAAGCGGCTGATGGGGAAGCAGTTTGACGATCCGGTCGTGCAGGCGGACATGCCGCTCTATCCGTTCTCGGTGGTCAAGGGGCCCAACAACGAGGCGATGGTCGAGGTGACGTACATGGGGAGCCAGACGCAGATGACCCCAGAGCAGGTGATGGCGGCGCTGCTGGTGGACCTTCGCGATATCGCGGAGAAGGAGGACGGCGCCGAGGTGAAGGACGCCGTGCTGAGCGTGCCGGTCTACTACACGGAGAAGGAGCGGTACTCGATGCTGGCGGCGGCCAAGATTGCTGGACTGAACTGCCTGAGGTTGATGGATGAGACGACGGCGACTGCGCTGGCGTACGGGCTGTACAAGACGGACCTGCCGGAGGATGTCCCGGTGAACGTCGCGTTTGTCGACGTCGGCCACTCGAGCACGCAGGTCTGCGTGGTGGCGCTCAAGAAGGGGGAGCTTTCCGTGCTTTCCAATGCATGGGATAGGAACCTGGGAGGCCGTGACTTTGACAAGGTGCTGTTTGACCACTTTGCGGACGAGTTCGACGCCAAGCACAAGATTGACGTCCGGTCCAACCTCCGCAGCGCCTACAGGCTGACGAGGGCGTGCGAGAAGACCAAGAAGATCATGACCACCAACCCGATCGCTACCATCAGTGTCGAGTCGTTGACGCCGGAGGTAGACGCAAATAGCAAGATCGAAAGGGACGTCTTCGAGGAGAAGTGCAAGTCGATCCTCGACAGGCTGCTGACGCCGGTTGCCGCGGCCGTCGAGGGGGCCGGACTGACGCCCGACCAGGTCTCGTCGATCGAGATTGTCGGCGGAGCGTCGCGCATGCCGTGCGTGCAGAGGATCATCCAGGGGTACTTCGGCAAGGAGCCGTCGAGGACGCTCAACTCGAAGGAGACGGTGTCCCGCGGCTGCGCCCTGCAGTGCGCCATGCTGTCGCCCGCGTTCCGCGTCCGCGAGTTCCAGGTGCAGGACTCCTTCCCGTACACGGTCGAGTTTTCTTGGGACAAGGACGGCGAGGTGTCGACCAACGTCGTCTTCAGCAAGGGCAGCCACGTGCCGTGCGCCAAGATGCTGACGTTTTATCGGTCCGAGCCGTTTGAGATAGAGGCCAAGTACTCGGACGAGTCGGACATTCCCAGCACGGCCGATCGGAAGATCGGCAAGTGGTCTATCGGGCCGATCCCGAAGGGATCCGCGGAGGATGGCAAGGCCAAGATCAAGGTCAAGGTCTTGTTGACCAGGAACGGCGTCGTCGCTGTCGAGTCGGTCAACGCGATCGAGGAGACCGAGATCCCGGTCGCCGCTCCGGCCGGCGACTCGAAGGCCGCGGACGGAGAGGCAAACGGTGACGGCGACGCTGCCGCCAACGCCAACGCCAACGCGAACGGCGACGAGGCGATGCCCGACGCCGCGGGGGCAGCGTCCCCCGAGCCGCCCAAGCCCAAGGTCAAGACCACCAAGAAGGCGGTCAGCTTTTCGGCCTCCGACACGGGAGAAATCACCGAGCAGGGAGTCCAGAAGCTGTTCGAGCTCGAGAGCGAGATGGCCCTGCAGGCCAAGATCCAGGAGGACACGGCCGACGCGAAGAACGCCGTCGAGTCGTACGTCTATGACCTGCGCAACCAGATGTACGAGGCTCTGGCCGACTTTGTCCACCCGGACAAGAAGGCCGACATTTCCGCCGCCCTGGAGGCCGCCGAGGACTGGCTGTACGACGAGGGCGAGGACGAGAAGAAGAGCGTCTACGTCGCCAAGCTGAAGGAGCTGCAGGCATCCGGAGAGCCGATCCGGGCCCGGGCCCGCGAGGCGGAGGCGAGACCCGCCGCCAGCAGGGCACTCAAGCAGCTTTGCGAGGAGACCATGGCCAGGGCCGGCAGCCCGGACGTTGCGCACATCCCGGAGGCCGACTTGGAGAAGGTGATCGGCGAGTGCCAGAACGCGCTCAACTGGCTCGCCGAGAAGGAGCAGCTGCAGGAGTCGACCCCGTCGTACGAGGATCCGGTCCTGGTGGCGGCCGACATCTCGAAACGTGGCGAGACCGTGTCGATCTTCTGCGGACCGATCCTGAGCACGCCCAAGCCGAAACCTGCCAAGGTCGAGGAGCCGCCCGCAGAGGCGGCCGACGACGCGGCCAAAGAAGAGAGCCAGCAGATGGAGACCGACGAGGTGGAGGACGGCGTGGAGATGGAGAGCTGATCGAGAAGATCATTGACAATGTTATACCTCATTCATTATACCGTAGCTCCAGGATCTCTCGCCGGTTGGACTTGCCGTCGTCAATCACTCTGACAACGCGATGCCTCAACGTGCCGTCCCGGTCGACGGCCGCCTGAAACCCCGCGACCCCACCACCGACGCCGAAATAGAACGACTTGGCTGCCAGATAACAGACCCCCGTGCCGGGCTTGAGGCAGCATTTGATACAGTCCAAGAGTCTGACCGAAGCCTTTTCGTTGTAGATCGATTCACTCGTTAAAACGACGTCGTACGAGCCGACGAGTCGACGAGGCCCCAGCACGTCCGGGGCGAGCGTCGCCCAGTCCCCGGCAAAATACCGCACAGTCCTCGACCCGAGTATCCGAACATTTTCGCCCACGACGGGAACCGTCAGATCCCGAATGACGCTCGCGTCGTAGTCCTGGAAGTGAACCTCCCCGGCGCCAAGCGCCAGCGCCGTGATGCCGACCAGACCCTGACCGCACCCGAGCTCGATCACGCGCGTGCCCGACGCAAACAAAGCTGCAATATCCGAGGAGCTCGCGATGTACCGACTCAAGTCGACGCTACACTCCCAAACCTTGTACCCGCCCTCGTACCGACCCGGAATGAGGTCAGACTCCGACGTGGAGGCCTGCGCATGCGCGTCCGCGTCCACCACCGGGTTGGCCGCTCTGCGAATAGAGTACGCGTCCGAGACTCGGAACGAATCGAACGAATCGAGACGCCCCGAGGAGCTCGCGTCGGCCGACGAGACTCGTATCTCCTCACTCGCACGGAACGCCGTCTGCTCCCCCAGTCGCTCGTCCCCCGGGGCCGTCGGTTCCGCCGGACTCGGCGCGTCTTGCTCCCCCCCTATGAAGTTGAACCGGAACATGTCCGACCTCGCCTGTGTCGAAGCCGCGGAGCAATGCGATTATTTTTGTTTGAACCGATTTGCGAAAAGGACCAGAGGGAGCGAGCGCCGGTCGTACCCAGGGCGAGCAAGAGACAACCGGATTGAACCACGCCTTCAGCATCGACGGCGAGGCACGCCAAGTCGACCGCGCGCCCGTCTCCCAACTCCCAACTCCCATCACCTCCATGGACTATCCCTCCAGCACACAACGCGCCAAGTGGCTGTACACGCCGGCCGACCTAGACGCAGCGCGCGCCGCAGCTCGGGGGCGGGCGCTGAAACAGACGGAATCCACAGAGTTCTCGGCATCCCTCGAACGCAAGCTCCTCGCCCACCATTCCCGGACGCTGATCCAGCTCTGCCGAAAGCTCAAGCAACCGGACAAGATCATCACGTCGTCATGCTCCTTCCTGCGGCGCTTTTACGTCAAGAAGAGCTGTCTCGAAGTTGACCCACAGGGTATCGTCCTCACGTGCCTGTATCTCGCGTGCAAGGTCGAGGACTGCTACATGAAGGCAGCGCAGGTCGCTGCTGTCGGAGGGCTCCCGGAAGAGATCATCCTCAAGTCCGAGCTGGTCTTGCTGCAAGGGGTGGAGTTCGATCTGGCGTGTCACTGCGTCTTCAAAGCGCTCGCGGGCGGCAGTGACGGCGCCCGCGGCGACGGGGCGGCGCGGCAGAAGATGGAGACGTTGCTGGCGACCGACGCGGTGCTGCTCTACACGCCCGGACAGCTGGCTCGATACTGCCTGGGCGTGACGAACGAGGACGACGCAGAAGACGCGGACGCTGTACGGAACGGCATCGACCAGCTGCACGAGGAGGGCAAGGAGGCACAGGACGAGGAGCTCGAAGAATTCCAGCGGGTCGACAAGCTCCTGAAAGCTGAACGAAAACGTTTGAAATGATCCTACTGGTGTAGCTGTCACTGTCACTGTCGCTGGTGTAGTGGTAGCATTCATTGGCAGCAGCTGCGTATACGAGCGTCGTCGTAGAGTCGTCGTAGAGTCGTCGTAGAGTCGTCGCAGCGTGGTCTCGCGAAGATGCACGATTCCTCGGACGTCGTCCCCGCCTCCGTCCTCCTCGCCGCCCGGGACAGGAACGTCCTGGTGACGCAAGGACAAGAACAAGGCGACCCCGTCTATGTGCTCCTCCGCGAGTGGGTCCAAAACCCGACGTCGACGAGCGCTGCCGTCGAGGCCCGGAAGCGGCTCAAGACGACGGGCATCAGGCCGTACAGCCTCAAGAAGAGAGAAGCAGGAGCAGGAGCAGAAGACGCAGACGATAAGAGGGGCAATAACGACGAGAACGACGATGACAGCAACAACGAGAGGGCACAGGCGATCAAGACGGAACTCGAGGCAATCGCGGTACCGGACGTCGACGACACCACGGCCGAGCCGACACTGGACACACACATGCCCCGATGGAAAGCAATCGGAAGAAAAATCCGACTCGAGGGAGCGTACGAGAAAGCGATCGGCATGGACAGGTTACGTCGACGACTTGCATCCATGAAACAATAAACGTGGTGAAACGCATCATCCGTATCATCAGTACCCCCTGGCCTTCCGCCTCAGAATCCATCGCATCTTCTCTTTGAACCCCTCCCCCCGCACCCGCCGCTCTGCCTCCTCCAGCACCTTTTTCCGCACGTGACTCGGCTGCGAACGAACGAGCGCGACGCGCGAGTGAGCGTGAGCGTGAGAGCGTGAGAGCCTGAGAGCAAGAGCGAGAAGGGGAAGGAACGACCCCATCCGATAGGGAACGAAAGACGACGTGTTCAAGTTCTGATTCAGACCCACCTTGACAAACACCCGCTGCTTCAGCCACGTCTCCCTCACGCCCTCATCTATGAGCTTCCGCCGCAACTGCCGCAACGCCCTGTCCACCTTGTTCCCGTGCACGTCCACACTCACGAGCGAGCGGTGAGACTGGTGCTGGTAGCCCCCCGCCCGGCTCGCCAGAGTCGCCCAGGTGGGGCTCTGGGCTGCGTCCTCACAGAGAATTCGGCCCAGCGACCCAGAGACAGACGCAGAGGCAGCGCGCTCCGACGTCAGCGCCCTGACCACGCCGATCGAGCTGACGATGGACTGTCTGAGTGGCGCGATGACCATGACTGGAAGGAAACAACGTTTTTCTGCGATGTCGCTTTCTCGGCGCGCGAGAACAGGTTCCGGGCAGAACGAAACGGAAGCAAACCGCGTTACCTACCGAATCCGAATACACACAGCAGATACCGTACATACTCTTTGTACCTTTGGTGCGTAGGCACCGTGCACAGTACGAGGGTTCTGCTCTACTTGGCTGAATCGAAACCGAGAGGGGTTCCTTCCGCGTTCTCTCCACGAGAGACACGTGCCAGCCATGGCAGTGTACGCAGTAGCACTATCAGGAAGTTCACACCTGAATGCGCGCAGGGTGGGCGTTTCCCGCGGTCGAAAGGTCCACGACGGGCTCTCGCAGAGAATTCGGGCGTTTGACCGCGAGCGAGATCACGCGAGCTCGACGACGACGAGTAACCGGGGTGGAGCACCCGGGGGTTCCGGGGCGTCGTCGTCCGGAGGGTCGTCCGGACCAGCCCCTTCGTCATCGTCCGGACCAGCCCCTTCGTCGTCTTCGTCGTCGTCGTCGCAGTACGTGACCCCGCGGCCCGGGGTTCGTTCCGGGTTCATCAAGCCGGATTCGGAACTGAAAGGGCTGCTTCGGAGGATCAGTGACGATAATGGATACGGGATGCATAATGAGCCGGAGGATCGGGTGATGAGTGCGATGATCAGTCGGCTGGTGGAAGAGGGGCATAACGAGTTTGACTTGCTGAGCATGTCGACGGAGGAGAAGAAGCCACTGCTGACGGCGCCGGTTCGCGGGTTTCCTGTGTACGTGATGCTGCCGTTGGATACGGTGTGGCTGGTGGAGACGACAGAGGCGACCATGGAGACAAAGACGATAGAGACGGTCGAGGCTGGCGGGGAGGTGGCCTCGTCGTCATCGCAGCCGTCGTCGCCTTCGTCTTCGTATCACCTGAAGAGCGTGCTCATGCGGGAAAACGGAATTGACGTGGGGTTGGAGATGCTGCGGGCGTCTGGGGTGGAGGGGGTCATGGTGGACGTGTGGTGGGGTATCGCAGAGCACCTGGGGCCGAAGAAGTACGATTTCACGGCCTATAGGACGCTCTTCGAGAAGATCCTGTCCAAGGGGCTCAAGGTGCAGGCCGTTATGAGCTTCCACGCGGCGGGAGGGAACGTGGGGGACACGTGCACGATCCCGCTGCCGGCGTGGGTGTACGACGCGGCAGAGCTTGATCCAGACATTTTCTACACAGACGCTGGGGGCCACAGGAACCCGGAGTACATCTCGCTCGGCTGCGACGAGGTGCCGTGCTTGTTCGGGAGGACTCCGCTCGAGGCGTACACGGATTTTATCACGGCATTCGCGGACGAATTCTACGACCTCATGGGGCACACTATCACCGAGATCACCGTCGGGCTCGGGCCGGCCGGGGAGCTGCGGTACCCGTCCTACCCGGAGGGAGACGGGCGGTGGCGGTTCCCTGGCGTGGGTCAGTTCCAGTGCTTTGACAAATACATGCTGAAGCGGCTTCAGGACGCCGCAAAGGCGATCGGAAGGCCCGAATGGGGACACGGCGGACCGCACGACGCCGGCCACTACAACTCGAGGGAGTGGGAGACGGGATTTTTCAGGAACGACGGCGGGAGCTACTTGAGCGAGTACGGGAAGTTCTTCCTGTCGTGGTACTCGGGCGAGCTCATCCAGCACGCCGATCGGATCCTGTCGCAGGCGAGGGGCGTCCTCTCCCAGCCCGGTCGCCCGCGCGACATCACCAACGTCAAGGAGGCCTCCGACGGCGGCAGCCTGTACGTCTTCGAGCCAGCCGCCAAGCTGAGCATCAAGCTCGCCGGCGTGCACTGGTGGTTCAAGAGCCGAGCGCATGCCGCCGAGCTCACCGCGGGCTACTACAACACCAGGGAGCACGACGGCTACATCCCCATCATGAAGATGCTGGCCAAGAACGACGTCGGTGTGTCGTTCACGTGTGTCGAGATGCGGGACTGCGAGCACCCTCGAGAGGGCCTGTGCTCTCCCGAGGGCCTGCTGACCCAGGTCCTGAGCGCGGCGGCCAAGTTCAACGTCTCAGTCGCCGGCGAGAACGCCCTGCAGCGCTACGACGGCAACGCGTTCGATAAGATTGCCGAGTCGACCTTCGGACAAAGCGCTATGGCCGGCCGCATGGACAGACTGACGTTCCTGCGCATGGGCGACATGATGGTCGACAACTGGGACGCCTTCGCCGCGTTCATCAAGCGGCTTTCCCAGCCGCCCGACCACTGGAAGCAGCAGCGCCGCTTCTCCCACCTCCAGTACAACTACTACATGATACACCGCGGCCAGCGGGGCCAGTCGCGCACTGGCAGCGCACGTGCGAAATGAAGCGCCGGTCGCCTCAGTTTTGAATTCTTCTTCTTCTCTCCTCTTCTCTCCTCTTTTATCGCGTATCAGACGGAACGGCCGTTCTTGTAAACCACGTACCACGTACTACCACCACGATGGAGATAGTGGCCGTCGAAGGAAACGGGGCGATCGAATCGGTCAACGAGAACGCGCTCTCCCAGGGCCAGATACAGGAGCTTCGGGCGAACCGGGAGGCGCATCGATATAGCCAGATATGGACAAAAGAACCTCACGTGGCGCGAGGTGGCTATAAGAAGGTAGGAGTCGAGGTTTGGCCGCGCCAAACGTGGTTCGTGACGATCTCGCTCTCACCTCGCTCGCTCTCACCACGACCCGCACCATCATCATCGTCGGCAGGCCGGTGGAAGCCAGGGGATTGACGTTTTCAAACAGAACCTCGACGGGAGCGAGAAGCGAATTGAGCTCGGGTACGAGCGGGTGGTCGTGGGCCCGACGACAAACTTTGTCGGGGACGCCATGACGACCGGCGCGGTGGACATGGTGCAGGCGCTGTTGCAGTTTCGTCGCAAGGCGGACGGCGAAGATCGTGGAGAGTGTGGAGGCGTGCCGTCCGAGGGGCCGAGGCTGCTGGCCGGACCGGAGGAGGTGGAGGCGGCCGAGGCGAGGGCGAGGGCGATTCGAGACGCGGTGTGCGATATCTCCTCCGCTTCCTCCGCTTCCTCTGCTCGTTCGCAACAGCACAAGGAGCTGCGGATCGTCGAATGGAAGGAAGAAAACGACCGTTCGATCGTCCTGCTGGAGCGGCCGTACGCGGAGGACGTGTCGTGCTCGATGACCCTAACGACGTCGTTCGAGCAGACGGGGGCGTCGATCGACTTTACCATCTCGGCGACCAAAGGCAGAACGGAAACTGAATTGAAACGATATCGTCGGGATATAAACGGCCTAGCGTATCGACTGGACGTGGACCGGTGCCGGTGTCTGCTGGGGAGCGGCACGCTCGACGAGTTGCTCTCGTCGGCGGACGGCGGTGCGAACGACGTCAAGAACCGCAAACTGCGCGTGTCCCATTCGGACCAAGCGACTGTGATCTGTGTCGTGCTGTACAGGGACGGAGAGACGGTTGGGCGGGCGCGGGATGGACGTGACGGTGACGAAGGACGGCGCGACGGTGGGGCGGGATCCGCGCTGCGCGTGTTGAATCCACCGGGATGCGGAGACGAGTTGAAATCTCTCAAATCTTTCATTCGGCGGAGTCGTCGGTCGTAAGTCGTGCGAATGATGCAGGATAGCGTAGCATAGGACGATGCGCGACGCGGTGCGGGGCGTGCGCGTGCTGAACCTGTTCAAATTTCGACGGCGAGCCTCCTCGACCTCGAACACGACGTCGGCAATCTGCGACGACGCCAAGGCCAAGCTCCGACTGCTCTATCGGTTGGTCCACCCCGATTTGTTCATCCATACGGATGAGTCCAAGGCTCGGGTGAACGAGAAGAGCTTCAAGCTGCTGCAGGACTTTGTTTCGAACGCCTCGGTGGTTGGCTCGCATCAGACGTCGGCGCCGAGCTACCACGCGTCGTACAACCTCGAGTTTTTCGTCGACGGGCGCGATGCGGGTTCCAAGATATCGGTGACCCTGCCAGCGCCGAGCTCGGCGTCGCCGATGGCGACACGACGCAACCTGAACAAGCTCTTCCGGGCGGCCGACATTGACGAGCTCGCGTGCGACGACGGCGCGCGTCGGGACTCGCACACCGATATGCCGCAGTCCCTCCTAGAGTTCATACCGATGGTGCACGAACAGTATATGGTCGATCTCACGGACACCGGCACCCCGCAGATGTCGCTGCGGACGATGCTTGCCGCGTTGAACTACGCCAGAAGGATCAGGGTGCTGTTCGCCAAGGACGCGGCGCCGGGCACGCAGAGCACGCTCGGCAAGGTCCAGATGCTGACTGACTTGGTCGATATTGTCGAGAATTCGTGTCCTGCGGAGATCAATGGGCTGACTGTCGGCTTTGGCAACGCCTTCACCACACACGTCAGCGAAGGGGCCGTCTGGCTCGACGCCAGCGCATCTCCCGAATCGTGGGCCAAGTTCATCGAAAGTATCGACCTGAAACTGCTGCATGAAGGTCTGGAGATGAAAGCGGCCGTACGGCAGCTGGCCACGCAAGCGGCGGACGTGCTCGGGGTCGCGGCCATCTACGACTGTGGAGATTCTACATTGTCCTCGTCGTCCTCGTCGTCAGACGCGTATGAATCGTTCCTGCTCTCAGTCCTCCGGTGGACTCCACCGGACAAACCGGCGAGATACGACGGCGTTGCGCTGGCCGTCGTCTCGGACGAAGGGCTGCACCCGGAGAAGGACATCCAGTCCGGCGTCCTGCGCGTGGCCGCGACGGATGACCCCACCTCCGTCCTCAATACGCTCAAGAAATACGGTGCCTGCGCCGAGGACCACCTGCGCCGTCGTCGTCACGAGGCCGCACAGCGCAAGGCGCTCGTCACGCAGGTGGAGCGAACGTTGCGGCTTCGGTTGCTCTGCTCGGACCCGGCACTCGCAGACTTTCGGTACAAGGCCGCATGTCAAAAGCTGCTGGCCAACGCGAACGACCTCCTCCCCATCCTCGAGGGGCTCAAGCTGCGCGTCGGCGAGCAAAACGCCTACGTGCCCGGCCGCGGGATGGTCGACATCGCGTGGGACTTTCGTCTGTGACGAAAGAGAAGAGGGTGTCGTTAAATTGAATGTCTCAACATTCTCATTCTCTACATTCTCATAAACGCGTTATGAACGCATTAACATGCCGACACATGCCGGCCCACGACAGTCCGACTGACTGTTCGTTCGTTAGTTAGTTAGTTACGGGTCCCTGATGCTCTGCACCGAGCTCGAGTTGTAAACCCTCCAAATGGCCTCCCCGAGGAGGTTGGCCACGCTCACCACGGTCAACTGCGGGAACTGGTTCTCCGGGCTGATCGGAATCGAGTTCGAAACAATCACCTCCTCGAACACACCGCAGCTCAATCGCTCAACCGCCGGGGGCGAGAACACTGCGTGACTTGCGCACGCGTACACCTCCTTCGCGCCCTGGTCCTTCAACACCTTGGCCGCGTTGGTAATCGTCCCGGCCGTGTCGATCATATCGTCCACCAGCACGGCCACCTTCCCCTCCACGTCTCCAATCACATTCATCACCTCGCTGACATTATGAGCGCTCCTTCTCTTGTCCACAATCGCCAGCGGCGCATCGTTCAGCTTCTTCGCAAACGCCCTCGCCCTCGCCACCCCGCCCACGTCCGGACTCACCACCACCAGCTGATCCGTCGGGATCCGCTTCGACGCCAGGTAATCCAAAATCACCGCATCACCATACACATGATCCACCGGAATATCAAAGTACCCCACGCACTGCCCGCTGTGCAGGTCCATGGCGAGCACCCTGTCCACCCCGGCCTCGGTGATGAGGTTGGCTGAAAGCTTCGCCGCAATACTCTCCCTCCCCTGCGTCTTCCTGTCCGAACGCGCGTACCCGTAATATGGGATCACTGCAGTGATAGTCTTCGCACTCGCGCGGCGACACGCGTCCACCATCACCAGCAGCTCCATCAGATTATCGTTCACCGGCGGGCAGGTCGGCTGGCAAAGAAACACGTCGCAACCACGGATACTCTCCCCCACCTGCGTGTAAATCTCTCCATCCGCAAACCGCTTGATTTTAATCGGCGACAGATCGAGGCCCAAGTACATCGCAATCTCCTCCGAAAGCGCCGTGTTTGACGTCCCCGAGAACACCCGGAGCTTCTCCTTGTTCACAGACGACGGTAGGAACGCAGGGGTCGCCGCCCGCAGCGTCTGCTCCCACGAGTTATTACTCGAGAGCACCGGACGAGAATCGCCGGCAGACGCCACGTCGCGAGCGCCGAGGCACACGGTCGCGCTCCCCGTCCGAGAAACGCGACGGGCATTCCTCCTCAGTCCCGTCGCCGCGCGCGTCGTGGCCGACTGGACACGGAGCTGAACCTTCATTTTGACTCGGACGTACGTCGCGATGGTTCTTCTTCTGTGAGAACGGAGAAGCGTCAGCAATGCATCCGCCGAGAAGCCGTTTTCAAAATTCGGCCGTCGAAAACGGGAGTTTTCGCCGCGGAGGCTCTGAGGTATACTCAGGGCTAGGCTCTGAGGTATGCTATCAGCAGAGCTGAGAACAAGTTTGAAGTCTGAAGAGGGGAGAGAAGGGCTCCTCTCTCAAGGCGGCCCTGTCAGCGAGGCAGCAAGCACGAGGAGCAGGCCGGGTTCTGCAAGAGCCAGATCGGACAGGCTGTCCGGTTTCTATCCACTCCCTACGTCTCCGGCGAAGAAACTTGGCTTCCCCTTTGGGTCGAGATGGAGACCCCGAGCGCGGGGCTCGGGCCTCGACAGCCGGCCGGACCGCCCTGGCGTCGGGTTGCGGTCCTCAGCTGAGCGGTTGGGAGCGTCTCGTGGCCCCTTTTCGAAGTGGTCAACGTCCGCATGGACGCGCGTGGCGAGTGGAAGGCACCGCTTGTCTCTCGACTGTTTCGTCGCCCCTCTTCTTTTGCCAGGAACCGTTCCTTCGTTGAACGAACCAGATTCGTCTTCGTCGTATGCACTCAATAATTCTCTCATAACCCCGCTCCCTTCAAGAAGACATACTCTTGTGTGTCCCTGTGGCCACGACAGTCGTCGCCAGCGTCATCTCCCGCGTCGCTGGGACTCCCGAGGCCCGATGAAGTCCTTCTTCTCCCGCCTGCGGAACAAGTCTGGAGGAGGGAACAAGGAGGATGCAAACGGGTCGGACGTGTCGAACGCGACGCCGCAGCGGGGTCTGTTGGACCGGGGGCTGTCGACGTCGAGCGGGCACGCCACGAGTCCGGCCGTTGGGGGTCTAGAGCCGGTGCGGACGAGGCTCGATATGGATCAAGCGGCAAGAGGAAAGAAAGAGCGACAGGGTGACCGGGGTGGCCGAGATGGCCGGGATGGCCGGGATGGACGCGTCAGAGGCGACGGGCGGGAGGCCAGGAAACAGAAGCAGAAGCGGGAGCAGCAGAGACGAGCCAGTCAGAAGGGTCGAGAGTCGTTGAGGCACGAGACGCCGGGGAGTCCCGGGTCTGTGACGGTGGGAAAGCGGTCGGCGATGGTGGGAAGCGCGACTGCAACTGAGACTGCGACTGCGACCGCGACTCCGACGAATGGGAACACGGGCGCGGTTGGGGAGTCGTCACAGTCTTCGCAGCGGTCGTCCCAGCAGCAACAGCAGCAGCAGCAGCAGCAGCAGTCTGAGCAAGAGTATTACGCGTCTCTGCAGCAGGCGATGGCGGCATCCATGGCGGATACGATAGCTCGGAGGCAGATGGCGGGCTCTCCTGGCGGCGCGTTCTCCCCAGCGTCTCAAGCTGTTCCGCCCTCATCCACGGCTGCTTCCACCTCCACGGCGACCGTGTCGCTGGCTTCAACCATTCCAGTGATTCAATCGTCCCACCCTGGAGTCTCTGTGTCGTTCCTGCCCGACACGCCGTCGGAAGCGCCGGACCTGCACGTGGCCCGGGCGCTCGCCGAGTCCCAGTTTGCGGCGCGGCAGGCGGACGAGCTGCAGAAGGCGCGAGACAGCCTGTTCGACGCGGCAGTGAGTAAGGCAATGGAGGCATCGATATCGACCGCGGATTACGATAACTTGCTGCGTGACATGAAGATGTGGATGATCGACTTGGATGCGATGTCGGACGACGTGGTGTCCGAGCTGACGCTGGTGAGGAAGCGGGAAGACGAGATCTCCGGGAAGATCGAACGAGCCCTGGAGAAGGGAGATACGCATCGGTTGACGAGGCTGCTGTGGGAGCAGGAGAATTTGCCCGAGGTGAAGCGGCGTATCGAGGCGCTGCAGGAGACGATGGTGCCTGTGGGCATCGCGAGTTCGGACTTGTTGGCGTTGCGCCAGAGGATCTTGGCCAGTTATCCGCCGGTCACAGAGAGTCAGAAGGCTCGGGATCGGATCATTGACGAACTGTTCACGTCGTTGAAGGGGGCGCTGGCCAACGGACCGTCGAGTCGCCGGGCTGGGAGTGGCGGCGGCGACGTTCGCGATGCCGCCGCTGGGCCCAGCGTGTCGTCTTCGACGTCGAAGAACAAGTCGAAATCCAGCAAGTCAAAGTATTCTCCAAACCTGATCAAGACGTCGGAAGACTGTCAGGACTCGTCGGACCTTCGGTGCCTGATTGTCGGGCTGGTCGACGACGCGAAGAAGATTCCCAGGGCGCCCGAGTCGATCGTGAAAGAGGCCAAGTCGATGGTACGGAACGCGTTCAAGGAGCAACAGGCATCGGTATCTATCAACCTGAGCGACATCCAGGCGCCGGACGAGACCGAGAGCGACGATCGTGGCGACCGGGACGGCGACTCGGAGAGCAAGACGGAGGTCAGCTCGATCAAGTCAACGGCGACAGAGTTGCAGTCGCTGATACGAAAGAAGACAGCGATCGATTCCGGACGCGTAAGCGTCGATGCCGGCGACGACGGTGGGCACGGCCGACCTCGTCGGGACGAGGACGTGAGGACGTCGAGCAACAAGGCCGGCCTCGACCAGCGCCTCAGGAAGGAAAACAAGGACAAGCTGGGAATGGAGCCGGAGGCAAGTACAGAGACGGATCCGAAATTGAAGGAAACGCGAGACGGCAAACTCCACAAGAGGCTCTCCAAGCCCGCCGCGAGGACCACGGACCCCAGGCCGTTCAACCTGTCCAAGTCGAGGGCGCGGGAGCAGACCAAGACCCACGACAAGAAGGGCGACCTGCCCCCCATCCGACGGGTCCCCGCCTTCTTCAGCCTCACCCACGAGCTTCTCACGGACAACGGCATCGTGAGCCAATCGGTCGACTGGCAGAGCAGAGAGTACTCGATCGAATCCCTCTCGGCGAGCAAGTACCACACTGTCCCAGCCCCGGTCAACGTCGACGAGTTCTACAGCGAAGACGTGCACGAGCTCCTCTCCTACGTCAAGAAGCACTACCGATCATTCGGCGACCAGCACAAGTCCGCAACGCTTCCCACCAGCTCCAAGGACGGCAAGGAGGAGAAGTGGTACACGATGGTCGAGGTCGCCGGCGCCGTCGAAGGCCTCCTCACCGCCTGCGAGTCGTTCCTCACCTGGAGACTCCCTGCCACCGCAGAATCCAGCTCGGACGCTATCTCGGCTTCCTGCCACGACCTGAAGCGCACCGTCAATCAGACCCTGTCCATCATCGCCGACACGGCCTACGCCCACGACACCCTCCGCGTCGCCGTCAGGAAGCACCGCCTCCCCTGGGACGAGACACTCATCTCACAGGTCCGATGGGATGCCCAACACGCCGCCTCCATCATCATGCAGGCGGCCATCGACTGCGCCGAGGACCAGGAGCGCAAGCGCGGCTTCAAGCGATCCACGACCCAGAAATCCGTCCTCAAGCCCCTCGGTCAGGCCGTAATTGCTACATTCGCCGTCCACCAACTAAGTGGCGGATTCGGCGGCGAGGCAGCCCTCATCTGCGACCAGCTCGTCGACCTCTGCGTGCACTACGCCCGCCAGCTCGACCCCAAGTGGTTCCGCGGCACCAAGGTCGTCAACAACTAGCTCGTTGACGACCTTGTTGTTGTTGTTGTTGTTGTAAGAACAACTTACAGTCAGTACAACCAACGACTAGGTGATGTTCCATCGCTGCTCGAGCGCGTTTGTGATCCTCGCCAGCGCATAGGCCGCACTCAAAGGGTACTGGCTGATCGATATGTACTCATCCACCAACCCTTCGTCAATCTTCCCATGCGAAAACGCCCCGACCACAAACACCAGCGGACCCTCTCGCTCTATCGCCGGGTGCTCATGCATCGCGATCACCTTCGGCGCCGACCTCGAAAACCCAATCCGATGCGCGGCCGGCGGCAAATGCCGCCCCACTGGCCCTTTGATCACTTTCAGCAACTTCTCTGGCCCATTCCCTCGTATACTCAACTTCTGCAGCAACTGCACCATCAACCCAGCGAACCGCTTGTACGTCCGTGGCAACCGCACATGCGGGTTGACCTCGATCAGCACGTTCTTGAACGTGTGCACATAAATCCCCTTCACCTTACCAGCCTTGTTCGCAGGACTGTCCAGGATTGTCAGCAGCGCCTGATGTGTAATGTCCGGACGGTAGTGCGCCGGCTCCTTCTTGTGCTTCTTCAGAAAGGTATGATGGTCGTCCGAGTTGAGCAAGTCGTAGCCCTTGCCCACCTTGGCCACATCCAACGTCGCTTGCTCGAGCACAAAGTAGACTGACTGTTTCGACGCAGCCTCCGCCGCAACCTCAGCCTCGAACGACGCGATTTCGATCCCACCGGGCGGCATGCGTATCGGCTGTGTGCATTCAATTGAGGTTGATTTTTCAGACCGGATTCAGTCGAGTTTTGACGGTATCGAGCAGGCGGCGCGGTCGAGTTGGTCTCGGAATTCTATACAAGGCGAACTGTACGAAAGGGTTCGTCCACAACGAACTATACTGGAAAGATCATGGGATCAGCCGCTTGAACCACTGGTTCAAAACAATCAACGAATGTGGGGCGTCGTTGCGTCGATCGCCGCTCTGAGCACGATCCTAGCTCTCAGCGAGACCTATCTTCGATCTTCCGATAGCGCATTGACCAAGCCGGGGAGCAAAGAACCCGTCAAACTGCTCGAGAAGGGGCGAAAGCTGGCGAGGAAGCTCAAGGTCCCGGTCAAGAAGTAGTAGTCGTAGTCGTGACGATGAGGTTGTCTCTGCATGTCGGAGCCGTGTCTGGTCAGTCCAAGATGCGTGGAGAAGGAGGCGTGCGAGTACGATCACGACGAGGGCGAGAAGCCCGCGCGACGATCCGAACAGTTCGGACGCCACCCACGCCACCTATGCCACCGCTGCGCAATCGGACGACGGTCGTCAGGGCGTCCTCCGAGGACGAAGAGAATATATTGCGGGCTGATATCAGGGTCAAACTCGGTATCGCGGCAGGTTCGGGCAAGCTCGATCTGTCCGACTGTGATCTGGAGTTTGTTCCGAAAGAGGTGTTTGCGCTGACGGATCTGGTGGAGCTGTCGCTGGCTGGGAACAACCTGACGGTGCTGCCGGACGGCTTTGGCAGCTTGAAATCTCTGGAGAAACTACAGCTGTCTGGAAATCGGCTCCGGTCGCTTCCGGACTCTCTGTGCGCGCTCGAGTCGCTGGAAGGACTGTGGCTGCACGGCAACCTGCTGGAGTCTCTGCCTGCGGGTATCGGCTCGTTGCTCAACCTCAAGCAGATGGCCGTGGCCGGGAATCGGTTGACGGGGCTTCCGGAATCAATCGGGTCGTTGAAGAGTCTCGTCGAGCTGGTTGCGGCAGGGAATCGCCTGGAGACGTTGCCACAGTCGATCGGGATGCTGTCGGCGTGTCGGGTCCTTGATTTGCACGGGAACCGGTTGGTGCGCGTGCCGGAGACGGTCGGGATGATGGGTGCATTGGAGGAGCTTTGGTTGCAGGGGAACCCGACGTTGGCAGAGCTGCCGATGGAGGTGGGGCGGTGCGGGCGGTTGCGGAAGTTGTCCGTGGCGGACTGCGGGATGGTGACGGTGCCGGCCGAGGTGGGCGAGTTGGCGGGGCTGGTGGACTTCAGCGCGTACGGGAACGCGTTGGAGTGTGTTCCCGTGGAGTTGGTCGCGTGTGGGGACCGCGACGGCGACGGCGACGGCGGGGATGTAGATGCGCCGGGGGACGGGCCGGCGCCGGCAAAGCGGAGAGTTTGGCTCGAGGGGAACCCGCTGTCGGCGGAGAGCGTCAGTGCGCTGGCGGAAGCCGCGCGGCAGAGCGAGGGGCGAGGGACTGTCGGTCTGGACGCCGCGCAGATGGAGGCGTGTGGCACGAAGAGCACTGGCAGGTCGACACGGCACGTCCTCACCTCGACCATCGTCCCCAACGTCCAAGGGTATTTCAAGCTCGAGCGACACCCCGGTGCCCACACTGACACTGCCAAACGTACCGACGATACCAAAACTCATGACACGACCGTCCTCGTCGTGGCATTTGGAAGCGCGCCTGGCACGCCCAACTGGGGCGGCGCGCTGCGCCGCGTCCGAAAGGACCTCGACGCCTCCACCCTCCACGCCGACGTCAGTTTCGATATTCTCTACGTCGTCGACCCGGAGCGCAGCTGGTACCACGGCGGCGACGACCGGTTCCGGGAATACGACGACGCCATCGCCGCCGTCGCGGCCGACTACGCCCACGTCCTCTACGTCGGCGACAGCATGGGTGCCACCGCGTGCCTCCTCTTCGCCAAGCACGCCAACGTCGTGCACGCCTTTTGCCCCCAGATCGACCTCAGCTCGTCCTCCATCCGCCCCGGCGAGGACGCCGACTGGGAGTCGTTGCTCAAGCGCAGGGCGCTCGACGGGATTGACGCGTGCGCGGGTCAGATCTTCGTGCACGTCGGCAACTGGCAGCACGACATCCAACAGGTCCACGCAGTCCAAGCGGAGCACGCACTCGTCAAAATCTACGGCGTCGACAGCCACCGTCTGGCTATCGCGTTGGAGCGCAGCGGCAAACTGACGCGCATCCTGGAGGAGAGCGTGCTCAAGTTTTACGGCAGGATGACCCAAGAAGGAATGCAGCGTATCCAAGGATACCTCATATAACGTCGCGCTTCTGTTGTTGCAAATTCGTTGTTAGACCTCCTCGTCGTCATCGTTGTTGTTCGTTCAGTTGTCCTCCGTCCCATCCACGCATCCACCCATCCACCCACCCGCTCACCCGCTCTGCACTGGCACCCCCCGGTTCAAGCTCTTCAGCACCCCACTGAGCCAGTCCATGCCCTCATACAAACCCTCCCCCCTCGTCGCCACCGCCCCCTGCACGTGCCACCTCCTCCCCTTCATCCCCTGCAACCCCAACGCACTCACAATCTCACTCGGACTCAGTGCCCGAGGCAAATCCTGCTTGTTCGCATACACCAACAACACCGAATGCTGCATCAACGGATCCTCAATAATCTGCTTGAACTCGCTCGCCGCCTTGCCCACCCGATCCCGATCACAACAATCCACCACATAGATCAACGCATCTGTGTTATTGAAGTAGTGACGCCACAACGGCCGCAACTTCTCCTGACCGCCGACGTCCCACACCGTGAAGAGTACGTTTTTATACTGGACCTTTTCGACATTAAACCCGATGGTCGGCCTGCGAGTGTGTGCGCGAGTGCGTTGGCGTCAGCGTCGCGTGGGTGCTTGCGCTTGCGCGTTGTACACCCGAGGAATCCACAATACGAATACGTACACTGTCGACAACACTTCCCCAATATGCAACTTGTACAGAATCGTTGTTTTCCCGGCCGCATCCAGACCCAGCATCACGACACGCATCTCCTTCGTGCCTATAGACGAGGAGGAAGAAAGAGCGAGTGAGTGCGTCCGTGAGGCAGTGTCCTATCGTGCGTGCGTGATGCAGCGACCCAGCCGAGGAGCCGAGGAGCCGAGGAGCCGA
>Ga0181582_10000263_pt1 | contig 35613 bp, 31 predicted proteins | sample 071ome_32_FD_132438 | JGI IMG/M metagenome (GOLD analysis project Ga0181582, IMG submission 132438) | Coastal salt marsh microbial communities from the Groves Creek Marsh, Skidaway Island, Georgia - 071405AT metaG (megahit assembly) | ecosystem: Environmental > Aquatic > Marine > Intertidal...
CGACCCCCGTGGTCGGATGTACCGTGTAAGCTATAACTATGCCTTCTAAGGTTTAGTGAGTTGTCATAAAAAACCCCGCTTCGGCGGGGTTTTTTTATGCCTGAAAAAAAAATCCAGGGAACCATGAATAAATTTTATTTGCACAATTTGGGAGAATGATACTGCAACCTGGATCCCGGGTTCCCGGGAGAAACTTTGGTCCATCAGTCCTGGATAGGGGAGAGTGCATGGATACTGTTCTGCTGAAAACATTCCTGATGGTCAGGGAACTCGGTCATTTTGGCAAAACCGCGAAAAACCTCGGGATCACCCAGTCTGCCGTCAGCCTGCGCATCAAGCAGATCGAGGACGAGCTTGATGCACCCCTGTTCAACCGCTACCGCAACAACCTCCAACTCACCGATACCGGCGAGCGCTTCGTGTTGTATGCGGAAAAAATCATAAGCGATTGGGAAAATGCCAAACTGGATATAGAACTGCGCAAGCAAGGGCGGAAGAATATCCGCCTGGGTGTCTGCAACGGGTTTTGCAGCAACCTGCTGAAAAACTGTATCGTGGCGGTTTATGAAAACAGTCCCGGCATCACCCTGAAAGTAACCACACAGGACGAAGCAAACCTGCGCGCAAGGTTGCGTGAAAAGCGCATGGACCTGATCCTTCTGTATGAAGCCTTTCGTGACACGGATTTCGTTTCGGTACCGGTCAGCAGCATTGAGCTGGTACTGGTATCCTCTGAACCCGGCATGACCCTGGAGAAAATGCTGGCGGGCGAATACGTGACCGTGGAATGGGGCTCGTTTTTCAACACCCGCTTCCTCGAGCTGTCTTCCAGGATGCCCAGCCCGGTTTTTCAGTGCACGGAAAGCGAGTTTGCCCTGCAGTTCATTCTTGATCATGGCGGCAGCGCGTACCTGCCTTACCGTCTGGTGGAAAACCACCTCGAGGATAAATTGCACCGCATTGAAAGTGCCCCGGTTCTCGACCAGCCCATCTACGCCATTTATCCTGCGGCATCGCATTACCGGCAGGAAATCGCGTCCATCATCGATGTGCTCAAGGAAACCGCCCGGCCGGCTTTTTCCTCCCTGGAGGACGTTATGAACGCCTTCCAGCCCCTCGAGGAAAGCGCACTCCTGACGGCCGTCTGAGGCCCCGACGTTACGCCTTGCACACTTTTTACCCAATAAAGCCCCTGGGGTCCCGTCCCCACGGTGGCCATAATCCTGCAATTGCGCAAATTTTCAGGATACCGGCCCTGAATAACCTGCAAACCCGGCGTTTTGTGGCAAAATAGCCCGAATACCATAGGCCTGATTTTGCTGGCCGGTACCCGACATACCAGACATACCAATAGTCATACCAAGGGAAAGCCATGCGCAGGAAAGTTTCATTCTTCCGTTCAGTTGCCTCGCCGGCAAGAAGTGCCTGGATCGTCGCCCCGGCCGTCAGTATCGGCCTGCTGGCGCAGGGCGCTGTTGCCCAGGAGGCGCCGGGCGCCCTCCTCGAAAATTACTGCGAGACCTGCCACAACCTGGAAGATTTTTCCGGCGGCGTCGCCTTCGATCTCCTGGATATCAACCAGCTCAGCCAGGACCAGGAAGTCTGGGAAACCGCCATCAACAAGCTGCGTGGCCGCCTGATGCCGCCCGCCGGTGCCGACCAGCCTCCCCAGGCCGAAATTGATGCAGCGATAAGCTATCTCGAGCATACCATCGACACCGAAGTGCATGAACGCCACATAGGCAACGTGCCGATCCAGCGCCTGAACCGCACCGAATTCGCCACCATCGTGTCCGACCTGATCGGCGTGGCCGCGGACCCGGCGCAGATCCTGCCCAGCGAAATCGAAGTGGACGGCTTCGAGAATATCGCCAACGCCCTGGGCGCCTCACCGACATTCCTCGAACAGTACATTGCGGCTACCCGCCAGCTGGCCACCCAGGCCATCGGCAACCCGACGCCCAAGTTCGCCAGCGTCTTTCATGAACTGCCCAACCAGAACCGCGGCACGTTCAACGGCGGCAACAGCACGGCGCGCAACCATATCGACGGTTACCCGCTGGGCACCCGAGGCGGAATGAAGTTCACCCATTTCTTCCCGGCTGACGGCGAATACCGTTTCAATGTGCTCGATATCGATGCCGGACTGTATCCGCGCGGCATGGAGACCGCAGCCACCATGGTCGTCCTGGTGGACGGCGTCGAAGTGAATCGTGTTGAGATCGGCGGACCGGAAGATCTCGCCATTGCAACCCGCGATGGTGTCGCGGGCGGCGATGTCATCCTGGCGAAAATCGCCGGTATCCCGGCCGAGGTCAAGGTTGGCACCCATGAAGTCATGGTGACTTTCATCGAGCGTTCCTGGGCCGCCAGCAACAATGCCACCGGCAATGGCCGCGTGCTCGGCATGCCGATCATCGGCCTTGGTGTCGAAGTCGAGGGTCCATTCAACCCGACGGGATTGTCCATGAGCGACAGCCGCAAGAAAATCCTGGTCTGCCAGCCCAGGGAGGCGGCCGAGGAAAGGGCCTGCGCCGAGCAGATCGCCCGCAACCTGGCCACACGCGCGTTTCGTCGCCCGGTGAGCGACGAAGACCTGGAATGGCTGATGCCCTTCTATGAAGTGGGCCGTGCCGAGGAAGGCGGTTTCGATTCCGGGATCATCGAGCTCACCACAGCGATCCTGTCGAGCCCCGACTTCCTGTATCGTTCCATGCGCATCATCGAGGATTCACCACGGCAGTTGAACGACCTGGAAATCGCGACACGTCTGTCCTTCATGCTCTGGAGTCAGGGTCCGGATGCCGAGCTGATCGCCCTGGCCGCGGACGGCAGGTTGTCAGATTCCGAGGTCATGGGCAGTCAGGTAAAAAGAATGCTTGCCGATCCGCGCGCCAATGCCCTGATCGAGAACTTTGCACTGGCCTGGCTGAACCTGGATGAACTGGACCAGGTACAGCCGGTGGATCGCAGCTTCAGCGACAACATGCGCACCAATTTTGAAACCGAGATCCGCCTGTTCCTGGCCAGTGTGTTGCTGGATGACCGGTCTGTGCATGAACTGCTGACGGCCGATTGGACCTTCGTTAATGATTCGCTCGCCGATCAGTATGACATCGATGGTATTTACGGCCCGCAGTTCCGCCGCATACAACTGGACAACGAGGCACGGCACGGACTGCTCGGCAAGGGCGCCACATTGCTGCGCACCTCCTATGGCGATCGCACTTCACCGGTCCTGCGCGGTGCGTGGATCCTGGACCGGATCATGGGAACGCCGCCCGCACCGCCGCCGCCGAATGTCGAAGTCGACCTGACCATCCATGACGGGGAAAAACCGACCACTCTGCGCGCCCGCCTGGAAAAACACCGGGAGAACCCGACCTGTATGGCGTGTCACGGCTCCATCGACCCGCCGGGCCTGGCCCTGGAGAATTTCGATGTCACCGGTCGCTGGCGCGATGTCGATGTAGAGGCGGACGCCCCGATCGATTCCACCACGGTACTGACCAGCGGCAAGTTCATCGATGGTCCCGTGGAAATGCGTGAACACTTGCTCAGTCGGAAAGACCAGCTGCCGATGACCATTACCAGTCGGCTGATGATGTATGCCCTGAACCGCGAGATCGAATATTTCGATATGCCCTATATCAGGGAAATCGTCAAACAGGCAGCCGAAGACAATTACACGTTCACCGCAATCATAACCGCGCTGGTCAACCACGACGTGTTCCGCATGCAGGGTCCTGAGGAACACGCCAACCAGCCATCAAACAATTCGACGTCATCAGATGTGGCGTCAACAGCAACCGGGAACTAGGGAGAAGGCTCATGGCCAAATTTCTGACCAAAAAACATTTGTCTCGCCGCACACTGCTGCGCGGTGGTGGTGTCGCTCTGGCACTGCCTTTCCTGGATGCCATGGTGCCCGCAAGCACCGCGCTGGCCCAGGTCGAAGCCATGCCGAAAAAGCGTGCCGGCTTTTTCTACCTGCCCCACGGCACCATCATGAACAACACGCCATTCGGCAAGGACGTGGACCACTGGACCAGCACCGGTTCGGGCGACAATTTCCAGCTCGGCAAGATGATGGCTTCGCTGGAGCCCTACAAGAACTATGTGACCACATTCGAGAATATCGAGAACAATGCCGCACTCGGCTCGGTGCACACCTTCAACCCGGCCACCTGGCTGTCCTGTGTGCGCCCCGGCGAAGGCTCCGTGCCTGCACTGGCCACCACCCTCGACCAGGTCATCGCCCAGCAGCTGGGCCAGGAAACCGCCCTGCCGTCCCTGGAAATGGCCACCGAGACCACTGTCCAGGTGGCGGCCGGCAACGGCGGCTTCTATGCCGTGACCACATCGTTCGCGGCACCAAACCAGCCGCTGCCGATGGAGTTCAATCCGCGCAAGGTCTTCATCCAGCTGATGGGTCCGTATGACACCCAGGAAGAGCGCTCCCTGATCCTGTCGAAGAACCGCAGTGTGCTGGACATGATCGCCGACCGCACCCGCGTCCTGCAGAAGGACCTCGGCACCGGCGATCGCGAGATCCTGTCGAACTACCTCGACACCGTGCGTGAAATCGAAAGGCGCGTGCAGATCGCCCAGAACCAGGACATGTCCGGAATCGATGTGCCTGCAGCGCCCGTCGGCGTGTTCGAGAATTTCGACGACCAGATCAAGATGATGTTCGATCTGGCGGCACTGGCCTACCAGGCCGACCTGACCCGCATCCTCACCCTGGTGATGGCGGCCGAAGGTACCGACCGTACCTACCCGCAGGTGAATGTGGCCGGCGGCTTCCACCCGACCAGCCACCACACCAATGACCCCGAGCGTATCCAGGACCTGATTCGCGTCCAGACCTACCATATGGAGCACTTCGGCCGTTTCGTACAGAAACTCGCCGAGACGCCTGATGGCGACGGCAGCATCCTGGATCATTCTTTGTTCCTGTACGGATCCAACATGGGCAACAGCAACCAGCATGACAACTATCCGTTGCCCGAAATCCTGGTGGGCGGCGCCAGCGGCGCGCACAAGGGCGGCAAGAATGTCACGCCGCCCGAGCGTACACCCCTGGCCAATATCCACATGACCATCCTGGACAAACTGGGCATTCCGCAAGAAAGCTTTGGCAACAGCACCGGCATTCTTTCCGAGGTCTAATGCAGTTCAATGAGCAGTCGTATGAGTAGTCGCAGGAAAATGTTCGAACGCAGAACCATCCTCAGGGCAGGCGCCGGTCTTACCTGCGCCCCACTGCTGGCAGGCCTGGCCGGCTGTTCGCAGGAACCGGCCACAAGGGAAACCGGAGGCAGCGTAACCACTGCACCGGCTGCAAGAACCCCGGAACTGCTGCCCGTCGAATCCATCCGGGACGGCGTCAGTATCATTTCCAATGCACCGGGCAACGTCCTGGTCCTGGAAACGGGTGAGGGCCGCCTGCTGGTGGATTCCGGCGCGGCCGACATGGCCACTTCGGTGAAGCTGACCCTGGGCGATGTCCCCGTCACGCGGCTCATCAATACCCATTACCATGCCGATCAGTCCGGCGGGAACGCCCTGTTCGGCGATGCCGGCGCGGCCATCCATGCCCATGAAATCACCCGGCAATGGTTGAGCGCCGATTACTATATTCCGTCCGAAGACCGCTGGGTGTCCGCCCTGCCGGAAGTCGGCAGGCCGACGCACACGTTCCGTGAAAAGGAAGTGATAGAACTGGGCGATGAAAGCATCGAGGTCGGCTACCTGCTGGAAGCACATACTCGCGGCGATGCCTACGTCCTGCTACGCAACGCCAACGTGCTTGCCGTAGGCGATGTTGCCTCTCCCCTGCGCGATCCGTCCCTGGACTGGTACGCCGGCGGCTGGCTTGGCGGCCGCGTCGACGCCATGGACGACCTGCTGGAAGTGGCCAACGACGACACGCTCATCGTGCCGGCCTACGGCCCGGTCATGACCATGGCTGACTACCGGGCTGAGCGGGAAATGATGTGGCACCTGTGGGAGCGCTGCTCGACGCTGGTCAACAGCGGCCGCAGCGCCCAGGACATTATCGATGCCGGGGTAATGGATGAGATCGATCGCAAATTCGATGATCCGTACAAATTCTGTTACGACGCCGCAAAGGGTTTATGGGCACACTACACCAATTTCGGCGGCAACGTAGTTTGATTTTATGAGTAAACTTTTTCGGAAATTGTCTTTTTGTACGCAGGCTGCGTTGGAGTCGTACTCAAAGACCCAAGGCATTCGCTTCGCTCATGGGGCCGGCTCTCCTCATGTACTGACGTGTACACTCCGGTTTTCCGTGCGCCTCCGCCTTGCCTGCAAACAAAAATCCTAATTTCTAGTGGAATTCTGAAATGATTAAACTTTCATTGATAAAACTCACCAGAATTTGTTTTGTTGTCTTGTTTGCATTCTTGGCTGCAACTGTAAATGCCCAGGAATCCCTGATCGACCTGATCAAGGCCGGCCGGCATGACGCCGCCATGGACGCCATCGCGTCCGCTGACGTGAATGCCGCAGGTCCGGATGGTTCCACCGCCTTGATGTACGCCACTTATAATGTGGATACCGATCTCGTGCGTGCTTTGCTGGACGCCGGTGCCAGGGCAGATATCACCAACCAGTACGGCGCCACGCCCCTGGCGGAAGCCTTGAAGCTGGACAATGAAGAACTGGTAGGCATCCTGCTGGACGCCGGCGCCGATCCGGATTCACCCAATCTCGACAACCAGACGGCGCTGATGCTGGCGTCCTACATCGGCAATCTCGACATCGCTGACAAGCTGATCGATGCCGGTGCCGACGTGAACGCCATCGAAACCTTCCGCCACCAGACCGCATTGATGTGGGCAGCCGCCGAGAATCACCCCGACGTTGTCGACCTGCTGATCGCCAATGGCGCCGATGTACACGTGAAGGCGGTCGCCGATGACTGGCCGCGACAGATGACGTCCGAACCACGCGCCCAGTTCCGCCCCACCGGCGGCCTCAATGCCCTGCTGTATGCCACCCGCTCCGGCTGTTACCGCTGCACCGTGGCAATCGTCGAAGCCGGCGCGGACATCAACCAGCCCAATCCGGACGGGGTTACGCCACTGCTGAATGCCATCGACAACAAGAATTTCGACGTGGCGATGTACCTGATCGACCAGGGTGCCAAGGTCGATGTGTGGGACATGACCGGCCGCACCCCCCTCTATCTGGCCGTGGACATGAATTCCTTCAGCCCGAGGAATTTCGGCTTCGCCAGTATCAGCGAATCCTTCAATTCCCAGGGTGAAAACGACAAGAGCATTGCCGCGATGGATATCATTCGCCGCCTGATCGGCATGGGTGTCGACGTCAATCACCAGCTCACCCGCATGCGTCCCAACGGCCCCGGTCGCGGCCGCTTCGCCGACTATGACATGCGCGGCGGCACTGCCGCCCTGCACGTGGCGGTGCTGAGTCATGACCACGAGGCCATCGAGGTCCTGCTCGCCAACGGCGCCGATGTGAACCTGCGCAACGTCTTCAGGCTGACACCGCTGATGTATGCAGCGGGCATGAGCGGCAATGGCCGCGGACCCGGCGGCGGCGAATCCGACGATATGCAGACGAAAGTCATCAGAACCATCGATATGCTTCTGGATGCCGGTGCCGATATCAACGCCCGCGTCAACGACAGCCATACCCTGACCGCCAAACTCGACACTTATATCCAATGGAAGGACAACGAAGGCCGCACCGCCCTGTTCGGCGCCGCGGAAATCGGCTGGGAACGAGTCGTCGCCCACCTGCTGGAACGCGGTGCCGATCCCATGATCAGGGATAACGAAGGCATGACTGCCCTGGATGCCGCCCTGGCACCCCCGCGCACCGGACCTGGCGCACGCCGGCAGGACATCACCGACCGCACCGCGACCGCCGACCTGCTGCGCGCCGCGATGGCAAGCATCGAGTAAGCGCAACACCGAACACAGACGCCAGGCAATGCCTGGCGTTTTTTTCACAGCGTTTTTTGACAACAGGAACCCCGGGGGTGAGTGCCATGCGTACCTTTCATTCTGCTTTTGCTTTGCTGCTTATTATCGCTGCCGGCCAGGTGATGGCCGCGGAACAGCCGCCCATCGGCATCGACGCCTTCGTACTGGAAGAAACGCCATATGTGTTTGACACGGCGGAGCAGCACGCTATCGAGGTCACCCTGCTCGCAAAGGGATTGCCGCGCGCCTTCAGCCTGGCCTTCCTGCCGGACGGCGACCTGCTCGTCTCCGAACGCGGCGGCAACCTGCGCGTCATCCACGATGCCACCGGCCCCTCTGCCATGCTTGACCCGAACCCTGTACCGGGTATGCCCTCACTGGCGGAGCCTTATCGAAACGGCGGCCTGAACGATCTCGCCCTGCACCCGGATTTCGCCGGCAACCACTGGCTGTATTTCAGCTACAACAAGGCCGGCCCGAAAGACGGTGATCGCCAGACCAGCATCCCGGCGCTGATGCGCGGGCGCTGGGACAACGGCCGGGTCACCGATGTCGAGGAACTGTTCACCGGCGAGCCTGGCGGCACCAGCGGCATGCGTATCGCCTTCGCCAACGACGGCACCATCTACATGACCACCGACGCGCCCTTTGGTCCACAGGCCCAGCAGCTGGACAACGTGTTCGGCAAGGTGCTGCGCTTCAACGATGACGGCAGCATACCGGGTGACAATCCCTTCCTCGGCCGTGACGATGTGCATCCTGCCATCTATACCTATGGGCATCGCGACCAGCTCGGCCTCACCGTTCACAAGGCCAGCGGCACCGTGTTCGCAGCGGAGCACGGCCCCAATGGCGGCGACGAGGTGAACCTGCTGGTACCAGGCGGCAACTACGGCTGGCCGGCGACCAGCTACGGACGCAACTACGACGGAACGAGGATTTCCGACCTGCCGGTGGAGCGCGGTATCGAGCAGCCGCAGGTCGTGTGGATTCCTTCCATCGGTCCGAGTGGCATCATGTTCTACGATGGCGATGCGTTCCCCGCCTGGAAGGGCAACCTGTTTGTCGGCAGCGTGCGCTACGGCCAGATCAACCGTACCGGCTCACTGGAGCGCGTGGTCCTGAATGACAATTTCGAGGAACTGCGCCGCGAGAAACTACTGGGCCAGCTCCACCAGCGCATCCGTGACGTCAAGCAGGGCCCGGACGGCAACCTGTACGTGTTGACGGACGGCGACGAATTCGCGGTCCTGCGGATCGCCCCCAGGTAAGCCGGATTTTTGCTCGGCCGGGGTTTCGTCCCCGGCCAATAATCCGCATAATTCCGCCATACCCCCCGACAAAGCGCCAAAGAGCATGTTGAATAACGCTAGCAGAATTCCCGCCCTCCTTCTTTTATCCGCACTGGTATCCTGCGGCCAGGAGGCTGCCGCACCGGAAGCCGACGTGGTTTCAGAACCCGCCATCCCTGCGGAAGAACATACGTCTGATATCCACTGGTATGACGGCACCGTCGATGCGGCATTCGCCCTGGCCGAAGCCGAGGACAAGCCCCTGTTCTTCTACTGGGGTGCCATCTGGTGCCCGCCCTGCGAACAGATCAAGGCCACTGTCTTCAAGCACCCGGGTTTTCTCACCATGATGGACCTGTTCGTGCCCGTCTACCTCGATGGCGATACCGAGCGCGCCCAGTCCTGGGGCGAGCATTTTGCCGTGGCCGGTTACCCGACCATGATCGTGTTTTCACCCTCCGGTGACGAGATCACACGCATTCCGGGCTGGATCGACAGTACGCAGTACATCAACGTGCTGCAGATCGCGCTCGATGACCTGACCAGCACCCCCGACCTGCTGCAGATGGCGCTGACAAATCCTGCCGGTATCAAACCCGACGCGTACACGCGCCTCGCCTTCTATTCCTGGGAGCAGGCCAACCTGCCCGATGATGTGGCCATGGATGCCGATACGTTCCATGCCCTGGCACAGGGCGCCCGCGAAGCCGGCAACGGCATCGCCTGGTCACGCCTGATGTTCCATGCCCTGTATGCGGCGGTCATAGCCATGGAAGAAAGCGGCGAGGAATTGTCGCCAGAACAGGTCCACCGGGCTCGGCAGGACCTGGATGTGGTCCTGCACGACAGGGACATGACCCTCGCCAACAGCGATTACCTGTTTTTCTATTTCAGTGACATAACCGACATGTTGTCCGTCGGCGATAAGGAAGACGACACGCTGGCCAACGACTGGATCGCCGCCATGTCCGTGTTGCGGGAAGCGCCGCAACTGTCCGGCGCTGAACACCTGGCGAGCTGGTACCCGAGTGTCGAGCGTTACTGGAACACAAATCCTGACGCCGAACACCTGCCAGCCGACCTGGAGCAGACCATCATCGATTCCATCACCGCCGTCGACAGCGAAACCCGTGGTGATGCCCGCCAGAACGTCATCAACACCGCCTACCAGTTATTATTCGAAGCGAAACGTCCGGACCTGTCCCGCCAGATCCTGCTGGATGAGATCGGCAAGTCGCACGCACCCTACTACTTCATGAGCAGCCTGGGCGGCCTGGCCGAGGAAGCCGGCAACAACACGGAAGCTGTCGACTGGCACCGCAAGGCCTACGAAGGATCGAAGGGTGAAGCGACGCGTTTCCAATGGGGTTACCAGTACGTGGCGAGCATGATCCAGCTCGCGCCGGAACAGGGCGAAATGATCGCCAGCACGTCGCTGGGCCTGCTTGAGGAATTCACTGACAGGGAAAATGTACTCACCGGCCGCAACTTCGGCCGGCTGCAAAGCCTGGTGAACGACCTGCAGGAATGGCAGGCAGCATCGGGCGATGCCTCCGCCCTCGCCCCCTTCTACGCCAACCTGGAAAGCCTCTGCAACACCCCCAGCCTCGCCGGCGAGATTCGGGAACACTGTGAATCACTTTTACAGGCGGGTCTGTAGTCCGCCTGTCTCTCTGCTCAGGATTCCTGTCTGGGCCGGATTTCCCAGCAACGGTGAATCTTCGGGTTGCGTTTGAAATCCGGGTCTAACGTCTTCGTGCTGATATCCGTGATCGTGAACTGCGCGAGTTCGTCTTCCGCCAGTTTGAACGAGCGCAGGTTGTTGGAAAAATACAGGCAGCCACCAGGATCCAGCAGGTCCATACAGCGCCTGATCAGTGCGACGTGGTCTCGCTGGATGTCCAGCACTCCTTCCATGCGCTTGGAGTTGGAAAAACTCGGCGGGTCGAGCACGATGATATCGAACCCCTGCCGGCACGACTTGAGCCAGGCAAAGCAGTCTTCCTGCACCAACAGGTGCTTTCTCAGGTCGAGCCCATTGAGCTGGAAATTCTTTTTTGCCCACTGGATATAGGTTTTTGACATGTCGACACTGACACTGCTGGCCGCGCCGCCGAGGGCGGCCTGTACAGTAATCGACGCGGTGTAGCAGAAAAGATTCAGCACGCGTTTGCCGGCGGCGCGTTCGGCGATCATGCGCCTCAGCGGCCGGTGGTCCAGGAACAGGCCGCTGTCGAGGTAAGCCTCCAGATTCACCAGGAAAGATGCCGGGCCTTCCTGGATGCGCAGCATATGGGCGAAGGGATCCCCGGATTCGGCCTCGTACTGTTCATGCCCGCGTGTGCGACGGCGCTGCTTGACGCTGACCTGGTCCGGCGCCAGCGTGAAGGTTGCCGCCAGTGCCTGCAGGAAGTCAATGAACTGCTGCTGCGCTTTTCGCTCGTCTACGGATTTCGGGGCGGCGTATTCCTGGACATGGTAGTAGTCCCTGTCGCGGCCAACGTCATGATAGACGTCGACGGCCGCGGCATATTCAGGCAGATCAGCATCATAAAGACGATAGCAATCCACCTGCTGTTTGTTGCGCCAGCTTTTCATCACTTTGTGGTTCTTGCGCAGGCGATTCGCCACCATTTGCCCACCCTCACTGAGCGGCCTGCTGGCATCAGGTAGTGGCGGGACGTGGTGTGCCTGCGCCGGTTCTTCACGCATGGCGGTTTCGGGTGAACCCCCGCGCACCGCATGTTCCTCGCTTACATCGAACAGCAGCAGCTCGGCCGGCAGTGCGCCGTTGAAGAATTTGTATTTCTTGCGGGCACGCAGCCCCATCTGTTTGCCCAGTTGCGGGTTGGCTGTGAACACCGCCGCCTGCCAACCGGAAAACTCGCCCTTGAGAACCTCGCCCAGTCGGCGGTACACAGGTTTCAGGGCCTCTTCGTCACTCAGACGCTCGCCATAGGGCGGATTACTGATTACCAATCCGGGCTTGAGTGTCTTGTGGGTTGGCCTGGCGAATTCACTGAGAGGTTTTCTACGCACGACTACCTGTTCAGACAGCCCGATGCTGAGCAGGTTGCGTTCCGTGGCGCGAACAGCCATCAGGTTTTCATCATAGCCGAAGATATCGGGCAGGTGCTTTTTCAGGCCAAAGGAGCGGCGTGCTGCCGCCTCATCCAGCAGGATTTTCCATTGCTCGGCTGGAAAGGCCGGCCAGGCCTCGAAGGCAAAACGGCGGCCGATCGTTTGCGCCCGCATAAGGCCGGGAGCGATGTCGGCCGCGATCATGGCGCCTTCGATCAGGAGTGTGCCGCTGCCGCACATGGGGTCGATAAGGGCACCACCCTGTGCTGCGATGGCCGGCCAGCCGGCGCGCTGCAGCAGGGCCGCAGCCAGGTTTTCCTTCATGGCGGCTTTCACGGTATCGCTGCGGTAGCCGCGCCGGTGCAGGCTTTCCCCGCACATGTCGAGATTGACCACCACCTGGCCGTTGCTGAGCCTGGCATTGACGACCAGGTCAGGGCGTTCGCGATCGATGCTGGGCCGTGTACCCCGGGCGTCGCGCACCCTGTCGACAATGGCATCCTTGACCTTTTGCGCGGCAAACTGGGTGTTGCGCAGCTCGCGGCTGGTGCCGCTGAAATCGATCCACAACCGACCGGCCGGCCGGATATGGTCAAGCCAATTCACCGCCTTCACACCCTGGTAGAGCTCGTCGGCATTCTCTGCAGCGAAGCGGTGCACAGGCGCCAGCACCAGGTTGGCCAGGCGCGACCACAGGCAGACGCGGCAGGCTGTCTGCATGTCGGCACGAAAGGACACCCCGGCGACGGTTTCACGGATATCCGCGCAGCCGAGACCCGCCAGCTCTTGAGCCAGCAGTTGTTCGATGCCCTTGGGGCAAGTCGCGAAAAAGTCCTGCATCTGCAATTCTTGATGTGTCCGGAAAAACCGGGCGTCAGGGTAACGTGAATCAATGCCGTGTCATAGTGGCAAAATCATATGGAAGATATGGCGTGATTTTGCACAAGCAAAAAAAAGGGCCTTTCCCTTCGGGAAAGGCCCTGGAAACTCATTCTGGAATCAGAACTTGAGTTCGACGCGACGGTTCCTGGACCAGTTGGACTCGCCAGTGCCTGAGGCTACCGGGCGTTCTTCACCATAGCTGATCACTTCGAGCTGGCTGGCAGGTACACCCTGCACCTGCAGGTAGCGCTGTACGGCAATGGCACGACGCTCACCGAGGGCCAGGTTGTATTCCGGGGTGCCGCGTTCATCGGCATGACCTTCCAGGCGTACGCGCATGGAGGGATTATCCTTCAGGCGCTGGGCGTGATATGTCAGCGGCTCGCGGGCTTCCGGTTTAAGATCTGACTTGTCGAAATCAAAGTAGAACACGGTCGTGGCAAGCATCTGCTCACGTTTGCGCATTTCTGCCAGTTCCGCAGCGCTCGGGCCTTGCTGGACCGGTGCGGCAGCGGGCTCTGAAGTCAGCTCTTGGACCATTTCTTCATCAGTAGAGCTACAACTGGCTAACAGGGCCAGCACTGCGGCAGTCAAGCTCAGGCTGCCGATCCTGTTCATGCTTTTGGTAATCATTGGAAAATTTCCTGTAGAAATTAGTTAGGGGCGCATGGCCTTGGATAGACCCGGGCGGCGCGCATTATAGGGCTTCCGTATTTTTTGCAATAGGGATTTTGAGACGCTTTGAAAAATATATTTTCCCCGGTAAACCAGCCATTTGGCATTTTTTTTGCCGCCGTCTTCCGCGGCCGGATAACGCAGCCCCGGCCAACCGGTTTTCGCCAGGGCTTTTGCGACTGGACGCTCCGGGACCGGGCGTTTATTCTTGCCTGCTCACAAATGAAAACGATTCGTCTCCCCTGCCCCCGCAGGAGGCCAGCAATGCCGGAGCTCAGCTATAGTGGAAACTCGAAAGATCAGGTTCGTTGCCAACCGGCCCTGGCTGTCGGCAGACAGCCCGTCCCGGCCAGGACCGATTGGCGAGACCCTGCCGGACTGGTACCGTAACGCAGACCGTTTCGCGAAAGACCCCGCAACCGGGGCGTATCACCAGCTACCCGATGGCGGCGGGCGCATACCCACCTGGAAAGCCTGCCCTGCCCTGTTCGATATCATGGGCAGCGGTTATGCCTACAAGACTCCCTGCGACATCGAGTTTTATGAAGACAACAACGGCCACATCAGCGCTCGTGTTCTGGTTGCCCAGCACGAAGGACTGGTCACCGAGCGTCTGCCCCTCGACCGTTTCCCGCCCCCCCAGGGTTACCATGCCAGGCATTTCGCCTGGACCGCGGACTGGGCCGTGGAGCTGCCCGAGGGCTACAGCGCCTTGTATGCCCAGCCGTTCAACCGCTTCGAACTTCCCTTCATGACCATGGGCGGCATCGTCGACAACGACAAGGTGCACCAGCCCGGCTCCATGCCGTTTTTCTGGCGCAAGGGGGTAACGGGCGTGCTGCCGGCCGGAACGCCTTATGCCCAGATATTTCCGTTCAGGCGCGAGCACTGGGTGGCGGAGTACGACGCGTCCCTGACACAGCAGCAGATGAGCGAAAAGAACAGGGCCAGCAGTGCCCGCTACCGGCAACCGGATGGCGGCGTTTACCTCAACGAAGTCCGCGATCCACGCAAGTACCGGTAGCGCGATCATGGATACCCGGAAAATACGCTTCGTTGCCAACCGGCCCTGGCTGACCGAGGACAGCGCCTCCAGACCGGCGCCCATCGGCAAGACCATTCCGGAGTGGTACCGGCAGGCCGACCGCTTCGCCCGTGACCCGGCCACCGGCAAGCATGTCGAGATGCCGGGTGTCGGCGGCAAGATCCCGACCTGGAAGGCGTGCCCGGCCGTATTTGATGTGATGGGCAGCGGCTACACTTACAGGACGCCCTGCGACATCGAGTTCATCGAGGATGCGGCGGGCGGGATACAGGCCAGGGTGCTGGATGCGGGACACCCCAATTTTCTCCTGGAGCGTGACCCATTGCCCCGTTTTGTCGTACCGCCCGGGTATCATGACAGGCATTTCGCCTGGTGGCCGGACTGGGCAGTGGAACTGCCGGAGGGTTACAGTGCCCTGTATATGCACCCGATCAACCGGTTCGAACTGCCCTTTATCACGACCAGCGGCATCGTCGACAACGACAGGGACAAACTGCCGGGCACCATGCCCTTCTTTTTTCTCAAGGGCATTACCGGCATACTGCCTGCAGGGACGCCCTATGCGCAGATCATTCCCTTCCGTCGCGAGCACTGGGATTCGGAAATTGATGCCAGCCTGTCCGTGGAAGAAATGCAGGCCAGGAGTGCGGCCAACAGTGCCAAGTACCGCCAGCCGGACGGCGGCATATACCTGAAGGAAGTCTGGGAAAGACGCAAATACGAGTAATGCCTGGCAACGGGCAAGCGGGGTACACGATGACACGCCAATCCTTCTCCATCCCTTTTCTGGCATTAATGCTTTGCCTGGCCCCGGCAGCAGCCATGGCCCAGCGCGATATGCGCTCGACCTCGCAGCTGCTGGAGGAACTGACCAGCAGTTTCAGCAACGCCCGCGCTGCCGAAGCGGCACTGAAGGCCAACCTGGCGCAGAAAAATGCCTACCAGTCCGAGCAAAGCACCGTTAACCGGGAAAATGCCGAATACAAACGGGAGAGTTCAGACTATGCCCGCGACCTTGCCAGGCATAACGACAACGTCGACACGTTCAATGCCGAGTGCGGCAGTGGCAGAAGCTATACGCGCGAGCAACTGGCTCGTTGTGATGCCACCGAGGCGCAGCTGAAGGCAGCAGGGGCAGCACTGGAAACACGGCGCACGGCGCTGGAAGAAAAGCGGCAGGCCGTCAGGCAGCTGACCGATGCTTTCAACCAGAAGGAGCGGGAACGCGCACAGGTGGCCGAAGCCCTGCTGTCGCGCTACGATGAGGCGGATGCCAACATCAAGGCTATCCTGGCCAGGCTGACCGGCGAAGCAGCATTCAGCCACTGTGCCGGCCGCTCCAGTCCGGAAGCCCAGCAGCAATGCATTCTTCTTGCCTATCAGGGCAGTCGTTAATCTTCGGACAACCAGAAACTTCACAAAGGAAACCTGTATGACATTCACTCGTCGGCTTTACAGAACACTGGCCGGGCTGCTCACCTTCATGGTGGCCATGCAGACCGGCGCACAGGTAGTCAGGCCGGAAAGTGTCGGACTGTCTTCTGAGCGCCTGGTACGCATCGAGGCCCTGATGCAGCGGGAGATCGACAACCAGGCTTTTGCCGGTGCGGTGACCCTGGTTGCGCGTGACAACGACATCGCCTGGTTCCAGGCCCAGGGCGTCATGGATATCGCTTCCGGCAGGCCCATGCAGAAGGACACCGTGTTCCGCATCATGTCCATGACCAAGCCCGTGGTGGCCTTCTCCATTCTCATGATGGCCGAGGAAGGTCGGGTGCGTCTCGATGATCCGGTGTCGCGCTTCATACCCGAACTGAAAGGCCTGCGCGTAGCTGCCGAAGGTATACCGGGCGGCGTCGAGGCCGACCGCGAAATCACCGTCAAGGATCTGCTCACCCACTCCTCCGGCCTGATGAGCGGCCCGGCCGGCAATGGCGCGGTAGCCATCGAATTTACGCCAGACGCCACACTGGCCAGTGTCCTGCCGCAACTGGCTGCGGCACCGCTGGAATTCCAGCCAGGCACACGCTGGGCTTACAGCCCCATGTATGGTTTCGATGTGCTGGCGCGGATTGTCGAGGTCGCCTCAGGGGTGGATTTCGGCACCTTTACACGCGCCCGCATCTTCGACCCGCTGGGTATGGATAACACCTACTTCTATCGTGATACACCAGATACCGATGTCGCCACACTGTACCGCAACGACAATGGCAAACTGGTGGAAACGCCCGACATGCCCTTTATCAACGGCGCCTATTTTTCCGGAGGCGGCGGCCTCTTCAGCACGGCCGAGGATTACCTGCAGTTTGCGAAGGTTCTGCTCAACGACGGCGAACTCGATGGCACCCGACTGCTGGGCCGGCGCACCATGGAGCTGATGCGCTCACCCTTCCTGGCCGATACCATGCCCGGCCGCAATCCCGGTGAAGGCTATGGCCTGGGTGTGCGCGTCATCACTGACCCGATTGCCAACCATACCTGGCTGTCCAAAGGTACCTTCGGGTGGAGCGGTGCTTTCAACACCCATTTCTTCGTCGATCCCGAGGAACGCATCATTGGCCTGTTCATGAGCCAGGTCAGCGGCTCGTCCAGCCGTTTCACGCTGAGACAGGATTTTGAAACCGCCGTCATGCAAGCAGTGATCGAATAACACGGTCTGTACCTAACAGGAACAACAACATCAAAAAACCAGGACAAGAATATGAACAAACGCTTCACCAAACTGGCCCTGTCAGCGGCACTCTCACTTACCGCCCTTGGCGCGCAGGCACACTTCAAGCTGGTCAGCCCGGCATCCTGGATCGAAGAGGATGACCGCGGCGATCCCCAGAAAATGGCTCCCTGCGGCGGCACCCTGGCCGACGGCGGCACCCGCACCGGCGCGGTGACGGATGTGACCGGCGGCAGCATGCTTGAGGTCGCCATCGAGGAAACCATTTTTCATCCAGGCCACTGGCGTGTTTCCCTGGCCCGGCGCATCAACTGGCTGCCGGCAGACAACGTACCGGTAATGAAGGATACCGAGAACGGACCGCGTTCCGACTACTTCGTCATCGATGAAAATCCACAGCCGCCCGTCCTCATCGACGGCCTTTGGGAAAACCAGGAACGGCGCACCGGCCCGCGCATGACCGAGATCCGCATCCCGAACATAGACTGCGAGAGCTGTTTCCTGCAGGTGGTCCAGTTCATGGAGGAGCACCCCGGATTCCGTGAAGGCGGCTTCACTTATCATCACTGCGCGGTGCTCAATATTTCCGCCGACCCCGCCCTGCCTCTGGATGAAGGCTGGTAATCCCAGGTGTGTAAACCGGTAACGCCGGCAATGGAGCATGTCATGACCCGATTCCGATCACTGGCCCAGGCAGCACTGACCCTGTCAGCTGCCATCGTCACCCTCGGTGTGGTTGCCGCAGAACCTGACATGGATGCCATCAATGCGGAAACCCTGTCCCGTTTCCAGGCCATGCTGCAGGTCGACACGTCGAATCCGCCGGGCAATGAAACCGTGCTGGTCGACCAGATCGCGCAAGTATTGCTGAATGAAGGCATCGACGTGCAAACCTTCAGCCGTGATCCCGCCCGCGCCAACCTGGTCGCGCGCCTGCCCGGCAACGGCAGCAAGCGCCCCCTCCTGCTGATGGCCCATCTTGATGTGGTCACCGTCGATCCTGCCAAGTGGACATTCCCGCCTTTTGGCGGCACCGTCGATGAACAGTGGATCTACGGCCGCGGCGCTGTCGACGACAAGGACAATCTCGTCGCTTCCCTGATGACCATGCTCCTGCTCAAGCGCAGCGGCATCGAGCTGGATCGCGATGTCATCTTCCTCGCCGAGGCCGGTGAGGAAGGCGGCGTGCAGTGGGGCATCCAGTTCATGACCAGCGAGCACTTCGATGCCATTGATGCGGAGTACTGCCTTGCTGAAGGCGGCAGCGTGGTTCGCGAAAACGGCGCTCCGCTGTATACCGGCATCCAGGCGGGCGAAAAGAAACGGCGCACCGCAATCCTGACGGCAAACGGCGTTGCCGGGCACGGCTCCGTACCGACACAGAACAATCCGGTGATACGCATCGGCCAGGCCGTCTCCAGGCTGGCTGACTGGCAGGAACCCATTCGCCTGAGCGACACTACCACCGCCATGCTGACACGGATGGCTGATATCGCGCCGCCGGAGACCGCTTCCCGTTATCGCGCCCTTCTCAATCCGGGCTCGCCAGCGGCGGAAGACGCCATGGCGTACCTGCTGGAAAACGATCCCTACATGGCTGCCCTGATGCACAATACCGTCACGCCGACCATCATCAATATCGGCTACCGGTACAATGTCATTCCGTCATCCGGAACCGCCCAGCTGGACGTGCGGGTGATGCCGGAACAGGATTTCGATGCCTTCCTGGATACCATCGCCGCCATCGTCGATGATGACACCATCGAGGTGAGCTGGGATGACGCCCTGGTGCGCCCAAGCGCGCCCGTGAGTCTCAATACGGAAGCCTTCCGGGTCATCGAGTCCGTTTACAGCGAGCATTACGGCGTTCCTGTCATACCCTCCATGAGCACCGGCGCCACCGACATGAGCTACCTGCGGGCGAATGGTGTTGCCTGTTACGGCGTGGGCCCGGGTATCGATCGCGAGGACGGCACCCTGGGCTTCGGCGCACACAGCGACCAGGAGCGCATCCTTGAAGAAGAACTGTACAGGTTCGTTGCGGCCTATCACGAGATCGTCGTGCGTCTGGCCGCCAGCCCCTGATACGACTGTCCTGGGATCCATGCCAGGCACAGATGCATGGTCAGCAGCGTGCAAGGTGCTTCCCGTGAAACGCCAGATGATTCCTGACTCACACTTTCCCTGCCTGCTGACTAGAATTTCCTCTGAACGCCTATCCACCAGTGCCTGGAAGGCGTTTGCCGCAACATATCCTGTGACATTTCCGTAAGATCCGTAACGCTCTTGAACAGGCGTTCATCCGCGGGATCGGTCAACGTGGCGGTGATAACCCAATCCTGGCCGGCAGGTGACCAACTGCCTTGCAGCTGGGACACTTTCAGCCTGTAGGTGCTGAGCAGTGCCGGTGTATGCCGGTCAAGCGAACGATGCCCAATACCCAATCCTTCCGATTCTTGCGCCAGGTCCGTACAGTGCGAATGATCGGTGTAATGCGCAAACTCAGCAGCCAGGGTGAAGTTCACACGAACATCTACCGGCTGTGCCAGGGCTGTCGTGAAGCCAAGGAAAGTCAATAAAGCCAGTAGCGCCCGAGCCGTAAAACACTTGCAACCATAGTCATTAATCTTCATTGCCAACTCCTTATCCAAGAAATTGAATGCAGGTTATGTAAATTTCCCGGCAAAAAAAAATTCGAATTACTGACTTTTTCGATTCGGCTTTTTCGAACCCAGGGGAATAATTCGGCAAAAAAAAGGCAGCGCCGGCGGGTGGGTAACCGGGCTGCCTCAGGGGGGTGGGAGGGGCTTGATTAACGTCGTAAACAGGGAGACCCGGTGTCAGTGTTCCGTGTACTTCCCTTTCAATCTTTCGCTGTTCCTGTTAAGCGTCTGTTTCAGCCTGAATGCACAGTGCCTGATAGCAAGGTACATATCAGACTGGGTCGACTGCAACACGAGAGAAGGTGCATGATCCAGGTTCAGGACTACACGGCAGGACTTGTCGATGCCGCCATGCTGATTGCCATTGATATCCTCTAGCCTGACAGCCACTGTTCGTACTTCGTGGTGGCGCTCTGTCACCTTGAGAATCGATTCCTGCACAACACTCTTCAAAGCCTTTGTCAGGGGAAAGCCCCTGGCCTGTATATGGATACTCATGTCTTTTTTCTCCGGATGTTGAACATGAGTGAATCCTAGACTAATCCGATTTATCGCAAAATTCGTATTTTATATATGAATAATTCGAATTTTTCGAACTGAGAGGCAGCCCGTGAACATCAACTACAAACACCTGAACTACTTCTGGGCCGTGGCAAAAACCGGCAGTATTGCCAATGCCAGCGAGACCCTGCACATCACACCCCAGACTATAAGCGGCCAGATATCGCTGCTTGAAGACACTATCGGTGAAAAACTGCTGGAACGACAGGGCAGGAGACTGGTTCTTACCAATAAGGGAAAAATTGTCTTCACTTACGCCGATGAAATATTCAGCCTGGGCGAGGAACTGACTGAGTTCCTGAGGGGATCCAGAAGCTACCTGCAGAGCGCCTTCAATGTCGGCGTCATGGACGGCATTCCCAAGATAATAGCGTGCAAGATTCTTGAGCCTGCCATGGAAGATGACAGCATAAGCATTACCTGCCGCGAGGGAAGCTTCGATCAGCTCATCGCCAAACTGGCGATTCGCGAACTTGACCTGGTGATTAGCGACATGCCGGTAACCACCGCGTACAGCATAAAAGCCTACAACCACAAGATTGGCGAAAGCCCGATTACCTGCTTTGCAAAACCTCAAATTGCCAAGAAGCTGCGCAACGGATTCCCCGCCAGTCTTGACCAGGCTCCGGTCCTGCTGCCGACGAACAACAGTACGATCCGGCCCGCTCTCGACCAATGGTTCATGTCCGAAGGTGTGAGACCGAATGTGGTTGGCGAATTTGATGACAGCGCCTTGCTCAAGGCATTTGGCGAAGGCGGTGCCGGCGCATTCTTCATGCCCAGCATAATCGAGAAGGAAATTTGCCAGCACTACCATGTGGGCGTGGTGGGCAGGACAACTCATGTGCGGGAGCAGTTTTACGCACTGTCCCTGGACCGGCAGCTCAGCAAGGGGCCGCCTATTCTTGCATCCATCTACGAGTCAGCCCGGGGCATGCTGGCGCCGCAGGAATGAACAAGCATCCATACTGCCGGGATGAATTGGCCCCCGTAATATGATAGCTTTGCGGCCCCGGCAAAGGATAACCATGAACCCGACAGACAGGCCAAAACTCGAATTGCCCGACGGTGCAGACAAGCTGCTGCTGCATTCCTGCTGCGCGCCCTGCTCCGGCGAGGTCATGGAAGCCATCCATGCCTCCGGCATCGAATACAGCATCTTTTTTTACAACCCGAACATCCATCCGAAACGGGAATACCTGCTACGCAAGGAAGAGAACATTCGCTTCGCCGAACAGCACGGCATCGAGTTCATCGACGCCGACTATGATACCGACAACTGGTTCGAACGCGTGAAAGGCCTTGAGTGGGAACCGGAACGCGGCGAGCGCTGTACCAAGTGCTTCGACATGCGCTTCGAACGCACGGCACTGTATGCCGAGGAACACGGCTTCCCGGCGATCTCATCCTCGCTCGGCATCTCGCGCTGGAAGAACATGGAGCAGATCAACGATTGCGGCAGGCGAGCCGCGTCACGCTACGACAACATGGTGTACTGGGATTACAACTGGCGTAAGGGCGGTGGCGCACAGCGCATGATCGAGATCAGCAAGCGTGAGGGGTTCTACCAGCAGGAATACTGCGGCTGCGTGTACTCCCTGCGCGACACCAACAATCACCGCCTGGCCCAGGGCCGCGACCGCATCAAAATCGGCGTGCAGCACTACACCCACGAAGATGAGTAAGCACGCGTAGTCCTGAGCCGCGTTTCAGCGCTCCTCCCATTCCTCAACGTATTCCTCTACCGCCTCCGTGTCGTCGAATGTAGCGATATGGAACAGGGCATCGCCCTGATTTACCAGGGGGATCATGGTAATGCCGACAATGATGCCTTCCTTGTTGGCGCAGACCCGTACCGAGGAGTCACCGTAGGGATCAGACAGCAGCCCCAGCAGCTCCCCCTCATCGACACGTGCACCCAGGCCCCTGCGCGTCCTCAACGCACCGCTGTGCGGCGCCCTCACCCAGTGGCTGGAACGGGCAATGAAGACTTCCTTTTCCTGCCCAAGCGCCATCACCTTGCGCTGGGCCAGCATACCGATTTCACCCATCACGTTGAGAACGCCACGTAGGCCGGTGCGGATGACCTTTTCATCGAAACGCAGGGCCTCCCCGCCTTCGAACAGCAGCATGGGAATGCCTTTTTCCTCGGCGGCCTGCCTGAGTGAGCCATCCCTGATGGAGGAATTCAGTACCACCGGCACACCGAAGGCCCTGGCCAGCACCGTGGTTTCTTCGTTGTCCAGGTGGGCACGGATCTGCGGCAGGTTGCTGCGGTGGATGGCACCGGTATGCAGGTCTATGCCGTGCGTACACTTGCTGACGATCTCGGTCATGAAAACGTGGGCTACCTGCGAGGCCAGGGAACCGTTTTCCGAACCGGGGAAGCAGCGGTTGAGATCGCGCCGGTCAGGCAGGTAGCGGGAATGGCTGTTGAATCCGAAAACATTGACGATAGGCACGGCAATGAGGGTGCCGCACAGGGTCTTGCGGTTCACCACCTTGCGCGCGAGCAGGCGCTTGATGATCTCCACCCCATTGATTTCATCGCCATGGATGGCCGCCGAGACGAACAGCGTTGGACCAGGGCGCCTGCCACGCACCACTTCCACGGGAATCACCATTTCCGTGTAATCGTGGAGCTTGGCGCAGCTGATCTCGATGCGCTTGCGGGTCCCGGGCCTGATGGTTTCCCCGGCTATTTCCAGTTTCTGGATGTCTCCGTCAGTCATTCATTGCAGTCCTGATTTGTCTTGGCCCATCTTATCCCTTTAAATACTCTCTTGCTTCCTGTTCCGACATGGACTGATTATGCCTGATGTACTGGCGGAAAAACTGCAGCTGTTTTTTGCCACCGAGCAACCCGAAGCGCGGCGGATTTTTCATGGCCGCGGACACTGCTACCCGGGATTAGAACACCTGTGCCTGGACTGGTTCGGTCCCGTGGCGCTCATCTCCGCCTGGCAGCCCCATGACAATCCGGAAACCCTGAAACAGCAGATCCTCGAAGCCGATGTAAACAACCAGGTGGGAAGCATCGTGCTGCAGCATCGTCATGTCGACCAGTCACCCGCGGAAACCCTGCATGGCCCGGACCCCGGACGCGTCATCGTGCGGTCCGAGGGCCTGCGTTTCGAGGTGAATCCCGGACGGCGGCAGAATGCGGGCCTGTTCCTCGACATGGGCCCGATGCGGGAGTGGCTGCTGGCCAACAGTGAAGGCAGGAACGTCCTCAACCTGTTCGCTTATACCTGCGCCCTGTCCGTAGCGGCACTGGCCGGCGGCGCCATGAGCGTCACCAACGTGGATATGTCCAGGCCCAGCATCGAATGGGGCATGCGCAACCACCAGCTTAACGGCCAGGACATGGCCTGCATACACAACGTGCCGCACAACCTGTTCACTTCCTGGGGCAAGCTAAAGCAGTTCGGCCGCTACGACCTGGTCATCATCGATCCGCCAGCACGGCAGAAAGGCAGCTTCGACGCCGAGCGCGATTACAAGAGCGTGGTGAAACGATTACCAAAACTGTGCAACCCCGATGCGACCGTCATCGCGGCGTTGAACAGCCCGTTCCTGGGCAGGGACTTTTTGCTGGAAATCTTTGCCAAAGAATTGCCCGACGCCCGGTTCGGGGAATGGCTGCCGGTGGCGACGGCGTTCGAGGAAAACGATCCTGACAAGGGGCTCAAAATTGCCCGCTATACCCTGCCTGCTTGATCACCGGTAATACGCCAGCGAACCAATCCACTGGTTAACGACCCCGGAGACCTCCGACATGCCGAAGGTGGCGTGGAACACCTGCTGGAACAGGAGCCAGCCGACACCTGTCCAGGTGTACTTGTTGATTGCGCCTGAGGCACGCCACTCCTGCACGATGATGGCGAGCGCCATCAGGTCGAGTGTGATGTACATCGGCACCAACGGGAAGTACGTGATCCCGAACGGCACCATGTAGAGGCGGTGGATGCCCGGCGGCAGAATCGGCAACATGGCAAACAGGATGAGCCGACGGTGAACGTCATGGTTGCCCCTGTTGCGGATGGCCAGGGTGAACAGGAGACCGAAACCGGTGACTGCCATGTAACCAAGAAAGATGCCATGGTTCGGTCCTTTCGGCGATGTAATCCCGGAAGCGCCCAGGATGGTGATCAGGCAACCCATCAGGATGACGGCCATGGCATGGGCGATGGCGTACATACCCAGGCTGCGGTGCAGCCTGACATTGCGCACGTTCACCAGTCCCGCCTGTACCACCAGCAGGATCATCCAGGTGGAGTAGACGAACCCGTGCAGATGCACGACCGGCGGTGCCGGCGGAAAGGTGCCGGTCGCCAGCGGGAAAAAGTAGGTCATGCCGAAGCCGCCGAAGACGAAGAATGCCATCAGCAGCGTCATCCAGAAGAAAAAGGATGGCCGGAATGTCGCGGAGGCGACGGGTGGAGCCGAAACGACCGTGCTCATGGGTGCTTCTCCCTCATGGCGGTATTGAATCTTGTTGTTTTAATGATACGGCGTTGGGCAGGATAACCGGCAAACCCGGTGCCGTCCAGACTGCAGGAGGACAGGATGGTGACTCTGCTTGAATAATCGACCGTCGCCAATGAAGCGGCATGCTCAGGGCATCAGGTGCTCGTAACGCCGGTCAGTCAACATTCTCATGAAGGCGACCAGGGCCTTGATGCGACGCTCATCCAGGGCGGGCGCCGACTCCAGCTTTTCCCAGTCGATATTGTCCGCGATCTCGGGCTCGCCCCAGGGCTCGCCGGTATCGGGATTGATGTCGCGGGCAGGCCCGCGCACATTGAACTTGTTGTAGAAACGCACCACGGTTTCCAGATCCGGAAACACGCCGTTATGCATGTAGGGGGCCGTCATGGCCACGTTGCGCAATGTCGGTGTCTTGAACTTGCCGGCCTGCGCCGGGTCGTCCACCTGCGGGTTTTCCAGCAGGCCGTAATCGAGATGATCGGGACCCAGCCCGTTGGCCTTGCGCAGCGCCACATTCACCGGCGTGGCGACATTGAAGTACTTGTAGTTCGTGAACAGCTCCCCTTCACTTTCGGCAAACGGCTTGAGCTGGTGACACTGGTTGCAATTGGTGAACTGTGGGGAGAAGAACAGGGTCATGCCCAGTTCTTCCTCTACAGTGGGCTCATACTCACCGCGCAGGTAGCGGTCGTACTTGGAATCGAACGGCGAGAAGAATTCGGTTCGCTCGAGTGCGGCAATGGCTTCCGTCATGCGCCTGTAGGCGACATCGACATCCTCGAAGATATCATCGCCCCACAGCTCCTTAAAGGCGGCAGGAAACAGCGTGTGTTCCTGCAAACGCTCCACCACGGCGGCTTTCGATGCCATCTGCATCTCGATAGGATTGAGAAAGGGACCGCCAGCCTGGCCTTCGAGGTTGGGCTCGCGGCCATCCCAGAACATGCCGCCAACGTAGTCGCCGTCCTCGTTGCGGTGAAACACCGGTGTCAGTGCCGCATAGGCCAGCGTCGGGGCGTTGCGGTCACCCAGTGACTTCATGTCATTGCCGACGGAAGCGGCGCGCCCGACCGGGCTGCCGCGCCAGTCCATGAAGGCCTGCGCGGGGTCATGACAGGAGGCGCAGCTCTGGGTCTTGTCGCGTGACAGGGTCACGTCGAAAAACAGGGCGGTGCCCAGATCAACGAGTTTCTGCTGGTATAACGGATCATCCTGCGCCACGGCGAAAGCGGGCAGGATCAGTGTCGTAAGCAGGAACCGAATGTACCGCATCACGCTCGCCTCGTACTCAGATGGTTGTCCCAGAACACGCTGCCGGTAGCAGCACTGTCGAGTTCAGTGACCGCGTCATGCAACGGGTCGTAATGGCTGATACGACCGGTACCCGCGGTATACAGGAAGCCGTTTTCCACGGCACAGATACCGCAACCGTCGCGTGAGCGCAGGGAACGCACCATCTCACCGCTGCGTGCATGCCAGAGTGTGATCAGGTTGCCTCGCGGACAGGTGGCGGCGAAATAATCGCCCGAAGCATCATAGCGAATAGAGCCGACATACTGTGACATCTGGCCCTGCTGTGGTTCGGGCGCCCATAGCGGCGTCAGGGGTTGGCCCTGGGTATGCGTGGCGATCAGTGGTGCGCGCTCGAACGGCTCTCCCTCGTACTGCATGCCCATGACCACTTGCCCAGCGGCATTGAGATCGATGTGGCGAATGCTGGCCTTGTGCCAGTCCGAATCGAGGGTGTGCTGTTCGAGCAGCTGGCCGTTGCCGGCATCGATATAGGCGAGTGAGGGCTGCATGGAGTCGATATTCAGCTTGGCCCGAGGCTGCTCAGGCGATGTCCGGATGCCGCCATTGGCGATGACGAGAACACCCGCCTGCTGCTTCAGCAGAAGTTCATGGGGGCCTACTCCGTAACTGGGAAACTCCAGGCTGCGGGTCATGGTGATACTGTCACCGTCGCGCACCACATCCCAGGCGACGATGCGGCCGCTGTCACCGTTGATGAACTGCCAGGCATTTTCGCTGGTATAGAAACGATCACCCGCTGTCGTGAACACGCCGTGGCCATACAGATGGCGGTCCATGGGAACGGTGATCTCCGCCAACCTGGCGCCGGTGTCGATGTCCCCAACCCAGAGGTAGCGGCCCGGACGGCGGGCGAGCACGACATAAATGCCCAACCCTTCATGAATCGCGATGTAGTGGGCCCGGGACGGCAGGGCATGCTTGAATACCTGGCTGACCAGACCGTTCGACTGACGGAACCCGATCACCCAGTGCCGGTCGTCGGCATCGGACGCCGCACTGAGAAACAACGGCGTTTCCCGGGCCGTGCTGACGGCAAAAGCCGGCGCGGCGAGCAGCCCGGTTGTGAGAGCGAGAAAGTGTCGACGCTTCAGGTTTCCGCCCCGGTCAGGAGCAAGGCTGGTGGACAATGTCCGCTCCATGATCAGTCCCCATCCAGCGAATTGAAGCCTAGATAAAGGTCGGTGTTTTTCAGGCTGGCCTCGAAGGCCTCGAACAGGGCATCAAGACCGGCGGCGACGGCGAGCAGGCGGGCGTGACCGCCCTCTGCCGCCAGTGCCGTGTCGAAAGCATCGGGCAACCCGTTGAAGGAGTCGTCAAGTTCCGCAAAGCGGGCACTGATCGCTGCCACGTCTTCCGGATACAGGACGGCACTCAGGGCAACGTCCTGGTTTTCGCTGCCGTTAAACAACTCCTCCAGCGCCTGCACATTGAGCCTGAGGTTTCTCAGGGAGCGGGCCGAGCGCCAGGATTCGGCGCGGCGGACGCGGGCCTGGCTGGAGGTCTCACCGATCACCTCTTCCAGTTTCTGCTGCTGGATGCGGCGCACGGTTTCGACCTGGGCCTTCAGGAAATCGATGGTGGCATCTTCGCTGCTTTCGAAGAATCCGCGGTCGTCTGCATTGGCGACCGTAGCCCGGAATTCATCGACCCAACGCGTATGCACACCGGTGGCAATTTCATCGATATTGCGGGCAATGGCCTGGGCCACCTGGCAGCGGAACGGGTCTGACTGCAGTGCTGCCAGGCTGTCGTCTTCGAACAACAGGCGCTCCAGGGCGGGAAACCCCTGCACGCCGACACTTTCCCGGGCGAAGCTTTCCGGCGCCAGCACAGCGGGATCCTGTCCCGCTATCAATGTATCGAGCTGACGCGCGCCGGTGCCTTTTTCGTCCGGCCAGTAATGTACCCGGAAATTCCAGTTGAAATAGGTGATGGGCCCGAACTGGATGTGCTGCACGCTCTCCCAGGCATCAAGGCTGGCGTGGTAACCCGCCTGGAAAGTGGCGAGGGTGACCGCATCCGGCGCCTGGCAGAAGCGGGCTGCCGCCTCGGCAAGTCCGGTAGCGGCACTGGCGAAAACGGCATAGGCGGGAATCACCTGGTGGTCGGCCACGGCCAGGTTGACCGCGTTGAAGTCGTCAGAGGGTTGGCCGGCATCCTGGGCAGCAAGGGGCACAGAGGTCAGCCCGGTGATCAGAAGGCAGAGGAATCGTGTCATGGTAAATAATTCTAATTGAGAACGGTTCTCATTATAGACCATCGAGGAAGGTGATGACATCACCTCGTTCAGCCCCGTTAAGGTCCAGGTAAGCCTGTCTGGCCGGGGCGGCTTCGCCGTCATGCCAGAGGATTGCCTCTTGCAGGTTGCGCGCCCTGCCGTCATGCAGGTAGCCCCCGGTGCGGTCCAGGCCCCACAATGGCGGCGTGCGCCACTCGTTACCCGCCGCCGCGCCTTCCGCCAGATTGTCCGCCAGGCCGGGGCCCATGTCATGGAGCAACAGGTCCGTGTACGGGGTCACGATGCTGCCATCCACCTCGAACTCGGGCACATGGCATTCCGCACAGCCCGCTTCTGCAAAGAGACCCGCGCCGCGCTGAATGCTTTCAGCGGTGTAGTCTGCCGGAACCGGGGCCGGCAATGCCCTGATGTAGGTCAACAAGAGCTCCAGCACCTGCTCGCTCACCTCGAGGCTGTCGCCGCCGGCGCCGGCGGGTGCGGCCAGGCAAGCCACCTGCGCGGGCGTGCAGTCACCGTGAGCGGAATGCCGCACCGGGTTACCCAGACCAAGGTCAAGACTGAGCGCCCTGCCCGCCTGTTCGCGCAGGTCCGGTTGCGAGGCCTTCCAGCCGAAACGGCCGATGCGTCCATCCAGTAATCGCGGCAGCCTGCCTGAAATGCCGTTGCCATCGGCGTCGTCGGGATCAGCCAGTTGCTCGAGCATGCTCTCAGGGATGGTTTCCAGCAGGCCCAGGCCTGCCAGCGATGGCGCGATACGCAATGAAAGGTCATTACTGGCCAGCGGACCGTAATGCAAATCGGTTATCGCCACGGAAACGGAGCGTAGTGCCCCGGTTATACGCGGGTCGGACCAGGTGACGCTGACAGCTGCTTCCGCCGGCACCCCCGGGCGCGTGAACTTCTGCAACTGCTCGCCGTAAACCCCGTCGTTGATGTGTATGGTGCGCGAAATGTCGGCATCGCCCCTGCCGCCGCCGGGGTGACACTGGTTGCAGGAACGGGCGTTGAAATAGGGACCGAGGCCATCGCTGGCGCCGGTGGAAGCTGGCGCGAACACCCACTGTTTTTCAAACAGGGCCTTGCCGGTGACGTAATCCAGGGAGGGCTGGGCGACCGAGAAAGTCGCCACTGAAAACAGAAGCGCAAAAAATATCAGATCAAAAAATGGCTTCAGGGTTGTCAAGGGAGTCGGAACCTTCGATGCTCACGTTTGTCAGCGCCAGGGCATTGATGATCTTTTCGATGGTGCGGGTTTCTTCCATCAGCGCATTGACGATGCGCGTGATCACGGCTTCACCCCGCGTATTGTCACGGCCGATCAGTACGTCGAAGGTATTGCCGCGTGCCGCTTCGTCAACAAGGGCGGTCATGGCGAATTCGGTTTCCTCGAGACGCGCCATCATCTCGGCATGCACGGCCGCGTCTTCCTGGCGCAGCAATTGCGCAAGCGAGGGTCCGGCAACGACTTCACCATTGATGCGGCGGTATTCCCCCATGAACACGTTGCGAATGCCGAGTGCATCATAGTAGTGGGAGTTATGCGTATTGTCGGAAAAACAGTCATGCTCCTCTTCCGGGTCGTTCAGCAGCAGACCGAGGCGAATGCGTTCACCGGCCAGTTCACCATAAGCCAGGCTGCCCATGCCGGTGAGCATGGTGGACAGTGCACCTTGCGTGCCCTTGCCCAGCAGGTCGTTGTAAGCAGCGCCCCCGTCCTGCCAGTTGTGCACCATTTCCTCGAGGTCGCTGACCAGTAGTTCGACAGCCGCGGCCAGATATGCACGGCGGCGGTCACAGTGACCGTTGGTGCAGTTGTCGAGCGAGTAGTCGGTCCAGGGCCGGTTGCCGGCGCCAGGATTGGTGCCGTTAAGGTCCTGCCCCCAGAGCAGGAACTCGATGGCGTGGTAGCCGGTGGCGACATTGGCTTCGACGCCGTCGAGCAGGTGCAGTTCCTCGGCCAGCAGTTGCGGGGAGATCACCGCCGCGTCGACGATGATGCCGCCGGCGTCGAGCAATTCGTTGGCGATGACGTTGGCGCTGTAGAAATAATTGAAATCGGATTCCGTGCCGTAAACCGGTGCCGTGTAATCGATCAGGCCCTCGTCCAGCGGCCATGAATTCACCCGGCCTTCCCATTCGTCCACTACGGAATTGCCGAAACGGAAAGCCTCGGTTTGCTGGTAGGGAATGCGGGCGGCCAGCCAGGCGTTTTTCGCTGCCTGCAACGTATCTGCTGCAGGCGCTTCGAGAAAATCATCCACCGTCTGCTTCAGGACCAGCACGCTATCAAGGGAGTCGCCGTAGGAAGCCCGCGCGATATCGATATAGGTCGCAATGATCGCGTCCGGGTCCACCGGCGCGGTTTTCTCGGGTAAAGCGCTACAGGCGGCCAGGAATGCGGCTATCAGGAACGGTATGGTTTTCTGCATGGTTAGTCAGCGTGTCTGATGACCTTGCCTTCTACCATAAAGATGACGTCTTCAGCAATGTTGGTACTGAGATCGGCGATGCGCTCCATGTACCTTGAACACGACAGTACATTGATGGCCGTTTCAGTATTATGCGGGTTTTTGGCGATTTCCTTTTTCACGACCGTGTACATTTCCCGATTGATCTGGTCCACCTTGTCGTCCATCTCGATGACCTCTTTGGCAAGGCTCATATCCAGCTTGACCAGGGCATCCAGTGATTTGCGAACCATGGTCCGCACCAGATCCGGCAGTTCGTTGACGAATTCCGGCAACGTCGGCAAGGGTTCCTCCTGCATCAGGTCGCGGGCACGCTTGGCGATATTGCTGGCAAAATCACCCATGCGCTCGAGATCATTGTTCACTTTCAGCACTACAACGATGAAGCGCAGATCCACTGCAACGGGCTGGTGCAGCGCCAGTATTTTCAGGCTGTCTTCCTCGATCTTCACCTCCATGTCGTTGATCATGTTCTCGTGCTTAAACACTTCATCGATATAGGAAGCTTCGCGATTGTTCAGCGCCAGGATCGCATTGTTGATCGCCGTCTCCACGAGGTTGCCGAGCTTGAGGACTTCCTTTTTCAGCTTCTCGAGATCGCGACTCAGATGTAACGACATGGCAGGTGTTTCCCCCTATAACCGGTATATTAGCCGAAGCGGCCGGTGACATATTCTTCTGTACGTTTGATCGCCGGGCGCGTGAATATGCGCTTGGTGACGTTGAATTCTATCAGGTCGCCCATCTCCATAAAGGCAGTATAGTCGGAGATCCTCGCTGCCTGCTGCATGTTGTGGGTAACGATGACAATGGTGTATTTCTCTTTCAGTTCGAACATCAGGTCTTCAATGCGGGCTGTCGAAATCGGGTCCAGCGCCGAACAGGGCTCGTCCATCAACAGCACTTCCGGCTCCATGGCCAGCGCCCTGGCGATGCACAGGCGCTGCTGTTGCCCACCGGACAGGTTGAGCGCGGAATCATGCAGCCTGTCTCTTACCTCTTCCCAGAGCGCCGCCTGTTTCAGCGATTTTTCCACCAGTTCATCGGTGGAATCCTTGTAGCCGTTGATCAGCGGTCCCCAGGCGATGTTGTTGTAAATGGATTTCGGGAAAGGGTTCGGTTTCTGGAACACCATGCCGATGCGGCGCCTGACTTCAACCGGATCGACATCCTTGCCGTACAGGTTTTCATTGGCGAACAGCAGCTCGCCATCCACCCGGCAGCCTTCCACGAAATCGTTCATGCGATTCAGGCAGCGCAGCAGCGTGCTCTTGCCGCAGCCCGAAGGGCCTATGATGGCCGTGATCTTGTTGCGGCGAATATTGAAAGACACGTCATTCACCGCTTTCTTTTCCGAGTAGAAAATACTGACGTTGCGCAGTTCAAGCACGGACTTCCTGTGCATGCCGAGCGCCTGCTCTTCAGCCATGGCGATTTCAGGAGACTCACTCATTACTTCAATCTCCGTTCTGTCTTGTTGCGAATATAAATGGCTGTAGCATTCATGATCAGCAGTACCGCAAGGAGAATGATGATACCTGCGGCTGCAAGTTCATGGAACTCTTCCTGCGGCCGGGATACCCAGTTGTAAATCTGTATCGGCAATGCCGTGAAAGAATCCATGGGGCCTTCCGGCAGGAAGGCAACAAATGTCAGTGCACCGATCATGATCAGCGGAGCGGTTTCGCCGATGGCGCGTGATAACGCCAGGATCACGCCGGTCATGATGCCGGGGAACGACGCTGGCAATACGTGAGACCAGGCGGTCTGCCACTTGGTGGCGCCCAGCGAATACGCAGCGTTGCGGATACCCTGCGGTACGGTTTTAATGGCCTCGCGGCTGGCAATGATGATTACGGGCAGGATCAGCAGGCTCATGGTCAGTGCACCGGAGATCAGGCTGCGCTCAAGCGCCAGGTAGCGGACAAATATGGCCAGGCCGAGGATGCCGTACACGATGGAAGGTACACCGGCCAGGTTGGCAATGTTCACTTCGATGACCTTGGCGATCCTGCCCTTGCCGGCGAACTCTTCAAGATACAACGCAGTGGACACTCCCACGGGAATGGAAATCACCGCCACCAGGCCGATCAGCCACACCGTGCCCACCAGCGCGGACTTGATGCCGGCACGTTCCGGGAAACGGGAGGGAAAGCTGTCCAGAAATTGCCAGTCCAGCCAGCCGAAGCCATCGATGGAAACCTGATACAGCAGGACGCCCAGCAACAGGACGCCGGACCAGGTAACAGCAGCGCAGAACCTGGCGAATACTCTCGCCTTGCGATGGCGCCGGACCAGGTTTCGGTGTTCTTGTTCAGTAGTTAACGGCACGCAACAAACCTTTCAAATATTACTCGTACACTTCGCGGAAGCGGTTGAGGATCACCTGGGAAACGATATTGATTACAAGAGTGATGACAAATAAAAGCGTGGCGACCGCAAACAGGGTCTGGTACGCAATGCCGCCCGTCGGTGTATCGCCCAGACTGACCTGCACGATATAGGCTGTCATGGTCTGGATGCTCTCGAACATGCTCAGTGACATGTTGGGCGTTTGCCCCGCGGCCAGGGTCACGGCCATGGTTTCACCAATAGCGCGGGAAATCGCCAGCAGGAATGAGGCCATCACACCGGACAGGCCGGCGGGAACAACAACACGTGTCGTCACTTCATAGGACGTGGCACCCAACGCATAAGCGCCCTGGCGCAGGCTTTCCGGCACTGCCCGCAGGGCATTGTCGCTCAGCGTGGCGATCATCGGCAGGATCATGATGCCGACCACGATGGCGGCGCTCAGTGCATTGAACACCTGGATATCCGGTATCACGCTACGCAATAAAGGCGTGACAAACGTGAGCGCGAAATAACCATAAACCACTGTGGGAATACCGGCCAGCAATTCCAGCACCGGCTTGATGATCCGGCGTACCTTGTCGGAGGCGTATTCACTCAGGTAGATCGCACTCGCCAGGCCGGTGGGTATGGCAATGATGGCGGCACCGATGGTCACGATTAACGTGCCCCACATCAGGGGCAGTACGCCATAGGACGAGGGTTCGAACAGGGGGGTCCATGTTGTGCCCAGGAAGAATTCACCCGGCGACACGGTTTCGAAAAAGTTCAGGGTTTCAGACAGCAGCAGGATGACGATGGCCGCCGTCGTGGCAATCGAAACGAAAGCGCAAAGTCCAAGCCAGCCCTTGATCAGGAACTCGCCCCAGCGGATACCTGACTTCTTGATGGAAGCGGGTGCCCGCGGGACATCTTGGATCTCGGCTACCGGGGTATCCGTTTCTCGTTCTTGGGTCATGGAAAGCCTGTGCCGAAACCAATCAGGGCAGGTTGGGGATATTAGCCTTTAAATCACCAGAATTTAACAAAAATTCGTTAAGGAGTCAGAAAGCGGCGAGCTTTTCCCGGGATGACTGGTACATTTCCTCAGGCAGCTCGATGTAACCCACTTCGCTGGCCAGTACGCCGGCATTGTCGATGTAGAAATTCAGGAAAGCACGGACTTCCGGACGCGCCAGGCTGGCGGTATTGAGGTAGATGAAAATCGGCCTGGAGAGCGGGCTGTAAGTGCCGTCATTAATGGTGGTTGCGGTCGGAGTCACCGGGCCGTTGCCGCCGTCAATGGGAACCACCTTCAGCTTGTCCTGATTTTCCACATAGTAGGCAAAACCGAAGAAACCCAGTGCATATTCGTCCCCGGCAATGCCCTGGACGAGCACGTTGTCATCCTCGCTAGCGGTGTAATCGGGACGAGAGGCACCGGATTCACCGTTGACCGCTTCAGTAAAGTAATCGAAGGTGCCGGAATCGGTGCCGGGGCCGTAGAGCCTGATCGGGGCGCTCGGCCAGTCCGGACGGATATCGTCCCAGCTGTCCACCGTGGAGCCAGGCTGCCAGATCTTCTGCAGCTCAGCCACGGTCAGTGAATCAATCCAGTCGTTTTGGGGATTGACCACGATCGACAGGCCGTCGAAAGCGACCGGAATTTCGAGGTACTCGATGCCGTTGGCTTCAGCCTCCATGCTTTCCGATTCCTTGATGGTCCTGGAAGCATCGTTGATGTCGATTTCCCTGGCCAGGAACTTCTTGAATCCGCCGCCCGTGCCAGACACGCCTACAGTCACCCGTACACGCGGCGCCACAGCCAGGAATTCCTCCGCCACCGCTTCACTGATCGGGTACACCGTGCTGGAACCATCGAGGGTTACCACACCCTGCAAGGCACCAGCGCCGGCAG
>Ga0181582_10000270_pt1 | contig 35327 bp, 25 predicted proteins | sample 071ome_32_FD_132438 | JGI IMG/M metagenome (GOLD analysis project Ga0181582, IMG submission 132438) | Coastal salt marsh microbial communities from the Groves Creek Marsh, Skidaway Island, Georgia - 071405AT metaG (megahit assembly) | ecosystem: Environmental > Aquatic > Marine > Intertidal...
ACGGCACGACGGCACGGCGGCACGGCGGCACGGCGGCACGGCGGCACGCCAGGCCAGGAGTTCCACTCTTCTACCTCGCCCGATGAGCTGAACGCTAGGCGGCGTCGACTCCCGGGCTTCTCTCCGGTCGATTGATCGATCGATCGCTCCATCGATCCACCTGACACGGCCGGGGGCGAGACGACTCGTCCCGAGTCCTGAGCACCGAATGGACCGTGCTGACCTCCGGTCAGCGCATCGGTCAAACAACTTCGCCGATCATCTCTCCTCATCCTCTCCGTCCTCTCTTTCGTCTCGCGCCAGAATCATTCCGCAGTTAAGTACCTCATTTAGTGTTCCATACGACGTAGGTGGCCGTATAGCTCGCTCGCGCAAGCCCTGTAAATTCAAATTCGACGCTTCGTGGCCTCTGATCTCACGGGCTCGGACGTCGTCGTTAAATAGATCGTGTATAGACGATAACTGATACTCGCATGTGTGACGGGAACGCGATGAGCAAGATCAAGGGACGAGAGAAAGGACGGGAGGCGAATTCCAAGGGCCTCGCCGATGCCTCATCGTCGTCGTCGCCGTCGCTGTTGGCCTCGCAGGCCTCGCAATCGCCCCAGACGCCCGCTCGCCGGGGGAACAAGTCGGTTTCTGGCGAGACGGGGCCGAAGTCGAAACAGGGCAGCGGCTCGTCCAACTCCAAGGTCTTGTCTGTCGTCGCCGAGCGGGCGAAGGCTGCGAAGAAGCGACTGGCGAAGATGCAGCGGGAGGCGCAGGAGGCCGTTCAGGCGCAGGAGTTGTTGGTTGGGGAGCTTGAGCGGATGTGCGGTCTTGTCGGTGCGGCTGTGGAAGAGGAGCGGTCGGCTGTCGTGCAGGAGCGGGACGTCAAGGGGAAACGTGAGGGTAAGGTGGCCCCGAAAAAGGAATCGAAGGGTAACGGCAAGGATGCCAAGGAGGAGGGTGACACGGCGGGTGCGAAAGGGAAGACGCCGTCCATCGCATCGACCGGCAATCACACCGGCACCTCGACGGCAAACACGACGGCGATCAAGGAGTTCAGTCATCTGAAGCAGCTGGTCGATCAGTTGCAGGCGGAGAACATGGCGCTGAAGAGGGAGAATGACGTGCTCAACGCGAGCCTGTCTGCGGCCAAGGAGCAGTTGAACGACCGCAACGGGGCCGTCGGCCAGGGCGCCTCCAGGGACCCAACGAAGACCGGACCCCACGGATTCACGGCCGTGACGGCCGATACCAACGTCACCACGATGGCAGTCACGGAGGCTGTCAAGAAGGTCGTGCAGCTGCTGTACTGCGCCTGTCTGTTCGACCCGTTTGTGCCGTACCAGGTCGAGAAGGCCGCCATGCTGGCGTGGATGCATCGCACGCAAGATGTGAGCTCGCACATGGAACTGCCGCGGTTTGCCGAAATGCTCGACTCCATCGGGGTCCTCGGCAAGATGATCACGAGGCGGCCGTTGGGCGAGGGTAAGAGCCACGAGGAGAGCGTGCGGTACTGCCAAGATGTGGCGCTTCGGTACGTCCTGGGTGGGGACGACTGTGTGCTCGGGTGGAGCGGGTTCATGACCAAGGCGCAGGTGGAGGTCGCTCTGGGCCAAGTGATGATGAGCGAGTACTTCAAGAACGAGGGGCTGATGTACGGCGGGTCGGTGGAGGCGCAGATGGAGGGCACGACGATGCAGCCGATCGAGGCGGGACGCGCTGCCGTGCCGATGCAGGCCGCGATGGAACACCCGGTGCACCGCCAGGTGATCCAGCACCCGGTGCAACCGGACCTTCACGCTGGCGACAAGGACCGCGCCAACGTGGCAACGCCGTCGCCGGTGGAAGACCAGCTGGGCATGCCGGCCGAGAACGACAGCGTCGACAGTAGAAGCGAGCGGGAGGAGATCGAAGTGGACATGGAGGTCGAGGTTTTGGCCGCGGAAGCGGCCGAGGTGGTGCACGTACCGGCCGGCCAGGCATCGGGCGGCGCCACGCTCGCCGAACCCCAAGCGGACCCGGGCCCCAAGAGAAAGACCTCGGGGGGAAAGAAGAAGTATAAGAACGGAGGAGGAAAGCAGCGTGGCGACGTCGAGGCCAGCCAAGTGGTCCCGCGCCAGCCTCGTGCGGCAGCGGCGAGGAGCCCTCACAACTAGCACAACCGTTTCATCGTCAACGTCAAAAGAATGAATTTCTATGCTGCACACTTTTAAGCTACTCTCTTTCCTTATGCGTCCTTGTCCTTCGTCGTCGTCGACTCCCGCTGACCCGTGGGGACGTTGACAAAGGTCCGGCCGATGAACTTGAGCACCTCGTCGATCAGCACGACGGGCAACGAGAACGCCAGCACCAGCAGCCATTCGTTGAATGACAGCGGGACGATCGAGAAGGTCGTCGCGAGCGCCGGAACGTAGAGGATGACAAAGTGCAGTCCTGCGGTACGAGCAACGGGAGCGAGCGAGTGAGTGAGTGAGTAAGTGAGTGAGCGAGCGTCGGTGGTCGAGAGAGCGGAGCGTGCGGGCGTGGGTAGGATCACGTCGATCGAGTTCAAATACCCACCGAAGGAGACGGACATCGCGAGCAGCAGCCACGGGTTTGACCAGACCGGGACCTTGAGCAGGGAGTTGTCCTCGGACAGTGCGTTGGCAGCGTTGAACATTTCGATGGCGACTAGGACCGACAGCGAGAGCGTCGACGCCTTGACCTTGCCCGCGGCAAAGTAGTCGCACGCGCCGCCGAAGGACACGGTCGACCCACCGGCAGTGAACGGGCTGGCACGGAACCCGCGCCACGTCGGGCAACTCTCCCAGTTCCTGAGCTGCTCGAATGTAATGGCTGTGTGACCGTCGGCCGAGAGATCGATGCCCATGAAGCTATCGTGTGTGTACCACACTGCGAAGACGGCGACGGTGGCAAAGCCGACGTAGACGCCGACAACGAGCCACCTGAACAGGATCCATGGCGTGATGAAGTGGTCGTTAGCGCGCCTGGGCGGCTTCTGCATGATATCTGGGTCCGCCTTGTTGAAGCCGAGCGCCGTGGCCGGCGGCCCGTCGGTGACGAGGTTCACCCAGAGGAGCTGCACCGGGATGAGGCCCTCGGGCAGGCCGAGCGCGGCCGACAAAAAGATCGAAACAACCTCGCCGATGTTGGAGGAGATCATGTAGCGGATGAAAGCCTTCATGTTGTCGTAGATGGAACGGCCCTCCTCGACTGCGGCGACCACCGTGGCAAAGTTGTCGTCCGCCAGGACCATGTCTGCCGCCTGCTTGGCGACTTCTGTCCCGGCGATGCCCATGGCGACACCGATATCGGCGAGCTTGAGCGCCGGCGCATCGTTGACGCCGTCTCCCGTCATGGCGACAATCTGTCCGTTCTCCTTGAGCACCTTGACAATCTCCTGCTTGTGCCTCGGCTCGGCCCTCGAGAAGCACAAGCCTCCCGGGGTGTTGAGCAGCTCGATCTTCTCGGAATCAGGCATGGCCAGGAACTCTGCTCCTGTCAACGAAGCATTCTCAAGGTCCTGATCCGGCGCAAAGATGCCAATATCACGGCAGACGGCCTCGGCCGTCGTCTTGTTGTCGCCGGTGATGACCATCACCCGGATGCCGGCCCCGTGACAGCCCTCGATGGCGGACTTGACCTCCGGCCTCGGCGGGTCCCTCAAACCGGCCAGACCCACAAACGTCAAGTCTGACTCGATGGCCTCGTACTTGGCCGGGTCGGAGACGAGCTTGAAGCCGGGGTGCGACTGCTCTCCGTTGTAGCTCGCGAGCGCGCCGAGCTCGGACTTGCCCGACTTGACGGCCATCGCCAGAAGACGGAGCGCGTGCTCGGCCTTGCTGTCGATGATCTTGTTGATCGCCTTGCGCATGGACGCCGTGATGGTCACGACCGAGCCGTCGGCCAGCATCGCGCTCGAGCACCGCTCCAGGATGCACTCGGCGGCGCCCTTGACGAACAGCACGTTATTGGGATCGTCGCTGCTTCCAGACCTCAGCGGCGAGGACAGGCGCTTGACCAGCGAGGGCGAAGGCGGCGGCCCGCCGCTGCGACGTCCGCCCCTCGACTCAGTCTCGCCCTCCACGGGCTTGCACAGAACGCTCATCGACTTGCGATCGCGGTCAAACTCCAGGGTGGCAATCTTGTCGTATCCGGACTCGTACACCGCGCACGCGCCCATCGGATCGCCGCCCGCGCGACTCCTCGCCGCTTCAATCTGCCTCTGCGCCTTGCCGTCCTCCAAGCCGATCTTCTCGGTCATCACCAGCAGCGCCGCCTCGGTCGGCTGTCCGACCGCCTTGTATGCACCGTTCTCTTTCGTGACCCTCGAGTCATTGCACAGCGCGCACACCCTCGCCACGCGCTCGATGGCCGGGTCCATCTTGGTCAGGCCGACCACCTCGCCCTGATCCGGGTCGAACGACGTCCCCGTGATGGCCAGGTCCCGGATATCCTTTTCGTTCCTTCCCAGCGCAATGAGAGTCACCGCGCTCATCTGGTTCGTCGTCAACGTCCCGGTCTTGTCCGAGCAAATCACGGTCGTGCACCCCAGCGTCTCGACGCTCGGCAGCTGCCGGACGATGGCGTTCCGCTTCGCCATCTTCCTCGTCCCCAGCGCCAAACACGTGGTGATCACGGCCGGCAGCCCCTCCGGAATCGCCGCGACCGCCAGGGCGACCGCGACCTTGAAGTAGAACGTCGCCTTGGCGAACGAAAACGACACCGTCCTCGTATCCGGGATCCACGTCTGTCCGATGAACTCGAACGACAAAAAGTGGTGAATATTAATCAACCACACCAGGATACACACCGCCAGGATGATCTTCGCCAGGGCCTCCCCGAACTCGTCGAGGTTCCGCTTGAGCGGCGTGTCGTCGTCCTCCTTGCTCGCCTCCTCAATCTGCTCCTGGATCTTCCCGATCTCCGTCTCCATCCCGGTCGAGTTGACGATACAAATTGCGCTCCCACTCGCAATCCCGGTTCCCGAGAACAGCATCGTCTCCTTGGACTGCAGCTCGCAGTGCGCCGTCGACAGCCTGTCGGTCGACTTTTGCACCGTCACCGACTCGCCGGTGAGCGCCGCCTGCTCGACGCGCAATATCGCCGTCTTCAACTTGACCACCCGACAGTCCGCCGGAACCCGGTCCCCCGCGCACACCTCGATCACGTCCCCCGGGACCAGCCTCGTCGCCGACACCCCGAGCTGCAACGCCCCGCCCCTGATCACCTTGGCCGTCTCCGCCGACATCTCCTTCAGCGCCTCCAGCGCAGACTCCGCATTCGACTCCTGCCACACCCCAACGATCGCATTCAGCACCAGAATCAACAGAATCACCCCGGGCTCCACAAACGCCCCGATCCCCAGGGACTCTCCCGACTCGGCATTCTCGAAGAACGCCAGCCCGAACGACACGCACGCCGCCAGCAGCAAGATCTTCACCAGCGTATCATCAAACTGCTCCAACACCATCGCCAGCAGCGACGTCGGCTCGGGCTTCTTCAGCTCGTTCGGCCCATACTGTGCCAGCCGCGCCTCCACCTCCGGCTCACTCAGCCCGTTCTTCAGGTTGGTACGATGGTGGGTCACCACCTCGTCCACCGTATGGGACCACGCGGGATACGGATGCATGCTGATGACGACGCTGACGACGCTGCCGACGCTATCGGACTGAACAACGTAGATCCCGTTCTTCTTCTACGGCGTCTGTGAAACGTTTTCGTCGCCGACCGTTCTCCGCTCGCCGTTCTCCGCTCGCCGCGTCACGCACTGGGCCGTCCGAGTGATATCTACCGTTGTGTACGTCACGCGTGTGGTGAAAGAGGGAAGAGAACAAATTCGTTTGGTGGTCGTGGCCCGCGGCCTCGGTCTGGGAATCTCAAACTCGGCGGCAGACTCGATGGCGAGAACGGGATGCCTGCCTGCCTGGCGCTGTTACCACTCTGAATCTTCATCATTCTAACGACGATGACCGATACGACTTTCCTGTTCACCTCTGGTACGTCGCATTGCCGGCGTCGATCGCCTGAGAAATCTGCCCGTCGTCTAGCCCCCGTTTCTCGCGTCTCTGCCGTTCACACGGGGGTAGATGGCCGTGCATTGGGCGTTTACTCATCGTACCTGCAGATCTGGCCGCGACGGGCGCCCATCGGCCGCCGTGCTGCCGTGTGCAACCCTTTGCTGGCGAGCTCTATCTGCCTGCTCTTGTACGTCGTCGCTGTCCGCTCGCTCACCCCCGCCCGCCCGCCCGCCCGCCCACCGACGACAGAGTCTGTCAATGAGGGACACCCGGACAAGCTCTGCGACCAGGTCTCCGATGCCATCCTGGACGCGTGCTTGAAGGACGACCCGGACGCCAAGGTGGCGTGCGAGACGGCCTCCAAGACCAACATGGTCATGGTCTTTGGTGAGATTACGACCACGGCTAAGGTGGACTACGAGAAGATTGTGCGCGACACCGTGCGCAACATCGGCTTCACCTCTGACGACGTTGGTCTCGACGCCGACAAGTGCAAGGTCCTGGTCCACATCGAGGAGCAGTCGCCGGATATCGGCCAGGGCGTGCACGGTATGGGGACCAAGACGCTCGAGGAGATGGGTGCTGGTGACCAGGGTCACATGTTCGGCTATGCCACCGACGAGACCCCCGAGCTGATGCCGCTGACCCACATGCTGGCCACCCAGCTGGGCTACAAGCTCACCGAGGTGCGCAAGAACGGGACCTGCCCGTGGCTGCGCCCGGACGGAAAGACGCAGGTCACGGTCGAGTACAAGAAGGAGGGCGGCGCGGTGGTTCCCATCCGCTGTCATACCATCCTGATCTCCACCCAGCACAATGAGGACGTTAGCAACGAGAAGATCCACGCCGATCTGATGGAGCACGTCATCAAGCCCGTGGTGCCGGCCAAGTATCTGGACGACAAGACCATCTTCCACCTGAACCCCTCTGGAAGGTTTGTGATCGGCGGACCCCACGGAGACGCCGGACTCACCGGGAGGAAGATCATCATCGATACGTACGGCGGATGGGGCGCCCACGGAGGCGGCGCCTTCAGTGGAAAGGACCCCACCAAGGTCGACCGCTCCGCCGCCTACATCGCCAGGCAGGCGGCCAAGAGCATCGTTGCCGCCAAGCTGGCCAGGAGGGCGCTCGTGCAGGTCAGTTACGGAATCGGCGTGGCGGAGCCCCTCAGCGTGTTTGTCGACACCTACGGAACCGGGACCAGGTCCGACGAGGAGATCCTCAAGCTGGTCAAGGCCAAGTTTGACTTCAGGGCCGGCATGATTGGCAAGGCGCTCGACCTCAGAAGGGGCGGGGATCGGTACATTCACACCGCCGCGTACGGACACTTTGGAAGGGAGGACAGGCCGGACGTGTTTACGTGGGAGAAGGTGGTGCCGTTGCTGGACTAGGTTCATTCTTTGCGTGCCCTATTTGTCGTGTTCTTGTAAGAACGCATCCTCTTCGTCACTGGTCCCATATTGTTCGCTAGCGAACATGCCCTCCCTCCCGAGATGTGCCCACCGACACATTCGAGGGATTGACTCCTCGGCTCGAACGTACGCGCGCTGTACCTTACTATAACGTATATCACCAATTCAATGCCCAGCTCAAGTTGCTGCGGGGAATTGGGACGGAGCGCTCACTGATTTCGTTCGTTCGAATTCTCTCGAACGACAACTACCCTGCCTCGCTCCATCCGTCTCGTTCGTTCGTTCTTCCGGCCGGCCGGCCTCGTTCGTGCGTATACGTAAACGGAGACATCGTATGGGAGAAGACGAGGGAGACAGGGTGGGCGTGGCCCGTGGGGCGGAGTACGACACGTGGACGCCCCACGGCACGCTCGAGGATATCGAGTCAAAGCACAAAACACGCGACTCGTGTTTGTCGGCAGGGACGGCGACGACGTGCTCGACGACGTGCTCGACGACGTGCTCGACGACGTGCTCGACGACGTGCTCGACGACGTGCTCGACGACGTGTTCGACGTGTTCGACGAGTCGTCCCCGTGCGTGTACGAGTCCGGGGGGGCCTTCGGCTGCGCCTGCCAGTGCCAACAACAAGACGTCGAACTGGATGGACTTTGGGTCGTGGCTTGCTGGTCACGGGGCCTCGGACGACGGGGCGAACGAGAACGACGGGGCGAGCGGGGCGAACGGGGAGCGCGTAGACGATGAGGATGGCACTCGAGCTCGAAACGACGCCGAGACCCCGGCGTCGTCCAACGCCACGACGTCGGCAGGTTGCCCCGTGAAAGACTGCCGGACAGAGTCGGGTCTGATGATGTCGGTCGGGAGACCGGGGTGTCAGGACGTGCAAGAGATGGCGGTGATGCTCGGGGCGACGGGCGTGCCGGCGAGCAAGTGTCCCGTCGTGCCGACCAAGGTGGTGTCGAACGTCTTGACGGCGCTCTACGAGCCGCTGGTGAAGCTCGACGTCGGGGTGCTGACGCGGACGATGGAGTCTCCGATGCAGCTCAAGCCGCGCGAGCAGGTTGGGAGGGGGACGCTGTCGCTGTACATTCTGCCGGACGACAGCCTGTCGCTGACGTTCGAGGGGCCGCTCGACTCGCTGCATGGATGGGATGCGAGCGCACAGACGTCCAAGGAGGTGATGGATGTCGTGAACATGAACCTCGGTCTGACTGAGGTGCGTGATATTGACGTTCACGAGGTCCACGGGACGGTGTGGGAGGAGCTGGCGCGGTTCCCGCGGTGGAGGGAGCAGCGCGAGACCTCGATCGTCACCGTGCACATGCTCAAGGGGGACAAGACGGGCCGGTCTTTCTACGTGATGGCGGGGGAAGACGCGGCGCCGCCGCTGCTCTCGCTGTCTTCGGACGGCCAAAGGAAGTTTGACGAGTTTCGCGGGGCAGGGTCGGCGACGTCGGCGTCTTCGACGGCTGCGACGTCAGGGGGGAACACAGACAGCGCGGCACGGAACAACAGTCGGCACTACTTTTGGATCACGGGGCCAAACGTCGAAGATTCCATCCACGCGCTGGGGAAGATGAAGTCGTACATCAAGCGACCGCCGACGCTGGCAAAGATTGCGTGCGTCCCGGAGCACGTCCTCGAGACGGTCAGCGAGTGGGTCGCGAACGTGGACGAGACACAGCGCGAGCGGGCGGCGAAGGAAGGCAAGGCGCCTACAGTCGGCACGAATCCGCTGAACAATCTGGGGGCCGTGATGGGGCGCCGCATGCCGCAGATGGTCGTCAACCAGTCGCTGTCGACCAAGACCGACGGCAGCGCCTGCAATTTCGTGGACTCGAACGTGCAGGCCACGGCAAACGCGAGTGCCGTGTTCAAGGACAGCAGGTTCAACATTTCGTGTCCCTGCTGCGTGTCCGTCGTTTGGGGCATCAAGAGCACCGTCCGGGTCGAGTCGCTGGACGCCGCCGGCGATCGCGACGAGCACGTCATGCGCGCCGCGGCGACTGTTGTCACGGCCGAGGTCAGGTGCGAGTCCGAGGTGCTGGCGAGGAAGGCGGTCGAGGCCATCGGCAGGATCCGCATCGAGGAGTGGATCTGCGAAGACTTTCTCCGAAACACGCGCAAGCACAAGATCAAAGCCAAGGCGGAGCGCCAGCGCCAGAAGGATCTGCAGCGTGGATACGCCGCCCTGAACGCTGCCCAGCCCATGATCCAGCGCGCCGTCGCCAACCTCCCGAACGGCAGGGCCGCGGGCGTCGACGCCGATCGCGCGTACAGCGCTGATAGCGTCGGCAGTGATTGCATCCATACTACGACTACGATATCTACTACTACTCCGCATGACGTCGATCCTGCAGACGCCATCTCGAAGGGTCAAGTCAAAGCGGCGAAGAACGACGCCGCGCATGGTCCTGTCTCTGGCAAGAAGATTTCCATCAATGACCTGCCAAACTTTTTCTAATCTGAATGTCCTCTCACCAACTCGGTCAGATGTCGACGATCACGTAGACGTCGGCTCGATCCAGCGGCGTCATCCGCGGCTGTCCGCCCGCGTTCGCGTTTGCCCCCGCGTTCTCCCCCTCGCACACGTCCAAAATCTGCATCGCCGAATACGTAATGGCCTTGATCTCCGTCCCGCAGACGTCCCGCTTGGCGTCAAACACGCCCCCCACGGCCACCGCCACGAGCCCAAACGACCCCCCACCAGTCGCATCCGTCCGGAGCTCGACCACCCGTATCCGCACCGGCACGAAATACTCTGTACTGAACCCAAACAACAACTCATCCAGCCACTGAAACATCAGCGAGTCCATATCCTTCGCACCCTCGACCGTTATAACACGCACGACGCTCGTATCCCCGACGAGTCCCTCGTCGCGCTTCCCCTCGTCCTCGTCGGGCGCGACTTCCCCGAGACGCGCCCGCAGTCCTGCCTCGATCCCTTCCAGCGGCGTCATGTAATTGAACATGCACGCGGCCACCTGCTCAAACGCCTGCGAGAGCGTCTTGCCCCACGCGTGCAGCTGCACGTCCGCCGTATGGTCCAGATACTCAAACTGTCGCGACGCATGCTCACGCGTCCCACGAACATCCTTCAAGAGGCTCTTTACGACGTGGGCATGCGACGCCGAAGCCCGGAGCGGATCCACGGGCGCGGGTTCACCTGCTGGGGCGGGACTCGGCCCTTCCCCAGCGGCGCCGTCCCGTTCTCTTTTTTCCTCCCGCCCCCGTTCCCGCGCCCGTTCTTCCGACGCAGAACCGCCCGCCCCGCGCCGGCGCTTCACGCGCTGCGGTAGGACCGCGTGGTTCGTCTGGATGGTGCTCGGGTTCATGCTCCGCCCGTGCAGCAACTACCGAGAGCGGCTCGCCCATGCACGCCCTCTTCCGAGCGATCTTTGCCACGATCTCCTTCTGTACAACGCACGTGTCGGGATCCGAAATCGAAATCGAACCACCTGAGAGCCATTTGTTCTAAATTCTTCGACCGACGACCCGTCCATACGATGAGCACGACAGCCGCCCGTGCCCAACGCCGTGAACGACGAACGTGAACGACGAACGTGAAGGACGAACGTGAAGGACGAACGTGAAGGACGAACGTGAAGGACGAACGACACACCGGGCTGGCGGAGGTGGCGTGGGCAAATTCCAACCAACGGTTGTCCCCCAAATGAGCGCCTCCCGTCCCCACGGACTGGACGTTCAGTCCGACGATGACCACGATGAATGGCCGGACATCGATTTGACGGACGACATGGCCGCGGCGGAGAGAAGTGCAGCCGACGTGGAGGAGATCGGTGCCTTGGCCGTCCGAACGCACCGACACCGCGAGCGAGACGACCTGGCCACCAACGACAACGCGGACAACCCGGCGTCGTCCTCGTCCTCGCCGTCCTATAACTCGTCCGAAGACGAAGAGTTCCAGTCCTTCTCCGGCGACGTGTTCGTCAGGCACCGGGTGCACCAGAAAGACACCCTGGCCTCGCTCGCCGTCCGCTACAACGTCTCCATATCGGACATCAAGCGGACCAACGCCTACCAGAACGACTCGGCGCTATACGGGAAAGAGTGGGTGATCATACCGAAAAAGCCGCTGCCAATCGACCTGGAGCTCTTGGGCGACGTGTACAATAGATCTCTGTGCTCACCGAGGGGCGTGAGGTCGTCGATGGTGGCACATATGGAGTACCTGCGGGACGGACACGGCCGAGAGAGGGAGGGCACGGTGGAGGTCGAGCTGATGCGGACGACGATGGCGCCGACCAGCACGGCGTCGGCCTCGAGGGCGTCTACCTCGCTGCCGACGACGTCTCGAGACTTTGGAGATGCCAGGACGAGAATAGCAGTCTCGAGAGCAGACTCCCACGAACTCTACGACCCGGCGACGCGCGAATTCTTCGACGCCCTGCGCGAGAAGGACGCTGCAAACTCCACCCCGCAGATCTTCAGCGCCGAGACCACGGCCAAGCTGAACGCTTGGAAGGAGCGGTCGTCGTCGATGGCAATGAAGGAGCTCAAGAACTTCCAGGGCAGGTCCATCCGCTGGAGAGACACCCTCGTGAACAAACTGAAACGAATAGGAAGCCAGCCGGCCATGGGCGGCGGGGGCGTTGGCGGGACACGTCCGTGCGGGAGCGTGTCGGGACACGTCCGTGCGAGCAGCGTCGACGAAACGCTGGGCCTCAAGAAGGACTGAGTGGAGGCGGAGGCTGCACATCCTCGACCGTCATACGGTCCGTCCGTTGGACCATCTCAAGAAGCTCCTCGAAGCTTCTTCTTCGTCCAGACACCACCACCAGACTCGACGACCCCCACGCACCGCCACGGACCAGTTGAATCTTCTGTTTTCGTTTTTCAATTCGTGTGAGAGAACCAGCCATGCTGACTGCGACGCTGAACACGGCCATCGGTGGGCGCAGGTCCCTGGGCGGATGCGCCCTCAAAGATTCGAGGGCCCGCCCGGCGGGTCTGTCTCGCCGCCGTTCCCTGACTGTCAGGGCAGAGAAGGTAGGTCGTTTATACTGTACAATGAGCTCGTCCGAGGACGCCTCGGGCCCGGCGTTGGCGCCGTATCGTCCCGCTTGGAATGCCTGGTCGTCAGATGCAGACCGTCCTCGGTGGGCGCTGCGTGCTCGGGTCGCCAGGCGGCGTGCGCGGATGTAAAGGGGACGATATGAAGCACGTAGTGGGCGCGTGGCCGCCGCAAACGTCGTCGAAAGTCGAATCGAACGCACCGACTCACTCGTCGCTCGTCACTCGTCCAATCACTGCAGGTGGTCGGTATCGACCTGGGCACGACCAACTCGGCCGTGGCCGCGATGGAGGGAGGAAAGCCGACGATTATCACGAACGCGGAGGGCGGTCGGACGACGCCGTCGGTGGTTGCGTACAGTAAGAACGGGGACCGCCTGGTCGGACAGATTGCCAAGCGTCAGGCCGTGGTCAACCCGGAGGACACCTTCTTCTCCGTCAAGCGCTTCATCGGACGCAAGATGGGGGAGGTGAAGGAGGAGTCCACGCAGGTGCCGTACAAGGTGAACCAGGACGGGAACGGGAACGTGAAGATCGTGTCGAGCAATGCCGGCAAGGAGTTTGCGCCGGAGGAGATCTCGGCGACGGTGCTCAGGAAGCTGTCGGAGGATGCGGCCAAGTTCTTGGGTGATACCGTCAACAAGGCGGTCATTACGGTACCGGCGTATTTCAACGACTCGCAGAGGCAGGCGACGAAGGATGCCGGGAAGATTGCCGGGCTCGAGGTGCTGCGTATCATCAACGAGCCGACGGCGGCCTCCCTGGCCTACGGACTCGACAAAAAGTCCAACGAGACCATCCTGGTGTTCGATCTGGGAGGTGGTACGTTCGATGTGTCAGTCCTCGAGGTCGGCGACGGCGTGTTCGAGGTGCTCAGCACGTCTGGAGACACCCACCTGGGAGGGGACGACTTTGACAAGCGCATCGTCGACTGGCTGGCCGAGGAGTTCAAGAAGACCGAGGGCATGGACCTGAGGACCGACCGCCAGGCGCTCCAGAGGCTTACCGAGGCCGCCGAGAAGGCCAAGATCGAGCTGTCGGCCACCTCGCAGACCTCCATCTCGCTGCCGTTCATCACCGCCACGGCCGACGGACCCAAGCACATCGACACCACGCTGACGCGCGCGCAGTTCGAGCAGCTCGCCAGCGACCTGCTGACCCGCTGCAAGATCCCCGTCGAGGCGGCCCTGAAGGACGCCAAGCTCGGCATGAGCGAGCTCGACGAGATCATCCTGGTGGGAGGGTCCACCCGGATCCCGTCTGTCGTGGAGCTCGTGGAGAAGATGACCGGCAAGAAGGCCAACATGACGGTCAACCCCGACGAGGTCGTTGCCCTCGGTGCTGCCGTCCAGGGCGGTGTGCTCGCCGGAGAGGTCTCCGACATCGTCCTCCTTGACGTGACCCCGCTGTCGCTCGGACTCGAGACCCTCGGAGGGGTCGCCACCAAGGTCATCCCGAGGAACACCACCCTCCCGACCTCCAAGACCGAGACCTTCTCGACCGCCGCCGATAACCAGGCGTCCGTCGAGATCAACGTGCTCCAGGGAGAGCGCGAGTTTGCCAAGGACAACAAGAGCCTGGGTACCTTTAGGCTCGACGGCATCCCGCCGGCCCCCCGCGGCGTCCCCCAGATCGAGGTCAAGTTCGACATCGACGCCAACGGTATCCTCTCAGTGAGTGCCACCGACAAGGGAACCGGCAAGCAGCAGGACATCAAGATCACCGGTGCCTCGACCCTCCCCTCGGACGAGGTCGACAAGATGGTCCAGAACGCCGAGCAGTTTGCCGAGGAGGACAAGAAGCGCCGTGCCCTCGTCGACGCCAAGAACCAGGCCGACTCGATCGTCTACCAGACGGAGAAGCAGTTGGGCGAGTTCGACGACAAGCTGCCGCAGGATGTCAAGGACAAGGTCAACGCCAAGCTCACCGACGTCAAGGACGCCATCCCGTCCGAGGACGCCGACAAGATCAACGCCGCGGTCGAGGCGCTGCAGAAGGAGGTCATGGAGATGGGACAGGCCGTCTACAGCCAGGCCGGCGCCGCAGGCGCCGAGGGCGCCGCCCCGGGCGACGACGCAGGGGCCGCCCAGGGCGGTGCCGCGGCCGGTGGAGACGACGTGATCGACGCCGAGTTCACCGACTCTGACAAGTAAACAGACATACATGCATGCATTGATTATTGTTTGGTTGTTTGGTGGGCGGTACGCGTAACAAAACGAACAGATGATAGACTGACAGATAGACTGAAGGGGGGCGCCCCCTTGATCCACAACAGCGTGCCTCGGATTTGAATTTCGATCGGCGGGATTCATTTCCCGGTTCGCGCGGCCCTGCCGTCATATTAAGTCTCGTTCACGCCTGTGTTTCACACGTGCCCACCAGTATCCTCTCGTCGCTGTGCTATCGGCACTGTTGATAGCTGACTGTGAACGTCCGAGAACGAAATGATTTCCGCCAAGAAATTTGCGCTCTTCGCGCTGCTCGCCGGAGCCGCCTCGGCCCGCACCGTCCTCCGTATGTTCATATCATTGATTTAAAGCCTCCCCGCCAGGAGTGCGGCGTGCGCGTGCGCGGCCTGCGCCGTGACGATGATCCCGAGTGCCGTCGAAACAATTCCGAACGTCGCGCACGTCGTGCCGTCGGTCGTCGGCGCGGTGGTTGTTTCCGATATGATATCGTACCTTCCGTGCGCTGCGACAACGAGCGCGACCTCGTCTCGCGCTCGTTTTGCAGACGGTGCCTGACGGTTCAGGGTGCGACCCCCTCTCTCCCCTCCTCGTTCCCTCCACGCTCTCACCTCTCAGCTCTGTCGGACACGTATCCCTCTCACTGACCTTCGTCGCGCGACGCACCGCAGAGGACGACGGCGAGGACCGTATGTTGCTGGCCATCCGCAAGCCGGAGGCCGCCGCTTCCTCCATCTCCTCCATCGAGGTGACATTCGGCACCGGACCTGCCCTGCGCACGTTTGACTACAGCGTCAAGTGTGTGGACGTGGCCGCCATTGACGGCTCCTCGGTCCTTGACGGCTGCGACGCTGAGCCCGCCGGGGACGGCGCCGTGACTGGCCTCACCACCCGCTCGGCTTCGACCATCACCGCCCAGGTGACTGGTCTTTTGCCGCTGGTGGAGTACTATTGCTACGTCAGTGTGGAAAGCGAGAAGGCCGGCAAGTGCATGCCCGTTGATATGGTGCGTATTGGTATTCGTGCTGGTATTGACTTCGGGCGGCGTGTGCTCGCGTGCCGCCCGGGCTCCTCGGTGAATGAATGATCTCTCTCACTCGCGCTCCGCGCTCGCTCGTTCGTTCTTTCGGTCGTTAGGTCGTCATTCCGTTCCCGGAAGACGTCGCCATCAACATGGCGGCGATCAACCAGGGGCCGCCCGTCACTTCTTGGTACGCGCCCGACGTCATTGAAGCGGTGGCAATCAACTTCGACCAAATCACCGAGTCGACCACGTACTACGCGAGCATGTCCGGTAATGTGATGGCCGTTTCCATGGATGCATTTACTGACTCTACTCCGACGGAATACTCCGCGGGTCTCTGGATCACCCAGGACATCGCTGGATTCAACGCGGCTTCTTCTGATTTCCCGGGAGCGGATCCCGACACCCAGTTCACTCAGCTGGACCCGACGAGCGCGATTTCCACGACGCTGGCGGCGGCAGATGTTGGGTTCCAGATCTCTGGCAACCGGATGGTTGCGTGGGATCAGGACAGTCTCTGGCTCGCCGAGGACTACACCACCGGAGCGTGGACGGAGAGTGTGCCCATTAACCCGAGCTCGGAGGCTGTCTTTTACGCGAGCATTTGGGGAACTAACGTCGTTGTGGCACGCTCGGACATCAGTCAGTCGCCTCCTGTTTTCTACATCGACCTGTACTCGGACGCGTTTGCTGGTGCCGACAAGGTCGTCACGACCTTTGCCATGCCGGCGTACACGGCGATCAGGAGCGTCTCGCTCACCGGACCGTTCCTGGCGATTACGACCTTTTACTCTGACGGCCTCGACCTTGCGAACGACAAGTCCCAGATTTGGGTTCAGGACCTCCGCACGCTCGGCGACGAGCTCTCCCTGATCGAGGTGCCGGCCCCGACTGGGGATGAATGGGCTACCACTGGCATTGAGTCCAAGCCGATGATTGTTTCCATCTTCTACACCCAGATGATGGTCACCATTACGCCTGTACGCAAATTTGACTCCAAATTTGACTCGCTGTCTCGCTGACTTTGTCCCTCTCCGTCGCTCATCCGATCTCTTTCCCTTCCTCTTCCTTCGCCAGTGCACCTTCGGTCCCCCCGGTAGCTGTGGCAACATGGCCTCCACGAGCGACTGGTCCAGCGTCACGGCTGCCTCTTGGACGACCTATGGCACGGGCCTCGTTACCAACCAGCAGCTGGCGATGACCAACCTGATCGTCTGAGGGAGCTTCCCTCTGGTCCATTCAGCTCCCTAAATGTACTGTAGTGGTTGAGCTGGGGGTGGCCCATGTTGAACGAGACACGCACTATTTCCATCCGTTGTTCAGTTTGTTAAGCCAAGCATTTGACCGTCGAACCGTTCGACGACCCATTTCACCTACACGGTCGCACACCCTTCGCGACGCCCATCGCCCCCCATACTCTCAAAAAATTCCATATTTCATTTCCATACGACGAGAACGTCGCAATGACGACGCAACGACACGTCTTTGCCCAGTGGGTGGTCCTCGTCGTCATCCTCCTCATTCAGCTGTTTGGCACCAACAACCACGCCGACAACCATCCCTCCGTCGACACGCCTGCCGCGACCGCCAGTCGCGCGATGATGCGCTCCCTCCAACAGACCAACGGTCCTGCCGAGGGACCCGCCGTCACCGTCACGCCCCTCGCCGACGAGAACGCCGTCGCCCCGGCCCCGGCCCCCACACCCACACCCACCCCGCTCCCCGAGCAGGCATCGCCCTTCCCCGTCCCGGTAGACGCTATTGACATCCCCATCGCCCCCAACACGCCGACAGCCACCTGCGACTGCCCGCCGCCCCCCCCCCCGGCGCTCCCCCCTGCCCTCGCCTTCCTCGAAGACGTGTTCACCTGGGACGCCGACCGCAATGCCCTCATCATCAACGCGAAGACCATCGACACCGCCGGACACCTCATCGTCAACGGCTTCAGCGGCATCCGCCAGTCCCTCTTTGTCGGCGGCGACCCCAACAACGGCGAGAGCGCCACAGAAATCTCCCCCGGGTCCATCCTGCTGTACAAAGCTGGAGAAGACGCATACCCCACCCTTGCTGGATTTCAGACCGGACCGTCGGGCTACGACATGAGCGCCATCGAGGTCATGGGCGGGCTGCAAATCCTCGACGCCAAGGGCGAGGTGACCGTCGTTTGATTGGAGGTTTTACTATACGTACTATACGTACGTACCCATATATATTTGTATATCTATGATGACCGTGTGAGTGAACAATCACCATGAATCGATCGATCCACCGACCGACTCGAGGCGGCTCCACGTCCTTGTCATCCGTCGTCCCACGCCGTCGGCCAATTCCAAGGGGTCTGAGCAAGGGGCAGCACGAGCCCGTCTTTCTGGACGCTGACCATTCACGTGCACCACTTCGAATCGAAGAATCCTCAAACGCATACTGTCGTAGGCCGTTACCTGTCACGAGCCCATCCCAGCGCCGTGGTCGGAGCGTGTCGTGGGTCCTCTGAATTCGCTTGACCCCGAAAACAAGAGAAACGCATTGCGTCCGGTTGCTGACCTTCTCGAGGTCGACAGTGGGCTCATTGTGACGTTGTATATATTGCAGCGATATGGATCGGGTTGAACGGGTGTTTCAGGTACGATATTTCGCGCGAAAAGGGGGGGGGTCTGAGGGATTCGCACGAAATTTCCAAGTACCCCCGTTTCGCTCGCGTCGCTGCTCCCGACGCGACCGGCGTCGGTGGGTCCAGTCATCGAGTAGAGGGACCTGAAAGACGCGCCATTGCCCCGACCGGCGTCTGGACGGCCCTGGTGGCGAGTCTCCGGGGGGTACTTGGAATTCGCAAGGCCCCCCCGCCAAGAGGGGACGGACGCAATGGAGCGGCGGCCCAACCCGCTCCGTCTTTTCGTCCTTTCGCCCTTTCGTCCTGTCGTCCCCTGATATACAAGCGCATACGACTGACTCAATATCGTCTCCCGCCCCAAAACCGACAGCCCGAGCACCAGGACTGCTCGCAGCACTCCCACCGTTCCACGCCTCGCCGTCGTCATTCTTGCGACTCGTCCTCGTCCGAGGACAGTCCCATATGCTGGATCTGTCTCGATCTAGGGGGTGACCTCGTCTACCCGTGCAAGTGTCCTCGCTTGGCGCATAAAGCGTGCCTGGCTCGCTGGCAGCTCCAGAGCGCCGGGACGAGGAAGGAAACACACTGCGAGTTCTGCGATTCCATGCTTCCGGACTGGAAGAACGCGTTGTCGGGTCCGAAGAACCCCAGGGTGGAGGCACCGGCGGTGATGAACGTAAATTTCGACGGGAAGACGTATAGCTTTGAGGTGGAGCCTGGTCCGGACGGCTATCGCAAGTTCACAGAGGCAATCCGGCTGGCGTTTGAGCTTCCAGACGACTCAGAGCTGAATATTACGTTCACGTGCGACGAGCCGACGCTGCCAGAGGTGGGCAGCCTGCTGACGTTGCAGGGTCCTGGGGCGTATGACGCCGCAGTGCACTGCGCGTCACTGTCTGCGGCGAGGCGGCTGAGCAACCATCCGCCGACGCCGCTGAGGACGTCGTCGCTTCCGGTCGACTTTGAGAGGACGCAACACTCCCCGGAGCGGGAGGAGCGCCTGGGCGGCTCGCCGATGGACACGGATAGCATCGACGAGGTGCAGTCTGGCGACGTGCTGGGTGAGAGGCTGCAGCACGGGACGGCGCTGGGTCCGAGGACGCCGGCGATTCCGAGGTATACGTCGCTGCCAGGGATGCACGACGATTTGATGAGGGAGGCGCGCGACAGGCCGGCAGAGGCGGCCATCGGGGGGCACGGGTCGAGCCCGGCCAAGAGGCGGCTGTCGGGGAGGATCAGCAGGAAGATCACGAGCTTGTTCGAGAGCTTGGTGAGGTAGTCGGAGCGGAGCGGAGGGGGTGGGACGGAGGGGGGCAACGGGGAACCTAACCGCTTCACGATTCACGAATCATCCAGACACTTTAAAACACGAGTCGTCTTCGCTCATCCTCCTTCCCACTTCTCGTCATTTCGTACGTTCGAGCGCTGGCGTACGAGTCGGAGCGCATTATTTCGGGAGAAATCGACCCCAACCTCCCAACAACCGACCTGTCGAAATGTCAGCCTCGGTTGTCTACGGGACGCTGTTGATTCCCAACAAGACGGGAAAGTCGCAGCTCGAGTATCCTATCGAGAAGACGAGCGTGCTGATTGGGAGGTACGCACGTGTGCTCGGTCGCTGGTTTCGCTCGGTCGCAGGATCCGCACACACATCGGCCACGCACCTCACTCGACGACCCGTTTCGACACGATTCGATGCGAACAGGGACAAGGCGTGCGACATCAGGATCGTCAACAAAGAGGTGTCGCGCAGGCATCTCGAGCTGTCGGTCAACGAGGATGGCGAGGTGTGCGTGGCCTCGCTGGGGCGTGAGCCGGTGCTCGTGAACAAGGAGCAGGTCCTGTCGCCCAGGGTGCTGCAGACGGGGGATAAGATCGAGGTGCTGCTGGAAGGCAGGACCAGGGAGTTTTTCTTCAAAGCCAACGTGGCCAAGAAGGAGACCGCCAAGGAGAAAAGGCGGGAGAAGAGTGTGGGGTCGCCCCCGTTGGTCGCCTCCAGCATAGCCAACAGGCGCAGTGGCAGCCAGGCTGCGGAGGCCGCGGTGGCTGAGGAGGCCGCGGTGGCTGAGGAGGCCGTGGAGGCTGCAGAGGCGCCGGAAGAAGCTCAGATGGAAGAGCCAGAGGATAAGAACGAGCCGGTGGACGTGGTTGCCATGGAGGCCGACGACGTCGTCCCCGCTCCCCGAGCCGAGCCTGCTCCGCAAGATGCCATCTCGCACGCCGTGTCGCAGATGGTGCAGGATATTTTGGACCGCGTGGTGCAGTCTGTGGATGCGGCGGCGTCCATCCTGACGCCCGTGCCCTCTTCCGCCAAGAGGAAGAGCGTTCGGTTCGTCGCGGACAAGACGCCAGAGGGAGATCCGCGCGACGCCACGATGACCATTCGCTGCGTGCCCAGAGACGACGGCCAGCCGGCGGTCCTTGTCGAGGACAACACGATGGCCATCTCCGAGTGGGGGTTCAAGACGATGCAGACGAACGAGATCGAAACGGGCCAGGAGGAGGGCGAAGAGGGTGTCATGGTCGATGGCGTGCGGAAGCACGCCGAGAAGGACTTGGACAACATGGAGGAGGATGCCAGGGACGACGGGGACAAGAGCAACCAACTGACGCCGGCGTCCATCGGAGAGCGCGTGCCCCTCCACGGTTCGCACAGCAAGCTTGCCAGCCCGCACAGGTCGAGTAAGCTGAACTTTGAGGCGGTGTCTACGGGAGCCGTGTCCCAGGGCACGCCCGGCATGGCCCGCGCGCCGGCCACGACCCCCGTGACGGCCGCAAAGCCGTTCATCGTCGGCCAGAAGAAGGACGAAGAGGTCGACTTTGCGGCCCTTGCCCAGAAGTTGGAGGAGATAGCCGAGGAGCATGACGTCAAGTTCGAGCTGCCGAAGGACTTCATGAGGTTCACCCCCGTGCCTTCCGTCTCCAAGTCCAAGAGGAAGTCCATCGGCGAGGCCATGTCGTCCAGATCCGTGGGTGGAACCGCGGGAACGTGCAAGAGGCTGTCCATCTGCTCCAGCAAGGAGGGAAGCATCGCGTACGACCTGCCCAAGGACTTCATGCGCTTCACCCCGATGGTCAAGTCGGCCCTCAAGAACATCGAGCAGACGATGACAGCCGTCGGCGGTATCCACGAGTCCCCCGAGGACGGCGGCGAAGAGATCGCGACGCTTCGCAGCGTCGGGCATGCCGTGCACGATCTTGCCGACGCCTTGGAGGAGGTCAAGTCGGTCAAGAGGTCGGTCGGCACGTCGGTGCGCTCCAAGACGCCGGGAGCGGGCGTCAGGATTACCATCGTCGAGAAGGGCAGCACCTTCAAGACGGCAAACCCCGAGGTGAAGATCCTGTTCAACATGCCCGGTGATGCTCGCGGTGAGACTGGGAATCCCGCGGGCGAGGCGAATGGCATCGGCGGCGACGTGAACGTGGACGCTGCGCAAGACGGCCAGGGCCAGAGCCCTATGGCGGTTGAGGTGGAGGGCGACACCGTCGGAACGGCGGAAGGTGACACGAAGGACGATGCGGCGACGCCAAAAGCCGCCACCGACGCCAAAACCGCCAAAGCCAGCACTCCCGCCGCTGACCTCGTCGGACGCTTCAAGACGGCCCTCGCCCAGGCGCGCGCCTACAAGACGCAGGCCCTGGTCCTGGGCAAGCACCTGAAAAAGTCGTCTGCCAAGCTGGCTAAGGCAAATGCGACCTCCAAGGTGCTCTCGATCAGGTACAGGGCGGAGAAGGCCAAGCGCATCGAGCTCCAGAACACCATCAAGCGCCTCGTCGAGGCCAGGGAGGCCCAGGAGATGGACGTGGAGGTGGATATGGACATGGAAATGGAGACAAAGGACGCCAAGGAGGACTCCAAGTGCCGCGTGATCGTCCTGGGGCACACCGAGTCCCCGGCGAACACGCGCATCGAGATGGCCGGCACCGTCGCTGTCGTCAGGCCGGGGTCCGCCCGCCTCGCGGCCACCACGCCCGCCACAGCGAAGAGGAAGCGCCCTTCCGTCGCGGCAACGACTAAGTCGGCGTTCAAGTCTGCCGCCAAGTCGGCGGTCAAGTCGGTCAGGCGCGTGTCGCTCGGTAGCGACAAGGTGCGCGTCCTTGTCGACGACATCGAGCTCCCGCAGTGGATGTTCGAAAAGGACCAAGACGAGGACCGCGAGATCGCCGACCAGATTGGTGGCATGGACGACGGTGCCGCTGACGTTGACGACGGCGAGGCCGAGGCCGAGGAGGCAGCCCTCAAGAGCCTCGAGGACGCGCTCAAGAGCCCGCTTCCCGATGGTCCGTCCAAACAAGAGGTAGAGGACGCGGGCGCCGAGGCCAGCTCGGAGGCATGCTTCGTGTGCGGCGTCGGTGATGACGGCGACGTCCTCCTGCTGTGCGATTCGTGCGACAACGCCTGTCACCTCGCGTGCTGCAAGCCGCCCAGGAAGACGGTGCCCAAGGGAGACTGGTTCTGCGCCGAGTGCAAGGCCGCCTCGAAGAAGAGGAAGGCTCCGGTGGCCAAGCCGGCGGTGGCCGCCAAGGCCAAGTCGGTGCGGGCCAGCAAGGAGAACGTCAAGGTGGCCGACAAGGCGGCGGCGAAAACGGCGACAATGACGGCAACGCGCGCCACCAGGCGGAGCGCCAGGAACTAGAGATAGGAGACGGGTGACGGCGACGATGCGACGATGGCTGCGAGTAGAATATCGGTTTATAGATTAAGCGAATCACTCACTCAGTCACGTTTCCCGAGCACGCGCACGTAGTTGACCCTCAAGGTCCTCGGGCGGTCCCGCAGCGTCGCCTGGGCGTCGGCCACGGTGATGGTCCGACCTGCATCGTGCTCGGTGTAGTTGCCGCCCACAGCCAGGTTGAGCAGTATGCTGTACGTCTGACCATCAAACGGCTTCCCGGGAGACGCAACACTCCCATAAACAGAGTCGTCCACGTACCATGTGAAGACGGACGAGCCCCCGTCGAGTCTTCGCCACTCGACGCCGTACGTGTGGAACTTGCCGTCGCCACCACCAGTGAAGTTTTTCTTCGACACGCTTCTCATTTTGTGGTCTCTCGTCGACGACCCGAAGTGGATTGTCCCGTTGAGCGTGCTGGTGAACGAGCGAAGCGGGTAGCGCGAGTGAGTGAGAGTCGGGGCGAGCGGCCGCACGTCGGTCGAGGTACCGATACCCACCTGAACTGGTTGGCCAGCTCCATGACGTCAATCTCCCCCGATCGTGGCCAGGCGCCCGACAGACCTTCGCCAGGCGCGTCGGTTGGCTTGCCTTTCGGTGGCAACAGCCACGCGGCGCCCCACAGCCCCAACCCTGGTTCTGGCATTTTGATCCGCATCTCGACGCGGATCGCGGGGAATTCTTTGCTCGGCGGCGTCACGACGCCCTTTTTCGTCTGAACCCGCCCGCTCGTGATTCCGCGCTCTCCCAAATTCTCGCACCGACGACCCGTATTGCCGCAACCGTCCATGCACCCATCGAATTCCGCTGTTCCCGAACGCTTGCCGGCCGCGACGCAACGCTGGTGGCATTCGTCCCAGCAGAGATCTCGCACTACCTTGTGATCACGTGACCACGACCCTGTGATCCTCAGTTTTCCGTGCCGGACACGAACCGCGTTCTTTGTGTACCATTGCTGCTCGAAGTTCCCGAACTGCGAGAAACCGTATTGCCACGAATCGGCGAGCTCGTAGCCCCAGACATCGGACAGCTCGCCGCCGCTGAACTGATCCTCCCATAGGACCGTGGCATCGCTCCAGTCCGTCCCAGGGAGACAGTTGCCGATCGTGATGGGGAGGTTCAGAACCTCAGCGAAGAGCGCCACGGCGAGGAGGGTGAACCGCATCGGAGAGCACAAAGTGTTTGTGATTCGCTGTAAGGCTACGTAGCTTTATCTCCGGAGATCAGGCTACCGGAACGGCGGCTACCATCCTGCCACGTGGCATGCGGTTTCGAGTATTGAGCCCTCTGCACCTCGGCTCTCGCTACGAGACATGCTCATCGTATATCTGACTGACAGAAAGATATTACCGGCACCAAATACCGCAGGGTTTGCCTGAGAAACATTTTTGACGATCATCATCAGTCATCGCACACTCCCCCAAACTCGCACCCAATCGACCGCCATGCTGTTGCGCCCTTCAGCAATCGTGCGGCTGATGGCCTCGTCGGGCGTGTTGTTCGTATAGGATCCGCCGGCTGCTAAGTTCAGGAGCAGGTGGAAGTTCGTATCGAACGGCCCGTTTGCGTTGCCCGCCGACCACCACCCGGGTGACAGCGCCGTCGCCTTCATCGCCATACCGTACTGCTTCCCGTCCAGCGTAAACTTGATCTTGTCCATGCTCCACTCGATGCCATACGTGTGCCAGTCTTTCGAGACGGCCGCCTTGAGCTTGGAAGAAAACGTCCTGTGGACCCACTGGCCCACGTCCCCATAGTGCACCGTGCCGTGGACGTTGGCGTTGTCCTTTCCCCCGAACATCTCCATGATGTCGATCTCCCCGCTGCGCGGCCAGATCCCATACTTCCCACACCCGCTGCAGTCCTTCGTGGCGCCTTCCTCCGGCAACAGCCAGAACGCCGGCCACATCCCGTCCCCGCAGTCCAACTTGATCCTCGCCTCGATCTTGACCACGTCGCGAGGCTGTCCCTTCTTGTTAGGCGAGATCGAGAACTTTCCAAACGTGCGGATCCTCGACGACGAGTACTTGAGCGACGGGCACCGATCCCGCCCGCAGTCCTGCACGCACGCCGGCACGTGCTCCGGCGGCACGTTCCACTCCCCCGCGCACGACGCCCCGCAACGATCCCAACATTGCTGTACCAAATGGGCCTTCGACTCTCCCGCCTCCTCCCTCACCTCGAGCGTCAGCTGACCGTCTGCCACCCGAACATTTGACGGCTTGTCAGTGTACCACGAACGCTCCTTGTTCCCCCATTTGCAGATACCCAGACTGCACCCGTCCTCGTACTGATGTTCCCACTTCGTCGGATCGAAGTAGTCGAACTCGTCGGACCAGATGAGCTCCCAACCAGGCTTGCCGTTCCTCAGATCGCCACGGCCAGCCGCTCGTCCCCCTCTCAGCACCGAGGCTGTCAGGGCCAGGAGGAGGACGCACACCCCCGTAGATCTCTGCGTTCGTAGTAATTGGATCATATGAATTCAGCTCGCGACGCGCCTGCATGAATCCAGCGAGAGACCGTGTGGTTTGACTTGGAAATGGGCGTTCGAAATGAAATCCAAGACTCGGGCTTTCTGATGGTCGCTTGGGGCGTGTCCGCGGTGCCGTCAGAGCGATGATTGGGGCCGAAAGAGAGACTTACGAACGATGACGATATCAATGAGATGATATGACCTCGAGAACCGTGGGATGCAACCGGAAGAAGCCTTCCCGCTGATGGGGGGGCTCAAGGGGAAGGCGCGACGCCACCGACCCCCTTGCTGAGGCGACCTCTTCCTCCCCGAATTTCGAGCGGAGAGGAGGCGCTCGTGACGAGCATGCCTCGGAGCTGACCCACGAGATTCCTACGCAGTACAAAGTGGCACGACTGGGCTCAAATGCGCGAGGAGGAGCCGAGACGACGACGGCGACGGCGGGGGGCGACAGTTCGAAAGAAAAGGCGAGCGATCAGCCACCATGCAGCGTCGAGATGAACGCAAGCTTATCGCCGTCTTCGAGCTCTGTGTTGGGATGTACATACGCACGCCGTGAGCTGGTGACACCGTTGTTGTTGTTGGGTGGCACGGACCAGTGACGTCGTCACAATCGCCGTCACCGCACGTACCGCTCTCTTCCATCCCGGTCAGCTCCCAGTCGGCGTCGTTAATCAGCACCAGGACCCCCGGCCGGATTGTCGAACCCTTCATAAACATATCTGCCCGGGCGGTGTCTACGAGCACGCAGTCGCGGATGTACGCGAGGGCCGTCTTCACGTTGACCGCGGTCGAGTCGCCGGGAATATCCACCTCGAGCTCCCGCTGGTTGGCGAACAGCAGCTCCATGCCACCCGCGAACTCGAGGGCCAGTTTCATTTCGTTCAGCCGGCGCAAGAGGAGAGAGACCGCACTCTTTTTGGGCGCAAGTGGTTTTGAGTGTCGGGAAACACAAAACGCGAGAAGCAAAACAAGGAGCAAGCAGGTCGCCACCCGCCGCGAGCACGACGCCATCGGGGACACGCAGCAGACACACCCTTGCATGCAAGGGACGATGCCGCGCGTCGCGGCCGCTGCCTTCCGTCCGGCAATTTACCTCTCTCTCTCGAGACGGGCAGCGGGACGTGCCGTGCTCGCTGCGTCGCCGCGCCACGAGCCCCCGGACGACGGCGCAGACATCTGGTGGCTACCGCTGACGTATGAAGCTGCCACGGCGGCCATCTCGGCCACCTCGGCCACCTCGGGCACTTCGACCAACCCCGGACAGCGACGCCAGCACCCGCACCAGGTCCACCGAGACGTCTCAAACGCGTTCCTTCGCCACGTGATCTCACATTACACGAGTGAGCCTGTCGGAGCGCTCCAGTTCTCCAGGACGGAGCACGGCAAGCCGTATCTCGGGGGCGGTCTCGTGAAGTTCAACATGTCTCACGCAGACGGCCTGGTCGGTGGTACGTCCTTGCATTCCCATTCCGTCCCATTCCGTCCCATTCCGTCCCATTCCTCCCACCGCGACTCACACGCCTCGATCGTTCTTCTCCGTTTTCTTCAGTCGCCGTCTCGCAATGCGAGGTCGGCATCGACCTCGAGCTGCAGGACCGCCGGGTGCGGAAGGCCGGCAACGAGATGAGAATCGCGCGGCGGTACTTTACCGAGGCGGAAACGGCAGTCATCGAGCGAGCTTCGGACGAAGAAGCTCGAAGGCGGCTGTTCGTGCGCATGTGGACCCTCAAAGAAGCCTACGTGAAGGCCATCGGTCGCGGAATCGGCGCCCCGCCCGGCCTCTCCTCGTTCGGCTTTGACCTGGGGCCGCACGTGTCGGACGATATCGTTTTTCTCCCAGGCGACAATGAGCCGGGCCGCCACGACGCGTGGTCATTCCGCCTCCTGGAACCGGTCGACGGCAGCCTCGCCGCCCTCTGCCTCAAACGACCCGGGCGGCGACGAGGCGAGGAGAAAGAACCGATCGTCGCCTCGCAGCGATTCTCCACCCTCGACGACGTGCTCGAAGACCTGGTGAAAATCCTACCTACTGTCAAATGAAATGCTTACACGTTTGTAGAAGTCAGGTCGGTCAGCGTCGATTTCGGCTTGAACATCGACAGCAGCCCCGACAGCGAGCCGCCCTCCTGCGGCACCTCGTCGGCAAACAGCGTCGTATCGTCGGGAATCCGCATGCTCGCGTGCGCACCGATCAGTATCATACTCAAACCCAACGCGTAGAAGATGGTCGCACCCACGCTCGTCAAAAAGAAAATCACGAACAACGAGCCCCCGCTCATCGCCAGGAATGTCTCCCGCTCGCTGAACTCCCTGCCCCCGATGACGACAGACGCCGTGCTCTTCAGCACGTAGACGTAGAACCAACCCAGTCCCAGGAACGCCATGACCATCAGGCTCCACGGGTTCATCAGCATCACCATCGCCGTCGTCCCCACCGCCAGGATCGAGTAGTTCGTCTTGAAGTATGACACGTTGTTCTTCACCCGAGAGAGCACCTCGTTCGTGTCCTTCGGCTTGGAGACCATCGACATGTCAAAGACCTCCGAGAGCGGCTTGGCCGACTTGAAATTCCGCGACGTGTTTTCTTTCAGCGTCTTGAACGCCCCGTTCAGCGACTGGAGCTTCTCCGATAGCACGGAAGCGTCCACCGTGCCGTTGACCAGGCCAGACGCCTGCCCGTTCGCGGCCTGGGAGTTGGGGATCAGCGCCACCCGCTCCTCCGCTGTCGAGTCCACGGCAGTCTGTGACATGACGTGTGTTGATGATGATCAACAGGCCGTCGCTCGCGTATGTGTGTCTCTTCCTCTGCGATTCGCGAGAGGCAATTGCTGTTGGCAAAGCGATTTCTGTTCGGAGGGGAATTCTCCCTGGCGAGAACGGCCCAGCTGTTGCCCTCGCTCTTCTCGCTTCTCTCCCCGAGGATATAGGTCGCACGCTCGGTCTCGTTGTCGTCGCGAGGTCAAGCACAGAAAGAAAAAAACGCGTCAAGATCGGGGCCCTCCTGAACGGAAAAACATTCTCAGCCTCGGTCGTCCACGCCGTTGCCACGACGAGGTGCTTCACCATGAACACGCAGGCCTGCCTCGATCCCCGCGGGCTGGGCAGCCGGCGGGTCGCGGTCCGTCTCTCCACGACGAGGTTTGCTTCTTTCCCGAGCGCTCCCTGCCGGGAGCGCGTCATCCTGCGATCCAGGGCCGCGCACCGCCACGGCCAGCGCCTGCGCACGCTCCCGGCGCTTGCTGCGAAGAAGAAGGACGATGTTGACCCGGTGGCTGAGCGGGAGGCGGCCTTGCAGCGACGGGAGGCCGAGCTTTGGGCGCGGCAGTCCGAGCTGTACGAGCGGGCTTTGGAGGAGCTCAAGGAGCTCAAGGCGATGTATGGGGAGGAGCGGAGTATGTGGATGTCGAGAGAGGTCGATCTGATGAAGGAGAATGACGCGCTGCGGAGCAAGCTGATGTATGTGGTGTCCCAGGCGGAGCGGGGGCTGATGGGCGCAGACTGGGTGGACGGGACGGCGGCCACCGGTGAGATTCCGGCCGTGGTCGGGTCGAGGGATGGCGCAGAAGACGTGGGGGGTGGTACGAAAGGTGTTGATGCGACTGCTCGGGGCGTGCAGACGAGGACAGAGGCGACAGAGACAGGAGAGAGGTCCTCATCCCCGTCCTCCGTCGCCGCGGACTTTGCCGCGGCGTTCGCCGCAGTTGAGCATGGCGATGTGCTCAACGACGATGTGCTCTTCGCGTACAGATCAGACGGCGGCACGCCGGAGACAGTGACCGAGCCAGCGACCGAGCCAGTGACGGTGACAGAGCCGCAGGCAGCCACGGCGCCACAGGCGCCTTCGCCAGCCACACCCGCGTTGTCTTCGGTGAAGATCCCGACAGGACCCCCGCCGAGTCTGACGGTGGGAGACGATGATATCTACTGGATGAACCAACTGCATGTGGCGCTCGTCGACGAGGGTTACTTCCCGGGAGACGAGGATATTGACGACTTCTTCTTCGGGTCGCAGACGCAGAGCGCGCTGCTGACGTTCCAGGCGTGCAGCGGGCTGGAGGAGACTGGGTGCGCGGATATGCCGACGTGGAAGGCGCTCCTCGGAGACGATCTGGTGCACAAGACGTCCAGGGACCTCACGGAGGACATGAACCCGCTGACGGAGAGAGACGCAACAACCTCTGGAAACGACAAGAACGACGACGAGAGTGACGAAAAAGACGAGAAAAAGCCGTTTGCTGAGCTGTTTAGCGCCGAGACGTACGAGGTCAAGCGAGGAGTTGCGGGCGGCGGCGCCGAGGCGACCACCACCACCACCACGAGCACGCACGTCCACGACGAGAAGTTTTTCGCAGACGGGCACGTCGAGGTGACGGACGTTGTCTCGGGCTCGACGACGTCGTCGAAGAGGACGAGGTGGCCGACGGTGCTCGAAGGCGAGGGCGGCCAGGTCGTGCACGCCCTCCACGTGCTCCTGACTGATGCCGGATACTATCCTGACGACGATGAGCTGCAGTGGTGGCAGTTCGGAGACACCACGATCACCGCCATCAAGACGTTCGAGGCCTGCAACGGCATGCCAGAAACGGGCACGTGCAACGAGCGCCTTTGGAAGATGCTGGCGGGCGACGACGCCGACCCGAGCATCGTGGACACGCTCAAGTCGGGGAAGTCTGACGACGAGGACCTCAGCCTCGAGGGACGGGAGGGCATGGTGTGGCTGATCGGAGAGCAGCGGTGGGCCGACCGCAGGCCGTAGGGTGCGGGAGTGAGAGAGTCAAAACCGACCAGTCTGAATGTTCCCGCGTGCGTTTAACGCATTAATTATCACGCGTTTGACTGATTTGAGTGCCCACCGGAACGCCCGCGCCGGTTTACTCGAGCACAATTCGCGAGCATAATCTTGCCCACCTCGAGACGCGCGTGGTTTCTCGCCCCTCGCTTCGTCCCCGCTGCACGAGTTGCCGTTGAACGAGTCTGCACACGAGAACCCACGGCGTGACGAGCGCAGCAGAGCCGTCCTTGGGGTTGAACGCGCTGCCTGTACGAGGACGCGGGCAATTCCGAGACGCACGCGTGCACGCCCGCCAGGATGATGACGCCGCCGTTTGAGGACGATCCTTCTGGCATGCACGCCAACGGGTTTCAGATCCCCGTCGACGAGCTTTTCGGGCCGTCCATTGACGACGCCTGGGACACCACGCTGAACAACATGGATCCCATCGGGAGCGGGCAGTTGGGAGTCCTCACAATCTTCAAGGACCTCAATGCCCCGGATTATACGGCGCCCAAATTTCCAGCATCCAACGACGCCAAAGAGACATCCAATACCGATACGGACAAGGATACGGCCGAGGGCAAGGAAGCGAGGCCAAACTTGGGAGCGGCAGGGTCGCGCCACGGCTCGAACGACAGGCTCGAAGCGCACGACACTATGAATGACAGTCCCAGGGAGTCGTTAAAAAGCCAACAGACTGCGATTGGGATGATTTATAGGGCCACGGCGCAGCCGAGATTACGGCTGGCAGCGCAGCGCTCGACGCGACCCGTCAGAACCAAGAGTCTGCCAAAGCGACTCGCGGACGCAAACATCGAGACAACGCTGCCAAAGCTGAAGAACATGATCAGCATGCCGAACCTGACGGTCCCACAACAACAGCAGCAGCAGCAGCAGCAGCAGGTGTCGTGCTCGATGGAAATATCCGCCCAGTCGGACAACCTCTCGTCTGAGAAAAAGCGCAAGCATGCGGCCACGAGATCGGCGTCGGTCTATCCGTATGATCAGACGTCGATGTCGATGGTCGTCAGCAGCACGCAGCTCGGCCGGTCCGAGTCGCGAGGGAAACCCTCGTTTGCAGAGCTGGTCGCGGCAGGCATCATGGAGCCCGGAACGCACGCGTTCCAGGTCGGGAGTCACTCCCATGTCACCGCTGAGATCTGCGAGGACGGATCGATTCTCTATGCTGGCGCACTGTACCGAGCTGTTTCGAAGTTTGCGCTGCAGGTGCTGCGGCTGAGGAACCCGTCTCGGCAGTCGTGCGACGGTTGGAAAGATGTGAGCTGGCGGGGCCAAAAGCTCGAAAAGGTCCGGGAGATGGCATCTGAAAACCTCCGAGGGGTGCGAAAGGCACGTTGACATGCCACCTCGCGGGACATGCCGTCGCGTCCCGTCGTACCCAGGCCAATGAATGAAAACGACTTGCGAGTTGTCCTATTTACGCATGCATGAAGAGTAAACTACTATCTCTATCACTACTTTTTGAAGTTGAAGCCGTGCACAGTCCCGCTCTCCACGCCCGCGCTCGGGTCGATCGCGACGTTAATCAGCGCAGGGCGGCGCGCCTTGAGCGACGTCTGCAGGGCGGCTTCGAGCTGAGCGGCAGTGGACACGTTGTATCCATTCCCACCGAACGCCGTCGCGAGCATGTCGTAGCGCGCTTCTGGCACGAACGCAGTCGGCGGGGGGTCGGTCGCAAACCCGGCGCGCTCGAGGCCGGCCTCGGCCCGCTCGCGTAGCTCGCCTGGCCGCCGGTCCCCGCCGTAGATCCCGCCGTTGTTGAAGACCACGACGGTGATCGGCAGTTCGTACCGGCAAATGGTCTCCACCTCCATGCCAGAGAACCCAAAGGCCGAGTCGCCCTCGATGGCGATCACCGCGCGGTCCGTCGTGACCGCGCCAGCGATCGCGCACCCCATGCCGATGCCCATCGTTCCCCAGGCGCCGGCGTCCATCCTGCATCGGGGATCTTCCACGGGCTCCAGCAGAATACGGGCCTGGTCCATGGTATTGGCGCCCTCGGCGACCACCACCGGCGCGAGCGGCTCGGCATTGATGGCATCCCGGATGACCCGCAGCGTCGTCAGATAGTTGAGCGGGAACGCCGTCGAGGACAGTTTTGCCTCGAGTTTCTCCTTTGAAGCGTTCACCTTGGAGCGGAGCTGGTCCCGCCAGGCGCCCCAGGACGTGTTGGTCAGAAAGGCCGCCGAGGAGACGCCCGAGCCGGCGGCGGCGAGCGCGGAGGCGGCGTCGCCGATCGGTGCCTCGAGGCACTTTTTGGCCATGGCCCTGTCCCTTTTTGATATAGAGCTGTCTACCAGGATGAACGTGGCATCCGACGACCACTTTGGCGGCTGGCCGAAATGGAGCTGCCAGTTGAGCGGGCTGCCAAACACGAGGACGACGTCGGCGTTTGCCAGTGCCATCGACCTGGCCGCGTTGACGCAATTCTCGTCGCTGTCCGGCACAACGCCCCTTGCCATGGACGCAGTGATGAAGGGGACGTTCCACGCCGCGACGAGCTCCCGCAGCGGGCCTTCCGCCCGCTCGGCCGCCGCGCCGACCCCGAGTACCACCAGCGGCCGCTTGGCCGCCAGAACGTCCTCCGCGATCCTGCTTCTCGTGACGAGGGTCACGATACTCGGGCCCTTCGCGCGAGACCGAGGGGCGGCACCGCCTCGCTGCCCGTCGTTCCTCGCGGCACTCGCAGCGGACATGAACACATCGGACGGCACATCAACGTACGAAGCACCGAGTCCGCCCGACATGGACGCGTCGTATGCCTGCCGGATGCACGCTGCGATATCATCTGGTCGCCGCGCGCGGACGCTCAGCTTGACGTAGGCCGAGGCCGCCTCGCACTGGTCCAGCTCCTGGAAGGCGCCCTTGCCGACCTCGTTCGTCTCGCAGCTGCCGCTGATCATGATCATCGGCCATCCATTGACTTTCGCATGCGAGAGACCGGCAATCCCGTGCACCATACCGGGCCCTGACACGGTGAGGAGGACGCCAGGCTTGCCCGTCAGGAAGCCGGCCGCGGCCGCGGCATACCCGGCGGCCTGCTCGTTCCTGCAGCTGATGAAGCGGATCCCAGCGGCCTGGGCAGCCGAAGCCATCTGAGTCACCGGGATTCCGATCACGCCGAACATGTGCTTGATCCCGAGGTCGGCCAGCGCCCGGGCCGCCAGGTCGTACCCCGAGGCGGGTGCCGTGGGCGGGGCAGCGGGAGGGGTAGAGGCAGAGGCAGAAGTCGCGGCAGTCCCCTTCGTTGCTGCGGGTGTATCATCTGCATGGAGATGGTGCGCGTATGCGTGTTGTGTGAGCGGCCCGTTCTCGCGTCAGCCCACGACATGGATCAAGCAAATTTACAGCATACGTCGGTGGCCGACTGAGCCTTCAACCAGCCGCCCCCCTCGACCGACCGCTCGATAAATACATCGACCGACGAACCGGCCAGCAAATCGCCCATTCACGCATTCACGCATTCACGCATTCACTCACCCTTCTTATTTATGAACGCGTCGACCATGAACCGCCTCTGGATCTTTCCAGTGGCGTTCTTGGGCAACGTATCGGTGATGAAAATCTGCTTGGGGATCTTGAAGTCTGATATCTTCCCCTTGCAAAAGTCCTTGATGGAAGCCACGACGGCCTCCTCGCCCTTGGACTTGAGCTCCTTGTCCGACTTGAGCACGACGGCCGCGGCGACCTCCTCGCCATACTTGTCGTCCGGCGCGGCGAAGGACACGGCCTCGCCGACGTCCGGATGTGCCAACAGCGTCGCGTCGACCTCGAGCGGACTGATCTTCTCACCGCCCCGATTGATGAGCTCCTTGATCCTGCCCGTCAGGCTCAGGTAGCCGTCCTCGCTCAGGTAGCCCTGGTCCCCGGTGTGGAACCAGCCGCCCGCAAACGCCTCTTTGTTCGCCATGGGGTTGTTCTTGTACCCCTTTGTCACATTGGGACCCTGAATGCACACCTCTCCTACCTGTCCAGGACCCAAAATCTTGCACGCATCGTCCAGAATCGCCACCTTGACCGACCCCTGCGGCTTGCCCACCGTCCCCGGCTTGCGCTCCCCAAACTTGGGCAGCGGGTTCGACGTCATCTGATGACTCGCCTCCGTCATCGCGTAGGCCTCCAACACGGGCGCCTTGAACAGCTTCTCGACCTGGAACAACGTGGCCGGCGCCAGCGACGACGAGCACGAGCGGATCACCCGGATCGGCGGGGGGTTCTTCCTCGGGTAGTCCTTGTCCGCGCGCGACACCAGGATCTGGTGCATCGTGGGCACGGCGGTGTAGAACGTCACCTTGTGCTCGACCGCATCCTGCCAAAAGGTCCCGGCCGAGAACCTGCCCGCCTCGGGCAGCACCACCGAGGCCCCCGACAGCAGGGGCGACAGCAGACCGGCCATCAGTCCGTGGACGTGGAACAGCGGCATGACCAGCAACGAGACATCAGAAGGCGAAAACTCGTACGTCTCCTTGATGTTCCGCAGCGACGCCACCAGATTGGCGTGCGACAGCGGCACTCCCTTGGGCCGAGACGTCGTCCCTGACGTGTGCAGGAACAGCGCCACGTCGTCGGGACGCGGCGGATCGCTCGCGAAGAAGTCTTTCTGCTTCGAGACGTCTTTCAGCGTCTTGCTCGACACCACCGACAGCGTCGGCGCCCCTCCCGCTACCCCGCCGACCGACACCGTCAGGCTCGGGACGACGCCGGCGGCCTCTGCGGCCTTGTTTCCATTGGCACCCGTCACCAGAAGCTTGGAATTCGCATCCTTCATGTAGTACTTGAACTCGTCCGTCGTGTAGTTCTGGTTCAACGGCGCAGCGACGGCACGGGCGTAGGTGCAGCCCAGAAAGACGACCACTTGCTCGAGCGTATTCGCCTCTGCGATCGTCACCACGTCACCCGGCCGCACGCCGTTGTTCCTGAGCACATTGGCAAACTCTATGCACAGGCGATGGAGGTCTCCGCGCGTGACGCGGCTGGCAGAGACGGATTTCTCCCGGTCTCCCCCCTTGACGAGCGCGATGGAACTCGGCTCGCCGCGCAGCACCTGCGCTGCCAGCGTCGCCGCCGCGTCACCGCCACCCGTACTCGTACTCGTACTCGTACTC
>Ga0181582_10000274_pt1 | contig 35177 bp, 31 predicted proteins | sample 071ome_32_FD_132438 | JGI IMG/M metagenome (GOLD analysis project Ga0181582, IMG submission 132438) | Coastal salt marsh microbial communities from the Groves Creek Marsh, Skidaway Island, Georgia - 071405AT metaG (megahit assembly) | ecosystem: Environmental > Aquatic > Marine > Intertidal...
CAACCACTCCGTTGGCACATCATGTTCGGCCTGCTGACGGTGCTCTTGTTCACCACTCATGCGGTCTGGCGTCGACAGCGAGACGTTGTCGGCAGCGCCGTCAGAGTCGATGTGGGTCTTGCCAGCGCAGGGTTCTGGGCGCTGGTGGTCACCGGCCTCCTTGCGGGCGAGGTGGTCTACGGATGAGGACCAAGCTGCTCGCCGTGCCGGCAGTCGTCATCGGTGCACTGTTCTTTCAAGGCTCACAGGCCGACCCGGTTGCTGCCGAGGTCGTGACGGTGAACGTCGGTAGTTTCTACTTCGAGGATGGGTCGACCGGATCGCGCACTGAGGTCCGAGTCAACGTCGGCGATCAGCTTCGGTTCGTGTTCGAGAGCAGCGGGCACAGTGCAGAAGTCGACGAACTCGGTATCAGCACGGGCACGCAAGGGAGTGGCGCTGAGTGGGTCACGGCGCCGATCAGCCAAGCTGGCACGTTCGAGCTCTACTGCCGACCCCACCGGAACCTCGGCCACCGCACCACGCTCGTGGTACTCGACCCCCAAGCCACGCCAACCACCACCCAAGCACCGACAACCACCACCCAAGCACCGACAACCACCACCCAAGCACCGACAACCACCACCCAAGCACCGACAACCACGGTCGAACCAGACGCACCGACCACGACCAGCCCCGGCGACAGCGAAGAGCAGACCTCCACCACAACCACGGTCGAACCAGACGCACCGACCACGACCAGCCCCGGCGACAGCGAAGAGCAGACCTCCACCACAACCGCAGCGGAGCCGTCGGGCCCCAGCGACGATACGACTCCGCAAGACGAGGGCGATGCCGCAACCGACGCTGCAGAAACCGCAGCTGCCCCCTCCGAGACCGATGTGCAGGAAGCAGCCACCCAATCCGATGTCTCCGAGACGGTTCCCGTCGGGCTCGTCGTCCCACCATCGAACCGTTGGCTCTGGGCGCTGTGGACCGGGTTGCTCGCCGCTATTCCGATCTGGGCAACGGCATTCATTGCGCTTCGCCGTGCCCCCACCCACCGCTCTAAACCTTCGTAACAACCAGGCGAATCGGGCGATGAAGAGCCCTCCCAACGTGGGAGCGATGCTCAGTCGTCGATCTGGGGTTTCTGGCGACCGCGCTTGACCTCACCCCGCTGGCGCTTTGCGTCGACCCGTCGCCGTCTGCTGGCCCGGGTCGCCTTCGTCGGGCGACGCGGAGGTTCGACCACCAGGGCATTCGCCACCCGGGCCCGGATCCGCTCGACCGCGATCTCACGATTACGGCTCTGCGATCGCTCGTCGTCGACCGCAACCCGGATTGCATCACCGAGTCGCTCCATCACCCGAACCCGAACCGCCGGCGGAACACTCGGTGACGCGTCAGGCCGCCAGACCGCAATGACCTTTGTGTTCGAACGGTTGGCGTGCTGACCGCCCGGCCCACCCGAAGCGGTGAAACGCATTTCGATCTCGGCTTCGGGCACCGCCCACTCGCCATCCATCACCAACCCCCCGCCGAGCCGACGCTAGCACCCCCGCCGGCCAGCCCAGCGGGCAGAGGAACCACCAGGAGTTCGGTCACGGCAGGTGGTCGAGATGGGCTGTTTCGTTGAACGATCGAAGCGACGGCTTGGGTCCGTTTGTCGCAATCCGCACGATCGACGCCTGCTGCACGAAACACCGCCAGGAGATGTCGATCGACACGCCGAGTCCCCAGGCAACCGCAGCCTTGATCGGCGACACATGGCTCACGAGGACGACATCACGTTGCGCAGCCTCGTCAGCCAACTCGTCGAGCAACTCCCACACCCGAGTGGCGAGTTGGTCATGACTCTCCCCTCCCGGGGGCGCCCATGCGTTGTCGTTGCGCCAGTCGGCCCATGTCTGCGGCGCCACGTCCTTGACGGGCACACCCTCCAGTTCGCCGTAGTCGATCTCGAGGAGCCGATCATCGGTCTCGTGCTCGCGGTCAATCGCATCAGCAGTCTGACGACACCGAACGAGCGGACTCGAGATGACCCGTGCGCCCTCGGGCACCACCTCGGCGATCGCGGCGGCCTGATCACGGCCAAGATCGTCGAGCCCGGGATCGCGGCGACCGAGCAGTTGACCCGCAGCATTGGCCGGAGTGCGACCGTGGCGAGCGATGATCAGCATCAGCGGAGCCGATCTGACGGGACTCGACCGGTACGAACGAAGGCGCGGCGATTGGCCGACTCATCGAGGCCGAGTCGTCGCGCAAGAACGACTGCAGCGACGACCGCAGCAAGCTCGAGGAGCACGAGAACGACGAGCGGACGGTCGTACTCTGGCAATGGGCGCTCGGCGATCCCATCCAGCCCGGCGAAGGGCCACCAGAACAGCTCGGTGCGGGTCCAGACACCGGCCACGATCAAGAACACGAAGCTTCCGATCGGAACACCGAGCCAGCGACGTCGAACCAGACGACGGCCGACGGTGAGCACCATCACGATGCTCATGAGCAGCACCGAGCCGAGCAGGGTGTGCAGCAGCAGCGGTCGCAACGTCAGTGCCTCGACCAGCGGCAGAACACCACCGAGTGCCACCCATCGGTAGTCGACCGCAGGTGAGTCGAACACGAACAAGACCACACCCATTGCGGCAACAGCAAAGAAGACGAACACGTCAGCGAAGCACGATCCGGCCGCACTCACTGCACGCTGCCGGGTCGGTTCCGTCGAGGTGCTTGAGACGGTCGACTTCCATTGCAGGCATGGTCGAAGGGCAGCCGACACAACGCGAGCCGTCGAACATCACAGCAGTTGCGGCACCGAACGCCGGGCGGAGCCGCTCGTACTCTGCCAGCAGGGCGCCATCGACTTCGCCGACCTTGCTCGAGCGATCGGCCGCCACCCGACCAAGTTCGTCATCGATCTCGGCTTCGAGCGCTTCGATCTCGGCGCGAAGCACCGACACCCGCTCATCAGCGCTCTGCCGGGCTGCTTCGAGTTCGGCGATCCGTGCCGCAAGAACCTCTGCCTCTTCCATCGCTTCGAGCGTCTCGTCTTCGAACCCACGCTGCCGATCTCGCAGGGTGGTGATCTCGTGCTGCAACGCTTCGAGATCCTTGAGGCCCTTCACCTCACCGCTGTAGAGCTTCGCTTCGTCTGCATCGGCTCGATCCGACACGATCTGGGCCTCGTTCTCGAGGCGTCGCTGACGGTTCGCAACATCGACCCGCGCCATTGCCACCTCGTCGATCCGGTCCTGCTGGGCCCGCTGATCGGCGAGCGCCTGCTCGAGCGTGGCGCGTGCCGGCAGGTTGTCACGCCGATGCCGCAGTTGATCGGCAGAGACGTCGAGGTGCTGGATGTCGATGAGGGCGTCGGTCATTCGTCGAGGGGTTGCGTCGTGGTGGTCGTGGAGGACGAAGACGATGGAACCGTCGTGGTGGTGGGTGGTGTACAACCCTCCAACGCACCGTCCTCGTCCAAATCTATGGGTTCGTACAGCGCCGGACACTCCCCGATGCCCGGATCGAACTCGAACTCCGAGCGTTCGGGATCGCAGTAATCGGCGAGTCCGTCGTCGTCGGTGTCGATTTCGGCGTCCTCGTTACCGGGGCCGCAGAGACTTTCGATCAGCTCGTTGTAGACGTCTTCTTCCCGATCGGTTCGAATCCGTAACCCTTCGCGCGTCGACGCCGGTGCGACGAACGGCACCGGATCGAGTCGCTCGTGGTAGCCGGTGTTGAATGCCCCCCAGATCATCGCAGGCAGCGAGCCACCGGTGACACTGCCGATGCCGAGTGGGCCTCGGTCGACCCGGCTCATCGGGACCTGTTCGTCGGGGTTGCCCATCCACACTGCGGTGGCAAGGTATGGCGTGTAACCGACGAACCAGGCGTCGGCGAAGTTCTGTGCCGTACCAGTCTTGCCCGCCGCGGCCTGCTCGCGGAGTCGGGCCCGCGTGCCGGTGCCACTGCGCATGTTGGCTTCGAGCACGCTTGTGACGAGCCGAGCAGATTGAGCCGAGATCGCCCGCTCGGGGCGGGGTGCGTTCTCGAAGATCACGTTTCCCTGCCGATCCTCGACCCGAGTGATGAAGATCGGGTCGACCTGCAAGCCGTCGTTGGCGAAGGCGGCGTAGGCCGTGGCCATGTCGAGCGGCGTGACGTCTTTTGGGCCGAGTGGCATCGAGATCGGCAGGTCGGACAGGTCGGTTGTCACCCCGAGCGCGCGAGCAGTGGCGGCAACATTGGACAGGCCCACTGCGAGTCCGAGGCGAACATAGGCACAGTTCGAGGAGGCCAACGTTTGGGACCGCACCGTCGCAACCGAACCATCATCCTCGCCAAAGTTGTTCGCGATGTAGGGATCGGGGAAGCCACCGATGTTCGCAAACTCACAGGGACCAGTGCCGTTGAGGAGATCGTCCGGTACGAAGCCCTTCTCGATCGCCGCAGCGAGCACGTAGGGCTTGAACGACGAGCCGGTCGGCCGACCCTTCTGGGTGGCAATGTTGAATTCGAAGACATCGAAGCCCGGTCCACCCACAAGGGCGCGCACGTGTCCTGTTCCCGGTTCCAGTGCCGCCAGGGCAGCGGCGAAGGCTCGCTCGTCGTCGGGCAGGAGACCGTCGATCGCCGCCTCCGCCGCCAATTGCGCCGCAGGGTCGTACGTCGTGTGGACGCGAAGCCCGCCCCCGAACAAGAGCTCGGCCCGCGCAGCTTCGGTTGCACCGAGCCGAGGATCGTCGAGCAGGCGGCGGCGGACTTCCTCGATGAAGTAGTTGGTCGGCTCCCATTCTGCAGCGACATTGCGCGACGAGGGCAACGGCGCGTTCAGGTACCGCTGGTACGCGGAGTCGTCGATGTGGCCAGTCTCGAGCAACCGGGTCAGCGCGATCGCTCGCCGCTCCCGGGCCCGGTCGGGGAACAATGTCGGATCGAAGCGGCCTGGGTTGGCGATCAGGCTCGCCAGGAGCGCCGACTGGGGCCAGGTCAGCCGATCGGGGGTGGTGCCGAAATAGATCTCGGCTGCAGCCCGGACGCCGTACGCACCCGACCCGAAGTACACGGTGTTGAGGTACGCCTCGAGGATCTCGTCTTTGGAGAGCTGACGTTCGAGGCGGATCGCGATCGCTGCCTCAGGGATCTTGCGCTCGAGATTGCGTTCATCGCCGATCACCGAATTTTTCACGAGCTGCTGCGTGATCGTCGATCCCCCCTGCTCGACACCACCTTCGTTGACGTTCGCGATGAACGCCCGCCCGATGGCTTTGGCGTCGACCCCGTTGTGGTCCCAGAACCCCTCGTCCTCCACGACGATCAGGCTCGTGACCATGGACGGACTGATCGCATCGAGCGTCACCAGTTCGCGGTTCTCCACGTCGTACAGCACATCGAACTCGGCACCGTGCTTGTCGAACACCACTGAACGAAGGGCCAACTCATCGAGGTCGATCTGGGCCGACGTCGAGGTGTTTGCTGCGTAGAGCTCGGCAAGCCGAGGAGCGAGCGCCGCAACCGTGAAGGCCAACGCCCATCCACCGAACAGCACGATCGCTGCGAGGCGCACCAGACCGACCAGACTGCGCACGAACCCCGAGGCTACTCCCCCACCCGGGGCCGGCTGTGGCGACGACAGCAGCTCGGCCGTGACACGATGCAGCCGTGACCACGATCGGCATCATCGGGGGAGGCAAGGCCGCCACACTGCACGCCGATGCTGCTCTTCAGATGCGGGGAGTCGAACTGATCGGGGTTGGAGGTCGGCCCGGAACCGCCGATCGTCTCGCCGCGAGTGCAGCTGTCCCGGACCTGGCACTGCCGGCGCTGTGCGAGGCCAACCTCGTCGTCATTGCGGTTCCACCGCCGGAGGTGACAACGGTTGCCGAACTCGTTGCGAAACAGATCCTCGGGGGCGCGCCGGTTCGGGCGGTGATGATCGAACCGCCATTGCGGTCCCTCCCTCAGCTTTCGGTCCCCACCGTTCTTGCCGCAAACCTGCTGCATGCGCCTGTCGTGAAGCAGGCGTTGCGAGCGATCGGTTCGATGCACACGCCCCATCATCTGCAACTCCGGGTTCGACAGCCCAAGCCGACCTGGGGCGCCCACGGCACCCCAGCATTCGGTGGACCGCTTCACGATCCTGGCATCAGGCTTGCGTCGTTGCTGTTGGCAGCTGCATCCGAGGCGGCCGTGCATGTCGAGCAGATCGAGATCGAGGGCGGTGTCCACGCTGCGATCGAACTCGCGTCCGGTCGGCGCGCCGGGCTCGACGTCGCGTGGCTCGAAGGCTCGTCGCGGATCGAACTCGAAGTCGCCGACGATGGCGGCGTCATTCTGCTCACGCTCGACCCACTCCCTCGACTCGAAATCGATGGCCGCCAACTCGAGCCACCCGACCTCCACCCGCTCGATGCGCTCGGCTTCGTCGGCCAACTCGATCGTCTCAGACGCACCGCCGACGGAGCCGAACCATGGCCATCGGTCGCGACCGGTCTGGCCATCGAAGCGCTGCTCGATCCCCAATCGAGCGCTCGATGACGGGGACGGGGCCGACTACAGCTTCGTGTGATCCCAGCTGACCGTCTTGGCTGGCTCGACGATCACCGCTGTCCGTTTCGTTGCCATGTGTTTCGCCGCTTCCTCGAGCAGCTCCGGTGGGATCTCGGGTTGGTTCCGGGTCAGCACCGCACGTGCGAGTGGGTGGACGTCGGCCGGGTCGTCGACGAGCGTGGCGGTGCCTTTGATCATCACGCCTCGAAGCTCTTCGTACACACGTCCGTCCTCGGCCAACACGGTGATCCGAGGATCACGGCGGAGGTTCACGATCTTCTGACTCTTGGTGTACGTCTCGAACACGATCTTTCCCTCGACGAGTGCAAACCACAGCGTCGAGAGGTGCACACTGCCGTCTCGGTTGAGCGTGCCGACCTGCAAGCTCTTCTGAGCTGCCAAGAACAGCGTCAGTTCGTCGGCGTTCATCCGGATTGCATCACGTCGGTTGTTGCTCACGTCGGATCCCTTTCGGTGTGCAGACGCTAGGGGATCTCAACGGTGAAACCCAGACACGTCCGGACCGTTTTTGGTGCTGGACGGCGGCTTTGGGAGACTTGCGCCGCCATGTCTGTCCCGATCTCGGTACCAACCGATTGCACTGTGGTCGATGTTTCGGTCGACGCAGGAGCCGAAGTCGCCGCCGACACCATCGTGGCAATCGTCGAGATGATGAAAATCGAGCACTTGGTGCGAGCACCCGAAGCGGGCGTCGTTGCCGAGATCAGGGCCGAACCCGGCCAGGTGCTCAAAGCGGGGGCGGTGATTGCCACGCTCATTCCCGGCGCAACCGGTGCCCAGTCGCTCGATGAGGTCACGACGGCGGCGGCCGATCGTGCCGACCTCGCCGAGCTCCAGGCCCGCCGGGAGCTGCTCACCGACGAGGCCCGACCAGAGGCGGTCGCCAAGATCCACGGACGCGGAAGGCGAACGGCTCGAGAGAACCTCGCCGATCTCGTCGACGAGGGAAGCTTCCAGGAATACGGGAGTTTCATGTACGCCGCCCAAAGAGGCCGCCGTGACATCGATGACCTCATCGCCAACACACCCGGTGACGGCATCGTCGGTGGTTTGGCGACGGTGAACGCCGACCTGTTCGGCGAAGCGAACGCGCATGTGGCGGTGATGTCGTACGACTACTCGGTCCTTGCCGGAACACAGGGCTTTCGGGGTCACGAAAAGAAAGATCGTCTCCTGTCCGTTGCGCACCAACTCGAGGTGCCTCTGGTGCTGTTTGCCGAGGGTGGCGGGGGCCGCCCCGGAGACACCGACACGCCGTTCCTGGCCGGGCTTCAGCTCAACACGTTCGCCTGGATCGCAAAGCTCAGTGGGCATGTTCCGTCGGTGGCGATCGTCAGTGGTCGCTGTTTCGCAGGAAACGCAGCACTGGCGGGAGTCTGCGACGCCATCATCGCCACACCCGACGTCAACCTCGGCATGGCGGGGCCCGCAATGATCGAGGGCGGAGGTCTCGGCGTATTCCGACCCGAAGACATCGGGCCCATCGACGTTCACATCGCGAACGGTGTGGTCGATCTCGCCGCGGACGACGAGGCCCACGCCGTCGAACTGACCAAGCGGTACCTGAGCTACTTCCAGGGACGGCTCGACCAGTGGGAGGCTCCCGATCAAGACGCCATGCGCACCATCGTCCCCGAGAACCGGAAGCGGGTCTACGAGGTGCGCGACGCGATCCACACCCTCGCCGACGTCGACTCTGTGCTCGAACTTCGACCGGCGTGGGGCCGTTCGATCGTCACCGCATTGGCTCGCCTCGAAGGTCGGCCCGTGGGAATCATGGCGAACGACCCCGCCCATCTCGGTGGCGCAATCGATTCGGACGCAGCCGACAAGGGCGCTCGGTTCATGCAGCTGTGTGACGCCCATGGACTGCCGATCGTGTCTCTGTGCGACACACCGGGTTTCATGGTCGGGCCCGACGCCGAACAAACCGCCCAGGTCCGGCACTTCGGGCGGATGTTCGTCGTCGGCGCCAGCCTCAGCGTCCCGTTCGTCACGGTGATCCTGCGCAAGGCGGTCGGGCTCGGCGCAATGGCGATGACCGCAGGTTCGATGCATGCGGCGCTGCTGTCGGTGGCATGGCCGACCGGTGAAGTGAGTGGAATGGGTATCGAGGGTGCGGTGAAACATGGCGCCCGGCGCGAACTCGATGCGATCGAAGATCCCGTTCGACGCGCCGAGCGATATGACGAATTGGTGGCGCGGATGTACGACAACGCCAGGGCGCTCAATGCTGCCGCCCACAACGAGATCGACGATGTCATCGATCCAGCCGACACCCGACGCCGTGTGACACAGGTCTTGGCTGCCGCCCCCAGCACCAAACGCCGGAACCGACCGATGATCGACAGCTGGTAGGTCAGGCGCTGGCGGCTCGAAACGCTGCCACGAACGAGCCGATCTGATCGGTCAACGCTTCGCCAGTTGTCACGAAACGAGCGTTGCTCCGAAAATCGGTCACCCCGGCCTCCACCAGCCGAGGGACCGACTCCAGCGTCGCTGCACCATCGATCTCGCCATCCTCGTGGTACGTCGTCGGGAGCGAGCCGACGACCCCGACGTTGGCGCCGTCACCTCCGAGCTCCGTCACTGCGCGGCGCATGCGCGGAATCGCCGCTGTCAGATCAGCGGCGTCGGGTCCCCACGGGATCCAGCCGACCCCGAATCGGGCGAGACGTTCCATGGCTCGCCGGTTGACGGTGCCGCTGACCCAGATCGGCACTCCCCCATCCCTCGGTTTCGGATGTTGGTGAAGGTCGGTGAAGGCCAGTTGCCCGTCGTCGAACGAGGCCCGCTCGTTGGCCCAGACCTGCTGGCAGACGGCGAGCGTGTGATCGAGTTGCGCTCCCCGTGACGAAAACGACAGGCCGGCGGCCTCGTACTCGGCAGCCTGCCAGCCCACACCAACGCCGAGGTCGAGGCGCGAACCCGACAGCACGTCGATCGTCGCTGCGGTCTTGGCGAGCACGATCGGCCGTCTGAGCGCAGCGAGAAGGATGTTGGTGGCAAACCGGATGCGGCTGGTCACCGCCATCAGGTACGAGACGACCGTCAACGGTTCGAGCCACAGGCCATCGGGTCCGGTTGGTTGACGGCCGCCGTCGATTCCACCCTTGGTCGGGTCGGCGTACGCCGACAGGTCGGGGCCGAAAGCGACGTGGTCCGGCAGCGCCAGTCGGTCGAGACCCGCCTGATCTGCGGCAACCGCACGGTCGATCAGATGTGACCAGTCACCGGGATCCTCTGCGGCGAAGGTGACAAGCGTCATCGACAGCTGAGGTGGGGGCATACCGAAGCGTTGTCGGGCCGTCACTCCCGACGCAAGACTCAGCCGCGACGGCGCGACCGGCGCCTCGCTTCGGTCGGGGCCCGCTCAGCCGGCGTGAAGTCGACCTCGGGAACCGGGAGGGTGCCGTCGAGGACTCCCCGAATCGCGGCGATGTGGGAGGGATCGTTGCCGCAACAGCCGCCGATGACCGATACCCCGGCGCTACGGACCCGATGCGCATGGGCACCCATGACGTCGGGAGATCCGGAGTACACAAGTTCAGTGCCGTGCCAGTGCGGGATACCTGCATTGGCCTTCGAGATCACCGGCGTTGCGCCGGCAACGGCGACCATCTCGGCGAGTGCAGCTTCGGTGTCGGGCAGGTTGTTCCCGCAGTTCGCACCAAACGCAGCCACCTCGAGCTCGAGCAGTCGGGTTGCGGCCTGGGCCCCAGTGACCCCCATCATCGTGCGGCCGGCGGTGTCGAAGCTGAGAGTCACGGCGATCGGCAGATCGCACACAGAACGAACCCCTTGCACGGCCGCCTCGATCTCCTCGATCGACGACATCGTCTCGATCCAGAGCAGATCGGCACCACCATCGCGCAGACCGGTTGCCTGTTCGGCGAAGGCCGCTGCTGCGTCGGCCCCAGCGAGCGAACCGAGCGGGGCGATGAGCTCGCCGGTCGGCCCGATCGAGCCGGCAACGAGGATCCGTCGCGTTGCTTGATCGACGACGTGACGTGCGTGACGCGCCGCCTCTCGATTGAGTTCGACCACCCGGTCATCGAGCTTGTGCAGCTTGAGCCGGTAGCGACTTCCGCCAAAGGTGTTGGTCAACACGATGTCGGATCCGGCGTTGACGTAGGACTCGTGCAGCCCGTGCACGACATCGGGGCGGTCGAGGTTCAGGCGCTCCGGTGCGTCCCCGGCCTCGAGGCCGGCCGCCATGAGCTGGGTTCCTGTCGCGCCGTCGACGACGAGGAACTCACGTTCTGCGATGAGCTCCGCAAGGATCGAACCGGTCATGACTCCGAATCGTACGACTTCACCGCTGGCTAACTGTTGCTGGCGCCGTCCCGATACGAATGCGCGCTCGACTATCGATCGCGCAGTTCGCGACGCAAGATCTTGCCCGAGGCGCTCTTCGGGATGGCCTCGATCGTCTCCATCAGGCGGATCTGCTTGTACGAGACGAGGTGCTCGCCAACAAATGCTTGCAGTTCCTCGAGCGTCAGAGTTTCACCGGGAACAACCTGCACGAAGGCTTTCGGCAGTTCGCCGGCGGCAGCGTCGGGCACACCGATGACCGCGACATCGAGCACCTTCGGATGCGTGACGATCAGGCCTTCGAGTTCGGCCGGCGGCACCTGGAAACCGTTGTACTTGATGAGTTCCTTGATGCGATCGACGATCGAGAAATAGCCGTCGTCGTCGACGATGGCCACGTCACCGGTGTGCAACCATCCGTCGGCGTCGATCGTGTCGGTGGTCGCCTGCTCGTTGTTGAGGTAGCCCTTCATCACCATCGGTCCACGGACCCACAGTTCGCCTCGTTCGCCAACCGGTTGATCCTCGCCGGTCTCGGGGTCCACGATTCGACTCTCGACATTGCTCACCGCAACGCCGCTGGTGCCGGGTTTGTTGCGACCTTCGGGGGTGCAGTGCGTGACCGGGCTGAGTTCGGTCATACCGAACCCTTGGACGACTTCACAGTTGATCCGCGCTGCGCATGCCTCCTGCAGTTCGACGGTGAGTGGCGCCGCACCCGAGAAGACCTGCTTGACCGACGACAGGTCGTAGTCGTCGACGATGGGGGCCTGCGCCAACCCGAGGACCATCGGAGGCACAGCGAAGAAACGGGTGACCTTGTAGTCCTGCACCAACTGGAGCGCTTCTTGCATGTCGAATCGCGGCATGGTGAGCACGGTGACGCCATTGGCGAGCATGCCGTTCATCAGGACCTGCATGCCGTAGATGTGGAAGAACGGCAGGGCCGACAGGCCGACTTCGTCGTCGGTGTAGACGAGCACATGTTCCATCTGACAGATGTTGGCCACGAGGTTGTAGTGCGTGAGCATGACGCCCTTGGGCAGGCCGGTGGTACCCGACGAGTAGGGAAGCACCATGACGTGATCTCGGACGTCGACGGCAACCTGCTCGATCGGCTCTCCCAGATAGTCGACGAACGGTGTGGTGCCCTCGACAGAATCGATCGTGACGATTTCGGTCACGTCGGTACCCTCGATCGCCTCGCGGGCAACGTCGACGAACATTCCGATCGTGACGAGCAGATTGGCGCCTGCGTCCTGCAATTGGTGCCGGACCTCACCGGGACCGTAGGTGGGATTGATGGTGGTGAGCGTCGCACCCGCCGTCGCCACGCCATGGAACACCACCGGATACTGGGGCAGATTCGGTGCCATCAGCGCGATGCATGAGCCGGGACCGACGCCGCGTTGGGCGAGGCCGCCGGCAAAGCTGCGAGCGGCCCGCTCGAGTTGCGCAAAGGTGTACTCGTTGCCGTGACCGTCGGACACGGCAATCCGGTCGGGATACTCACCCGCCGTTGCGAAGACATGATCGGTGATCGACACCTCGGGGATCACGACGTCGGGCAGGCTGCTGGCGTGGATCAGGGACACGGGACACTCCATCGGTGGGGACGAACACAAAACCTAGCTTCAGTTCTGACACGCCAGTACCTATGCTTTGCCCATGACCGCCGACGATCCACTGGGTCGCCTCCTTCCTCGTTATGAACTCGCCGGGCAACGACCCGAGATCGACTGGAACATCAAACCGGCGACCAGAAAGCCTCCCCGGCCCGAGACGATGGACCAGGCGTTTCTTGTCGATCTTTCCCTCGGTGGCGCGCTGATCGAAGCTGCCGGAGACGATGCCACTGCGGTTGGCGACAAGATCATGATGCGTTTCGGAGACATCGAGGGCCACGTGATCATCCGGCACCGACAAGATGTCGACAACGGTGCGCTCCTCGGGGTCGAGTGGGATGTCTCTGTCGATGCGGTCGACCTCATCAAAGCGGCGGTCGGACTGGTGCGGGCCACTGGTGAGCTCCCAGAGGAATGGGCGCAAGCCCCGTCCCCAACGCCCGAGGTGCAGTCGCTCAGAAGGGGGGACGACTTTCTCCGGAACCGGTTGCTCCCCCGCCACTCTCTTGATGGACAGCGACCTCGCATCGGCTGGGACGTCAAGTCAGCCAATCCCCTTCGTCGCCGCCGAACTCCGGAGAAGGAAGCGGTACTTCTGGACCTCTCCCTCGGGGGTGCACTTGTCGAGGTCAGCGCTCCAGACACGCATGCAGAGAACGACCGGGTCAACGTACGGCTCGGAGGCGTCGACGATCACGTGACCATCCGACACCGCCAGGAGTCGGGCGACACCGTCCTGTACGGGGTCCAGTGGAGCGGGTCCCACGAGATGACCCGGGTCGTCACACGAGCCGTCGAAATGACCGTCGGCGACACCGACCACAGACTCCAGGCGCGCTGGGAATCCGGCCGCGACTGACAAAGAACGGCAAACCGCCATACGCTTTGCCCATGGACCTTTCGGTGACGCGGATTCGTCGTGCCATGCGCGACACGTGGATCGAGATCAGGGCCCGTCGCGCCGGGCGGGCCGGCATCGTCAAGCCGAAGGTGAACAGCGCACGACAGATCGCCGGGATCACCGGCGCGCTGATGTCGAACGGCTACGACCGGATCGCCGAAAGTTCGAAGGCGTACGAAAAGTCGTTCGACCCGCACATTCCGCCCAGTGTGCACATCTCCTACAACGACATGCTGCGCCAGAACGTGCCGGTGCCGTTGGCAGAGCGGTGTATCGAGGATTGGCGAAACCCCCCTCGACCCGATGTCGATGCCGAACTGAACGCCATCCTCGACGAGGCCGTCGACCGGTAAGGGTCAGCGGGTACGAACGATCAATTCGTCGAGGCCGCGAAGGTTGATCCGACCGTTCCACCTCGGCTCATCCACAATGTCGACCTGACCGAACCGCGTCACGAAACTCTCGATCGCCACTTCCGCTTCGAGCTTTGCGAGTGAGGCTCCCAGGCAGTAGTGGATACCGGAGCCGAACGACACATGCTGACCAGCGTTGGCCCGTGTGAGGTCGAAGGTCTCGGCGGTCGGACCCCAGAAGTCTGGGTCTCGGTTGGCTGAGGCCAGGGATGCGAGGACAAGCGCACCCTTGGGGATGTCGATCCCGCGAAACACGAGGTCGGCTGTTGCCACTCGACGGGTCATCTGCACCGGCGAAACCCAGCGAAGGAGTTCATCGATTCCAGTTGGTGGCATGCCGTGGGTGCGAACGAGTTCGAGTTGGTCGGGATGTCGAAGCAGTTCACGAATCCCTGTTCCGATGAGGTTGACGGTCGTCTCGTGCCCGGCGATGAACAGCAGCGACACCTGGTCACGCAACTCCCGGGCCGTCATGGTGTCACCCTCGTCTTCTGCGTCGATCAACGCCGTCAGCAGATCGTCTCCCCGGTTCTCGGCCTTCCACTCGATGACCTTTGCGAGGTGCGCTCCCATCTTCTCGTCAGCATCGAGCGCTGCTGCGACCTCTGCCTCGCTGACCACAGGATCGATCATCTTCACGATCGCGCCGCTCCAGTCGCGGATGAGATCCTTGTCGGCCTCCGGCATGCCGAGCATCTCGGAAATGACATCGAAAGGAAGCGGGAACGCAAGCCGCTCGACCACATCGGCGTCTCCCTCGACTGCCATCTGCTCGAGCATCTCGTCGACCATGCGTTGGATCATTGGGCGCAGTGCCTCGATCGTTCGCGGCGTGAACGCCTTGCTGACAAGGCGGCGCAACCTGGTGTGATCGGGAGGATCGATGTTGAGAATCGAACGGTTGCGGTCGTCGAGACCGACATCCTCGAGGAGCGCAGTCCGCTCGAGGCGCTCCATGTCGAGATTCTCGTCATCGACACTCAACGTCGGATCCCGCAACAGCGTGAACGTGTCGTCGTATCGAAACAGGCCCCATTGCCCGGTCAACAGATGATGGACCGGATCGTGGGCGCGGATCTCGGCAAGGTGCGGCCACGGGTCCTCGATGTAGCCCACTTCGAGTGGGTTGAAGAAGACTGATTCGGTTCCACTCATGTCGTGATGCTACGCCGCAGGCCCGAGGACGAGTCGACGTAGCATCGGTTCCATGTCGTCGGTCGGCCCACACGAGCAGGACGTCGAAGAGGGCATCGCCCCGTGGGACGGCCGCCGCGTACCGATGACGTTGCTCGGCGGGTACCTCGGCAGCGGAAAGACCACCATCCTGAACGAGTTGCTTCGCGCAACCGACCGGCCACTCGCCGTGCTCGTCAACGATGTGGGTGAGATCAACATCGATACTCGTCTGCTTCAGAAGCGCTCGGGCGACACGTTGGAGCTCACCGGTGGGTGCGTCTGCTGCTCGATGAGGGAGGGCCTTGGCGCGGCCCTGGCCGAACTACGAGCCCGACCCACGCCACCCGATCATGTGATCATCGAGCTCAGCGGTGTAGCCGACCCGACCCAGGTTCTGCCGTGGACGAATTCCGACGGGTTCCGGCTCGACGGTCTGATCATCCTCGTCGATGCCACCGTCGCCGTCGTCCAACTCGGCGACGAGCGTCTACGACCGCTGCTCGAGCGACAGATCAGCGCCGCCGATCTTGTGGTAGTCACGAAATCCGAGCTGGTGAATGTCGATCAACGCGCCATGGTGGAGCGAGCCGTGCTCGACGTGTCGCCTGGTGTTCCGGTGGTCGACGACCTCGACGGGACCGTCGGCTCTACCCTGCTCGACCTGGGAACCCGACGCGGCCGCGATGTCACTGCCGTCCCGCCACCGACGCTGCTCGATCCGCACCGCATCGAGTTGCATCCCCTCCCTCGACCTACCTCCGAGGCCGCGCTCCGAGACCTTCTCGAGGGGCTGAGCGACGATGTCGTGCGGGCCAAAGGCGTCGCCGAGGGACCGGACGGTTCCCGACTGCTGATTCAGGTCGTGGGTCGGCGCCGGCGGGTCACCCCGCTCCCGCACGCCGAGGATCAGGAACCAACCGATCTCGTCGTCATCCGCGTCTGAGCTGCCCGGTCAGGTCCCGGCCAGCGCGTCGATGACCTCACCGAAGCGTTCCATGCCCTGCCCGTCACCGTGCTGGACGACGACATAGTTGAAACCCCAGCGTTCACGGCGTTGCTGCAACTGCTCGACGATCTCGGCGACCGAACCAACGAGCAGCGCCGGTGTTTGGGCGACGTGCTCGGTCGGAGCGCCGAACATCTGCGAAAAGAACTCCAGGGCTCCATCTCGGTCATCGGTGATGGTGGTGTTCATCGACAGTGAGCTGAGTTCGAGTTCTCCAACCCGCTCACCGGCCACATCGCGCACCCGGGCGAGTTTGCGATCGTAGGCATCGGGCATCGAGTCGGCGATGGCGTCGGCACCCACCTCGCCGGCTCGGAGGTTGGCGGTGATCCCGACGATGTCGGCGTTCTCGGCGGCAAGCCCGAGCATGCGTGGGCCACCACCGCCGATGATGATCTTGGGTCCGCCGGGCGTGTAGGGCGACGGGAGTCCGTCGTAGCCGCTGATGCGATAGTGGGTTCCCTCGAAGTCGAAGGCCCCTTCCTGCCAGCAGCGTTTGATGATCTCGAGACTCTCGAGGAAACGCTCGATGCGCACGCCGGGGGTGTCGTACGTCATCCCCGACTCGTCGTAGTCGGTCCGCATCCAGCCCGCACCGAGACCGAACTCGACACGACCCTCGGCGATGTGGTCGAGCGTGGCGATCTCCTTGGCCAGCACCACCGGATGCCGGTAGTCGTTGCCGAATACGAGCGCACCGACGGTGAGTTCGGTTGTCACGGCCGCGGCAGCCGAGAGCGCGCTCAGCACTCCGTACTGATCATGGAAGTGATCGGGCATGAGCAGCGACGAAAATCCGGCCTGCTCGGCGTAGCGTGCCGTGTCGAGCCACGTCATGCCTTCGATCGGGCCGTGGGTCTGCAGTCCGAAGCGGAACGGTTGCGTCATGACGATCAACCCTAGGGTCGGTTCACGCCCCCGGCCAGGTGTCGGCGACTCGGTAGCCGGTGGGCCACGGGTCGGTCGGATCGACGAGGTGGTGCGTGATACCGGTGATCCACGCCCGCCCGCTGATTTCCGGAATGATCGAACCGTCCACCCCAACCTCGACGATCCGACCACGAAACTCCGATCCGATGACGGAACGCATGAGCAGCTGCTCGCCGATGCCAAGCAGACCTCGGGCGTGCAGCACAGCAAGACGAGCCGACACGCCGGTCCCAGTCGGCGAACGATCGAGCTTGCCCGGGTCGATCACCGACGTGCTCTGCATCTCGAACCCCTCGGGACCGCCCTCGAGCGGCCCTGCGATCTGACAGAACGAGATGTGAGCCCAGTCCGGGTTGGTGGGATGTCGAAAGCCCAACTGCTCATTGGCCGCCACCGTGATGACGGCGCCGAGCTCGGCGAGCTCAGAGGCAGCCGCCGGTTCCACCGACATCGCGAGATCGACGGCGTCGACCAGCACGAAGCTGTCACCGCCGAATGCCGTGTCGACCCGCACGACACCGATCCCGGGAACGTCGAGTTCGGCATCGAGACGATCGGCGAAGGATGGAAGGTTCCGGACTGCGACCCGCTCGACCTTCCCGGCCCGGCACTCGGCCCGAATCGCAACAAGACCTCCGGGAGCTTCGATCGTGAACTCGGTGACCGGCTCGAGCATCGGAACCCGACCGGTCTCGAGCAGCACCGTGGCCACGCACATCGAGTTGCTTCCCGACATTGGCGGCGTGTGACACGGCTCCATGATGATGAAGCCGGCCACCGCCTCTGGCGCGAGCGCAGGTACGAGCAGGTTCACGTGGCGAAACACGCCACCTCGGGGCTCGTTGAGGACGAGGTTGCGAAGCTGCTGGTCGGCGTCGATCCACCTCGACTGAGCCCAGAGCGAATCTCCGGGTGGCGGGTCGACTCCGGCCACGATCACGTCGCCGACCTCGCCCTCGGCATGGCAGCCCACGATCTCGATCGACTCGCTGAGATCGAGGCCATGAGCATTCGACACGACGTGAGATTGCCACATGCAGCCAGCCGGGTCGGGTCTACGCTGCGCGCATGACGACGACCTCGCCGGTTCTCGTGGTGTCGATCGACGGGATGGCACCTCGGCACATCACGCGTTCGAGCATGCCCACGCTGACCACGCTCGTCCGCGAAGGTGCCTCGTGCTTTCGTGCACAGACGGTGCGGCCACCCTGGACGCTTCCAGTCCACACCTCGATGTTTCGGGGTGTCGACCCGTCGAGCCACTCCATCGTCGACAACACACCCACCGAACCGAAGACACCTGCCCCTTCCTTTCTCCGCCACGTTCGAGACGCCGGCCACTCGACGGCGGTGTTCTTGAACTGGCTGCCGCTCGATCATGTACTCGAGCGCGATGCAGCCGAGCGCCGGTTCGTGATCGATGGCGGCTATGGACCCGACGACGACCGCCGCACGGTTGACGCAGCCCTCGAGGCGCTCGCCGAGGGCATCCACGACCTCGTGTTCGTCTACCTGAGCCAGCCAGATGCCGACGGGCACCGGTTCGGCTGGGACAGCCTGGAGTATCTCGACGCTGCGAGGCGCTCCGACACCGAACTCGGCCGCCTCCTCGACGCCGTAGGGCCCAACAGCCCGGTACTCGTCACGACAGATCACGGCGGCCTCGAAAAGAACCACGCCGACGAGATTCCTGAGGTTCTCGAGACGTTCATCGTTGTTCGCTCACCGGGACGCATTGCGCCGGCGTCGGTGTGGGACAGCGCCAGCGCAATCGACGTTGCCCCAACCGTGGCCGATCTGTGCCGACTCGAACCAGACCCGCACTGGGAGGGCCGCTCGTTGCTCGGCTCCGAACGCCCGCTGAGCGACGTGCTGATGGAGTGGCTCGCCGCGACTGCCCATGCGTCGTACGGCGAGCAGGTCACCATGCTCGACCACGCATTGCAGTCCGCTGCGCTGGCCCGAGCCAACGGCGAAGGCGACGAGATGGTGCTCGCCTGCCTGCTCCACGACATCGGCCATGCGCTCGGCGATGCGGGGCACTGGGGCTTTCCGGGACATGCACAGGTCGGAGCACAGGCGCTGCAGCCGTTCCTGGAGCCGGCGATCGTCGAGCCGATTCGGCACCATGTCCGCGCCAAGCGGTACCGGGTCGCCGTCGAACCCGGCTACCACGAGCGGTTGAGTCAGGCCTCGCAGATGTCGCTGCTCGAGCAGGGTGGCCCACTCCCGCCCAACGAGATCGAAGCGTTCGGACAGCTCCCGTTCGCCGACGAAGCCGTCCGCCTGCGCACCTATGACGATGACGGGAAGGTCGAGGGCCTCGCGATCGAACCACTGGAGTCCTTCCGCCCCCTGCTCGATGCGGCGCTCGCAGCCGAACCGCCGATCGACCCTGCCTGGGCTCGTGATGCCTGCCGCTGTCCTTCGTGTCGAGATGCAGGGACCGACCAGCATCTCCTCGGTGCTGCTGATCTCGGCGGTTGGACGGTCATCACGTCCTCGGAGACAGGCGGCGCGCGTCGTGTGCTCCTCCACCATGTCGATGGCACGAGACACGAGGCGATGATCCCGGCGCCGTCGCCTCATGGCGACCGGTACCTCGGCTGGCCGGCGGACTTCTCGTCACAGGTTCGCACCGAGAGCACGGCCCGATCCGGGGATCTTGCCGAGTTCAACAGGCAGCTCGCCAGCTACGGCATCGCCTTGTTGCGCGAGTGCGGTGATGCCGAGGGGACCGTCGTGGAGATCGGAAACACGATCGGCTTCGTTCGTCGAACCAATTACGGGACCCTGTTCGACGTGCGGGCTGAACCCGATCCGATCAACCTTGCCTACACACCGGTCGGGCTCGGGGCGCACACCGACAATCCGTACCGGGAGCCGTGCCCGACCGTGCAGTTGCTCCATTGCCTGCAGGCGGCGAGTGAGGGTGGCGCCAGCCGCTTCGTCGACGGCTTCGCAGCAGCCGAGCAGCTTCGAGACCAGGCGCCGAACGAGTTCCGGATGTTGACGACCACCGACGTCATGTTCCGCTTTCACGCCGACGATGTCGATCTTCGTGCCATCCGACCCTTGATCGAGGTCGATCGATCCGGGAGGGTGCGGGCGGTACGGGTGAACAACCGCTCGATGGAGGCACCTCGGTTGTCGCCGAGTGCCTCGGCACGGTTCTATGCCGCCTACCGTTCGTTCGTCGACATGCTCGAAGGTCCAGACTTCGCACTGGAGATCACGCTGCAATCCGGCGAGTTGGTGGCGTTCGACAATCAACGGGTCCTTCACGGTCGGAGCGCGTTCCCCACTACCGAATCGCGCCACCTCCAGGGCTGTTACATCGATATCGATGCCGTGCGGTCGGCCGCCCTGCTTGCCGGGGCCTGACCAGAGAATTGCCGGGCGTCATCACCATCGACGAGCTCCTCTGCAACGCCGAGGTTCGAATGCCGGCAGCGAACACCACACGATTTCATCGGTACGCAGAGGGGTTTGATCGAACGTTCTCGCGCAGACATGATGCGGAGCATGAACGGGTCTGTCTCGAACGCGCCGCACCCACTGGTCGAGCTGCCGGAACGAGCACGTGTGGTGATCATCGGCGGTGGCGTGATCGGCACGAGCGTGGCATACCACCTCGCGAAACTCGGTTGGACCGATGTCGTTCTGCTCGAACGCGACCAGCTCACCTCCGGGACCACCTGGCACGCCGCCGGCCTGATCGTCTCGGGTGGGATGACGACCGAGACGCTCGCCTGGATGGCGAAGTATTCACGAGATCTCTACGAGACCCTCGAGCAGGAAACGGGCCAGTCCACCGGGTTCAATCCCGTTGGCTATCTCCAGACCGGGAGCACGCCGGAGCGTGTCCACAAGCTTCGGCGGGAAGCCGACTTTCTTCGCTTGATGGGGATCGAACGACACGAGATTTCCGGTAAGGAGGCGGGCGATCTCTGGCCCCACGTCGACGCCACCGATATTCTCGCCGGGTTCTACACCGAGAACGAGGGACGGGCCGACCCCTACAACGTCGCCCACTCACTCGCCGCCGGCGCTCGCATGCATGGTGTTCGGATCATCCAAGGCCAGCCGGTGACGGGAATCGAGCGAGCGGGAGGTCGGGTCACGGGAGTCACGACCTCGAGCGGAACGATCCAGGCCGAGTACGTCGTGAACTGCGCCGGCATGTGGGCTCGCCAGGTCGGTGCCATGGCAGGAGTCTCGGTACCGCTCCAGGCGATCGAACACGCCTACCTGATATCGGAACCGTTCGCCGGTGTTTCTCCGGACCTTCCGATCTTCGAGGACCCAGACCGCTACGCCTACTACCGGGAGGAAACCGGCGGACTCATGGTGGGGTTGTTCGAACCGGTCGCCGCTCCATGGTCACTCGATGGGGTGCCGATGGATTTCAGCTTCGGCGAGATTCCGAGCGACTGGGATCGCCTCGCTCCGTTCCTCGAGTTTGCCATGGAGATCCTGCCCGGCCTCGCCGACGTCGGCGTCCGAAAGCTGTTCACAGGCCCGGAAAGCTTCACCCCGGACAACGGTTACCTGATGGGTGAAGCGCCCGAGCTCGACAACTTTTTTGTGGCCGCCGGCTTCAACTCGCTCGGAATCTTGAGCGGTGGCGGTGCCGGGTCGATCATTGCGAACTGGATCGTGGACGGGCACCCACCGATGGACGTCACCGACGTCGACATCGCTCGGCTACAGCCCTGGCAGACCAACCGTTCCTACCTGGCAGAGCGCAGCGTCGAATTGCTCGGACGGCTGCATTCGACCGGTTCGTGGCCGCATTCGAGCCCGGCACTGGCCCGCGGTGTTCGGCGCTCTGTGCTGCACGACCGGCTCGAGGCTGCCGGTGCGCGCTTCTCCGAGTCGTCGGGTTGGGAGCTGCCATCCTGGTTCGGACCCACCGACGAGATGCTGCGCAACCAGCTGACGTATGAGCGACAGCCGTGGTTCGACCATCATGCCGAAGAACATCATGCCGTGCGCACGGCGGTCGCACTGCTCGACATGTCGTCGATGTCGAACTTCCTTGTCCAGGGCCCCGATGCCGAGCGTGTGCTCGACCACCTCTCGGGGAACACGATTGCGGTGCCGGTTGGCCAGTGCGTGTACACCCAGTGGATGAATCCGAGCGGCGGTATCGATGCTGATCTCACCATCACCCGCCTCGACGATGATCGCTTCCTGGTCGTCGTGGCGGAACTGTTCCACCGTCGGGTCGAGGCGATGTTGCGAAGGGCGATCGGATCAGCACATCGAGTGATGGTGACCGATCTGACATCGGCCTACACGATGCTGAGCGTGCAGGGTCCCAATTCGCGGGCACTCCTGCAAAACATCACCTCCGCTGATCTCGGAAACGACGCCTTCCCGTATTTCACCGCCCGGCACATCGATCTCGCCCACGCCCACGGGTGGGCCTTCCGGATGAGCTTCGTCGGCGAACTTGGCTGGGAGCTGTACATCCCCACCGAGTTCGCCGGCCATGTCTTCGATCAACTCGTGGAGGCGGGCGCCGAGCATGGGCTCCATCACGCAGGAATGGAGACACTGGAATCGGCTCGCACCGAAGCGGGGCGTCTCGACTACGGGCTCGACATCGAGAACTCCGACTCCCCCCTCGAAGCAGGACTCGGGTGGGCGATCGACTTCGACAAACCCAACGGCTTTGTCGGTCGCGACGCGCTTCTCAGACAACGCCAGGGGCGGCCCTACACCGCTCGCCTCGTGCAATTCCTGCTCGAAGACCCCGAGCCGCTGCTCTACGGCGAGGAACCGATCCTTTGCGACGGCAAGACTGTCGGCTACCTCCGGTCGGGAGCGTACGGTCACACGTTGGGTGGCGCCATGGGGTTCGGCTACGTCGAAAACCGCGATGGTGTCACGCAAGAGTTCATCGAGGGCGGCAGGTGGACTATCCGTGTCGCCGGTGACGAGATCGGCGCACGAGCTTCGCTGCGTTCGATGTACGACCCGTTGAATGAGCGGGTTCGCGCCTGAATGCGTCGAATCTTCCCTCCCATCGGCACGCCCCGGGAAACCGAACGATGCCAGTGCACTCAGGGCGCAGTGGCACGCTCACGGCGGAAGCGGACCGGCACCGAAACATCAGCCTGCAACTCGCGGGCGTATTGGTGCCCTGCGTACACCGCTGTGGCGATCGTGCCCGGAGCGTTGCAGTCGCCGATCGGCGTGATGTCGAGTTCGTCGACGAGCGAGTGATACAGCGCATCGTTCGGGGTTCGGGCGGTAACCATCACGATCGACGAGGCTTCGACCGCTCGAAGCTGTCCGGTGTAGATGCATTCGAGATCAACACTGTCTGATCGGACCTCGGCGATCGAGTGACCGGTTGCGATCGAGATCCCAAGGCCGAGAACTCGGGCCTGGATCCGGTGTTGCTCCTCGGTGTGGGTCGTCCAGGTCGAGATCTCATTGGCCGGTGTGACGAGGGTGACCTCGAGCCCTTCACTGCGCAGCCGTTCGGCGAGGATTCCCCCGAGGTAGTAGTGATCATCGTCATAGATCACGACGGGTCCGTCGGGAATCGTTCCATCAAGGACATCATCAGCCGTGAACACCGACGGCAGATCCCACCCAGGTACAGGCTCCTCCAGCCACCGTCCTGTGCCGTCCCGCTTCCATGTTGCGCCGCTCGCAAGCACCACATGGTCCGCCCCGAACGCTCGGATCTGCGCCTCGTCGATGCGGCTGTCGAGGTACACCTCGACGCTGGGGAGTTTCTCGATCTGCGTCAGACGCCAATCGCGAACTCGGCGGTACTCGGCGAGGCCAGGCATGCGCGCTTCTCGACTCACCCGGCCGCCGAGTTCGATCCGAGCCTCGGTCAACACGACGTCGAACCCTCGTTGACCGAGCGCCGTCGCAGCCTCGAGCCCCGCCGGTCCCGACCCGATGACGAGCACGGATGCATCAGCCTTCTTGGGTGGGATGAACTCGGGGTGCCAACCCTTGCGCCACTCCTCCCCCATCGTCGGATTTTGGGTGCACCGGATGGGAGTACCGGTCTGGTCACCCGAGTAGCAGATGTTGCAGCCGATGCACTCACGGATGTCGTCTTCGCGTCCTTCAGCGATCTTGAGAGGAAGAAACGGATCGGCGATCGATGGTCGAGCGGCGCCGACGAAATCGATGATCCCCTGGTTGACCATCCGCAGCATCGTCTCCGGTGACGTGAAACGTCCAACACTCACCACCGGCCTGGCGGTAACACCTTTCACCCATGCCATCGTCTCCTCGAGTCCTCCTTCTTGCACGAAGCGAGAGGTACCCATCTCGTAGGAGTAGTCGTCGACAACGATGTCCCAGAGATCAGGAAGATCCTTCAGCATCTCGATGACTGCACGCGGCTCATGATCGTCGAGATCCGCTGCAGACCCGACCTCGCCAGCCGAGAACCGCACCGCCACGGCACACGTGTCGCCGACCGCCTCTTTGGTCTCCTCGAGCAGTTCTCGAACCAGACGAACCCTGTTCTCGAGCACACCGCCGTACTCGTCGTTGCGGGTATTCGCCGGGTCGAGGAACTGTTTCAACAGGTACCAGTGGCACGCATAGACGTACACGATGTCGAAGCCCGCCCGCTTCGCTCGAACGGCGGCCTCGACATGCCAACGCTTGAGATCGCGTATGTCGTGCTTGTCCATCTGGCGGGTCTGCACCGGATCCCAAACACCGGCAGGGCGCGTCGTCGGACCGATCGGCGTCTCTCGGCTGTAGTGGTTCGCACTCGCCGCACCGCCGTGCCAGAGTTCGACGCCCGCAAGTGCTCCGTGGGCGTGAACCTTGTCCACCATCAGCGCGTGTGAACGAATGTCCTCGTCGTCCCACAGCGTGGCCGACGGGTACGGATCGTCGTCCGAACTCGGATGAATCGAGCAGTATTCGGTATTGATCACGCCCCAACCGCCTTCGGCCTTCATCTCGCGAAGTGCCGCCAGGGTCTGTGGCTTCTTGTAGCCGATCCCGGTGCAATGGGGCACCTGGTAAAACCGGTTGGGCGCTGTCACCGGGCCGATCGTCACCGGCTCGAACAGAACATCGAAACGAGCGTCACGGGACATCGAGATTCCTCGGGTCGGCGTGTCGCGTCATTGCCGGTGACGCGACACGGCCAAGCGTCGTGCCCCGCAGTCAGCGCCCATTGCCTCGCAACGGGCGCCGACTGCGAAACGATCGACTAGCCCTTCGCCTCGACGAAGGCGTCGGAGTAGTTGACCTCGAAGTCGCCGGTGTCTTCCAGCGCCTCCAGAGAGTCGACACCGCCGGCGAGCACGGTCGGATCGTTGACAAAGTCCAAGAGGTCCTCGTCGAGACCGGGTACAGCGGCTTCATTCGGCGTGTTGTAGTAGTTCCAGTTGGTCAATGCAGCACCCTGGTCGGCTCCAAACATCCAATTGATGAACGTGTGCGCAGTGCAGGGATGGGGGGCATCGTGGGCGATCGCAAAGTTGTCGATCCAACGCGTTCCACCCTCTTCGGGCACGAAGTAGACGTAGTCGCCTGGGTTGTCGGTCTCGAGGAACTGCACGAACATGTCACCCGAGTAGCCGTGCGCGATCACGGTCTCACCTGAGGTGAGGAACTCGTCGGCTGAGTCCGTGTTGAAGGCCGCAAGTCGACCCGCAGTAGCGGCGACGAGCTCGGTCGCCTCGGCGAGTTCAGCCTCACTCGTGGTGTTCATCGAGTACCCGAGATATTTCAGCGCGGCGCCCATGGTCTCGCGTGGATCGTTGAGCAACTGGATCTGACCATCGAATTGACCGGAAATCGCAGGGTCGAAGATGATGCCCCACGAGCGGGGGAAGTCAGTCCCGACGACGGCGGTGTTGACGGCAATACCGGTTGTCCCCCACTGGTACGGCAGCGAGTACGCGCCATCCGGGTCGTAGTAGAGGTTGCTGAAGTCGTCGCTCAGGTTGGAAGCGTTCGGGATCGCGTCGTAGTTGAGTGGCATCAGCGAGCCGGCCGAGATCATGACAGAGACCATGTAGTCCGACGGGACGATGACGTCGAAGCCGCTGCCACCCTCCGAGACGATCGGCTGCATCGCCTCGTTCGAGTCGTAGCTGTCGAGCGAATACGAGATGCCGTACTCGTCGGCAAATTCCTGCAGCTGTTCCTCATCGATGTACTCGGCCCAGTTGTACATGGCCAGATCGCCATCGATCTCGTCGATTTCGCAATCAGCCCCGCCACCGGACTCGTCACCATCTCCGCCACAAGCAGATGCGAGGAGCGTGAAGGTGAAGAGGCCGGCGAGGAGCCGGAGCAAGCGCTTTGTGTTCATTGTTTCTCCTTTCGACCCGTAGGCCGATTCCAGGGATCTGTGCAGAAAACCGATGTCATGTGGTGCCGGTACTACTCCGGCTGCGCTCCAGTAGCAAGGACAGCACGACAAGCAGCATCGATGCCACCAACATCACGACGGAGATGGCGTTGATGAGCGGGGTGACACCCTTGCGGATCAGACCGAAGACGTACACCGGCAAGGTCGTACCTCCGGGACCGGTGACGAACTGGGTGATCACGACGTCGTCGAGCGACAGGGTCATGGCGAGCAGACCACCACCGGCGATACCAGGAAGAATCTGCGGCATGGTGACGTACCGGAACGCCTGCCAGCGCGTTGCGTAGAGGTCGAGCGCCGCTTCCTCCATCTTGGAATCCATGCCGGCGAGACGCGCCCGGACGACGACCGACACGAAACTGATGCTGAAGGCGATGTGGCTCAGGGTGATGGAACCGACACCTTTGGCCAGTTCGATGCCGAACAGGCTGCCGAGAAGATCGAAGAACTGCGAGAAAAACAGCAGCAACATCACGGCCATGGTGACGTCAGGGATGATGATCGGGAGGTACAGCAACGCATCGAAGACGTGTTTCCCGCGAAATTCGAAGCGCTCCAGCGCCAGGGCCGACATGGTGCCGAGTACGACAGAGACAACCGTCGACACGAGGGCAACCTGCACCGATGTCGAGAGCGCACTGCGCGCGTTGCGGCTCTCGGCAAATTCCGCATACCACTCGAGCGTCCAACCACCCCATGTTCCGACGTTGCGACTGTCGCTGAACGAGAACACGACGAGCAACAGGATCGGTGCGTAGAAGAAGAAGTAGACGAGCCAACCGTTGGTGTGGAGAAAGAACTTTGTCCATCCGTGGGGCTCGACTGCGCTTGTGTGCTTGCTCACAGCGTCCTTCCTCCCTTCCGGAAGTAGACGACCGTGGCTGCGAGCATGATCGCCATCAGGACGAACGACATCGCAGCGCCGAAGGGCCAGTTCCGCGCCGTCAGGAACTGGGTAACGATGTAGCTTCCCATCAGGGTTGTCTTGGCCCCGCCGAGGATCTCGGGTGTGACGTAGGCCCCGAGACTCGGAATGAAGCAGAGAATCGAGCCAGCAATGACACCTGGCATCGACAGCGGCAACAACACGTGGCGAAACGATTGAAAGCCGTTCGCGTACAGGTCGCGGCTGGCCTCGAGGAGTCGTCGATCGATGCGCTCGATCGCTGCGTACAGCGGCAGGATCATGAACGGCAAATAGCCGTAGACAAGTCCGAGGACGACTGCAGTCTGGGTGAAGAGATACTCCTGCTCTCCGAGACCAACGAACTCGGTGGTCTTCGTCAGTGGTCCGTCATTGCCGAGAATCACTCGCCAGGCGTAGTTGCGGACGAGGAAATTGGTCCAGAACGGGATCATCACGAAGACCAACATCACGTTGCGTACCCGCAGGCTTCGCGTCGCCAGGTAGTAGGCGAACGGGTAGCCGATCACGAGACAAATCACTGTCGTGAGAACTGCCAACCAGACGGAGCGGAAGAAGATCTCGCGGACAAGCGGCTCGGCCAACTTGAGATAGCTGTCCACATTCCAGCCGGAAAGGTCGGTACCACCGAAACGGTTGCGTGTCGCAAACGAGTAAACGACGACGATGACGAGCGGCAACGCAAAGAAAAGCGTGAGGTAGCCGAACTCCGGGAGCGCTAAAAGGAAGCCCCGTCGTCGCTCCTGACGCTCTGCTGCCGCCTCGAACTCCGGCGTCGCCTCGAGGACCTCCTCATCGGCCGCGGGAGCTTCCACCGTTGTCATCAGTCGGTCACCACCGAGATGGCGGACGGGTCCCAGCTGATCGACACATCGGAGCCCGGCTCGCAGACGTACATGCCGGGTCGGTTCTCCTCGCGGACCTCCATGGTCATCCAGTCGAGCCTGATGTCGTACACGCGGGCGTTCCCGAGGTAGGTGATTCGCTCGACGATCCCGTCCACCGACGTTTCGCCCGGAGGAATGTCGCCTCGGTTTCGAATGTGCGCTCGTTCGGGCCGGAGACTGACGGCCACCGCCGTACCGGCAGCGTGCTCGCTCGATGCTTCGACCCGGGCTCCATTGGCGAGACAGATGGTCTCGTGGCTTTCGACGGTGCCCTCTAACAGATTCGTCTGGCCGATGAAATCAGCAACGAAGCGATTGGCGGGCTTTTCGTAAATCTCCTCCGGCGAACCGACCTGCAGAAGACGACCTTCATTCATCACCGCGATTCGATCGCTCATCGTGAGTGCTTCTTCTTGGTCGTGGGTGACGAAGACAAAGCTGATACCGAGTTCCTCTTGGAGGCGCTTCAGCTCCCCCTGCATCTCCTGGCGAAGTTTGAGATCGAGCGCGCCGAGTGGCTCGTCGAGCAAGAGCACCTTCGGCCTGTTCACAAGTGCTCGGGCCAGCGCAACGCGCTGCTGTTGACCACCAGACATCTGGCTGGGTCGGCGCGCTTCGAGCCCGGCGAGCTGCACGGTGGCGATCATCTCCCGGGCCGAGGCGCGGGCCTCGGTCTTGCCGACGCCGCTCATCTTGAGACCGAAGGCAACGTTGTCGAGCACGTCCATGTGCGGAAACAGCGCATAGTTCTGAAAAACGGTGTTGACGGGCCGCTTGTTCGGCGGCAGCGTTCCAACCTCGTCGCCGAAGATCTTCAGGCTGCCCTCGGTCGGGAAGTCGAGGCCGGCGATCATGCGCAGGGTCGTCGTCTTGCCGCACCCCGACGGGCCGAGCAGCGCGAAAAACTCACCGTCCTCGATGACGAGGTCGATCGCGTCGACGGCGACGACATCGCCGAATCGCTTTGTGATTCCCGTGAGCTCGACTGCTGCAGTCATCAGTTGGTTCCCCAGTCGTAATTCTGCTGCACCATCCGCAGGTACGTCATGATCTCCACATCGCTGACCGGATCGGTGTCACGAATCTTGTCACTCACCTCCAAAAGGTGTTCGCGATCGCGACAGACGACTTCGGCGAGAACGTCGAATCGACCCGTCGTGACGACCGTGTAGTCGACCGAGTCGATCTGACTGATCTTTTCCGCTGTCGTGTCGACGGCACGTGAGATCTTGATCCCGAGCATCGCTTGGAACGGATAGCCGAGTGAGACAGGATCGGTGACCGCCACGATCTGGATCACGCCGCGATCTTGGAGCCGATTGACCCGTTGACGAACGGCGGCTTCGCTGAGTCCGACGAGGGGGGCGAGCCGCGAGTAGGCGGCGCGGCCATCGACCTGGAGTTCGCGAATGATTGCCTTGTCGATGTCGTCGAGATGGACCGACTCCATCAGTGGAACCGCTGCATCTCAGCCATGGCTTCTGTGAGGGCCTGGCGGATGACCTGATTCATGGTGTCGAACTCCGCCTGGCCTGCGATCAGCGGTGGCGACAGTTGGATCACCGGCTCGCCCCGAGCGTCGGCTCGACACAGTAATCCCAGTTCGGCGAGGCGGTTCGAGAGGAACGAGCGCAGCAGGTGCTGGGCCTCTTCGGCGGTGAAGGTCTCCTTCGTCCCCTTGTCCTTCACCAGTTCGATTCCGTAGAAGTAACCCATCCCGCGGACGTCACCGACGATCGGCAGATCGGAAAGGTCGTCGAGCGCAGCCCGGAACGACACCTCGTTTGCCAGTACGTTGCCGCAGAGATCGTCGCGCTCGAACAGGTCGAGGTTGGCGAGCGCCACCGCACACGAGACGGGGTGCCCGGCAAAGGTGTAGCCGTGGAGAAACTGCTCGTCGGTGTCGGCGAACGGTTCGGCAATCTTGTCGCTCACCAGCATGGCGCCGAGCGGGGCATACCCGGAGGTGAGCCCTTTGGCCGAGGTGATGATGTCGGGCTGATAGCCGAGGCGTTCACAACCGAACATCGTGCCGAGCCGGCCATAGGCGCAGATCACCTCGTCGGAGACGAGCAACACCCCATAGGTGTCGCAGATCTCACGCACCCGCCGGAAGTACCCGTCGGGTGGCACGAAACAGCCACCTGCGTTCTGCACCGGTTCGAGAAAGACGGCGGCGATGGTCTCGGGACCCTCCCGCAGAATGGCCTGCTCAATTTCTTCGGCAAAGTACGAGTCATCGGCTGCGTGTGGTGGCAGACGGTAGCTGTTGGTGGCAGGCACCTTGATCGCGCCGGGAACCAGCGGCTCGAACATGCCCTTCACCGAGGCGAGCCCGGTGATCGACAGCGCCCCCATGGTGACGCCGTGATAGCTGAGATCGCGGCTGATCACCTTGGTCCGAAGCGGCTCACCCTTCGCCTTGAAGTATTGACGGGCAAGTTTCCAGGCCGACTCGACGGCCTCGGAACCCCCGCTGGTGAAAAACACCCGGTTGAGGTCGCCAGGCGCCAGGTCGGCCAGTCGCGCCGCGAGGTGAACCGCCGCCGGATGCGCGTAGGTCCAGATCGGAAAGAAGGCCAGGGTCTCGGCCTGGGCGCCCGCCGCAGCGGCAAGCTCGGGCCGGCCGTACCCGGCCTGGGTGGTGTAAAGACCTGCAAGACCGTCGAGGTAGCGCGTGCCCTGCGAGTCCCACACATAGCAGCCTTCACCGCGTTCGATGACCGTCATGCCGTCGACACTGCGGCCGAGACTCGAGAACTGGCCCCACAGGTGTCGGGTTGCCAACTCGGCCAGTTCGGCGTTCGACGTCATCATGCTCCCTCTAGCTCGCCACGGATTCAACACCACAACCCCGGCAGCCGCAACCGAATCGGTTGCGCAGATCGATCTCGGCCAACAGAATCGGCGTTCATGGGCGAGTTGCAGTACGTCAATCTCTCCGTCGAGTACGCCGATGCGCTCGAGGAGCTCGAACTTGCGGTGTTTTCAACGATCAACCCGGACGACCTCTACGACGCAGCCGAACTCCGCGCGCTTGCTGCGGTCTTCCCCGAGGGCAATTTCGTGGTCCTCGACCAAGACAGACCGGTCGGCATGGGACTCGGCATCCTGACCGACTTCGACTTCGCGCACACCCAACACTCGCTGTCCGAGGTGGGGGGAACCGAGCTTCACGATCCCGACGCAGACTGGTACTACGGCACCGACATCTCGGTGTATCCCGAGTACCGCGGTCGAGGAATCGGGCGTCGCCTCTACGAGCTCCGGAAGCAGTGTGTGCGATCGCTCGGCAAGCGAGGCATCGTCGCCGGTGGAGTCATCCCCGGCTACGCCGACCACATCGACGAGATGAGTGCGCAGACGTACATCGACAGGGTGGTGGCCGGCGAGCTCTACGACCCCACCCTCACCTTCCAACTCGAGAACGGGTTCGAAGCCCGCGGGGTGATCGAGAACTACCTCGACGACCCGTCGGTGGGTAACAACTCGGTACTCATCGTGTGGGAGAATCCTGACCGCCACCCATGACCGAATCCGACACCTTCCGCACCCTCACCGCCACCCTCGACCGTCTCTTCGATGCGATGGAGCCGGACCCGGAAAAGCCCGCCGATCTCGACTCGGTCTGGCGGTATACGCCGCTCGGCTCGCGATCACTCGAATCTGGGGTATGGGAGGCCACCGCGGCAACGTGGACCGAGGAGGACTATCCCGTCGAGGAGGTCTGTGTCATCTTGGCCGGACACCTCCGCCTGACCGACAGCGACGGTGCGACGCACGACCTCCGCACGGGCGATGCCTTTCACCTCCCGAGGGGTTGGTCGGGCACGTGGGAGGTTGTCGAGGACATGCGCAAGTTCTACGTCATCCTTCCGTGAGCGATCCGAGCGCGCTCGTTGCGGCGGCGAAACCCGCTGTGTTCTGGACCGACCGAGCCGATGCACCACGCCCTGCTGAGCCGCTTCATGGCTCGTTCAGCTCGGACCTCTGCATCGTCGGCGGTGGATTCACCGGTCTTTGGGCGGCACTGCAGGCCCTCGAGGACAACCCGGGTCGCAGCGTGGTCGTCCTCGAGGCCGACGTGTGTGGCTCGGGAGCATCGAGCCGCAACGGTGGGTTCTGCGATCCCAGCCTGACTCACGGTTTCCTCAACGGACTCAAGCACTGGCCCGCCGAAATCCACACGCTCGAACGCCTCGGGCGCCAGAACTTCGATGACCTGCTCGACTCGATCGATCGCTTCGCCATCCACGCCGACGTCCAACGAGTCGACGAGGTTTCGTTCGCCACCAGCGAAACCCAACTCGAATGGCAGCAGGAAGAGTCCGAGACACTGACGGCCCACGGCATCGAGCACACCCTGCTCGACCAGCGCGCTGCTCACGCCGTGGCCCACTCACCTACCTATCTGGGTGGGCTCACCAGCTCCGACATCGCGCTCGTCGATCCGGCCCGCCTCGCCTGGGGTCTTCGGCGCGCCGTCCAACGCATGGGCGGCGTCATCCACGACCACTCGCGCGTGACCCAGATCGACGCCGATGAACAGCGGATCCGGGTTGGCACCGATCACGGTGCGATCCACGCACAACGCGTCATCGTCGCAACCAACGCATGGGCCGAGCCGCTCAGACAAATGCGTCGCTACATCGTCCCGGTGTACGACCACGTCTTGATGACCGAGCCCCTCTCGGCTGCACAGATGGACGACATCGGCTGGTCGGGTCGCGAAGGACTCGCCGATGCCGGCAATCAGTTCCACTACTACCGCCTCACGGCCGACGACCGCATTCTGTGGGGCGGTTACGACGCGAACTACCACTGGAACAACGGCATGGGCCCCGACTACGAACAGCGCACGGAAAGCCACGAACTCCTTGCCCGCCACTTCTTCGAAACCTTCCCCCAGCTCGAGGGTCTCCGCTTCAGTCACCGCTGGGCTGGGCCAATCGGTACGACCACAAAGTTCGCTGCCACCTTCGGAACGAAGCACGGCGATCGGCTTGCCTGGGTCGGCGGCTATACCGGGCTCGGCGTTGCCGCGAGTCGGTTTGGAGCAGGCGTTGCACTCGACCTCGTCGATGGACTCGCCACCGAGCGTTCGATGATCGAAATGGTCCGCCGTCGACCGATGCCGTTCCCGCCCGAACCGCTCAGATCGCTTGCGATCCGTACAACCCGCAATGCGCTCGGCAAGCAGGACCGGACTGGGGAGTCCGGGCCATGGTTGCGGCTCCTCGACTCCATGGGCGTCGGGTTCGACAGCTGACGGTCAACTGCCCCGCAGCCACCGCGAGACACGCACCGCCAGCTTCGCCTCCCGGCCCCGGGCTTCGCGAGCATCGGCGCTGGCCATGATGCGGCGACTGCCCCGAATACCGATCCAACGGAGCGGCTCGGGCTCCCACCGGCGCGGCAGTGGGCCGACCCAGGGCAGATCGGTCCGCGCCGAGTCCGTGCGCGTGATCAACTCGGCGAGCGTGCGGCCTGCAGCGTTGGCGGCGGCAACCCCCTCACCCACATAGCCGCCCGCGGCGGCAAAGCCCGCAGCGAGATCGGCATGCACGAACGGTGTCCAGTCCCGGGGGACGCCCAGTACGCCTCCCCACCGGTGCGTGATCTCCACATCGGCAAGCATGGGGAAGAGATCGATGAGCGCTTCGTGAACGAGGCGATGCGAATCGGGACGTACCTCACAGGCAGGGTCGATGCGCGAACCGAACAGATACGGCACGCCGCGCCCACCGAATGCAATCCGGCCATCTTCGGTGCGCTGGCCGTAGATGACCATGTACCGGTCGTCGGAGAAGGTTGGGCGGTGATCGAGCCCGATCTCGGCCCATTGGTCAGCAGTGAGCGGCGCGGTCGCAAGCATGCGGCTGTAGGTCGGGACAAGGTCGCGGCGACGGCCGGCAAGATCGCGGGTGTAACCCTCGGTGGCCATGACCACCATGCCTGCCCGAACCGTGCCGGACTCGCCGACCACACGACCCGTCTCGATCGCCTCGATCGGAGACCGCTCCAAGATCGAAACCCCCAAGGCTTCGCAGGCTGTCGCCAGCCCGGCGACGAGTCGGGCCGGGTCGACAGCGGCACAGTGCGCAAAAAAGATCCCACCGTGGACTCCCGTCGCCGCACACATCGCCTCGGCCTCCGGCGCCGACAGCAACCGCAAATCGTCTTCGGCGAACCCGAGTTCGAGGTGATGCTCGACCTCCTCGATCTGGCGGTCTCGCTGAAAGCGATTCCGGGCGAGCCGGATGTTGCCGCCCTTGGCGTAGCCACAATCGATTCCTTCTGCAGTGATGACCCGTCCGATCTCATCGACGGCTGCGAACAGTTCTCGTGTCAGGCGACGTGCGGCATCGAGTGAGCTTCGGGCTGCGTACTTCTCGACCCCCGCCGCCAACTCGCCAACCGCCCAACCGCCGTTGCGACCGGATGCCCCGAATCCGACGTGATTGCGCTCGAGCACGGTGATCTGGAGTGTCGGATCGAGCTGGGCCAGGTAGTACGCGGTCCACAGACCGGTGAAGCCGCCGCCAACGATCGCCACGTCGGTTTCGAGTTCGCCCTGCAATGCCGGACGGGTGGGCAACGCACCGAGCTGATCGAGCCACAGAGATGGAGCACCAGCCACGATCACCACGCTGCCACAGCCATCAGAAATGAGAAAGCACTCGATCGAGCGGGTGCTCGGAATCGACGAGGTGAAAGTCGCACCCCGCTGCCGCTGCGGTTCGTCGGTCGGTCTCGCTGTCGCCGACGAACACCATCTCTGCGATCGCCACGCCGGCTCGCCGCGCCGACTCGTGCAGCATGCCAGGCTCGGGTTTTGCGCCGAAACCGGAGTCGTACCCCAACACACTGGCGAAGTGATGTCGCCAGCCGAGGTGTTCGAGTTGCCGATCGGCTGCGACAGCGCTGTCGTTGGTCGCCAACCCCTGCCAGACCCTGCGACCGGTCAGCGTCGCCAAGACGTCACCGGTCGCGTCGAGCGGAACGGCATGGCGAACGGCGAGGTCCTCGATCAGCGGTTCGAGCCGTGCCAGCACGTCGGCCGCAG
>Ga0181582_10000275_pt1 | contig 35074 bp, 32 predicted proteins | sample 071ome_32_FD_132438 | JGI IMG/M metagenome (GOLD analysis project Ga0181582, IMG submission 132438) | Coastal salt marsh microbial communities from the Groves Creek Marsh, Skidaway Island, Georgia - 071405AT metaG (megahit assembly) | ecosystem: Environmental > Aquatic > Marine > Intertidal...
GCTTGATTATCACGGAGATGCGCTTACCTCTCGCTTTCATGCTAGGGCCTATAGACATTTGAATCAAATTTTAAGACAGATCGACGCGGTATCTGAAGATGAAACGTTTGAATCTGTTTTTGCTCAAGTGCAAACTGAATTCTATGTTGTAAGCATTACCTCTGACTTGCTTTTTATTCCTACCGAGGACGATAAGACGGTCAATTCACTCAGATCAATAGGAAAACCTACCGATCATTTTAAAATTTATTCCATGCATGGTCACGATGCCTTTCTTATTGAACATGATCAAGTAGCCGCTGTTATTAAGGGTATTTGGAGCCAGGCTAAGGAATTGAGAGAGTCTTAGCCGTTGGCAAAAGATTGGCAAAAAAGCCTTTAAAAACAAAAAAACCTTGAAAATCAGATGATTAACAAGGGACATTTTGGTTCTCGGGGAACTCGGATTCGAACCTGATTCACTGTAAATATTAGAAAGTGTATAGAATAACCAACAATTCTTGAAGAGATGAATTGTTATGATTTTAAGTAATTAATTTTAGGAGTTTTGAATCTTGTTGCAAATTAAACTACGGTATTCCTCAAAATTCCAATACCTTCAACTTCCAACTCCACGACATCACCAGGTTCGAGAGGGCGATGTGCTGAAAATTTATTTTCTATTAAACTCCCCCAACCGACGGTACCACTTCCCAGGATATCTCCTGGCATTAAAGTCACGTTATCGGAAGCTCTACTTATCATTTGAGTAAAAGTCCAGTAGGCAGTTTTATAATTACCTTCACAGATGGTTTGTCCATTAATCCGTGCGGTCATTGTAACATCAAAGCGATCTCCAGTTGTTTTGGGCATCGTTAAATGTGCTGGATGTGTTTCCCTTGAAATACTACATCTGTAATCTTCAAACTCATCTTTGGTAACAATGCAAGGACCAAAGGCATTCGCAAAATCCTTTCCCTTTGCCGGTCCAAGTGGCAATGTCATTTCCTGCCGCTGTAAAGCTCTCGCCGTCCAATCGTTAAAAATGGTATAACCAAAAATATAGTCATCCGCATCTTTAACAGGAATATCAGAGCCTTTTTTTCCCATAACAACCGCCAATTCTAACTCCAAGTCCATTTTATCCTCATTCTTGGGGCGTTTAATTTCATCCTCAGGACCAAAAATAGCGTTATGATTGGTAAAATAGAATACCGGTATTTCATAATATTCCCCACCTATAGTATGCCCAAAGGTTTTACTTGCATTGAGCATATGCTGCTCAAAACCTAAATAATCTCTTACGCTTCTTGGATTTGGTAAAGGGGCTAATAGTTGCACATCAGACATTTGATGATGGGGAGCCAATTCTTCTAAATTATTATCGTTAATAATTTTAAAAAATGAATTATGCTGATCAATAAAGGTTAGCATATCGTTTGGCAAACTGGTATGGGCCTTTTGCATGGCTACAATACCATCATCTTTTAACCAACCTGAATGAACGCTACCTTCTTTTGTCTTAAACGTAACTAATTTCATACTTATAATTTCTAAAAAGGTTGTATCAAGGTACCTACGGTTTGGCCAATCAGTTTTCCGGCATGGGCACCCTCAGGTAATGGTTTGCCCTCAAATTCTAAGAGTTCCCATTTTGCTAATGTTTCCGATGCGTTTACAATGGTCATACACCGTTCATAACGTCTGTTCATAAACCCTTTAAAAGCTTGTTCAACATCAGAAAATTTTTCTAATTCTTGCGCCAGTACCACACCATCTTCAAGTGCAAGTGCGGCTCCAGAGCCCAATTGAGGTACAGTGGCGTGGGCAGCGTCACCTATGATGACGACCCTGTTCTTGTACCAAGGGTCAGGTAGGTGACTTGCTTCTATAGGGCGATAATTGACCAAATCTGGATTGGTGATTTGTGCGGTAGCGTCTAAGGCTATTTTAGCGGGATATTCTTTCATATATTCCTTAAGCATAGGTACATAGTCTGACTTATCTATCCATGGGTTTTCCACTCCTTCTGCTGAAACCAAAAACATGTACATGCTATCTTCGGACATTGGTATGAATCCTATTTTACTCCCTTTACCGTAAAACATCTGACCGGTATCCAAGTCTTCGTGCTTTTTAAATGGATATCTCCATACCGATAATCCCATATATTTCGGTTTGTAATCACCAAAAACCATTGCCCGTATTTGAGAATTTATACCATCTGATGCAACCAAAATATCATAGGTTTCTTTGGTATCATCGGAAAAATAGACGTTGACTTTGTCTTCCTTATTTTCGATATCGGATACCGTAGTGCCCATTCTATAGGTTACGCCTAGGCTCAACGCCTTTTTGTACATAATTTCATGAAGCATCCTTCTTGAAATACCGTTATGACTAGGAAATTTATCTATTTGGGGTGCACCGGCCAAACCTATAAAATGCCCTTGCGCGGTATGCATTTTAATCTGACCATAAGGAAACCCATTTTTCATAGTATCATCTGCAAGCCCGATTTGATCTAAAGCCCTCAGTGCATTTACCTGTTGAATAATTCCTACACCATAGACATTATATGCATCGAGCCGTTCTGCTATTTCTACTGTGACGCCTTTTTGGGCCAAGGAAATGGCCGTGGCTTGCCCGCCAATTCCTCCACCAACAATGAGAACCTTTTTAACTGCTGACATATGTTTTGAGTTTTAATTAGTTTATTATTCCTTAGGCATGAATTTTTTCCGCGATCCAATCGTACATATCAAGGGTAGGCATAAAATTATCTACCTGACAATGTTGGGAACCGGTTTCCCCCTCTGGCACAATTTTCATTTGGTGCTCACAGGTTAAGTGTTTTTCCAGCTCAATGGCATGGCTCACAAAATTTTGCTTATCACCACCACCGTGCATGATAAAGGTGGGCATGGAAATTTTTTCTGCCACACCGTTTTCAAGCGTAAAACCTTTTAATTTCTCCAAAACCTCTTCATAGGAATTTGCATCCATTATGTGCATAACAATTTCCGCTAAAGGGTGCTTACCACTTCTACCTTCCCAAACGGAATAGTAGGACCAAACGGCGCCAAAAATCATACAAACTTTGAACCGGGGTTCAAAAGCCGCACACCGTGCCGCCATATATCCGCCCATGGATACTCCGGCGATACCTACGCTGCTGGTATCAACTTCATCTTTTAAGTTTTCCAGAACCCAATCCAGCACGGCGGTTCCGGCTACATTGTAGTCGTAACGGGAATGAATATGGTTTAAACGTAGAGCAGCCCCTTGTCCAGGTCCGTCCATAGCCAACAAGGCGATGCTTCTTTCCATCAAATGGTCGCCAATACCGAAATAAAGTTCTTCGGCCAAACTATCGAGTCCGCCGAACATTACCATCACCGGTGGATTCTTAACACCTTTAGGTTTGAAAAGATATCCAGGTAAAAAGGAGCCTTCAAACGGAACCTCGACCTGTATTGGTTTTTCATCAAAATACTGTGTAGCTTTGATAAAAGCTTCCCTAGCTTTAGTATAGGTTTCAATTTTTCTGGAATCTTGAAGATTCATAAAAAACTCAGCCGTACGTAAATAATTAAAAGCCCGTAGATAGGTTCGTCTTGCTGATACGAAAGCTTTTTTCTTTTCATAATCTTCGGCCCAGCCATACACTTCATTACCCTTTTTAAGCCATTCTAAATTGAAGGTTTCTCTATTTTCAGGGTCTATGTTGCCTGCTACTTCCAATATTTCGGCAAATTCACCACCTCCGTAATGGGCTTGCGTCAATGCTCTATTTACTTGGTACGAAGGCATATACTTGCCCGGAAAAAAATGCCACATAGCTTTTTATTTGTTTTGAATTAAATAAGATTTTAAATATCCACTGGTTTAACCGTGCCATCTTGCGATAGTCCCAATTTTTTACCCTTTGCCATTTCGGCGAACGGATTTACGGAGCCCCAAGCGTCGTTAGGATTGTCCTTTAAATAATGAACATCTAAATGATCAGGAGCAAAGACCAATCTTGCGCATGCGTAAAACTCGAACAAAATGCCACTACCTGGATCAACGATATAAATAAAGAAACCTTCATCAGCTTTATGTCTTGTGGGTGCACCCATAACACTTTTATACCCTTTTTCAATGAAATAATCCAAGGCTAAAAGTACTTCTTCGCGACTATCGACATTCCAACAAATATGGTTCAATACCGCCTTTTTAGGTTCTATATTAGGATCGGTAAAAATGGCGATATCATGTGATAAATTAGCAAGCGTGTGAAGTCCTCCAATAGGTGGAATTTCATCAGAAATACGAATTTCATCAGGGTTTTTAAATCCAAGGGCTTTCCAGAATGCTTTTTCTGCAGGATAGGCTCCTTTTGATACCATGTAGGTCACATGATCAAAACGTCTAGGGTTGGCACCTTTCAAACGATTGCTAGAATAACGATCGGCATATACACTACCACGTTCTCCTTCTTCCCTCAGCCATTGTACGTCCCAAAAAACCTCGTGCATATGCCCTTCCGGAGATTGAAACCTAAATGCTTTTCCGTGACCTTGGTCACCATCGTACCAACCCCTACCGGCACCTATGCTTTCTAAATACTCAACCGCTTCCTCTAAAGCTTCTGGACTATCTGCTCTCCATCCAATATGGCCAAGGCCAGATTCATCGCTCTGGGTAAGTTTTAGTGTATGATGAAAATAATCGCCCCAAGCTCTCAGGTAAACGGAGTTTTCTTCTCTTCCTGTTTCATCCATTCCAACTACATCGCGAAAGAATTCTACAGACTTGGTCAAGTCCTTGGTAAGTACCTCAACATGGGCCATCTGTGAAAAATAATGTGGATTTTTTGCCATTTTATAAAAATTAATTGTTCTTCTTTTGATTTTAACTCAAATTTAGTTTGGATTTGAGTCTTTTATAAATCAAATAGATGCTAATACTATTCAAAATCAATTATTTGAAATCTATTTTCTTATTAAACACCATAAATTGTATTCCAATATAATTGAACTCAGTTTTTGAATTCCTTGCTAATAAATTCACAAGCTCTTACTGTCAATGCCATTGTTGTCAATGTAGGACCACATGATCCATTTGTAGGAAAACATGAACTATCTGTAACAAAAACATTGGGTGCATCCCACACTTGATTGTTTGCATTTAGCACGGAATCTTTAGGGTCAAAGCCCATACGAGCGCCCCCACATTCGTGGATAGCAGCTCCCAATGCCACGCTTTTTTTAAAGTTTAATTTAAACAGCAATCTTTCATACCAAGGAGCTTTTGGCAACAAGTCGTACTCTTTGGAAATTCCTAAAGGACTAATGGCAAAATCTACCTTATAACCGGCTTCCGCAATCAAATCTTTTTGTGTCTGAACTTGAGTTTTAAGCAAATTGATTTCATTTTTGTACATCTTGATATTAATATTCGGGATTGGAATTCCCCACTTATCTTTTCGTCTTTTGTGTACAGAAACGTAATTCTCTTTATATGGAAGCATTTCTCCGTGGCCCATTAAACCGAAGACAGATTCCATATCTGGTGGAACCATGGGGCGACCAACAATACCTTGAATATTGAAACCACCTTTAAAACCAGGGTGAGTCTCGTTATCCAAATTTTGAAAACGGGGAATGTATATTCCACCATGGTTGTCTTTCGGGTTATCGGCATCTACTAGCTCGCCACCATATCTACCCGGTACGCTACCAAATATCCACGAAGGCACCTGATCCATAAAATATTTTCCCAACGTGCCTGAGGAATTTCCAAGACCATTAGGATGTTTACCTCCTGCCGAATTAAGCATTAAACGGATGGTTTCTACCGTAGAGGCACATAACATAACCACGTCTGCATTAACCGTATGTTCTACTTTTGATTCAGCATCTATATAGGTGACACCTGTTGCCTTTCCTGAGGATGGGTCTGTATTCACTTTAGAAACCATGGCATTAGGCCTAATCTCTAAATTACCGGTTGCCATACCTGCTGCTAAAGGACTGGTGGTCCTTTTATTATTTTTATCAACTGGAGTGGCTTCTTTTTTGACATAACGCCATGGCATTACTTTACGCTCTGGCCATTTGGTTTCCACAGTATTCTTAAACTCTTTTTCTAAAGTACTTAAGCCTGCCTCACCAATATAGTTGCCATTGGGCACAAAAGGAATGTTGTCATTTTGACCATATAAACCTAAAAAATCTTCAACATGTTCGTAATAGGGCTCAATTTCTTTATAATCTATAGGCCAATCTACTCCAACTCCTTCTTTTGTATATGTTTTAAAGGCATAATCAGACATTCTTAAGGCAACCCTTCCCCAAGAAAGGAAGCGACCACCCACTTGCTTTCCTCTTAAAAAAAGAAAGAAGTCTGACGATGATGTATATGGATGATCCCAATCATTTACAAATAAAAATGATTTGTCTTCTGAATAAAAAGAAGCTCGAGCTTGTTTATGATGCCCTTTAACCGCTGCTTTTATTCTAGAAAGTGAACCAATACTACTAAATGCTCCACTTGTTTTTTGGAATAATTCTTCATCATGTTGTGGCCCTGCTTCAAGGACTAGAACCTTCAAACCTTTTTCGGACAACTCTTTAGCGGCAAATCCGCCTGTAGCTCCTGATCCCACTACAATGGCATCATATTTCTTTTCTTTCATAACATTATAGATTAACTAATTTTTTATTGTTTGAGTTTAGTTGATTGTATGAATATCCCGCAAATGCTGCGCCCAGAAAACAACCAATATAAATCCAGAAATCTGACCAAATTGACCATTTAATAATGACACCGGAAATAAAAATAATCGGGTTGAAAACGCCTCCTGAAATGGTTCCTACACTATATGCCATTACTGTAATAGTTAATCCAATAGCTAAACCATAGTAGCTGTTATCCAACTTTTTTGTAATGACTTTTAAGTATACAAAAGCCAATAAAAAGGTTCCCAAAATTTCGGAAACCAATGCTTTAATTCCATTTGTTAATGGTTTGGCCTCTTGAGGAAGTTGTTCCAGTTTTAATAAGTTGACAACTACAAAAGCAGCCAATAGTGCTCCAAGTAATTGAAAGAACACATAAATGAAACCTTCTTTCGATGATATTCTTTTTTGCACCCATGCAGCCAAGGTTATAGCAGGATTATAATGGGCGCCTGAAATACTGGCCCCAGCATATACCAATATAGCAAAGGAGATTCCTATGGATAACCTTGTCATCATTCCTGCCCCGGTAACAAAACCGGTTGGAATAGTCATCCATACTATGAATGTATAGAAAAAGCTTCCTATGCCTTCTGTTATATATTTTTTCATTTAACAGTTTTTTCAAACATTGGATGTGAATTGATCGCATTCGCTGGAATTGGTTGCATAATGTCCCAATGTTCCACAATTTTACCGTCTTTAATTCGGTATAAATCCGCTACCGCTCCTCCAAGGGCCGTACTATCTTTTTTGGCATGTAAGTGAATCATCGCTAAATCGCCATCTACCAAAATCCGTTTCACATCAAAACGGGTGTTCGGATTATCGAACATGGGTTTTAATGCATCTACAGCCGCCTGTTGCCCATCCAATATATTCGGGTTATGCTGAGTATATTCCTCGGAAACATATTTTTCAAATGCTTTTACAACATCCTTTTGTCCATAAAAAATATCAGCAAAATCGGTCATAATTTCTCGGTTTTCCTCCGTTAACGTTTGTTGTTCAGATGCGATTTGTTCATGATTATTAATTCCCATATTTTCTTCTGAATCCTTTGTTTGCTTGCATCCCAAAACACTCAAGAGCAATAGTAATGCATACCCGTAGGTACTAGAATCTTTTTTACTAAAAAGCAGATAATGTATGAGCATGATTTTTAAAAAATATAGTTATAGGGTTTTATCTATTTTTAAGTAAGAATCCAATAAAGCTTGCTCTCCTTCTTTACCTTCTTTTGAATTGTAATGCTCCATACCAAAAATGAATTCTTTATCCTCGGATTTTGCCCGTTTGTAAATATGTTGGAATAGGATTTCGTGATTTATCTCGCCCGTGCCAGGTTCATGACGTTCTGGGACATCCCCAATTTGGAAATAGCCGATCTCATCCCACACCAGATTCAGATTTTTCAGAAGATTCCCTTCATTTTGTTGAAGGTGAAACATATCGAACAATATTTTACAAGATGGACTATCCACAGCTTTGGCCAACAGAAAGCATTGCCCCGATGTCTTTAAATATACTTGTGGCGGGAAACTCAAGGGTTCTAAAACCATGGTAATATCATGGGGTTCAAAGATGTCCGCTGCCCTTTTTAAAGCTTCAATGACGTTGGCTGTTTGAATTTCGTAGGGCAACGAAGGATCTGCGGCATCTGGAACCACGGTAACATATTTGCCGTTCAAACGCTTTGCAACATCAACGGAGGCCCTACATTTTTCTAAGAACTGCTCCCGCAAACCCGTATCGCCTGAAGTATATGCAGCATTGGGAGGCCAGCTGATAGGACCCATAACAAAGGTTCCCATTTCCATATTCAGTTCTTCCAGGGTGCTTCCTATCTTATCCAGATATTTAGGTTCTTGACCCAGCATACCTATACCCATTAAATTTGGCATGGGAACTCCGGAAAAGGCATTGTCCTCAAATGCGGTGAATCCTAAATTCGAAGCATATTTTATCTGGTCCAATAAATCATCGCCAGCATTGTGTTTAAAACTGCCAAAGTGAGGAGCGTATTTTAATTTAAAATTGTTCTTCTCCATTCTTAATCCTTTAAAAATTTGTCAGCTTCTAGATAGGATTCCAGAAGCTTTTTTTCACCTTCTACACCATCCTGGGAATTGAAATGTTCCATTCCTAAAATAAATTCCTTCTGTGTTTCTTTACTCTTTTGATAAATATGTTTAAAAACATTTTTATAATCTATTTCACCAGTACCAGGTTCGGTTCTCCCGGGCTCATTTCCAATCTGGAAATATCCAATTTCGTCCCAAACCAGATCCATGTGGTATAGTAACCTTCCTTCATTTTTTTGAAGGTGGTACATGTCAAATAATATTTTGCAGTTTTCACTTCCTACGGCCCTGCTTATCAAATAACTTTGTACCGCCGTTCTTAAAAATAGCTCGTGATGGTCACTTAATGGTTCCAAGACCATGGTTACACCAGACCCATCATAAAATTCGCTAAGCCTTTTAAGTGCATCAATTGCATGTGCTGTCTGCATTTCAATAGGCAGGCTACGGTCGTAACAATCCAAGGTGACGGTTACAAATTTTGCATTTATGCGTTTTGCCACTTCCAGGCCATTTTTATATTTATCTATAAAGACTTGCTGCATTTCTGGTTTGCCAGAGGTAACGATATCTATGGGGGGCCAAACGTGCGGGGTTACCACAAACGTGCCCATGACCATATTCAATTTGGTCATGGTGCTCGCAATTTCATCAAGAACCGAGTTAGGTTGATTGCACATGCCTATGCCCATTTTTGTAGCATCGAATGGTATATAATCTGCCTTAAATCCGCTATCCTCAATGGCCGTAAAGCCCAAATCAGCCATATACTTTATTTGGTCTATGGGGTTTTTACCGACTGTGTTCACAAAGGAACCAATATGCGGTGCGTACTTCAGATTGAATGAATTAGCCATTAATTTTTTTTAAAATTTTATGAAATAGTTTGTGCTGTTTTTCTACTTGATCAAAAGCCGAGAATTCATCCGTAAAGGCGGAACCCTCATATTCACTAGCTATATACCCGTTATAACCTCCGTCTATAAACGTCTTGAATATTTTCTCATAGTCGATGGATTTTTCATCACCTTTTTCATCAAATCCATAGAACTTCCCATGAAGGTGCACAGTCCATGGAATAATTTCAGCCCACTTTTCAACAGGTTGTCTTCCGTTCATACTAAATGCCATATTGAGTCTTCCAATCTGCGGAGGAGTTGCACCCATACTGGCCACCTTTGGGCCTAATTCCTGAAACTTCTGTGGCGTTGGGATATCTTTCAACCATATTTCTTTAGTTACATCAATCATCTCATCGGTAACACCAGCTTCTTTAAAGCTGGTCAACAATGCATCTGGAATAGCATGCATACAGGTTCCCATATCCGGAACAAAACCCAAATATTGGGAATCTACCTCCTCAAACATTTCCCGCATTTTAATTACGGATGGGTGGTCTACGCTATACGGTGTGTGCAGTTCAATTCCCATCACCACATTTGCTTTTTCGGCAAATGGTACCAGTTTTTTATATACTTCTGCCGGAGCCGTTGTCTGGCATCTTAATATAGGAAAACCTAGTTTTTGCGCAGCTGTAATCTGCGGTTTAATATATTCTACAGTTTGATCTATATCCATGGGTTTGTTACGTTGCAATCCAACGTCAATATTGGCATCCAAAGCAACGAACTCAAACTCGTATTTATCCAATAAACCTTTTACTTCTCTAACTTGTTCGTCCGAGATATAAGGGAAATTTCTTAGACTCTGAAATCCTATGATTTCCAATCCAGTTCCAAGATTCAATTCCCTAGTTTTTCTAATGAGGTCTTCTAAGGTATATTCACCAGAATTCCACTCATATGCGTATGAGAATAGTGATGTGGCTAATTTTATATTTCCTTTTTTCATTATTGACATACAAGTTTTTTGGTTACTAAAGTTCCCGCTAACAATGGGTTTTGTTCAGGCCCTATTAAGATATAAGGAATGTATAGATCTAATTTAAAATCGATTTGGCAGGTTTCTCCCTTTTTGGGAGGGCTCTGCATCGGCACGTGTACCGTGGCTTTGTCTAAAATGAACAACCATTGATCTTTAAGGTCTAACATTTTATTTTTTGGGAACCGCTTTCCATAGATTTCAATTTCCACTTTTTCATCATCTACGTCAACACCGTTCACTTTTAAGTTAAAGTCCATACATGATAGGGGTAGCGCCCTATACCAATGTGATTGAAATTTTAGTTCTATGCCCTGGTCGTTGCAGCTCAACGCGTCTTCCCTTAAGATGTATTTATCTAATGGTCCCATATTTATTGTATCGTTATTTCTTTTTGTGCATTTCGAATTGCCGGAAATGGCAAATACCCAATTCTTATATTGATTTTTAAGCCTAATTGATGTTTGCCTTTTGATAGTCCTCCTTCATTTTCAATAAAAAGTTGAACCACTTCACCCATTTCCCAGCGGTCATCCAACTCTTGCTCCCTTTGTTCTAGATTATAGGTTTTGTCTCTTACAATTAGGTGCACTTTTTCCTGAGGCAAAATGGTACCATCTACGGATACCTCGATTTCTTCGAGCATGGATAGCGAAACTCCCCTGTAATAAGGCAATCTAGCTCCGAACTGAAAACCTGATACTTTATCTTCGTCGACAACATTTTTTAGGTTCTCCTCAACAATCATATATTTTTCGAACATAATCTGGTTCTTTTATTTATTCTACTCCGTAATTCACAAGCATCTGCTGATGCCTTTTTACTTGTTTTACACTATCCACTTCTTGAATGTCCTGAATGTGACGGTTGCCCTCATATTCACTACATATATAACCGTTGTAACCGCCATCTTTTAAGACATGGATTACATCTTCATAAGGAATACTCGGTTCAATAAAATCTTCGGTCATATCATAAAATTTTCCATGCACATGAACTATTCTATCCATGTGTTCCTTAAGACTTACTGGGTTTGCAAAGGTGTTGTGTCGAGAAAGTTCTGCCACGGACATGTCTATTCTACGGTCGCTCATTCTTGAAACCTCATAAATAGTGTATTCTGCCATAACACCTTTTTCGTGTTGCTCGCAAACAAATTTTGCGATGTCAGGGTCGGCACCTTGTCGTATCAATCGGTTAACTTGTACCATTGGCAGCCTTTTGGTAAAACCACCCATATCTGGAATAAATCCAAAATGTTTAGTTCCTGTTTTTTCCATCACCTCCCAATGGCGCGTCATCCATGGGGAATTGATATGCCAAGGGGCATGTACTTCTATACCTAATTTTATATCGTGATCTTCAGCATAGGGTATTACTTTTTCCATAATTTCCGGGGTTGTATTCACAATGACCCGTATTACTTTAAAACCTAAAGCACTTGCAAAGCGGATGTCTTTTTTAAACGATTCTACCGCCTCTTCATCGGTCCAATAATGTCCTTTTTGTTTGTTATAATCCAAGAACATATCATGGGCAACGGGTGTGACATTGTACTTTTCCATCCATTCGAACCATTGGGCTATAAAAGCATCGGAGGGTATTTTTGGACACCCCGGAACACTTTGTTCCCCAACAATTTCTATTCCCGTGGCTCCGGTCTTAGCGGTTTCTGCAATACAATCTTCCAAAGACATTTTTTTTAGAAAAAATTCTTCCTGATAGCTATATAGGCTGACACCTCTTTTAATTGAGTTATCCTTCATTTACTATAATTTGATTATTAAAACTTTAAATTTTATTCGGCGGCAATTTGTGCCTTATTGGAGCCGAAAATCCAATTAATGATTAATAAAATGATGCAAATAATACCAAAGGCCGTAAAAGCGGGAAGTAAGCCACCTACGAGTTCACGTACCGCACCTACTATAAAAGGTGAAAGAAAAAGGCCAAGAAAAAAACCACTGCTCCAAAAGCCCATGCCTCGACCTCTGTATTTTACCGGAACAGAGCGAAGGCCATAGGCTATCAATACAGGAATAGCCATGCCACAACCCAGTTGCTGAACAATTGCAGAAGCCCATACCATGGGCAAATTATCGGATTGACCAATTCCTATAAGCCCAATACCTATTAAGGTAAACATAAGGCCAAACTGTAATCTGTTACTTTTCTTCCCCAAAAATTTGAAAATAATTGCTCCAATAGGTACCATTAAGCTGGCAACTGCGGTAATATTGCCAATTCTTTTTGGGTCCTTGATTCCAATTTCATCAAGGGCGAGCGAAAAATGTAAGGTATATACATAATATAGAATAGAGGCAATCAGCGTTGTCGTAGATATTTTAATTACCAATTTCATTGGAAATTTATCCGTATCCACCTTCTTTAATTTGTCCGCCTCAGAAATAACTTTACGTTCGGGTTCATATATAAAGAAATAGGCTCCAATAGTAATTAGAAACGTAAAAGAGTATAATAAAAATGGATATTGCCAACCCATGGATGATAAATAACCACTTCCCGATATGACAAAGAAACCAAAGGCCGGACCAATGATGCTTTGAAGCATGATCCACGTATTACGCTTATCCTCCTCAAAATAATCACCCAAAAGCGCATTGGCAACCGTCAAGATAAACGCTTCTCCTATTCCCAGTATTAATCGTCCAGCTAAAAGCAATCCAAAGCTTTCCACGAAAAAAGGTAGAATTCCTCCCAATCCATAAAGAAAGGTGAATATGAGCAACAATTTTCGTCTACCCAATTTATCTGCTAGGAACCCTGCATACGGTGCAAAAAGCGCAACACATAAGCCTGGGGCCGATATTACTAAAGGTGCCAATATATTAATATAAGGTATGTCACTAAAGTGATTTCTTATAGTAGGAATTACTGGCATCAATGTAACTACAGCCATCATTGGTAGGATACTTATACCAGCAATAATGATTCCTTGTGGAATACCCGCTTTTCTTTTCGTGACTGTTTCGTTCATTATAATTTGTTTTTGAATTTTAAGAAAAGACCGGTATAACTTAAAGTGATACCGGTCTTTTCTACAACTAAAATTAAACTAACTTAAAAATTGAAATTCGTTCTAAGACCTATTAGTCTTGGAGCACCAAAATTCCAGTTATAAATATTGATGCCTCCTCCATTATATGAAGCATAATTAATAATTCTATTATCCTCGAGATTGTTTACAAAGGCACCTATTTCCCATTTATTATTAGGACTTCTGTAAGTCAAATTCAAATCTGTTTTGGTGTAGGCTTCCTGTCTATCCATTTCAAAATTGAATACTTGAAGAAAATAATCTGACTTGAACATGCTGCTAATTCCTAAATCAAGAGTTCCTTTACCTACGTCAAAATTGTGATTATACCCTCCAACGATGGTCCATGTTGGGGTCTGTGCCGGTTTGTTACCTGCCAGGTCCGCCACAATGGCATCGGCTCCTACTGTATTTACCAATGTCGTCAATTCCTTGAACTCTGCATTCAAATAATTCAGATTAAAGCTGAACTTGTCTTTAGGTGACAACATATAGTCACCTTCCACCTCAACACCAAAGTAATTGGATTCTCCAGCATTTTCGATATCTGCACCTACTTCTGTATTTATAAAAACAGATACTTGTTGATCCGTATAATTATAGGCGAAAATTGATCCATTCAATCGTAATCTCCTATCTGCTAAATAGTTTTTTGTTCCAATTTCATAAGCAGTTAGGTTTTCCGCGTCGAACTCGCCACGTACCGTAAATCCTCCTGATTTGTAACCGGTACTTACCTTAGCATAGAATAAATTATCTTCTGTTGGGCTGTATTCCAAATTAGCTAAATAGGTGACTTGTTTCCAAGATCCATCACCTGCACCAGGAATCTGTCCCGTACCAGCATCTCCTTGTTGTGGAGGGTTTGGATAAAAATATGCCGGTGTACCCGGAGGTCCAAAAGGCCCTTGTTGGATATTAAAGCCATCACTTGATTTTTTATCCTTGGTATACCGAAGTCCTCCGGTAAAGGCTAATGTTTCACTTAGACTTAGAGTGGCCTGTCCAAATATTCCAGTAGTTTGTGAGTTTACATCGATATCAAAAAAATTGAGATAAGGTACCGCACCTCCAAATGCCCCGGAAGCAACGGGTAAAATTAAGCCTCTTGCGGCATCCTGATCCTCGTTACCATAAAAAAGACCCGTTTGCCAGATAAAACCTTCTGATTCCCCATTCAGTCTAAATTCGTGACTTTGGGTGTCATATTTCAAACTATTGTCAAAGCTAAAGGTCTCTGGAACGAAACCGTTCAAAGGCTGATACGCTGTTAAATCCACATTTCTATAGCCTCCTGTGTAGGTTGCAAGAACTCCACCAAAATCATAGGAAATCCTACCTCTTATTGCTGCTTGATCAATTTCCATAGAACCTGCAGTAGCTAAATCGAAATCATCTGGTAGATCTGTTTTGAAATTGGTAGGTGGTTGCCCCTCATTGGAATCCGGTTGAACTCCATATTGTGAAATAGCTTGTTGATCGGTCTTGTTATACTCGCCAGCAACATAAATCTTCAAGTTTTCATTTGGCTTTACTAGAAATCCTAAGCGTGCTCCCCAAACGTTACCATTGTCAAAATCACCATTAAGGCCCACAGCCGGATCTGCATTACTTTCACGATAGCCATCATGACTGTCTGACATGGCGGCTACACGAATAGCGGCCTTTTTCCCAACGGGCAGGTTGACCGCAGCATTCAATTTTGAACTGTTATAGTTTCCATATTGCGCCGAAACATTACCATCTGTAATATTCAATTTAGGTTTAGCTGCTAAAATATTTATGGCTCCTGCAGTAGCATTTCTGCCATATAAGGTTCCTTGTGGTCCCTTAAGTACCTCAATCCTTTCTATATCAAAAAGTGCAGCATTCAAGGCGACCGGTCTATTTATGAATTCACCGTCTATGGAAAGGGTGGCCGCTTGATCTTGTAGTTCAGCAGCACCCACATCACTACCAACACCACGAATGAATACTTGGGTGAAAAAGGTATTTTGATTAAAGGCTAGGCTAGGGGTTAAGTTCTGTAATTGCTTCAAATCCGCAATCCCCAGATCTTGTAATTTGACACCACTTACCAAGTCCATACTAATCGGTACTTTTTGGGCGGAAACGTTACGGTTTTCGGCGGATACGATCACTTCTTTCAAGGAGTTGGCATCCACTTCCATACTTACGACCATTCCATCCTGGGCGGGTAATTCTTTTCTAATATAACCCACATAGGAAACAATAATAGTGCTACCAGAAGCAACGTTGTTTAAGATAAAGTTTCCATCAAAATCTGTTGTTGTTCCATTGTTAGTTCCTTTTACTACAATGGATGTTCCTAATAAAGGTTCACTGTTTTCATCCAGTACTTTACCCTTAATAGTCTCTTGTGATTGTGCGGAAACACAGAATAATATGCAAACCGCACACAAGATGCACTTAAAAAAAGTTAATTGTTGATTTTTCATTTTTAAAGGATTAGGTTTAACAATAGTTGAAATAAGTTCCAATGATTATTTCAAATTATCAATCATATAAATCTATTATTATAATATTCCCATAACTAAGCAAATAAACCTAAAGACTATGCTATTTTCACACCAAGTAATCAAATTCATTGATAATCAGTAAACAATGCATGCGGCTAGTTGAAAATTATTATCTTTAAAATACTGCGATAAAATCGAATTCTTCTCTCGAAAAATTGGAGAACGGTTTAATAATGGAAGCCGTGAGTAGTACTAATAGCTTGAAAGTAACGGTGTATAAAAACTGAATTAGATTGGACTTTTTTTACAGCTTTTCTCCTTCAAATTTTACTTTATTTGTAAATGGGATTCAGTTCTTTATCGATGTAATATCGACTCAAGGCCATGGACGCCAGTAAATCTGGAGTTTGGTCCGTTTCTAGAGATATCCAACCTTTGAATTGGTGTTTTTTCAAGAGTTTATAAAGACCTTTAAAATCCAAGACTCCTTCTCCTGGTTCCCAGAACCAACGGGTTCCATCATCCACAATTTCAATATCTTGGCTGTGTCTAATGTCATCTGGAAGTTTTGGCGATGCGGTATCCTTCAAATGAAAATTGTTGATGCGCTCATGATAGGTATCATAAAACTCCAAAATATCTTCTCCTAAAAGTGCAACCTGTGCGGTATCCATGCAATAATGCACATATCTAGGATCTGTAAGTTCTATATATTCTTTGTGGTTTTCTTTATTGATGGCCAAGAAAAATTCGTTATGAATTCCTATTTGCACACCTTTATCGGTTGCGTAACGACCAATTTCTGTAATAACTTTTGCCGCATCTTTAATTTGCACTCTGTTTAAAGGACCAAGTCCAAAATAATTATTGCTAGGTGCGGAATTTAGATTGGTTCCACCAAATTCCACCAATAAATCAACTGCCTTTTTACCCTCGTCTATCGTTTGTTGATGATGGGAGCTATCGTGTGATTTATCAATCAGATGAAACATGCCACTCACAACAATGCCACGTTCTGCGGCAAATTCTGAAAATGCCTTAGCTGAACCAAACAATGGGAGCAACTCGGGAAAATCCCATGGCGCCAACTCTATTCCGTTAAAACCTAAAGCCTTTTGATATCGCAAAATTCTATCCCAATCTGTGTAATAAGCAGAATTGGTTTTATCCTCATAATAGAATTCACGAAAATTATCGATTCTCTTATAGGGGATATTCTTCCAGTGATTCATGTGGGAATATTTGATGTTTGTCATGTCCTGTACTTTTTATGCGATGGATAAATTTGTGTTGATAAAACTTCTACTTCTTAAAAGAGCGCGCATTGGGTCTCTTGTTTGACGACAGCTACAAATCACCCAACCTTCGTAATTCGTATTCTCAAGGGCTTTGGAAAACGAGTTTAATTCTAAATTACCAAATCCTAAATCCCTGAAAACTTGTGTAGCTTTTGTTTCTGGATATTCAGGATTTGGTGTTGTCCAAATGTCATCCTCATCTACAAATGTTGTATCGGTTAATGTAATGCTACCAATTTTAGAACTATGAGTTTTTAAGAATTCAACAGAACTAACGCCTGAAATGGACAGATGCGCCGTATCAATATTCAGTTGAATGGAATCATCCAATTCACTTATATATTCTGAAATTTTATTTCCTCGAAACAATCCCCAATATTCGTTTTTTAAGACGAGTTTAAGATTATGCTCTGCAGCAGTTTCAGCAAACTTATTAAGCATCGCTATGGTTCGTTCAATGAAATCCTTTTCCCAGTTTATATCTTTAATTTTACCATGATAATGTGATATAAGTCCGTAGGGCGCCGTTGGAGTTATATTGATATAATTGCAACCAAGTTCTGAAGCAAATTTTATGGCCTCGCCACCAAAATGTCCAGATGCACCAAAGTAAAAATTCAAATCCTCATTGCGCATGAACATTTGTGGACTGAAATGAATTCCAGCAACTTTATCGATCCCTTTATCCTTAAGAAATTCTAAATACCTATCAACATTATTGTATTTAATGTCCACACAATATTTGGTAAATGGCACGCCTGAACCGCCTCTAAAAATCCAGAAAGGATCAAACGGAATTTCAATACCGTTAAAGCCAGCCGCACTTATAAGCGGATAAAGTTCCTCCCAAAAATATTTACTTTCCTGTCTATTTCTATTGGGTTCTTGATGATGCATATTTATCATGTCGAGACTAAATCCTACTTTGGTTTTGTTTAGCATAATATGAATTCGAATTTATTTAGTAAAAATCGCCAGAATGTGTCCCGTAAGGTTTAGGTGGTTCTGGCACAAGTGTTTGCGAAGTATCTGGTCTATAGGGAGTGTAAGGATGTTTTACTTTTTCGTCCGCTGGAGGCATGAATACTGGTTTCCCATCATCTCCAAAATACATTAGATCAAGGTCAAAAGCAAGGGTGTTTTTCTCTGCAAAACTTATCCAATTTTCCTCAAAAGGGGCTCTACTCAATTCGAAACATCTGAATTTCCATATTTTCCATTCCCCATCCTGTTTTTTAAAATGAACAGCATATTTGCACCATACCCAATGTGCCCAAACCTTTTTTCCTTGTACTTCTTGTGGGGAAAACATAAAATCTGGCATTTTCTTTGCTTCTTCTTTTGTGCTAAGGCCAGACTCACACCCTGCCATTACCCAAACTCCTTTTGCGGTCTCACCATCACCGGCCACTTCAATTACTGGGGTAGTGGTGTAGTGTAGTATAAGTTTACCCACTGGGTTTGGCCTGCCTTGGTGATATCTTATCACACTTTCGTAAGTTGTATAGATTCCTGCATTGGTATATTGCGCCCTAATTCCAGGCGTGCCTTTTCTAACCCACAGAGGAATGATCTGTTCATCTTGAAAAGCATTATGATAATACATGTATCTGTTAAAAAGATTTTCAATTTCACCCCTGTCATTTGCCTTAATGGCAATTTTACGCAAATCGGAAACTTCCTTTTTCAAAGACTGTAATTCTTGTAATAATTCGTGATTGTCCATATCAATATTTTAATTACATCAATAATGAATAATGTTAATTTGGTGAGAAATTCTTTCAAAAAATATGTGATTAACATTATGATAAAGATAAAATTATTGAATTGGCAATAGTATGCGTAAAAAGTAAACAACTATGCTATTTTCACACTTTTACCTGTAATCTTCACCATCACGAAACTGGCCTGGAGTAATACCGGTATTTTTTTTGAAGAAGCGACTAAAATCACTGGGGTTTTTATTACCGAGCTTAAAGGCGATTTCGCCAATGTTCAATCCAGACTGGCGCAGAAGACTCTTGGCTTCTATAAGTTGCATTTCGGTAAGAACGGTTAATGCGGTCTTACCGATGGTAGTCTTGAGTGACCTATTGAGATAGTTTTGGGATACACGAAGATGATCTGCATAGCCTTTTACGGAATGGATATCATAAATGTGCTCCATCAAAGCATCCTTATATGCTTGGGTAAGAATAGAGGCACTGCTTTTTACTGATTGGGTATGTGTGGTAAAACTGTTCAGTTTGTAAAAGAAGGTCATTAAAAGTGAACAGATGATATTAAAGTTTTTCTGGGTCTTCTTTTTATATTCCCCCAGAAGTAGTTCCATTAAGGATAGAATTTCTGGCATCGACTCCTCGGGAACTTGTACGAGTGCATTACCTACATATTGTAGAAAGGTGAATTGGGAAAAGACCTCCTGTGGAAAAAGAGTTGGATTGAATATTTCCATATCGAAATGACAGAAAAAGCCGTCCAGGTCTTCACTTATGAAATCAGAAGTACGCGTTTGATATGCAGGTACAAAAAAAATACTATTTGGAGTAAGTTCGTATGTATTTAAGCCTTTGGCGCGTATGGACTTTCCTCTGGTAATGACCATAAAATCGAATACCGATTTTCGATAGGGTGGTTGTTTGGCTCCTGCGAACGGAGCAAAATCCTTAATTCGATTAATATGAAATTTACGGAAATAGTTTCGTGCCCCAATTGTTAGCCTTTTTGGAAATTTAGCATGGATCTCATCAAGTTTAAGCAGTAAGGAATCCTTATGTTTTTCTCTAAACTGGTTTGGCATAACCTGAAATTATTTAATTTTTCTATCTATAAATTAAGAAATATAATCGGTATTCAGTGGCGTTGTTTCACCCAAAATAGAATAGCCGCCGCTAAAATCACCAGACCACCGGCTAAAATTGGATAATGGGTGCCAACCGCAAGAATAAAACCACCAATAAGTGGGGGTACTAGTTGTCCTACTGAATTAACAGATTGGTTAATGCCTAAAACTTCACCTTGTCGATCATTGGGCGCTTCGTTGGATACCAACGCCGTTAGATTTGGAGAGGTCAGGCCAAAGGCAATGGCTATTAACGCATTAATGATATAGGCCATTAAAATATTATCCGAAAAAACTAATGAAATCACGAGAATGGTAAGAATAGGAATAGTAATACTCAGGAGTTTTCTTTGCTCTATTCTTCTGGAAAGGACACGTACCAAATAGGATTGCGTAAAGGTCATCCATATACCAATCCATAGAAAAAGAAAACCTACCTGTTTTACCGAAAAACCTAAATCCCGATATAGCACAATGGAATAGAATTGAGTGAAAAAGGTGAAGCCTAATTGAATAAGTAAAACAATGTAGAGTATACCCCTTAATTTAGGCATTTTAAAAACCTTCGTAATATTTGTTAGCCCTTGAAAAACGGAAACCTTGGTATCCATTTTGTTCTTTAAGGTTTCAGGAAAATATAATCTGACCAAAATGAGATTTATAAAAGTGAGGATAGCCGTAAACCAAAATGGGGTAGCATAGCTAAACCAGGATACTATGGAATTGTCTGCCAAAAAACCACCTATACCAGGGCCAATAGTGAACCCTAGACCAAATGCGGCGCCAACAAGCCCAAAATTCTTTGCTTTGTCTTCTTGCTTACTTATATCTGCCAAGGAAGAATAGATAACCGCCAAATTACCTCCCATAAAACCTGGAATCATTCTGGCAACAAAGAGTAACCAGAAAATTTTCATTGAAATGGCCCAGCCAAAGAGCAAATACCCCATGAACGCACCTATCAAAGAAATGGTCAAGATGGGGCGCCTGCCGTATTTATCTGAAAAAGCGCCCAAAATTGGTGCCCCAATAAATTGCATGACAGAGTAGGAGCCAATCAATAATCCATAAAATATAGAACGGGCTTCCACACTATAAAATTGAAAGGAGGAATCGGTTCCTTCAAAAAGCGCAGGTATTACTGGAATAATAATAGTTATACCCAAAAGGTCGAGGAAAACCACCAGTAGGATAACAAATAAATATTTTCTTTTATTTCCGTTTTGATCTATCATAATGATCTTGATTATTTCGGTTCAAGATATACTTATAGATATTGAGTAAATAAATGATACCATATTAAAAACTTATGATCTAAATAGATGAAAACTATTTAGGTGTAAAAGAATGGGTTTAGAAATTGAGTTTTCGTATTGGTAATTATGGTAATTCCAGTCATGAAACTTGAGTGATCAGAGTAAAGTAGAAGGATAATATCCGCAATAGCCTTACCCATGCAGCTACTTGGGCATTTTATCAAAGCATTATTAACGGTTAGATAAAAAAGGCGTTCCGTGCTCTAATTATTTTAAACATTCAAAATTGCCACGGCCCTGGTCCAGCCCGCACTTGCTTTTGCGACTTTCGCCGGAAAACAAGCCACTTTAAAGCCAAACGGAGGTAATAGGTCTAAATTTGCCAGCTTTTCTATTTGGCAATACTCTTTTTCAATCCCCACGTAATGGGCTTCCCAAATAATTCCGGGTTTTGGGTCTTTTTTGTATTTCTCCACTTGAATGTGAAGTGGTATATCCCAACCCCAGCCATCCGTACCCATTACTTTTATGCCTTTATCAATAAGCCAATGGGTAGCTTTTGCCGATGCACCCACATGAATTTTCACATAGTCTTCATCGTGTATTCTTTTATCCGCATCACATCTAATGAGTACAATATCAAAGGGCTTTAGTTCATAATTAATAGTACTTAATTTTTCGATCAAGTCTTCCGGTTCTATCATGTAACCATCTGGTTTATCCGTAAAATCTAAAACGACCCCATCATGAAAAAACCAATCCAACGGTAATTCATCAATGGTCCTGGAAGGCTTTCCATCACAAGTGGGGGAATAATGATACGGTGCATCTACATGGGTACCGCTGTGTGTTGTTAAATTCAACATTTCACCAGCAAGTCCTTTACCATTCATAAAAATATCGCCCTCAACATCTTTGAACAATAGTTTGCCCACATTATCAGCGCATTCTTCATGAGATTCATAAGTAATCTTTGTAGGAAGCGGTTCTTTTATTTCTTCTGAAATGGATACGGAAAGGTCAATAATTTTCATAGGTATATTTTGTGTTTTTTCCACTTATAAGAAAATTTTGAGGGGTTGTTTAAACCTCTTCAGATTTCTTTTTCTAACAACCTTAAATTGCATCAAATAAAACCAAGTTGAGCAATAGTGTAAGCAATTAAGTATATTATGTATTTACATACATGAATTTGGTAAATATGATATGTGTTTTCATTGTAAGATTCATAAAATTATCAGTTTTAAACTAATCATTAATAAGCTAGAACTATTCAAAATCAATTCTTTTTTTATTTTTTCATAATTATTCCTGATTCTGTATTCTTATTCTAGCCATAATTTAAAAAATTCAAGTAGATGCAATCTCAATCCTTTACCATGAATGCAACCTTTCCCATGAATGCCTGGTACGCCACGGCATGGGATGTGGAACTTAAGCATGAACTATTGGCGCGTACTGTCTGCAATAAGAAATTGGTCCTGTACAGGAAGAAAGATGGTACTCCCGTAGTATTGGAGGATGCCTGCTGGCATCGGTTATTGCCGTTGTCCAAAGGAAGTCTAAGGGACGATACCGTCGTCTGTGGCTACCATGGATTGGAATACAACAGCGATGGCCGCTGTTCCTATATGCCCTCTCAGGAAACCATAAATCCATCCGCCTGTGTGCGCTCCTATCCAGCGGTACAGAAATATCGGTTTATTTGGGTGTGGATGGGCGACCCTGCACTGGCCGATGAAGCCAAAATCCCTGATATGCATTGGAACGACGACCCGGAATGGGCCGGGGATGGCAAGATGATCGAGGTAAAATGTAATTACCGATTGGTGGTCGATAACCTGATGGACCTTACCCATGAAACCTTTGTACATGCCGGTAGTATTGGCGACCGCAATGTGGCCGAAGCGCCTTTCGATGTGCATTACGATGAACATACAGCCACGGTGACCCGATGGATGAAAGGCATTGACCCACCACCGTTTTGGAAAAGTCAATTGAACAAGAAAATAAAATACGACGGACTCGTAGACCGTTGGCAGGTCATCAAATTCCAGGCGCCATCCACGGTAAATATTGATGTAGGCGTAGCCATAGTGGATACGGGAGCACCGGAGGGCGACCGCTCACAAGGGGTAAATGGCTATGTGCTGAATACCATCACACCTTCGACCGACCAGACATGTTATTACTTTTGGGCCTTTGTAAGAAACTATAATCTACAGGATCAGAGCAATACCATTGAGCTGCGGGAAGGAGTTTCGAGAATCTTTGCCCAGGACGAGGATGTTTTGGAAGCACAGCAAGCTGCCATCAATGCGAACCCGGAACGTGAATTCTATAACCTGAACATCGATGCCGGGGCCATGTGGTCGCGCAGGATAACGGATAAGATGGTAGCAAAGGAACAACAAACCTAATGCGATACAGAAATACATGGGAAGAGGCCACCATTGAGGTCGTCGAACAGGTGGCCGCGAATGTGATGCAATTCAAGATCAGGCCCAAGAACGGAACCCAAAAGTTTACGGTAGGCGCCCACTTGGATGTCTCCGTATTGATCAACGATATTCCCGAAATTCGGAGTTATTCCCTCGTGGGGAGTTACGAACCCCATGCGCCCTATACCATTGCGGTAAAACGATTACCCCAAAGTAGGGGAGGTTCTAAATACATGTGGAGCTTAAAGCCAGGGAACAAGATCAGAATATCGCAGCCCACGAATCATTTTGAACTGGGCTTTGGGGCGATGGACTATCTTTTGATTGCTGGCGGTATCGGGATTACGCCCATCGTGGGCATGGCGCAACAGTTGGCGGACCGACCGGGAAAAAACGTGCGCATGCTCTATTTAGGGCAATCCCAGGCCGAAATGCCCTTTACTGAAACCCTGCAGGAGGTATTGGGTGACCGCCTCACCCTACATTACAGTGATGACGAAGGTTTTTATGATATGGCCCAAATTTTGGAACTGGCGAACGATAAAACGCAGGTGTATCTCTGCGGCCCCATTGGGTTGATGAACGCCGTACGGAAAACTTGGGAGGAAAGTCCCTTTGAAACCACAAACCTACGGTATGAAACCTTTGGAGCTTCCGGATTGTTCGCCCCGCAGAAGTTTATCGTGACCATCCCCCGGTTTAAAAAGCAAATTGAGGTGCAAGAAAATGAAACGTTGCTGCATGCCTTGGAAGCTGTGGATATTGATGTGATGTACGATTGCAAAAAAGGGGAATGTGGGCTCTGTCAAGTGGATATTCTGGACTACTCCGGAGATATAGACCACCGGGATTTCTTTTTTAGCGAGGCCAAAAAAGGCGAAAACAAAAAAATGTGCGCCTGCGTAAGCCGAGTCGCCAACGGCAATATCACCATTGATACCGCTTTTCGGGGGAAACAAAAATAATAGAACAGATGACGAATAGTTTTAAGCAAAAAATAGACGAATTACCAATTTCGGTTTTACAATATGCTACGATTGTCATTTGTTTTTTAATGAACATTTTAGACGGCATGGATGTAATGGTCATCTCCTATTGTGCCCCTGCCATAGCCGAATCATGGGACGTAAGTCCGGAAGCATTGGGGGCGGTCTTCAGTGCAGGACTGGCCGGTATGACAATTGGGGCGCTGCTACTGGCTCCATATGCCGATCAAATAGGTCGTAAGAAAATGATTTTACTAAGCGCTCTATTAATGGGCGGTAGTATTTTTTTGACCGGCTATTCCCAAAATGTGGGCCAACTGATGCTGTTGCGTTTTATAAGTGGTCTGGGTATTGGGAGTATGCTGGCCAGTACGGCAGCATTAACTGCAGAGTATACCCCTAACCGTTCTAAAGATTTTTGGGTGAGTTTTGTAATTGCAGGTTATCCCGTTGGTGCGGTCACCGCAGGATATATAGCTTCAAGTGTAGTTCCTAACAGTGGCTGGCAGATGATGTTCAAGATTGCGGGTATGGCCTCTTTTATAACCTTTCCGTTAATCGCCTTGTTCATGTCAGAGTCCATCGATTTTTACTTGAGGAAACAACCTAAAATGGCTTTGGAGAAAGTAAATCGGATTCTTAATAAACTACGTATTGATGCTTTGCACGCTCTTCCTGAAAAGCCACCTAAATTAATTGGCATTCCAGTAAGACAATTGTTGGCCAAAGATTACAGATTGCCCACGATTCAATTATGGCTGGCACTCTTTTTTGCTTTTGGGTGCCTGTATTTTCTGGTAAGTTGGATTCCCAAATTGGCCTCTAATGCAGGGTTGTCTATGGAATTAGCGATTTACGCAGGTACCGTTTTTAATATGGGCGCCTTTTTTGGTATTGTAATTCAAGGTTTCATTTCCTCGAAGATCGGACTTAAAAAAACCATAGCCGCTTTTCTGGTAGTGACCGCCGTTTTAATGTCGATTTTTAAGGTGTTTATAGGTTCAGATTGGCTTTTGGTCATTTTTGGCCTTTTAGGGTTTACTATTCAAGGAGGGTTTGTGGGGCTTTATGCCGTAGCGGCAAGAATGTATCCCACCGAGTTTAGGACTACAGGCGTAGGATGGGCGATAGGTGCCGGACGATTAGGCGGTGTTATTGGACCGGCATTGGGCGGTATACTAGTAGGAATGGGGTGGACCATGGCTACCAATTTTATGATTTTTGCGATACCTGCGTTGTTGGCAGGGGTGGTAACTTATTACATTTCTTCTAAGCAGATTTCGTAGCGATTGAAGTTTCACTTAATATATCTAAAGCGCTAGTTGATATACGCCTTTTTTCAATTAATGGTCGTTATTCGAAAAGTGATATAGGGAGCCTTGGGATTTAGCAAATCTAATTTCAAGCAACCACTAATTATTGCACTGATTCCGGTCGAAATGCACAGACCAAACGCCAATGACTAATAGAAAAATACCAACCTCACCCTTTACGGAATTCCACTGGTGAAACCCCTATTCGCTTTTTAAAGAGTCGGCTAAAATATGCTGGGTCGTTAAAGTTTAGGAAGTATGCCACTTCGGCAATGGAGTAGGAGGTGTTTAAGAGGTATTTTTTGGCCTCCGCAATGGTAAAGTCCTGCACCACTTTTAAGGCAGAGGTCCCCGCCACGGTATGGCACACCCGGTTGAGGTGGGTTTGGGTAATACCCAGTTTTTTAGCAAAGGTTTTGATGCTGGGCAGGTCTTGGGCCTGCTGTCGTATGAGTTCCTGAAACTGCTGAAAATAGGCCAGGTTACGGTTGTTGGTGAGCAAATCGGCCGTTCGGGTCCTAAATTTTTCTCGGTACAGTTCCAAGTAGAGCATTTCAAAATAGGTCTTGAGGGCCAACAGTTTTTCGGGCGCATTTTCAAAAATCTCTTGCTGGATCTTGTCCTTCCAATAGTCGAACTCCGCAAAACGTTCGGGACGGTCGGTAAAGGAAATACAGGCCAATTGCCCCAATTGTCGGGTGAGGTCGGGCTTGTTGGGCAACAGCGTATCGTAAAAGGAAACGGATAGGGTCATAACATGGCCGGTAATGTGCGGCTCAAAATGAAAGCCGTGCAGTACGTTGGCGGGCACGGTTACCGCGCAAGGGGCATTTAGGTAGACTTCTTGCTTTTCGGAATACAGGGTGCCGCTACCTGAGGAAATTAAAAAGAGCTGCACCAGATCGGTATGGATATGTTCCTCAATTTCCCACGCATAGATTTTGCTGCGGTCTTGCAGGGGTTCCAGATGGATGAAATCGGACACCATGGGCAACTGCTGCTCGCCATATAAGCCTTGGTAGCGAAGGAGGTCGTTCATTAATGTATATTTAAAACAAGTATCTAAAATTAGAAATATATAGTAAATATATGTAATTCAGCAGATTAAATTATAATATGATATCCTATTCAATATATATAACGGTTAAAATGTTTATTTTGTACAAGTATTTATGGAAATTGTTCAATACCGTACTGGAAATGGGATGTATTTTCGAGAGGTCGTAGTTTAAGAATCCTAACATGAGTACCACATCGGAATCCAAATTTGATAGGGAAGTGCAACCGCCCTACCTTCACGAAGCGTATAAATCCACCCTGCTACGGGCGCCTTTACAGCCTTTGGTCGTGCCCCCTAAAAAGGAGATTATCCGGAGTGGTCCGCTGTTCAAGGATTTTAAACTGGGCGCTTTGGACCACGACCTCACCAAAAATTCGGTCAAGGACGGCGAGGCCATCGGGGAGCGTATTGTGGTACACGGAAAGGTGACCAACGAAAAGGGACATCCTTTGCCCCATACCCTTATTGAACTCTGGCAGGCCAATTCCGCCGGGCGCTACGTACACAAAGTAGATCAGCACGATGCCCCGTTGGACCCCAACTTTTTGGGAACTGGCCGTTGTATGACCGATGCCCACGGCAATTATAAATTCTATACCATAAAACCCGGAGCCTACCCTTGGGGTAATCACCCCAACGCATGGCGACCTAACCACATCCATTTTTCACTCTTTGGGGGCGATATTACGAGTCGGTTGATTACCCAAATGTATTTTCCGGGCGACCCACTTTTTGAACACGACCCTATTTTTAAGGCCGTACCGCCCAAGGGCAGGGAATTGTTGATTTCCAAGTTCGACCTTTCCATCACCGAACCCAATTTTGCCCTAGGCTACCGTTTTGATATTGTTTTGCGCGGAAAACATGCAACCCCTTTTGAAAACCTGTAAGCGACCATGAGCGATACCCTAAAAAAACAGACCCCCTCACAGACCATAGGTCCCTACTTTGCGTACGGACTTACGCCGCAGCAATACGGCTACGCCTATGATAGCTTGGCGGACAATGATATGACCAAGGGGCTTACGAGCATAACCCCCATTACCATCACCGGAGCGGTGTATGACGGCAATGGCAACCCCATAAACGATGCTATGGTTGAACTTTGGCAGGATGATGGCGAACATAAACTGTTTGGTCGTTATGGCACGGGAACGGATGAAGGAAACACCTTCACCTTTACCACTGTAAAACCGAAATCCGTGAACGGGGCAGCACCTTACATCAATGTAATTTTGTTTATGCGTGGGCAATTGTTGCATTCCTATACCCTTATCTATTTTTCGGACGAGGCGGAACTGAATCAATCGGATGCTCTATTACAATCAATCGACAATGACCGTAGGCAGACCCTGATAGCAGAGAAAAATGGAGAAGGCTATACCTTCAATATTCACATGCAAGGGACGAAGGAAACCGTATTTTTTGAAATCTAACCAGAAATAAAATGTCGCTCTACACCAATACCTTTAATGCCCTTGAACTGACGGAATTATTTTCGGATCGGTACGCCGTGGCCATGTTGTTGAAGGTGGAGGCCGAATTGGCAAAAGCCCAAGCGTCCGAAGGTATCATTCCCGAGGCCGCAGCGAAAATCATAGCGGATTGTTGTGTGGTTGATGCGATTGATATAAATAGTCTGAAGACCGATGTGGTCTTGGGGGGCAATGTGGCCATTCCGCTGGTCAAGCAACTTACCAAGATTATTAAGAATCGGGGTTTTGAGGCCTCCAAATATGTGCATTTGGGAGCTACGAGTCAGGATATTATTGATACCGCCACCATTCTCACCATCAAGGACTATCTGGAGTGGATGGAGGCGAAACTCAAAGCTTTGCAGCAAGTTTTGGTGCAGACCACAAAAGACCACGTGAAGACCATCATGATCGGCCGTACCTTGTTGCAACAAGCTAAACCCATGACCTTTGGGGTGAAGACCGCCGGATGGTTGGAAAGTTGTTCGCGCAATCTGTCGCACTTGGGTCATTTAAAGGAACATGTGTACAGCATACAATTGGGTGGTGCCGTAGGCAGTGGCAATACCCACATCACCATGGGGGTACAGGAGAAAATGGCCGATGCCTTGGGGTTGCAACCTGCTTTTCCATGGCAGTCGCAGCGCGATTCCCTAAACCATTTTGCTTCCTTTTTGGGCATTGTTTCGGGTAGTTTGGGCAAGATGGCCAAGGATATTTCCCTGTTGATGCAAACCGAAGTGGCCGAAGTCTTTGAAGGGGCTGCCGAAGGAAAGGGCGGGTCCAGTACCATGCCGCACAAACGGAATCCCGTGAGCTGCGCCCTTATTTTGGGCAATGCCACCCGTACACCGGGATTGGTTGCTACCATGCTCAGCGCCATGCCTCAGGAACACGAACGCTCCGCCGGACTTTGGCATGCGGAGTGGGAAACCTTGAGTGCCTTGATGCAGCTTACCGCTGGGGCTTTGGAGAAATCGGTAGTTTTGATTACGAATCTGGAAGTGGATAAAGAGCGCATGTTGCAGAACATCGAAATTACGAACGGACTCATCTATGCAGAGAAGGTGTCCTTGCAACTGTCAAAGTCCATAGGAAAGATACAGGCCCATGAATCCGTAAAAAAAGCTTGTCATTTGGCCATGCAGCAGCAAAAACATTTAAAGGAAGTGGTCCAGGAAATGCATCCACAATTAGAAAATTTGGACGCCTTGTTCTTGCCCAAAAACGCGATTGGGAATAGTGTGGAGTGGGTAGAAAAGGTGCTAAAAAAATATACTTAGAAATGAAGACCAATTATAAGATACAAGGTACGCCCAATAGTCCCGTGCTGATGTTCTCCAATTCCTTGGGGGCGGATTTAACGATGTGGGACGATTTGGTGCCGCACCTTTTGCCCTATTTTAGGGTGGTGCAGTACGATACCCGTGGTCACGGACAAAGTGAATTGACCGACGGACCCTATACCATTGAAATGTTGGGTGAGGATGTTATCGACCTTTTGGACCAATTGAAGATTGATAAAGTGTATTTCTGCGGATTGTCCATGGGGGGTATGATAGGTCAGTACCTCGGTATGCACCATCCGGATAGATTGCACAAATTGATCATCAGCAATACCGATGCTAAAATTGGTACGGCAGGTGGATGGAGGGATCGCATAAAGACCATAAACGAAAAAGGCATGCAGGCCATTGTGGATGGCACAATGGAAAAGTGGTTTACCAAGGCCTACCACATCACCAGTCCTTACCGGGTCGCAGAAATGAGAGAAATCTTTCTGGCCAATAGGATAGCGGGGTATACGGCATGTTGTGCGGCCTTGGGGGCTGCGGATTTTAGGGAAGACATTAAAAAGATTTCGGTGGAAACCTTAATTATCACGGGCGATGAAGATGAAGTTACCAATGTGGAACAAGCGGAAGCCCTGCAAAAGGAAATTGCGGGCGCGCAACTGAAAGTATTTAACGCCCGGCATTTACCCAGTACCGAGTTACCGGCCTACTATGCGGAAACCCTTATCGATTTTATCGTGGGCGAGGATGGTTTTGACCGAGGGATGCACGTGCGCCGCACGGTGTTGGGAAGTGCCCATGTGAATCGCGCGAACGGGAATAAAAACGAATTTAACACCGATTTTCAGGAATTTATATCACAATATGCTTGGGGAGAGATTTGGACCCGCCCGGGATTATCCAAACACAACAGAAGCCTGATTACCCTTTCCATGCTCATCGCACTTAATAGAAAGGCGGAGTTTAAAATGCACGTAAGGGCTGCTTTCAATAACGGTGTGAGTGTTTTTGAAATAAAGGAAGTTATCATGCAGTCTGGTATATACTGTGGTTTGCCAGCAGCCAATGAGGCGCTTCATTCAGCACAAGAAGTACTAGAGGATTTAGGAATTCAATTTTAAGTAGATGAATAAAATTAAAACACAAGTAGGGATTATTGGGGCCGGCCCCTCTGGAATGGTTTTGGCCAATTGGTTAAAACAGCACGGCGTGTCAGCAGTTATCCTTGAGCTTCGTTCACGGGAATATGTTGAGGGAAGGGTACGTGCCGGTTTGGTAGAACAAAACACCAAGGATATACTTAAGCGACTAGGTTTGGACGGAAGGTTGAACAAAGAAGGGATTGAACACGATGGTGTATATTTAAGCTTTGATGAGGAGCGTATTCATATTCCTTTTGGGGAATTGACCGGCGGTCGAAAAATAACCATTTATGGCCAACAGGAAATCACAAAAGACCTCACCGATGCATGGTTAGAAGGTGGCGGAGAACTTTACTTTGAAACTAAGGCCACTAAAATCATAGATTTTGATACCAAAAGCCCCAAAATCCATTTTGAGAAAGATGGGGAAGAAGGTATTCTGGAATGTGATTTTGTAGCGGCTTGTGACGGTTTTCACGGTATAGGGAGAAAGACCTTACCTCAAAAAAGTTTTCAATCTTATGACATAACGTATCCGTTCAGCTGGTTGGGTATTTTGGCCAATGTGCCACCTTCTACGGATGAGTTGATTTACTCCTATCATGAGAATGGATTTGCCTTGCACAGTCTTCGTTCGGAAACCGTGAGCCGATTGTACATACAAGTGGATAATAACGATTCGGTCGATAATTGGTCGGATGACCATATTTGGAGCGAACTCTCCAAACGTTTGGCTGCACCCGCTTTTGAACTGGAAGAAGGCCCCATATTTGAAAAAGGAATTACCCCGATGCGTAGTCATATGATCGATAGCCTACGTTCCGGACGATTATTATTGTCGGGGGATGCGGCACATATTGTACCACCCACGGGTGGTAAAGGAATGAATTTGGCGATTGCGGACGTAAAACATTTAGTGGACGCCTTTGTATACTATTATAAACATAATTCAGAAGCACTATTGGATAGTTATACCGAGGTCGCGCTAAAACGAATTTGGCGTGCGCAGGATTTTTCCAACTTTATGACCAAATTGTTCCATAAGCAAGATGATCACGGGTCGTTTACCTACAGATTGCAAAAAGCGAAATTCGATTATATAAAAATGTCGAAGGCTTATAAGACGACTATTGCGGAGAACTATGTAGGCCTCCCTTTTGAAGATTTTGAAATTTAGAAGACGATGAAAGAAGTACCAGTAATAAGTGCCGAAAAAGCGGCGAGTTTGGTCAAGGATGGAGATGTAATTTTAGGTGGCGGATTTGGAATGACCGGTAATCCGGTGAATATTATTCACGAATTGGCGAAGACCAAAACAAAGGATTTGACCTTCATTGCCAATAATGTAGGAGAACCTAATATGGGCGGAGGCCGTTTGTTGAATAACGGGCAATTGAAGAAGATGATAGGTTCCTTTTTCACATCGAATAGGGAAGCCGTTTTGGCCGCTCAGGAAGGGAGAGTGGAATATGAATTACTGCCCCAAGGAACCTTAGCCGAAGCGATACGTGCAGGTGGGGCCGGTATAGGTGGATTTTATACCCCAACTTCTGCAGGTACCTTGATTGCTGAAGGCAGGGAAACGAAAATGATTCAAGGTAAGGAACAGGTTTTTATAGAAGGTATCCGCGGAAATGTGGCGATTGTAAGGGCGTGGAAAGCCGATACGGCAGGAAATCTTCAATACCGTATGACAGAACAGAATTTTAACCGCGCCATGGCTACAGCGGCGGATTTGGTAATTGCCGAGGTACAGGAAATCGTGGAAGTAGGTGAGATTGACCCGAACAATATTCATACCCCGGGCTGTTTTGTGGACTATTTGGTAGAACGAAAACTGACCGAAGCCGATTTAGGTTCTTCGGCATCCGTTGGTTCTTCCAAAGTGATGGATGACAAGCGAATTAACATGGCCAAGCGTGCTTTTGCAGAATTACAAAAAGGAGTCGTGGTCAACTTAGGTATCGGCATTCCTACATTGGTGGCCGATTTGATAAAACCTGAAGACGGTATTATTTTACACACTGAAAATGGAATGTTGGGCGTAGGTCCAGAACCTACGGATGGTGGTGGGGCAATGTGGTATCCTGTCAATGCGGGAAAAGTACCCGTGACTGCATTACCCGGCAGTAGTTATTTTGATAGTGCCGATAGTTTTGCAATGATTCGTGGTGGACATATTGATGTGGCCATTATGGGAGGATTGGAAGTTGATGCCCAAGGGAACCTGGCCAACTGGTCCGTACCCGGAAAGCCTTTGTTGGGTGTTGGCGGGGCGATGGATTTGGCCTCCGGAGCAAAGAAATTAATCATTACTTTAGGCCATACCGATAGGGACGGCAATTCCAAAGTTGTGGAAAACTGCAGCTTGCCTATAACCGATTTTAATTGCGTGGATGTCCTGATTACGGAACTGGCGGTCTTTAAATTTATTAAAGGGCAATTGACCTTAACGGAAATTTTACCGGGAAGTAGCCTAGAGGAAGTCCATGAAAAGACAGCCGCCAAATTTGTTGAACAATTAGCATAACCGAATGAAAGAAGCATATATTGTAGACGCAATACGCACCCCCATAGGAAGTTTCAGAGGAGCATTGGCACCGGTTCGTGCCGATGATTTGGCGGCCATTCCGATTAAGGCCCTGTTGGATAAATATCCCAATTTACCAAAGAAAGCCATTGATGATGTTATTTTAGGGTGTCATAATCAGGCCGGGGAAGATAATCGTAATGTGGCACGTATGGCCTTGCTGTTGGCAGGATTGCCATACTCGGTCCCTGGGGAAACGGTCAACAGATTATGTTCTTCCGGTATGTCTGCCATAATACATGCCAACCGTGCAATCAAAGCAGGGGATGGGGATGTTTTCATTTCCGGAGGAATGGAGCATATGACCCGTGGACCCTTGGTGATTTCCAAGGCTTCCTCCGCATTTGGTAACGATTCCAAAATGGAGGATTCCAGTTTTGGATGGCGATTTGTCAATAAGAAATTACAGGAACTTTACGGTACCGATGCGATGGGGATAACTGCGGAAAACCTTGCCGAACTATTCAATATTAGTCGTGAAGACCAGGATTTGTTCGCCTACAATTCACAGATGAAGGCAACAAAAGCGCAGCAAAATGGAATTTTGGCGGAAGAAATCTGTGAAGTTGAAATTACGCAGCGAAAAGGAAATCCAATACTCGTAAATCAGGATGAATTCATTCGTCCCGATACTACCTTAGAAAAATTAGCAACCCTAAGAACCGTGTTTAAAAAAGATGGTACAGTCACCGCTGGTAATGCCTCGGGCTTGAATGATGGTGCAGCGGCGATGCTGGTCGTCTCCGAAGAAGCATTGAAAATCCATGGTTTAAAACCAAAGGCAAGAATAGTTTCTTCTGCCGTTGTGGGAGTGGAACCTAGAATTATGGGCATCGGTCCAGTGTATGCCACCCGAAAAGCTTTAGAAAAAGCGGGACTTAATTTAAGTCAAATGGATGTCATGGAATTCAACGAGGCCTTTTCTGTACAAGCATTGGCTTGTACACGAGAATTAGGATTAGCGGATAGCGACCCTAGGATCAATCCAAATGGTGGTGCCATAGCGATTGGGCACCCGTTAGGTATGTCCGGCACCAGAATCCTTCATGCGGCCACCAATGAATTGATTCGCAGGGGTGGAAAATATGCCTTAGCGACCATGTGTGTTGGTGTCGGTATGGGTTATGCGACGATAATTGAGAATGTGTATTCTTAGTACTTTTATAATA